>Ga0126381_100005735_pt1 | contig 13711 bp, 7 predicted proteins | sample PanSoiMetPlot_28_FD_96465 | JGI IMG/M metagenome (GOLD analysis project Ga0126381, IMG submission 96465) | Tropical forest soil microbial communities from Panama - MetaG Plot_28 | ecosystem: Environmental > Terrestrial > Soil > Tropical forest > Bulk soil | place: Panama | collected 2016-02-17
GGGGTAAGCTTCCCGCTGTTGAGCGACTGGGGCGGCGAAGTCACCAAGCAATACGGGCTTTACAATCCCCAATACAAAGCGGCGCGTCGCGTCAACTATCTGATCGACAAGGAAGGCACAGTCGTCGAGATGCAACTCGACAGCGAGGCCATCGATCCCACGAAGATTGTCACGTTGTGCGAGCGCCGAAAGACTTCGGGCGATTAGCGCCGCATCGTCCAGCTAAAAATCTTTCCGGAAGCTCAACGGCCGAACCGTCAGGCATGGAGTGGAGCACGTCCCTACGATTTGCACGCTAATAAGGGAGTGCTAGAATTCCAAGTGAACCGCCATGCCAACAAAAACCCTTTATCAAAAGATTTGGGATAACCACGTTGTCTCGGAAGAGCTGGGGAAGCCTGCACTCATTTATATTGATCGCCATTTGATTCATGAGGGCACGTCGCCGCAAGCCTTCGCGGGTTTGCGCTCAGAGGGCCGCACGGTGCGCCGGCCCGATCTCACGTTCGCGGTGATGGATCACTCCGTTCCGACGACGGACCGCACGTTGCCCATCCTGGACAACGACGCCAAGCTACAGTTCGACGCGCTTGAGAAGAATTGCCGCGAATTTGGCGTGCGGCTCTTCGACATGAACAGCCGTAACCAGGGCATCGTGCACATCATCGGGCCGGAGCTGGGTATCACGCAGCCCGGGCAAACGGTTGTTTGCGGCGACAGCCATACTTCGACACACGGCGCGTTCGGCACGCTCGCTTTTGGGATCGGCACAAGCGAGGTCGAGCACGTGCTCGCCACGCAGTGCCTTGTGCAGGCGCGCTCGAAAACACTCCACATCTTGGTACGCGGCAAAAGGCCGAAGGGTGTCACCGCGAAGGACATTATTCTCGCGATTATCGGGAAGATCGGGATTGGCGGCGGCACGGGCCACGTCGCGGAATACGCTGGTGAAGCCATTCGTGCGCTCTCCATGGACGGCCGCATGACCGTTTGCAACATGAGCATCGAAGGCGGCGCGCGCGCCGGCATGGTGGCGCCCGATGACACCACGTTCGCGTATCTTGAAGGGCGGCCGTTTGTGCCTCGCGGCAAAGCATTTCAGGAAGCCGTCGAGCGTTGGAAAACGTTGCGCACCGACGATGGCGCGAAATTTGACATGACCGTCGAGCTCGAAGCCGAGAGAATCGCTCCGCAAGTCACCTGGGGCACGAATCCCGGCATGGTTACAAGTGTGACGGCCCGTGTTCCCGACCCGCACGAATTCAAGGATCCCAACGACCAAAAAGCGACGGAAAGCGCATTGAAGTATATGGGGCTGAAGCCCGGCACGCCGATTGTTGACATTCCCGTGGACCGTGTGTTCATAGGCTCCTGCACGAATTCGCGGCTCGACGACTTGCGCGCCGCTGCGCATCTGGTGGCGGGAAAGCGTGTGGCGAAAAACATCAAGCAGGCGCTGATTGTGCCGGGCTCGCGCGGCATCAAGTCCCAGGCGGAAAAGGAAGGGCTCGACAAGATTTTCACGGCGGCGGGATTCGAATGGCGTGATGCCGGCTGCAGTATGTGCATCGGCATGAACGCGGACGTTCTGCCGCCGCACGAGCGCAGCGCCAGCACGAGCAATCGCAACTTCGAAGGCCGCCAGGGCAAAGACAGCCGGACGCATCTGGTCAGCCCGGTGATGGCCGCGGCCGCCGCGATTGCAGGACATTTCGTCGACGTTCGCGAGTTCGACGTCGCCCACATCGAATAATCTGCGAAGCGTGCGAGTTGTGGCGTTGTACTACAGTTGGCGTGCCCAGCTGAAGAACCGCGAAGCCGCACACTGAGGACTAAAGCATGCAACCATTCACAACACATACCGGTATGGTCGCGCCGCTCGATCGCGTCAATGTGGACACCGACCAAATGGTACCGAAGCAGTTCCTGAAGGCGCTGACGCGCGAAGGCTTTGGTCGTATCCTTTTCTACGATTGGCGCTATCTTCCCGGTGAAAGGCCGAATCCGGAGTTCGTGCTGAATTTTCCGCGGTATAAAGGCGCATCGGTGCTCCTCGCGCGCGCGAACTTCGGCTGCGGCTCGAGCCGCGAACACGCACCCTGGGGCGTGAAGGACTACGGCTTTCGCGTCATTATTGCGCCAAGCTACGCCGACATTTTCTACAACAATTGTTTCAAGAACGGGATTCTCCCGGCAACATTGTCCGAAGAACAGGTCGAGGAACTCTTCCAGCGTAGTGAAAAGGAAGAGGGCTATTCGCTGACCGTGAATCTGCCGAACCAGACCATCGCCGACAAACACGGCCTGATGTTTAAGTTTGAAATAGCACCGTCGCGGAAGGAAGTTTTGCTAAAGGGCCTCGACGACATCGGCACCACGATGCAGCACGCCGCAGCCATTGACTCCTACGAAAAGACTCACGCGGCCACAGCGATCATGTATGAGCCTGTCGACGTGAAATACTACTCCAACGGCCGTTGAGCTCAGCCTGAGCTACCGATCGACACACTGCCACTTGCGATGGATGTGGCTCTGAGTGTGGCGGACGCAAGCGCAACACCGTAGCGTGCAGCGGATTGAGCAGCGGCCCCGCCGATCTAAGTCGAAAGAAGTTGCCAGTAATCGAAAAGGGGAAGGCATTGGCCTTCCCCTTTTGGACACGGCGGGCTTAGGCTGCCCCCCGGAAGAAGTTTAGAAGCCGAAGCGGATGCCGAACTCGATCTGGCGCGGGTTGTTGATTTGCGTGGCCACGTTAAACGGAGCGCCTGTGATCGAGCCAAAGTTCGCAGGATCCTGCAAGTCCAGGTACGGGTCGTGGAGCCATGGGTGATTGAAGATGTTACTGAACGTCGAGATGAAACGAGCGTTAAACCGCTCGCTGAACTTGATCTGCTTCGACACCGTGAGGTCCATGCTCCAATGAGACAGGCCTCGGAGTGGACCTCCGCCTCCTCCGTTTGGTCCATCGAGCCCCAGGATAAAAGGACGGAATTGATTGTATACGGCGGCGGGATCGCCAAAAAGATTCAGCCCGAATCCGTTGGTACCGACGCCCTTGGAACCCGACGTCTGGTGAATGGAACTCCCGGCGTTATAAGGAGACAGCAGCACGGCATTTGTGCTCAAGCTGCCAGAATTGGGGTTGCCTTGGCCCCAAGACTCGTCAGAGATATTGCCGTCGGTATACACGTACAGGGGGTAGCCACTCCGCACTATGAAAAACGGAGCAACTGACCAGCCACCCAATGCTCGCCCCACAAGCCCGTGCTGGCCCTTGTAGAAAGGCAACTCGTAAAGCCCCTGCAGGTTATAAACGAACCGAATGTCATAAGGCTGGGGGCCGTAAGAACCCCAGTTCTTGAAGTCGTATCCGTTGTTGGGGTTGATGCCATTGTTGGCTTGGGCGAAGAACTGCGTGCCCATGGACCGGCTCCAGGTGAAATTGGTGTTAATGGTGAGCCCTCGCCATTGGCGGGCTGTCAACGATACGATGGCGGCATTGTAGTTTCCACGGCCAAACGCGCCGCTCATTTGAACACTGGTCGCCTGCTGGGAGCCGATGGTGCTGTGATAAAAGGGTGACGTAGTCATCCCCAGTGCACCTGCCGTACTCCCGATGTGGTTCCACATCGAGTAGATGGATTGTGAGGAAAAGTTCGTCGTACCTTTATTCCCTTCCTTAGCGACGACCGCAGCCGTGCAACTCCCAAAGCCTGAGCAATAGGGTGAGCTTGCGCCTCCGAGGGCGGCCTCAAAGAAAGGCTCGACCACTGCCGTTGGATTCCCCGCACAAGTGGTCCCAAGGCCACAGTAAGCGTTGTAGAGGTCCGCGTAGGCCTGAGCGAAACTCTGCCCACCTAGGGTTAGCATCCAGGGGATCTGATCCAGGTTAATATTCATATATTCGTCCCGCAGGATGCGTCCCAGGTAGCCCACTTCCAAAATCATGTTGTGACCCAGGTCGCGCTGGATGGTGAAGTTGAATTCATCGGAGTGGGCGGGTTTGTAGTTTGGATCGAGCACAAGCGTGTCACTAGCCTTTGCCGCTTTGTTCCCATCACAGTTGGTCAAACCAGGAAAGAAAGGCTGACAAAGGGTCTGACTAATACCCTGCTGATAGAGGTTGGCGGGGTTGGGGTCGATGCCGATCCGGAAGGCATTGGCTGGAGTCGAGTTTCCTGACCCGCTGCAAACGCCGCCCATGGTCGCGCCAGGGCACTTGACTGCCTGGATTAATCCAACACCCAGCAGAGGGACGAGAACGAGGTCCACGCCGTTCTGTCGACCATAAATGCGGCCATACCCTCCACGCAGCACCGTCTTTCCTTGACCGAAGACTCTACCCATAAAGCCGCCATCGAACCTGGGGTTCCAGGCAGCCGAAACGCGCGGGCTGAACCCTCCCCAGAACATGTGGTAGGGGTACTTCAAACCGTTTCCGACGTTTCCGACCAGCGCGTATCCAAGAGCCGGATTGTAAATTTGTCCGGCAAGGGCGGACCGCTCTCGCGTTTTCATGTAATCTTCGAAGCCGACTTGGCTCCCGTTTGAATCGACGAGAGTGATTTGTTTGCCGCTCTCCTCCAAGGGAGGCGTTTCCAGCAACCAGCCAAGGCCATAGTTAACCGTGAGGGTAGGCTTGAGGTGCCAGGTGTCTGAGAAGTAGAGGTTGTAAGTGTCAATTACGCTCTTGTCGAAGGCGCTCGAACCTAACGGTTGCAACGCCAGGTTGCTCCCTGCGCGTGTGTAGGCTACCTGTGCGCCGGTGATGCCCAAGGCATCGGCATAAAAGCCGCGCCACTTTCCAATCTGGCTGCTGCTGATACATCCCGTAGTTACCACGGGCCCGGCAGTCGCATCCGTGTTGCAGGTCTGCGGGAAGTACGCCGACCCAATGGAAACACCTGACTCCCCCGCACCGACGAGAAATACGGGGTTGTTGAAGGTGCCAGATCCATTGTCGTCGCGGGTATGGTAATCCCAGTTGTGCTGGAAAAGCCCGCCGATCTGCCATACGTGATTGCCGTGGATGTAGGAAAGGTCGTCGCGATAGTACCAGTCGTGACCATCCCAGAAACGCTCGCGGACACTTTGGGTATTCACGTTGTACGGAATGAGAGCTTGGGAGCTCTCGGAACCGCCCGAACTGGGAGCAATTTCAATCGCTCCGGGGATTCCCGAGATTTGCGGCGGAGCCAGATTTGTTCCCCAAGACCAATAGTTGCGCAGGTAGCTGAAATGAAAGTCGTTGGTCAGCCTAGGGGTGATGTTGGTCGTAATCCCGGCTACGAGATACCAAGGCTTCTCAGGCCGAGAGGCGGTTGCGGCGATCGTTCCCAGCGAGTCGCCGGGGAAAAACCCACCAATATCGGTCTGAACGGTAGGCGTGCGAACAAAATTGTAAATTCGGAAACTGCTCATGAAGTGCCAGTTTTTGCTAAAGTCGTGGTCCAGTCTGGCCACACCGAAATCCGACTTGACCGGGGTGACAACCGTGCCTTTGAATCCCTGGGTGTTGTGCTGATCCCCAAAGGCGACGTCGTTGGCATGAGGCATATACTTTGACCAGAGATTTTGGATCGTAGGATCAAACCACAACCCGCGGGGATCACAAGGATTGGTCATCGTCGGACCGCACATGGCCGTGGGTCCATTCGCCGGATTGAGATTCCACTGCTCCCATGCACCTGTGGCGTCCTTGACCTGGATGATGCCGCTACGGAACAGGTCCGACGGGACAGTCCGCTCAAACGTGGAAGCCAAGGGGTAACGTAACCCTTCCCAATTGCCGAAAAAGTAGGTGGCCCCCCCTAGCATCTTTGGTAGAATCTTGCCCCCTCCAGCGGCACCGTAACGGTTCTGATGGGTGGAGACTTTCGGAATGATGCCGCCCGGGTGCGCATCGTTATCCCAGGTGTTGGCACCGAAGTTGCTCCCGAGGTAATACTCATATGCGGCGCCGTGCCACGTGTCGGTTCCGCGTTTCGTGGCCAACTGAACCTGTGCGCCACCAGCGCCATTGAAGTCCGCCGCCTGGTTTGACGTAGAAACCTTGAATTCCTCGACGCTTTCAACCGGAGTGGGCATCACGCCTGAAGGAGCGCCCCCCGTGCTCTGCGGACTGGTACTGCCACTGCTGGGCGTATAGATGCTCATCGAGCCATCCATGTCGTTGGAGTTATTCCCACCATCCAACTGGTACATGTTCTGATCGTAGTTTGCTCCTGCCGAGTATCCATCAGGGCTAACGCCGGGCTGCGCGATAAGTAGAGTAGTAACGTCACGTCCCAGGTTCGGAAGTAGCAGCAAGGTTTCGCCATACAGGGTTGTGCCCATGGTGGCATTCGTGGTTTGCAGATCCGCTCCCGTCGCGGTAACTTCCACGGTCTCCGCCATGGATCCAAGCTCCAACTTAAAGTCAAGGGTGATGGTCGTGCCAATCATCACTTTCAGATCGCTCACCTTGGCAGCGCGGAAGCCGGTCTTGTTAGCCGAAATTGAATAGTCTCCCGGATCAATATTGACGAAGACGTAGCGCCCAGCTTCATTCGCTTGGGTCGTTCGTGGCGTGTTCGTAGCCTTATCGATGAGCGTGATCGTGGTGCCCACAACGGCGCCTCCGGTCGAATCAGTCACCAAGCCGGTGACCGCCCCGGTCGACGTCGCCTGGCCTAAAGCAGCCGCGGAACAAGCCAAGAGGAAAGCCATGAGACAACACAAACCAAACGCCACTCGCTTAGTCGACATTCCACTACCTCCTGATTGAGCCATTCATCCCACTGACGTCCGCGTTCACCGCCGCAAAGAGAAAAGTGCGAACCGCAACCGGAAACATCATGAATAGAGTGAGACTTCTGGTTTTGGTGCAGTGGCCCCGACCACTCGCAGTCCGGGCCTTGTCCAAGGCATTTGCAAGTCCACTGCCAAGCGCCCTGGAGAGGCCAAAGCCACTAAATTCTAAGCTTTATCTAAATTGCCTATTAATCCGCGATAATCGGCTGCTATGCCCAATCATAGCCTTCTACAGAGTTCCATAGGCTGCAAGGGCGAGGTGCCCAAAGCGATCGAGCTGAACGCATATTGCCTGCCGGGCCTGCCAGGCAACCCAAACCCGTGACAGTCTTAGTACTAAGTGCGCCGCTTGAACCGCCGACCAGGCACTCGTTTATTAAACCTGCAACCACCTCCTGCACGTACCCGGCAGGCCCTCGAAACTTCGCACACTCCCCAGAGAAGACTGAACCATCCGGATTTCGACTTGCAACGCCTCCACTTCGCGACGAAAAACAGGCAACCACTTGCGATGCTGAGGGCTGTATATTCGCAGAGCGAGGGGTTGTCAATAACAAAATTTATGTAGTCTTTAGAAAGAATCTATTTGCACCTAATCACTGACAGCGAGGAGTTCTAAAACTAATAGCCGGAGTAGACGGCTAAACCCGCCCGCAAACTAAGAAATAGGATTCCCCGTAAACATAGCGGCTACGCTCGAGACACCCTCTCTAATAAAGAAATGGGAGGGCCTTTGAGACCCTCCCAGACAGGTTTAGTCCGGTGACTACCATTCAATGGTAAAACCGAGTTGCACTGGCATGGATTATCGGCCTGAACGCTGGTGCTGCAGCCTAGCACGCCCCAAGCAGTAAGAAATGCGCTTCACCGAACATAGGGAGAGTCCCGCCAAACGGGCCAGTTCGGTCTTGGGGTGTCCCGCCTTCAGCAAGATCTCGACTCCGTGACGCTTTACCATTTCTAATATCCTCCTCCCCAACGGTCTGTCGACCAGCTGGGCCACAAAGAGAGTCCTATTCCTTCCGGCTTTCGCCGGATGGCTCAGAAGTTCCGGAACGAAAAGGGTCAGAATTTTCTGAACTAACGACGGCGGAAGTCCTAGGATTCGGGGAGTAATCGTAAGTAAAATGTTCGCTCTGTGAGTCGTCATTCTTTTAATGCAGTGTGGGCCCATCCGGTTAGTCTAAGCGTTCAACGGCATGAATAATAAGCGAGACTCCAGAGGCCGAAGAATATGCAAGTGGCACGGCTTGCAAGTCCGTGGCTTGTTCGCGGTCATTCTGGCCTGCAGCGCGCTTATCGGTGCGAGCCTCGCCTCACAAGCGGCCAAGTCGCACGTTGCCGACTTCGTTGACGTGGCTGAGGAGGCTGGCCTTACAGCTGTCAATGTCTTCGGTGGCAAGAACACGAGCACATACATTCTGGAGAGCACGGGAACCGGCGTGGTTATATTCGATTATGACAATGATGGTTGGCCCGACATTTTTCTTGTGAATGGCACAACCCTGGAAGCAGCGCACGCAGGAAATGGCCCGACGGGCCATCTCTATCACAACAATCATGACGGGACATTCAGTGATGTGACGGCACGGGCGGGGCTCCTGGCTAGCGGTTGGGGACAGGGCGCATGCGCTGGGGACTACGACAACGACGGTTGGGAAGATCTATACGTAACGTATCACGGCAAAAATAGGCTGTATCGCAACCGCGGTGACGGCACGTTTGAGGAGGTTGCAGAAAGAGCGGGTGTCGCAGGTAGTGGAGAGAACTGGAGCACTGGCTGTGCCTTTGTGGATTTCGACCGTGACGGACGGCTTGACCTCGCGGTGGCACGTTACGCGAAGTTCGATCTTCAGCACGCTGCGCCACCGGGCAGTTACCCGACGTGCCAATGGAAAGGGATTGCGGTGTTTTGCGGTCCAAGAGGTCTTCCAAGCGACACCAACGTGCTCTACCGGAACACTGGAGGAGGGTATTTCCAGGACATAACGGCAGCCTCCCGCATAGATCGAACCTCCGGCCACTATTGCTTCAGCGTTTCGGCCCTAGATTTTGACAATGACGGATGGCCGGACATTTACATGGCCTGCGACAGCGCACCTTCCATCCTCTATCGCAATATGGGGGATGGGACGTTTGTGGATGTCGGAGCCCTTTCTGGCGTTGCCTATAACGTGGATGGGCGTGAGCAAGCGGGTATGGGAATAGCCGTTGCAGACTACGACGGGGACGGAAAACTGGACTTGTTCCGAACTAACTTTTCGGATGACACGCCGACGCTCTACCGCAATGAGGGAGGTGGCAGCTTCAGCGATGTGACTTATTCCTCCGGCCTGGGTTCAAAAACCCAGTATCTCGGATGGGGCACTGTTTTCTTTGATTTTGACAACGACGGGCACCCGGACCTCTTGCTCGTGAATGGACACGTTTATCCGGAAGTGGACACTCTCAATTTAAACATGGAATACGCCGAGCCGAAGCTCTTGTATCGCAACAACGGCAACGGCACGTTTATGGATGTCTCCGACAAAGCCGGTGTTGGGATTTCCACGAAGTCTCCGGCACGAGGGCTAGCAGTGGGTGACCTATGGAATGACGGACGCCTCTCAGCTGTCGTCGCGAACCGGAACGGCACACCCAACCTGCTCGTCAATCGGGCGCGGTATCCTAACCACTGGATTGGTATCAAGGCTGAAGGAACACGGTCGAACCGAAGCGGCATCGGCACTCGTGTGCGCGTAAGAACCGAATCGGGGGATCAAATCGACGACGTGCGAAGCGGTTCCAGCTATCTGTCGCAGTCCGACAGCCGACTGCATTTCGGATTGGGGTCGAGCACGAAGATCGATTATGTGGAAGCGCATTGGCCGAGCGGGCTAGTGGAGCGTTTTGCGAGTCCGCCGATCGACAGGATTCTCGTTGTGAAGGAAGGACTGGGGGAAATGGTGTCGCAAACCCCGCGCCAGGCAACGCCGAAACATTAGAATGCTTTTTGTGTCCGGAGCATAACTTCCGATGGGTCTCAAGGCGACATGGACGGTCCTCATACTGGGTGCGGCCGTCACGGCGGCGAGCGCTTCGCAAGAGGCGAACGATGCGTTGGCCACCGCTCGAGCACTGATCCAGCAAGGCCGGAGTGAGGAAGCGATCACGGAACTGAAGCGTCTGGCGGCACTGGATCCAAACGCCAAGGGAGTCAATCACGAGCTTGGCGTGGCTTACTATCACCAGAGTGAATATTTGAAAGCAGCGCAATACTTGGTGAGGGCGCTACAAGAGAATCCGAATGATCGCGACGCAGCACAGCTCCTGGGATTGTCCTACTACTCGGTTGGAAGACCAGCTGACGCGATACCAGCATTGGAAAAGGTACATGCCTGGTATCCGGATGCGAAGATGGACGCTATTTATATTCTGGGAATCTGCTATGTGCTAACCGAGAGATATCCCGAGGCGCGGAGGACTTTTGCGAAGCTCTACAGAGTCCCCGAAGACTCGGCAGCAGCTCATTTAATGCTAGCGAGCATCCTTGTGCGGCAGGGATTTGATCCTGTTGCTGAGAACGAGGCTCGCAGGGCATTGGAACTCGCGTCCCAACTACCGCTCGCGCACTTTATGCTAGGCGAACTCTGTGTGTACAAAGCCGACTACGCCTGCGCCGTGCGAGAGTATGAAGCTGAGCTAGCGATCAACCCTGGCTACGCGCCAGCCCTCTCCCATTTGGGAGAAGTGTTCTGGCGGCTGAGTCGGTACGATGAATCCGAAGAGGCCGTTCAGCGGGCGATTTGGCTAGACTCAACCTCCGCGGAACCGTACGTCATCCTAGGAAAGGTATTTTTCAAAAAGCGTCTGTGGATGACGGCAGAGCATATGCTTCAACGCGCCATCACTGGTGACCCTAGCAACTACACGGCACATTATTTTCTCGCCCAAGTTTACAAGGCCACGGGAAAGCCGGAAGCCGCAGAGCGCGAGATGAGCATCGCAATGCGGTTGCAAGAAAAGCAAGGAGTCAACCAGGGGAGGGTGAGATAGCGACGCATCACTGATTGCTGCCAACTCTTCGTTTTGCTGAAGCCAAATCCTCCCGTACCATGTGTTCGTAAACTTCTTCAGGTTGAGCCCCGCTTAGGAGTCTCCCATCAATGAAAATCCCCGGCGTGCCCATGACTCCAGCGCGTATTCCATCTTGCAAATCGCGCTCGACGTCTGCCCGATACTTTCCGCTAGACAAACAGGACACGAATTGACGTTCGTCCAATTTCGCTGTCTGAGCAAGAGCGATCAGACCGCTCTGCGTAAGTTTCTCGGGGTTTCCGAATAAAAGGTCGTGATACTCCCAAAATTTTCCCTGCTCCCCCGCGCAGCGCGAGGACTCAGCCGCCGATTCCGCCTGACTGTGCATGCCGCGCAACGGAAAATCTCGGTACGCCAAACTGACCTGGTCCTGGTATTTGGCCAGGAGATTCTTCAAAGTGGCTTGAATTTTCCTGCAAAAAGGACATTGAAAATCCGAAAACTCAACAACAATGACTGGAGCCCGCGGGTTTCCGCGGAGGCGGGCGGGGTCAAATGAAACTTCCACCTTGCTGCCCGGCAAAGGCATGGAACCCGGAGGGTTTTCGCGCAGAGTCTTCAAGTACTCCTGCCGGCCCTGCGGGAGGGAGGATTGTTTTGTGGAGGCAAGTTTTTGGCGGAGGGCTTGCAATTCGGGCAGGTCGTTGTCGGCTTCACTCCAGAGCTTTTCGGCGATCCCGAACTGCTGTGCGGCCAAAGAAGCATTGTCCTGTTGTTCGGCCACAAGACCCAGCGCGTAGTAGCCGCCAGCGTAGCTGGGATCCAGCCGGATCATCTGCCGGGCGGTGAACTCCGCGAGCGCCCATTCCTGTGTTTCGCGAGCCCGCCGCGCAATGGAATCTAGCTGGACCAGCGCCTGGCTACGCGCGTCGGGACCCGGAGCGGACGTCAACTGCTCCTCAAGCTGCTTCAGGAGAGCGACGCCTTCGACAGTACTCTTTTGGGAAAGCAAGAGTTCGGCTCGCAATACCTCGAAATAGGGGCGCAGGCGGTCGGCATCGCTTTCAGGAACGAGGATGAGTTCATTCCGCGCCGCCGCAAGTTCGGCGCCAGCCTCCTCAGGGCGAGTCATGGCCAGCAAAGCTCTTCCGGCAAGCACGTGACCCGCAAAACGCGTCATTCGGAAGGGGCTATTCAACATCAACTGGGCAGATTCGAAAGCCTCGGGGGAACGCGACCGCGCTAGTAAAAAGTCAGGCCACTCCTTACGGGCAAATTCACTCAGTTCGCTGTGAGCGGACAAACTGAAGGCTTCCTCGAGGAGCCGCTCGGCTTCGTGCACCTGCCCGAGAAGAAAATGGCAGGCAGCCAAGAGCGTAAGATTGTGAGCCCTGTGCCAATCGTACTCAGGGGGGATTCGTTCCGCCACATAGTATGCATTCTCCAGATCATTCGCTTTGGTGAACTCTTCGATGGCCTCTTCAATCCGCCCTGCCCGCCGGAGCTCATGGCCGCGCATGTGGTGGGCATGGGGGATCGAAGAGGCGACCTGCAGGTATGCTTCGCTGTGGGTGAGCGCTTCCTCCGCCCGACCGATATTTTCAAAGGAATGGGCCAAAAAATGGTGCGCAGCGGAATTATTCGGTGAAACTGCCAAAGCCCTCTGATAAAAGGCGATTGTGTCTACATCCCCGGTTTGCCCGCGTCCTGCGCCGGGGCCCTCGTCGGCAAAGCCCCGCCAGATCCACAGCTGGGGATCGGAGGGGTAAATCATTAAGCTGTCATAAATGGCCTTGCGATATGCGACAAACTTGTCCAGGTTTTGCTTGTCCTCGAGGAACTCCAGCAAGCGGCCGCGGATTTCGATCTTTTGGCGTTCCAGCTCGGTTGTCGCCGAGGAAAGCTCGCGCGCCTTGTCTAAAGCAGTGCGTGCGGCTGGCAGATCCTGAAGGTTGATATAAACGTCGCACAGGCCGGCGTAGGCGGCGGCCAGCTTGGGGTCCAGCCGAAGAGCCTGATGAAACGAGCGCGCGGCCTCGATCCAGACGTAGGAGGCCAGATAGTTCAGGCTTTGGTCGTAAAATGCCTGAGCCTCTGGCGAAGAGGTTGTCACTTTTTCATGTACATTTCCAATATCCCGGCGGAGAACGACCGGGCGTTCGAGAATCTCACGCGGAATCCAGCAGATGGTTTCGTCATCCTTGTGACCGTCATGCTGTGCCCACGCCAGTGGCGCAAGAAGGAGGAGACATGAGGCCAGTGCAACCTGCAGATTCGTCCCACTCCGGCACATCGATTTTTGCACTCTATCACACACAGTTCTCTCTCGAGGGCAAAGCTCACGCAGACTTTATTTTCTCAAATCTCCGTGATCTCAACCATGCGCAGATAGTAGCCCGCGTCGAACCGCTTGGTGGTAGCCGGATCGGCCACTCTCAACCGGATCAGATACGTCCCTGCATCCTTGGGTTCCACGCATTAGACCAAACGTCCACGGATCGTTAGAAGTATGCCTAAACTCTCTGACCGGAGTGTAGTCCTCTTCGGGATTAAACCGGGCTTCCAGTCTTTTCACTGGGTGAGTCCCACCCCACAGGATTCCAACCACCGCGTTTCATCTTGCCATTCACCAGCAATTTCTCGACTCTGACGGGCATAGCCGCCTGATCGATCATGGCCGGCAAGTAATCTTTAGCCAATTTGGAACACTTTGCTGGTGTGTTCTTGGCGCGAATTCCTTGCGAAGTCGCTTCCGCGTCATTACTCGGGAGAAGCTGCGAGGCGCATGTGCGGACATAAAACTTCTCGCTTGCGTATAGGGCTCAGCGGCTGGATTCTGCAGGTCGCTGAAGAGGCGCCCGTCCAGTTCCGTTCCGAAAGAGTGTCGACAGGTCCCCGGTAA
>Ga0126381_100005736_pt1 | contig 13711 bp, 10 predicted proteins | sample PanSoiMetPlot_28_FD_96465 | JGI IMG/M metagenome (GOLD analysis project Ga0126381, IMG submission 96465) | Tropical forest soil microbial communities from Panama - MetaG Plot_28 | ecosystem: Environmental > Terrestrial > Soil > Tropical forest > Bulk soil | place: Panama | collected 2016-02-17
AGATCGTCGTCCTCTCCCGTAAACGTCTGACCGGCGATCGCGACAACGCAAATCGTGTTTTCGTCGACATATTTTTCCAACCGCTCGGCAGTCAGTCGATAATTACCGGGCTTCAAGGGCACGATGCGTGGCTCGACGTCAAAGTAACGCATGAATTTCTTCCAAACGATTTGAACATTTCCACCTGTAACCATGTTGGGACGTGTCGCGTCTTTTTCCGCTTTCTGCCGCGACTGGCGCCAATTCCATTTGTGTGCGAGGCCCGCCAACATACAAGCTTCCGATGAGCCGATCGTGGCAGCCCCATACGGTTCGGCCTGACTAGGCCCATTCCAAAGGCTGTGCAGCCACCGTATGCACCTGAACTCCGTTTCCTTGGTGCGGGGATACATATCGGGATCTGCGAAGTTCCGAAACATGCTGCCATCGTGAATCTCCTTCGCCTCCGGTTCACAAAAGGTCGTAACAAAAGAGGATAGGTTTAACATCGGATTGGCATCCGTCCAAGTTTCACTGATCACAATCGCTTTTGCTGCCCTCGCTGAGATCGTCTCGGACGGAAACTGCTCCGGAATCTCGAGATTGAACTGATCGTACGCTGTCTGTTCTTTGGAATTGTTTGGCATAGGTTTGACTCGACAGTTTGATTTTATTTGCATGCGCTCCGGCGAGTTGTCATCACCTTGGTAGGCCCAATTTTCGATTAGTTAGGCGTCCTGGGTTCGACAACTAGATCGATGTCCCGAGGCTTCTCTCAGGCGCTTGAGGCAGACGACGGAGATTGTCAATCAGGATATGAATGCTGATCAATAACACCCAGATAGGGAATAGCATCAAAATCCATTCAATATAACGCCCATTCAATAGGAGAAACACCGCAAAGGCGTACCCGAGGAACGACATCCAACGTGCAATGATACGGGTGCGTATCGCCAGTGTGGAAGTAGAGATCATGAACACTGCCGCCATTTTGACCGCATAAAGGTTCATGATCTCATAGGTGGCGGCGCGGGCGAAGGTAAACGCTGGCGAGCCGAGCAACTCTGCGGGCTTCGCACCGTAGGCTATGATAATTCCACCGCCCATCGCGGCCGAGGCAAATAGCATCGCGACAAACAAAAGTCCGCTGCCAAGAAAGACGGTGGCAAAAAAGCGGTCTTCAAGCTCTCCCAGTCGGTCGCGCAGCACGGCGATAAACCACAAAAATGCGATGCCCGCGAAGGGTATCAGGTTAAGCGCTAGAGCAATTGTATTGGAACTGGTCTTCAGCCAAGCCCCCGCCTCCAGCGGGTCGGCCCGCACCGAAAGTCGAAACAATAAAAGGCCTGCAATCAGGAGGACCGAAAATTGGATGCCGGCGATGGCGGCGGCGCGGGGCGTCTTCAAGCGCGAACGGATCAAATCTGTTTCCTGCTTCATTATCTTCCTCCAAGGAACTGACTGCCTCTTAGTTCCGCTTTTTTTGTAGTTAGTGATTGTTTGGAAGAACTTGCTCAACGATATGTCAGACTCGATTGTACCAAGCTCACACGTTCGATTAATGTGCCCAGGGGGGTCGCAACATCGCGGCTACATCTTAAGAGCCATTCTTCTGAAAGTGCTCGATGACATCAGCCACTGTCGCAAACCGGTCAATGCGACCAACCCGATCCTCAGCGCCTTCAATACGAAGCAAGTCACGGACGGAAGCATGGGCCTCGACGAGACGCAAAATGACTCCGCGCTTGGCAAGTTCAGTTTGAAGCTCCAGCAACATCCTGGCGCCCGCCAGATCGATATTCGGAGAAGTCGAGAGATCACAAATGACCAGGCGTAAGGTTTTTAACTCCGCTTCCACACGATCGAGTACGACTCGGAATACATGGCCGACGTTGAAATAGACGATTCCGGATTCGACGCGGAAGGCGAGGACACCCGGAATTCCCTCATTATCTTGGTGTCGTGCCAGATCCGAAAAGCGCCGAGTACCAGGGATACGACCAAGGAAAGCGACGTGAGGCCGTGCCACGTGATGGATGAGCAACAAGATTGAGGCGATAGCGGCAATCAGAACACCCTTCAAAATACCAAACAACAGGACGCCAACCAAGGCTACAGCCGCCACTGCAAACTCCAGCTTGCTTACTCGCCAGAGGTGTCTGAGCTCTTGGACCTTGATCAAACCGGCAACGGCCATTAGCACAATCGCAGCGAGAGCCGCTCTAGGTAAGTTCCCAAGGAACCCAGTGAAAAAAAGCAAACAGAGAGCCAGCGCTTCGGCTGAGGAAAACGCCCTCGTTCGCCAACCAGCAGCTTTTAATAAGCGCTCGAGTGCTCGGCTCATACTGAGGTCGTCCTCGACGACGAAAACGTCGCGGTGTTCATCTGACGCTAACTGTGGGCGATCGCTGGTATTTCCGTCCGGTTTTGGCACGAAAGCGAATGATGGACTTTCGCGAAGGATCTGTGAATCAGACCTTGGGGCAGGCAGGATTGCCCTTAAGGACAAATAGGTAAATGTCCTGCTAACCAATCTCAGAGGAGACGCTGCAGCAGCCTTGTTACCGCTTTGCGGGAACGAGACGTTCGTCATCGACCAAATACACAATGGCTTTCCCGAAGCAGAAGAGATCTTGTCGATATCGTCTCCCCTCTAGCTAACGACGACGGTGAAGCCGATTATTCTTGACCGAAACTCTTAATATCTTCGGGGCCGGCCTTGGTTGCCACCTTAGCCTCGCCTTGGACCATAACACGGATTTGCTCGACGACCTCAGGATTGGCAAGAGTAGTGACGTCGCCAACATCCATAGTGTTGGAGATGGCGGCCAGCACCCGACGCATGATTTTGCCTGAGCGCGTCTTAGGCATGTCTGGAACGATGCGAATGTCCTTGGGTCGCGCAATCTTACCGATCGCCGTTTCGAGGGCGCGAACGACCTTGTTTTCAATGGGTTTGCTTGGCTGGATCCCGGGCTTGAGCGCAACGTAAATCTCCGGCACCCGCCCGCGCAACTCATCCACCACCGGTACGACTGCTGCTTCTGCGACCTCGTCGACCGTGAGACAGGCCGACTCCAGTTCTTTAGTGCCGAGGCGATGACCAGCCACGTTGATTACGTCATCGACCCGGCCCAGAATCCGATAGTAGCCGTCCGCGGCCTGCATCGCGCCGTCGTTAGCAAAGTATGGCCAGTCGCGCCAGTCCTTGCTTGCCGGATTCTTGCAGTATTTGCGGTAGTATGTGTCAGCGTACCGCTGCGGATCTCCCCAGATAGTTTGGAAGATTCCTGGCCACGGGTTACGGATGCAAATGTTTCCGGCCCGCCCGGAGCCAGCTGGAACCTCGTTTCCGTCTTCGTCCAAAATTACGGGAAAGATCCCAGGTACTCCGGGTCCCGCACTGCCGGGTTTCATAGGATTCAACGCCGGCTTGGTACTGCACAGGAAACCACCGTTTTCTGTTTGCCACCAAGTATCCACAATCACCGCCTCCCGCTTGCCGACAACGTTGTAGTACCAACGCCACACGTCGGGTTCGATCGGTTCGCCGACGGTTGTCATGTGTTTAAAATGGTGGTTGTACTTGGTTGGTTCGTCTGGGCCAGCTTTGCGCAGCATCCGGATGGCCGTAGGCGAAGTATGGAAAATGTTGACGTTGAGCCGCTCGGCAATCCGCCACGGGCGACCGGCGTCCGGATAAATAGGAACTCCCTCGTAGACGACGCTAGTAGCGGCGATAGCCAGAGGGCCATAAACGATATACGAATGGCCAGTGATCCAGCCGATATCTGCCATACACCAGTAAACATCCTCGGGATGGATATCCTGGATATACTTCGAGGTCCCCGCCACATAGGCCAGGTACCCACCGGTGCTGTGCTGACATCCCTTCGGCCGCCCGGTCGTTCCGCTGGTGTACATCAGGAACAATGGCGCTTCCGCTGGCATCGACACCGGGGCAACCTTGTGGCCAGCGAACTCCTTCATGACTTGGCGAATGTCGTAGTCCCGACCGCTGACCATCGGGGTTGTGGTGGCGCTTTTGTCGCGAAGCCGCGGCCACACCAGAACCTTGTCGACCTTCTGCCCGTTCTGCTCGGCAGTAGCGACCGCGATATCCGCATTCCGCTTGTGATCGATCAACTTCCCGCTGCGGTAATAACCGTCCATTGTAATCAGCACCCGGCTTTGGGAATCCGCTGCTCTGAGTCCGCAAGCCTCGCCGCTAAATCCCCCGAATACTTGTGAATGAATGACTCCTAGGCGAGCGCATGCCAGCATCGTAATCGGCAGCTCCGGGACCATCGGAAGATGCAAAGTCACACGATCGCCGGTCTTAAGGCCGGCGAAATCACGCAGCATAGCAGCAACTTCGTTCACTCGGACCCAAAGCTCCTGGTAAGTGATCGCCTGATACCCTTCATCCTCGAGTTCCGGGACGAAAATCAGCGCCGCTTTATTCCCGTATTTGGGCAGATGGCGATCGACGCAGTTATAACATGCGTTGAGTTTTCCACCGACGAACCATTTCCAGAACGGGGGGTCGCTGGTGTCCAGGGTCGTGTGCCAGTACTGGTCCCAGCTCAGCATGTCGGCATACTCTTTGTAGCACTCGGGGAATTTATCGATGCTGAATCGCTCGTCGACCGAAGGATCAGTTAGGTTCGCCTGGCCAATAAATTTTGCGGGAGGATAGTAGTAATCTTCCTCCTTCCAATGGACCGCAATTTGCGCCTCACTGACCTCGACGCTGGTATCGGCCATTGCGGCCGCCTGTGTTTTGTCTGGCATAGGTTACTCCGTTGCAGTGTCGTTTTGGCTTTTTCGGGTCGATGCAATGACCGTGATCGCCGATGCGTACCAAGCCGCGATCGCCGTCACTAGGCCGAGGTACCCCCCGAGTGTCGTCAGACCCGCCTGCGACCCAAAGGCACCAAACGCGGGCACGAAGAACGTAATCGTCAACAAGACGAACACGACCAAGACCGGCCGACTCAACGTGAATGCCGCAATCGTCATGTATGCTGATAACCCGCGAAAGCCTAAGAAAAGACCCCGTGTTACCTGAAGGAGGGTATCACTGGGCAGTCTAGGCGATTCAAGTCACTGGTCAAGCATTTCACTCCTTTTTCGAGACTCTTTCTCGAGAGGTTTTTACCCTTAAAAGCAAGTAGAAGAGCATTGGCTTATCCCAGCGAGAACTGACCGGGAAAACGTTCTTAGTCTGACGATCTGCATATCGTCCTCATCTACACAAGTCAGAAACTTAGGCTGGCTTAGCTCAATATGAGCCGAAGCGGCTCAGCAGAATCAGGATCCCGTCGTTGTCCCGCCCCTTGATAAGCGCTTCGACAGGAGCTGCGTACTGGTCGGCTTTGGGGCGTCACGTAGCTCGGCGGTGATTCTGGGCTAATAGCGTAGTCTGCCCTTGGTTTGCAGTCTCGCCTGGTCAAGAGTCTGTTGTTTGGTAAATTAACAGGAAACCACCAGCAAAAACGACAACTGGAGGTTGAATGACGCTCAATCCAGAGTCGTGGCTGCGCCAGCAACGGAGGCGGATACTCTGGCAAGGACCAGGGGCAGTCTCAGTGTATCTGTCGATTCCTGCACTGTTAATTTGTGTTACGCTCTCGCTGGTCCTTTCGTCGCAACTTGCGCTAGCGAGCTTCTTTGTCCTTTCGGTTAGTCTTGGCCTAGGCGCCCTGTTAATTTTGGCGGACGAAATTGATTGCTGCCGGCATCACAAGTTAGGGCTCTTACGTTTCTCCGCCTCGAAGAGTCGAAGTCGTATCGAAAAACTCGGCGTCAAATCGAAACAGGTGGATCAGTTTCTAAATACGCTATGGTTCGATCGCGAACTTGAGCTCAGGTTTAAGCAGACACGGGTGAGGTCCGTCGAATTGTTGGTCCTCGCACTCGAGTTGCTGAGTCGACTCGCATCACGCTATGGGCGCTGCGGCAGGAGAGTTTTCGAAGCTAATCAGGCACCGATTGTGAATGCGATGTGCTTGTTTGAATGCCTGCCAATTGCGGAAGCCGAAAGGAAGTTGGCAGAGGCCCTGAACCTCTGGTTGCAAGATCCGCCCGAATTCGATCCGGAAGGTTGGGCGTTACCAATTTTTAGAAAAATTTGATCTGCCTCTCAACTCCATGATCGTGGCCAGCCTAGGAGAGATCAAATCTCAGAGCGGGAAATCCGAGCGGGATTGCGAGGAATTCGGCCAAACGGACAAATATTCTAGGACGAATCAACTCCTGGCTGCTGACTCCTGGCTCCTATTTCATATGACATTTATTGTATGATGTTATGCATTATCCACTTGAGGTCCAGATCATTACGGCGCTTGTGAACAACTTGTGAATCGTTAGCTCTTCCCTTTTGCCGGGGATCGGATTTTTCGGTATTTGTTCACACGAGAGATACCCAGTTATGAAGGAAGATTATCTGGCGTTCGGGTTTCAGAAGATTCGCGAGGATTTGAACTTCCTGATGGAATGTTTTCGCGAAGTCCTGGAGGCGCTCGGCGAAGGCCAGCTCGCAGCGCGGCTCCCGTGGATTAATGAGGTTGTCTGTGATCCCACGCCTAATTCGCGGCTTTCACAGGCGTATTCGGTGGCTTTTCAGCTCCTTAATATGGTCGAGGAAAACGTCGCGGCGCAGGTGCGACGCGCTCGAGAATCCGAGCACAGCCTTGCTCAGGAACCTGGCCTGTGGGCTTATCAGCTTCAAAAGCTGCGCCAAACCGGCATTTCAGAAGATGAAATCACCGCTCAACTGCATAAGATCCGAGTCGAGCCGGTCCTTACCGCGCACCCTACAGAGGCCAAGCGTCTGGCTGTGCTGGAACAGCATCGAGCACTCTATCTGCTTATGGTCCGCCGCGAAAACAAGATGTGGACGCCTCAGGAGCGCAACGCTATCCGCGAAGAAATTAAAGACACCCTGGAGCGCCTCTGGCGCACCGGCGAAGTCCATCGCCGGAAACCTGCACTGGCTGAAGAGCGACGTAACGTCATTCATTACCTTAAAGAGGTCTTTCCGACCGTTCTGGCGGATGTCGATCTCCGGCTGCGGCAAGCCTGGACGGATGCCGGCTACCGTTCAGAAACGCTGATCAACCCCCGTGCATTACCGCGTGTGCGATTCGGTACATGGGTCGGAGGCGATCGCGATGGCCATCCGTTTGTAACCGATGATGTCACGCGCCAGACCCTTGAGGAGCTACGCCGCTCCACGCTTGAGGTGCTCTCTGGCGCCGTTCAACGCCTTGCCGGGCAGCTGACAATGTCGCATCACGAGCAAAAACCGACTCCGGAAATGCTCGAGACAATTCGCCGACTGTCCGATGAGTTGTCAGCCGATGAAATCTTGGAAAATCACCCCGAAGAACCGTGGCGACAGCTATCACTTCTGATACGTGAAAAGATTCTTAAATCCCTAGATAATCAGGGTTATATGCTTCCAGATGAGCTGCGAGAAGACCTTGTGATTCTCCAACGGGCTCTAGAAGCAATCGGAGCTCATCGAATCGCCCGTGCAGAAGCATTACCTGTCATCAGACTGGTCGATGTTTTCGGGTTTCACGGTGCCGTGCTTGATATTCGGCAAAACAGCCAGTTCCATGACCTCGCTTTTGGTCAAATGCTGGAGGCAGCCGGGCTCGCCGACCACAAAAACTTCGTTCAGATGAGCCAAAAGGAACGGCTTCCCCTGCTCACTGCCGAGCTTCAATCCCGCCGGCCGTTCCTCACTCCAGGTCGGTCTATTGGACCCGAGGCTGATGCTGTTCTGAGCTGTTTTCGCGTTCTGAGGGAATATCGGGACCGTTACAGCTTGCGAGGTATCGGTTCGGTAATTGTCAGCATGACCCGCGGGATAAGTGATCTCTTAGTAATCTACCTTTTTGCGCGAGAAACGGGTTTTTGGACAGATACACCTGAAGGCGAAGCCTGCGAGCTCCAGGTCGTCCCTCTGTTTGAAACGCTCCAGGACCTCGAACAATCGCCAGCAGTTATTCGGGAATATCTCAGCCATCCTTTCGTACGCCGGAGCTTGGCGCTGCAGGCCCGGATCAAGAAAAGCGACCGCCTGGTGCAACAGGTCATGCTGGGATACAGCGACAGTAATAAAGATTCCGGAATGCTGACTAGCCAATGGGCATTGCACAAGGCGCAGGAAGCTATTGCCACAACCGCGGACTCGTTGGGAGTACAAATCCGGAATTTTCACGGTAGAGGCGGAACAATTAGCCGAGGCGCTGGCCCTACCCACCGATTCCTTGAATCGCTTCCGCACCGCACGTTACGCGGGGACGTCCGCCTTACTGAACAGGGTGAAACGATTGCTCAAAAATACGCGAACCGGATCACTGCAGGCTACAACCTCGAGCTTCTCCTTGCAGGCGTAACGGGAATTACGCTTCAACAGAAAAATCTACGCGAACCGATTGATGACGCGACAGATTTTGTTGACATGCTGTCAGAATTTAGCCGTGAAAAATATCGGAACTTGTTGGAAATGAACGGATTCCTGGAATTTTTTCGCTCGGCGACGCCGATTGATGCGCTTGAGCTCAGTAGCATCGGTTCGAGGCCCAGCCGGCGAAGCGGTCGACAATCGTTGAGCGATCTTCGCGCTATCCCTTGGGTCTTCAGCTGGACCCAATCTCGATTCTATTTGCCAGGCTGGTACGGAATCGGTACTGCGCTGCAGCGGTTGAAAGAATCCGGCTCAGCCGAATATGACGCTTTACTAAAAGTGCAAGCTGCATCCCCTTTCCTTCGCTTTGTTCTGAACAACGCGGAAACGAACATCTGCAGCGCTGAACGCAGCATCATGGAAATGTATGCAGCACTTTGCTCCGATCCGGATCAGACAGTCTTCAAATGCATCTTAGCGGAATTTGATCTCACGCATCAGATGCTGAATGAAGTGTTCGGAGGAAATATCAGCACAAGAAGGCCTCGCTTCACCATTACGCACGAAATCCGGGCCGACGCGTTGCTTGCTCTGCATGTGCAACAAGTCGCGCTGTTGAAAGAATGGCGGACTCTTTCAGCTCACAACGATCAAGCAGCCGCTGACCGCCTGTTTGCCGATCTGCTGGTTTGTATCAACGCGATCGCAAGCGGTCTGAGGACGACGGGTTGAGAATCATCGCCGACACCGCCGACAACACTTTGATCGTCAGATCACTTTTCAACCATAAGTGTCTTTCTTAACAATCCGACGAACGAGGGCCTTCATTCGGGACACTATGGCGGGGCTTTATAGCCATACCTCCTTTTTCTGCTCGACCGATTCGATGCTGCCGAACACCACCGCTAATGTCTTGCGATTATCCAGAATGCTTGGTTCCGGCTGCGCGCCTTTCTTGACGCTTTCAACGAAATGTTCCAACAACGGAATCCGCCGTTCTGAGACGGGCTCGTAAGTCATGAGCTCTTGCTGGCGCTGCCCAGGAAACTCCAAACGAACGGAGGTGCGATGATCGCCTTCGATATTTCCATCCCAAAAGAGACGCGCTTTGGTGCCAATGAGCTGCCATTCGCCTTCCCAGGATGTAGTCGCCGGGCCGCGCGCACACCAGTCGCCATCCCAAACAACCGGAATGTTTCGCTCAAGCCGGACCAGGCAAATCGCGTTAGAAGGATGTTTGAACGCGTTATCCGGCGTATTATGCTCCATAGCCACCACGCTGACTGGCTCCTTCCGAGTCAGGTACCGGAGCAAGTCAAAATGGTGAACCGACATATCGAGCAGAATCGAATGCGGCAGCGCATAGAGTGAATGTTCAGGATTGCTGAGAACATCGGGTACATAGCACCGGAATCGGACCTTTACGCCCTGCAACTCGCCAATATCTCCCGCCGCTAATCGCTCCCGGATAAAACCTGCGGCATGCAAGAACCGGTAACCTTGCGCAGCCATCACGTTCACTCCTGAGTTTTCCGCAGCGACTGCGATTTCGTCTGCTTCTTGGACCGATGTAACCATCGGTTTTTCGACCAGGACATGTTTCTTGAGATGGAGCGCCTCGAGGATGACGGGCTTATGTTGGCCGGGATTTGTAACAACAAGAACTGCATTGGCGCTGGTTTTCGCTACCGCTTCATCGAGGCTGGAAAAGCAAGGAATTCCGAGCGTTTCCCTGGACCAGTTCGCCGCTGCCTCGTTGAGGTCAACCGTTGCAACCACCGAGGCCGTCGGATGTTTCTTCAGGAGTTTACACCATTCCCTCCCCCAAAATCCGATTCCGACAACGATAAAGTCCATCGGCAGAATTGGACGCTAGAGATGGTGGTGATGCAACCAGCTTAATGGCGCCGCGCGCTGATTTGGCCTCGCGCAGAGGTCGCCGGGGAACGCGGAGAACAACATTCATTTGAACCTCTGTATTCCTCTGAGACCTCCGCGTGAATTATGAACAGAAGAGGATTAAACAGAAGACCCGCCCGAATCCGCCAGAGGCGGAAGCGTTTGCGGACCCGGTCGCAAAGGCCACGAAGGTTGAAGAAAAACTCTTCTTTTGAATTTCTCTGCGAGCTTTGCGGGCCTTCTGTTCAAAGCCTCTTTTGAGAGGGCCGATCTCGCATGGTTATAAGTCCTGCATCACACGGTCACGATTCTGATATCCAGATCGATAAGATCGTTGACCAGGTGCATCCCAAGCCGATTAAAGAAACGCGCAGACCCATAAATAACGTTCCACTGGGTGCGATCGAATGAGAGTACCGCTTGCGCGGCGGCTTTGCCGGCCGGTGTTACACCGGCAGTTGCCAGAAAGGTTATCGGTGCTGAAACATCTTTCAGAGATAGCTCGCCCGTGATTTCAACGTTTGGATGGCCAGCAGCTGCTCACTCGATTTTTTTCGTGTGTTTGATGACGAACCGCGCCTCAGGGAAGCGTTCTACGTCAAAAAAATCGTCGCTCTGCAAATGACCAATCAAGACATCGTGCAAATCTGATCCTCGAAGGTTCGAACAGGCGATACCTTTCAGATCGATCACGAACTCTCCGCTGATTAGATGACCATCAGCGATTTCGACGGACCCACTCCGCAAACCGATTCGACCATGATGCTTAGTCTGAAGATTGCGCCCCTTCCATTCGATAAAGCTTTCTTTTAGATCGATGTTGTGTGGTCCGTCACTGATCCGCGATTCAGGCTGCCGTGGTTTGTTTCCAGAAACCGATCCGCCCGCCTCCTCCCAACCGCGAATACCGTCCCGGTATTCATTCACATTTGTGTAACCAGCCCTGCTCAGTTTCTCGGCAGCCATTCGCGATTCATAACTCTTTGAGTCTGCCCCGTAGACCACGATCGGCTGATTCTTTTCTGCGGTCAGACGCTGAAGGAAAGCCACTTCGAAAACGCAGTTGCTTACCGCGTTCGGAATATGCGCCTCTTCAAAATCATCCTTCAGACGAACATCGATGAGGAGAGGAGGATTCAACGAAGCAAGTTCCTTCTGAAGATAGGGAGTTTGGATCAAAGCCGGCATAGCTTTAAGCCTCGGTCGAGATCAGGCTCGGTTCAATGATCTTCTGGCGGGCGACCGCTCGGTCGCCGCCGCTCTTTCTCCTGCTCGTACTCGACCGTAGAACGACGACGAGGACGATCTGAGGAGCACACCGATACGCCGATACATCGATACCCCTAGAGCTGCCCCATTGACTCCCCTTCGCCTTCGTTGTTTACTAACGAACATGCAGGGGAGCCTCTGGCTGAGAGTTTCGGCGCGGTGCCGAAAGACCCTTTGAACCTGAAACGGTTAATACCGTCGCAGGGAGCAACGCCAGAGTGGTCCCATCAATTATGGTCACCACTGAAGCTACATTCCCGAGGAGCCGGCGTATCTATGTCGCTGGCAAGATTCATCCCGATATCCAAGTAAGCCTGCGCGAGATTTCGCAGTCTCCTACCCGCCAACCGAGCGGAGCAAGCGAGGAAAACCCGGCTGTAGTTGTTTATGATACCAGCGGCCCTTGGGGTGATCCCGATTTTCGCGGCGATGTAAAAAAAGGGCTGCCTGAATTGCGTCGTCCCTGGATCCTTGCGCGGAATGATGTTGAGAGCTACGAGGGCCGCATCACGAATCCTCAGGACAATGGATACCTGAGCGCGACTCACGCGGCAAAAGCGGCCAAGAAAAACGGAGACCTCGATCTGTTTCCGAATTTCAATCGACGTCCGTTGCGCGGGTCAAGCGGCCATCCAATAACACAACTGTGGTACGCCAGACAGGGCATTGTAACTCCGGAGATGGAGTACATAGCGATTCGCGAAAACCTCGGCCGCGAGAATAACAGTAAGAACGGCAGGCATCCCGGACAAAGCTTTGGCGCAGCAATTCCCGAAAAAATTACCCCGGAATTTGTGCGCGATGAGGTCGCACGTGGGCGCGCGATTATCCCTGCGAATATCAATCATCCGGAATCAGAGCCGATGGTGATCGGGCGAAATTTTCTGGTGAAGATCAATGCGAATATCGGCAACTCCGCTGTCGCCTCCAGCATTGAAGAGGAAGTAGAAAAAATGCGCTGGGCAACAAAATGGGGCGCGGACACAGTCATGGATCTTTCCACCGGAAAGAACATCCATGCCACCCGAGAATGGATCATTCGAAATAGCCCAGTCCCGATCGGCACGGTGCCGATCTATCAAGCGCTAGAAAAGGTTGGCGGGCGAGCAGAGGAACTGACCTGGGAGATTTATCGCGACACATTAATTGAACAAGCTGAGCAAGGTGTCGACTATTTCACGGTTCATGCTGGTGTGCTGCTTCGGTTCATCCCATTTACAGCGAACCGGAAAACCGGCATCGTTTCGCGGGGCGGATCGATCTTAGCCAAATGGTGTCTGGCACACCACCAGGAGAATTTTCTGTATACCCATTGGGACGACACTTGCGAGATCATGGCTGCGTACGACGTCAGCTTCTCGATTGGAGACGGTCTGCGTCCTGGTTCAATTGCAGATGCAAACGATGAAGCTCAGTTTGCCGAACTTCGAGTGCAGGGAGACCTGACGAAACGCGCGTGGGAACACGGTGTGCAAGTCATGAACGAGGGTCCCGGCCATATTCCGATGCATATGATCCGGGAAAACATGGAGAAACAGCTGGAATGGTGTCATGAAGCGCCATTTTATACGCTGGGACCGCTGACCACCGACATCGCGCCGGGGTACGATCATCTGACCAGCGCAATTGGCGCGGCGATGATCGGCTGGTACGGTACTGCGCTACTTTGCTATGTAACGCCAAAAGAGCATCTGGGGCTCCCGGATCGGGATGACGTTAAAGATGGTGTTGTCGCGTACAAAATTGCAGCTCATGCGGCGGATCTTGCTAAAGGGCATCCAAGCGCACAGTACCGTGATGACGCTCTAAGCGCTGCGCGCTTTGAATTTCGCTGGGAAGATCAATTCAATCTCAGTCTCGATCCCGACACGGCCAGGGCGTTTCATGATGAAACGCTGCCGCAAGAAGGAGCGAAAGCGGCGCATTTCTGCTCCATGTGCGGCCCGCATTTCTGTTCGATGAAAATCACCGAAGATGTTCGAAAATACGCGAAGGAGCACGGGCTGGAAAGCTCTGAAGCAATCGAAGCAGGGATGCGGGAGAAAGCAGAAGAGTTCGTTCGGACAGGATCGGAGATTTATCGATAAGGGGCACGCCTGGCGCGCCCTAAAACCCAAACTTGAAAATCAGCTGAGCGTACGG
>Ga0126381_100005737_pt1 | contig 13710 bp, 17 predicted proteins | sample PanSoiMetPlot_28_FD_96465 | JGI IMG/M metagenome (GOLD analysis project Ga0126381, IMG submission 96465) | Tropical forest soil microbial communities from Panama - MetaG Plot_28 | ecosystem: Environmental > Terrestrial > Soil > Tropical forest > Bulk soil | place: Panama | collected 2016-02-17
CGGCAAGCCGCCGAAAAAGCCAAAGCCGATGTGGCCGACCTGTTTCCCGCCCAGGCCGAGCGGTTCATTCGCCGTTATGAGCAGCGCGGGCTGCGCGCTGCGACCCATGTGTCGGCGATAATCCGCCGCGAACTGATCCCGGTTTGGGGACACCGCAAGATTGGCGACATTAAGCACAAGGATATCGTCGAGACACTAGAAGCGATTGTGGATCGCGGAAAGGTGACCCCAGGTAGGAAGCGCGCAAGCGGCGGGCCGCATGCGGCGCGGCACGCCTTTGCAGCCTGCCAGTTACTGTTCGGCTGGGCGTTCCGCCGCGAATTGATTGAAACCGACCCCACGGCGCGCATTGTCGCGAAGGAACTGCACGGCCTCGACCAGTCAGCTTTACAACGCGACCGCGTCTTGAGCGACGACGAGCTTAGGTTGATTTGGCAAGCGACAGAAGCCACCGGCTACCCGTACGGGCCGCTGGTTAAACTGCTCACGTTGACCGGCGCAAGATTGCGCGGATGGTCGGACGCGTCGTGGGATGAAATCGACCTTGACGCCGCGACCCTCACAATTCCGACGAGCCGGATGAAGGCCAAGATCGCGCACGTCGTTCCCCTATGCCCAAAGGCGCTAGAGATCGTCGCCGACCTGCCGCGCTTTGTGGGTGGCGACTACGTTTTCACGACGACGGTCGGGACACGACCAGTCAGCGGCTTTAGTAAATTCCGCGACAAGTTTGATCGGACCCTCGCCGGCCTCGGCGAGGTTGAGCCGTTTGTAATTCACGACCTACGCCGTACCTGCCGCACTGGATTGTCGAGCCTGGGTGTGTTGCCGATGGTGGCGGAAATGGTCATGGGCCATACCCAACAAGGAATAGCAAAGGTTTACGACCGCCATCGGTACGATTCGGAAAAACGCGCCGCTCTCTCCCTTTGGGAAAAGCGGTTGATGTTGATCGTGGAGCCGCCCGAGACAGACAACGTCGTGGCTCTGGCGACGGCACGGACATGACGTCGCCAGCCGAAGTCGCGGAGATTTTCCGCAACAATATCGGGCAGCAGCCGCCCACTCACTGGGCCGAAAGAATCGCCTTCTTAATATGGTACTGGCGCGAGTGCTTGCCGCTGGAACTGCTGGCGGCCTGGTATACGGCGATGTACCCCGAACGCTACCCCATGCCCGCGCAAGCTACACCGTGTTGTCGTTTTATTTTAGTACCCAACCCACCGAACCGTCGGTCCGTGTGGTGGCTGCCCTATACACCATACTTGAGTGCGTTGATAAGAGGCGCAACACCCGACCCCGAGAACCTGTCAAACATAGAGCTTTTGAAAATCTTATGCCCGCTACTTGGAAAAATTCGCGGCGGTGAAGGGCCGGAGGTCGATAACGCGAACCGCACAATGTACAATCACGGCCTGTGGAAGCAAGAACCTGATAAAAAATTCAACCTGAAATTCGAGCGCCAACACCTAACCGTCTACATGCCGCAAAAGGAAGGAAAATAGGGTAGGGCTACTTTCCTGGCCGAACCCCTCGCATAGTTCCGTGATGCCCCGGCATAGCGATGTACGGGGTTTCAACACATGTCGAAGGCTACACCGGCGGCCGACCGGGTCTTCGTGCCGTATCACCAACTTCAGGATGTGCTCGGCTTTAAGTATCACCGAGTACATCTGAACCGACTCATCGCCGCCGGACGCTTCTCGACGCCGCGACGGCTTTCCGACAATCGAATCGCCTGGCTTCACAAAGACCTCATCGCCTGGGCCGAGGCGCGACAACCCGTCCGCAAGGGTGGGCGCCCTCGTGTTCGGCTTGAAGACGACGACAAAGCTGACCGTTTTGCGCGGGAGCAGGAGGGCCGGGCATGACTGAAATCTTGCTGTTTGGTGGTGCATCGGGCGGCATCACCCCGACCGCCGAGCAGCGGCGGGTTCTCGATGAAATCGACCACTGGCTGCGCCATGAGCGGGGCCAAGTACTCCAGGTGAAAGGTCCTGCCGGCACCAGCAAAAGCACCATCGCAGCGTGGGTGTTGGAGCAGTATCCGAATTCGATCGGGTTGTGTTTTCAGGCCAAAGCGGTGTCAGTGTTGCGCGGCAAAGGCGCGCGTAATGTCACTACAATACGGGCCCCCCGTCAGTACCGATGGAAATGATGGGCAACTCAACTTTGAACTGAAAAAACGTTACGCGCAATCCCCGTTTGCTGTTGTCGACGAGGGCTCGCAGGTTGATGCGAGGCTGGGCCGCGATCTGCTCAGCAGATCGGACAGAGCGTTGATTTTCAGTGACAGTATCCAACTGCCGCCGATTGACGGTAGCGCACCGTTCTTTAGCCTAAAAAAGTTCCCGAACTGGATCAAGCTCACGGAAATACACCGTCAAGCATTGGACTCGCCCGTGCTTCGATTGGCCACCGACATCCGCGAAGGCCGCTGCATCCGGTGCTGGGACGACTACAACATCGCCGCGTTATTGGCGGCTGACGTCATCATTTGCGCCACCCACGGCACGCGCAGGCAGCATAACGCGGTGATCCGAAAACATCGCTACGGCAGGACGTGGCAGCGCAAACACCTAGCCCCCATCGTGGGCGAACGGGTGATCTGCATGCGGAGCGACCACGCGAACAAAATTTGGAATGGCAGTTGTTGGGAGGTGACCAAATCGACGGTCCACGGCGATTTTGTGACATTGGAGTTGTTCGGGGAGTTGGATGGTGAGCGCCGAGCAATGGTGCCATTATCGTGCTTCGAGAAGGATATCAAGCCGAGCGAGGCCTATGAGGTGCCGCAACAGGCCACGGCAATGACATGGGGTTACACATTGACCGCCCACAAAAGCCAGGGCAGTGAATGGGAGCATGTCGCCGTGCTGGATGAGACGGCCGATTATTTAATGGCATTTTTCGCCAATGGCCGTTTGTCACCAGAGCGGTTTCGCCTTGTGTACCGCTACGTTGCCGTCAGCAGGGCGCGATCAAAGGTATCCTTGATTGAGTTCGGGGGGCCGAGATGAAATCGGCGTAGGGATCGTCGTGACGGAGAGATCATCAACAGGTTGCTGCTAAAGGTAAACAAATCGCGCAGTACGCGGGCTCGGCTATTTTGGATAGGGTAATGACGACCGTCGCCGATGATCCGACCCTGGATGACTATGCAGGCGATAAGCTCTGGGTCGCCTGGCAAACGGAGGAGCGAGGAGGCAACCTTACCAAGGTTCCGTACTCGCCGCACGGAGGTGCCGGTCGGGTTAATGACCCATCGACATGGGGTACCCGCGCCGAGGCTAGGCGGGCGGCGCGGGCCTTACGGAAAGGCGGCATCGGCATTGTGCTCGGAGCTGATAGCAAGGAAGGGTTAGGCGGTATTGACCTAGATACGTGTTTGGATAGCCGAGGCCAGCCCGAGGCATGGGCGGTGGAAGTCGTGGATAGGTTTGCCAGCTACACGGAAGTCTCGCCGAGCGGCAAGGGACTGAAAACGTTCTTCCGGTACGGCGCCGCCGATAGACCCAAGCTTGCTTCGCTTATGCAAGGCAAGCATTCGCTTATGTTCAAGCGCAATACGGGTGAAGACCACCCGCCCGCCATCGAACTGCACCTTAGCAATCGCTATTTCACCGTTACCGGAGATCGAACGGACGGCTCGCCCGAAGGCCTGCGGCTTGTCGACACCGAGGATTTAGTCTGGCTCGCAACGGTTGCCGGCCCGGCCTTTACCGGGCCGAAAGCGCGCGCGGGTAAGCCCGCCGGGCCGAAGGAAAAGGAACGCGACCGGAGCCGCTCGGCTATAGCCCAGGCCCTATGCCATGCAATTGCGCCGCGCCGGTAAGAGTTATGAGGAGATGTGCGCCGCGTTGCGGGCCGATGAAACCACCAGGGACTGGGTAAAGGAAAAGGGCGAGCCGCGCGAAGAACGAGAACTACGCCGCATCTGGGATAGAGCAGGCGAATTCATCAATGCGCCGGAAATAGCCGAGTTGAACGAGCAGTACGCGATGGTTTTGGTAGGCGGGACGGCGGCGATCCTGCACGAGTTCGCCGATTTCGACGGCCGCCCGGTCTGGGAACTCCTGAAATTAAATTCGTTCAAGTCGTGGATGGCCAACCGGCATCTGACTATCGGCCAAAAGGCGCTGCAACTAGGCCCGCATTGGTTAAGCCATCCGCTGCGTCGGCAGTACCAGGGCATCATATTTGCGCCGGGCCGGGATGCCGCCGGTTACTACAATGTCTGGCGCGGCTTCGCCTGTCTGCCAAAAGAAGGCGACTGCTCTCTGTTTCTAGACCACGTGCTGGTGAATGTGTGTAAGCGCGACAAGAAACTGTTTCTGTATGTGATTGCGTGGTGCGCCGACATTGTGCAGCACCCGGCCAAAAAGATCGGCACTGCACTTGCATTCCGGGGCGAGCAAGGCACCGGCAAGACGTTGTTCGGCAAAATTATCGGCTCGCTGTTGGGCGACCATTATGTGTCGGTAGCCGACCCGCGTTATATCACCGGGCGGTTTAATTCTCACCTGACGTCGTGTCTGTTGCTCCATGTCGATGAAGGGTTTTGGGCGGGCGATCATACCGCCGAAGGCAAGCTGAAGGATCTCGTCACCGGGGAAGACCATTTGATCGAGTTGAAAGGGATCGAAGCGTTCAAGGTGCGAAATTATGTGCGCCTGCTGGTCACCGGCAACCCGAGATGGGTCGTGCCTGCTGCGATGCGCGAGCGCCGGTTTGCGGTGCTGGAGATGGGGCTAGGCACCAAGAGGACCACGCCTATTTCGCGGCGATAGAACGACAACTGAATGAAGGCGGCCGCGAAGCGCTGCTGCATTATCTTTTGAACTTCGATCTGTCGAGGGTGAACCTACGGTCGATCCCCAAGACGGCGGCGTTGTTGGATCAAAAGATTGAATCTTTGACGCCCGAGCAAGCGTGGTGGCTAGATGTTTTGACATCGGGGCGGTTGCCGGGCCGGCAAGGGCATTTTGTGTCAAAACGGGCGCTGTTCGACTCCTATATTGCGCACGCTAACAAAGTCGGTGTTCGACGCCGAGCGATTGAAACCGCTTTGGGGATGTTCTTGCGGCGCTCCGTGCCCGGCTTGCGGACGTGGCAAAACCAGCCGTTTGTTGATGCGGATGGTAAGGAGTATCAGGGGAATGCCTATTCGTTTCCGTCTATCGGCACGTGTCGTCGGTATTTTGTGGAGATGCTCGATCAAGAAATTGAATGGGATGACCGCGAAGAATGGCAGTGAGCTGCTGGGGCAGGAACCTAGCCCTAACCTCCTCCTATGTCGGGCAAAGGTTAGAGCGCGATTTCCGAAATGAAATCATGTAGTTGCGGAACCTTCGGAACCTTCCCTATCTTTTTTCGAAAATCGCCAGAAGCGCGCGATTAGCGATTTTACCCCGATTTGGGGTCATTTCTGATCTTCTTCAAAAGGTTAGGGAGGTTAATAAGGTTAGGAAAGGTTTTGAAATCAAAAACGAATTTGGTCCTAACCTGAAATCCGAGGTTACCCGAGGTTAGCCTACTGAATTCTCGCTCTCTCGCTGCTGGGCAATGGCACTTAGTATAGGGTATAGGTTCCCCTAACCTATGTTCACCGAGACCAGGTAATTGACCGTCTTGAATATCGACCCGGTCATTTCTATTCTCTTCTTACTGGGCTAACAGGCGGCTACCACTGCCGGGCCAAACTGGCAAACCTCAACCGTATAGGATCAGCGAGGGCGGGATGCTGGGCTAAAGGGATTTCACATGACTACTCGCGATAGCCGCAATGATCTCTTTATTGTCGATGGACTAATCGAACCCGAACCGACACCCGAAATGGCTCGGCTCCTCGCCGTCCTGGGCAAGTTCGAATGTAACCCGCAAACCGTTGGGAACAAGCAGCGCCAGTTATGGGCGCTACACCGCGCCCTGCACGGGGAGTCGTGGGTCGCTATCAACCTGATCGCCGAACACTATGCCGAGGACCGGCGAAGACAACACCTGCCGTTGCCCCGCGAGGTCGAGAGGCTCGCCCAAACTTCCTGGAATGCCTGGGCGGATCTGGTTCACCTAGGGATGGACACGGATGACATGGGCGAGCCGGAACTTCCCGAGCCAAGAAGCAAGCAGTCCGGGTGCCGCCGCAGACGGCGCATCATTCCCAATACGGATGACTGACGGGGAGAACTCGTAAGGCTGGGTTCGGCGCATCGAGCCTCATGCGGCATTGGCGAGGGGGCGTGTGAGAAGTTGCTGGCCATCGCGATCGGATCGCGATTAAGCTGTATGAACTGCCGTGGGTACAACCGAAAACGCCGGACTAAATGCACTTAGGTCGTTGGTTCAACCGTCGAGCGCACCAGAAGCTGTTTGATCGCGATGATCCAAGCTGCTGCTATGGCAGCGGCGACGCCTTCGGTAACTATGATGTTTACTTTAATCCTAACGATCATCAGCCGATGCAAATTGATGGGATAGAAGATAAGGTCAACGCATTAAAGCAATTGGTACCTGGGCGGGAGCGAGTTCTCAGTTGTTTGAGAGTCGCCAATCTTATATTCCCAAGGTCAACGTTGATCTCTTCTCCTTTTTACGACTATCGGGTTGTGGATAAAGAGCCAGGGTGGGCTCCCACATACATAGATTTTTATGCTTTGCCGAATTTTCGCTGGCCAGCTCGATCTGTCGTTTTGTCAATAAAGGATGATACCGTGTCGCTAGTAGAGTTCAGAATATATGATGACAGACGATATGGGAGAATAGATGCCGACTTGTATTTAGATCGATTTTTGGTAAATCAGAATGATGAGATCAGATGGCGCAACTCAGTTTTAGATATTGTAAAATCGCGTTTCGGAGACGAGAAAAATGATTTAATAGACTATTCAAAGGACCGCAATGAATAGATCGATAAAATTATCACATATAACGGATGTCACTCCTGGCGGCCCGTACAGTAGCCGGAAGCGGCTACGCCTTACCGGGGTAGCCGCGCCGTAATAGGCGCGTTCCTGGGCCGACGTCGCGTATGCGGGTTGCGGATATTCGCGGCAAAGAATTCGAGAAAGCGTAGCGACGCGCCCTCGCGGCGGCGACGAGCGCCGGTAGCGCAAGTGAACGGATTGAAACGAGCTGGTTAGAGTTTGACACCAGTTCGCTCCTCTATCTGCTTCTTCACCAAACCTTTAGCTAAGTCCTTCAGAAGATCGAGTGTGAAACCACCCGCCGCCAGCGCGCCGTTTTTTGTCTTCGTCCAAATCGCCGGATCACGAATTGATTCTAAAAATTCATAACCCGACCAGGTCAAACCAATCACCGCTGCATTGAAAATCTGCGTATTCGTGCGTACCGTTACAGGCCGGCTTTCGACATTTTCAGTCATCGCGGCCCGAGTAACGTACTCCGCTGTGATTAAGTCTGCCTGAACAAGTAAGCTTAGGTGATAATCGACACCCCATGGGTCGCCAAGGTCTTCGTCTGTAAGCCCAAGGTTGTCGTAGCTGAGGGGTGAGAGATAGCCATTCTCTTTAACAGCTAGGAGTAGGCGCCTAATCAGGTCCATATCGCGCTTCATGTGCCAAGGTCCCTTCGCGCCTTCTTTTGGCTAGCGCTGAATATATCAGATAAAGGACATTATCACACACATGCGGACGCGGCTTCTGGCGGCGCCACGGTAAGTAAAAGCGCCTAAGCGGCTACCCCTACCGCGCGCCGCAAAAGCGCGTTCCTACGCCCGCCAGAAAGGGCCCGTCGCGCCCGCCTTGGGCATCTGGAGGTTGCCTTTCGTCACCGCTACCGTGACGGAACCGATACCGGAGGCCGCCAGTGGCGCGATCCTGGCAACCAGTCCACCCACTGACCATCTTCGATGCTATCGAAGACCCGAGCATCTGGGGCTCCGGTCAGTGGTTTCGCGATCCTGAAACGTGGCAGCCGTGGTTCACCGTGCTCAAGGTCTTATTTGGGCTCCCGTTAGATTACCTTGAGCTGCAGTTATTTCGAAAATGCACTGGACGCCAGGAGCCACCCCCAAACGGCACAAGGGAAGCGTGGTTTGTTGTAGGTCGTAAGGGTGGCAAGTCGCGAGTCTTAGCGCTCATCGCCGTGTTCCTGGCCGTCTACCGGGATTGGTCCGATTACCTCTCTCCTGGTGAAGTCGGGACGATAAAGATAATCGCCACCGATCGGCGACCGGCACGTGTCATCCACCGGTACACAAAAGCGTTTCTTACCCTAGTGCCTGCTTTAGCCCACTTGGTCGAACGCGACACCGACGACGAAATCATCCTCAACAGCGGAATTACTCGAGGTGCAGACGGCGAATTTCCGGTCAGTCAGGGGCTACACCATCATCGCGTGCCTTTGCGACGAGATAGCCTTTTGGCGCAACGAGGACAGCGCCAACCCGGATCAAGAAATTCTCGGGGCCGTCCGCCCCGCTATGACCACCGTTCCCACGTCCATGCTGTTGTGCGCATCCAGCCCTTACGCTCGTCGTGGCGAGCTTTGGGAACATTACCGCCGGTATTATGGCCAAGAAGATGCCAGACCGCTAGTCTGGCAAGCCGACACTCTTACGATGAACCCGACGGCACCCGAGGATGAAATCCGTTCGGCTTACGAACGCGATCCTTCTTGGGCCGAGGCTGAGTACGGTGCGCAGTTCCGTACCGATCTGGAAGCCTTTGTGTCGCGCGAGGTTGTCGAGGATTGCGTGGCGCCGGGTCTCCATGAACTGCCGCCGGCGCCTGGGCTCGCCTATGTCGCCTTTGTGGACCCTTCGGGCGGCTCGGGCGATTCTTTCACTCTAGCGATAGCTCACGCGGAGGGCCAACGCGGAATTCTCGATGCGGTCCGAGAGCGCAGGCCGCCGTTCTCACCCGAGAGCGTCACGAAAGAGTTTTCCGACCTTTGCCTTCAGTCCGGCGTCCACAAGGTCACCGGGGACAAATACGCCGGTTTGTGGCCACAAGAACGCTTCGCTCAGCACGGCATTCAGTATCAAACCGCCGAGCGCTCTAAGTCGGAACTCTACGTCGAATTCCTGCCGCTGCTTAATTCGCAACGGGTTCAGTTACTCGACCACCCCTTAGCCGTCAACCAACTCTGCTCGCTTGAACGGCGCACCGGCAGAGGCACCGGGCGGGATATCGTAGACCATCCACCCAAAGCCCATGACGACATCGCCAACGTCATTGCCGGTGTTCTGACAATGGTCGCCGGCGGCGATGAGCGGTCAACCATTGTGCGCCGCTACCTGATGCGGGTTTAGCCGAGGAGTCACCGATGAACGCCAACCTTCGACACTACGATGCGCGTCCCGACGGCTACGGCGGCGTTACGTTAATCCCCAAAGGCCAGATGGCACGGTCTATCGACCGACACTATCGCGGCGTGAAGTTTACCGACAACTTCCCACTCACCCTTGATGCCAAACCGCGTCGTAGACGGAAGCGGTCAAAGGATCAGACACCTCCACGAAATAATTTGAATGTGCCATACCTAGCCAGATCCTTTTTGCCCGGCGAAGGGCGCGACCAAGAAGACCCGGACGGCGAGATGGTCGAGGAGCAATTGGTCGGCCAGTTGCCCGAACCACCTGAAAACTCTCGGTACGTGCTCGAACGCGAGTCGGATGGGTCAATCGTCATTGTGCTGGTGTCCGACGACCACGACGACAACTTGAACACCAACGATCGCACCTACCGGCATCGCGTCTCCGATGGGATTGACCCGGTTCTAAAGCGAATGAACCAGGTGAACCGAGGTTTCCATTCACGCGATGCCGCCGCCAATATCCGTCGCACCATTTTCCGTCATGTGCCTTTAAGGTCGTGCGAACGCATGGAACTCGTCACCAACCCCGAGGGCAGTGTCGATGTGGTTCTGATTACCCCGGTCTTGGAAGACCCTTACGGGGAAACACCCAACGGCGCTGCAAAACTCGACCCGGATAGCCCCGAGGATGAGGATGCCGCGTGGCTGCCGCAACCGGGCGATGACCCTGGCGAACGCCAGCAGCCGACGCCGACATTTCGCGACCACCGGATCAGCGAACGCGACCAACTCAAGGCCATGAACTCGGCTAACAAACGGTACTGGGGCAAGCGGTAATTCCGTCGTAACACAGCGAGGTGCCCGATGCCCGCCACCCAACGATACCGACCCGAAGAAGTCCTTACCTGGACGAGAATCGAGAACGAAGTCCGCACACAACGCCGAGTTCAGTTTAAGCAATATTTGACGGGCAGTGGCCAAGCAATCGTCACCTTCGGTCACTCTGCCGAGGGTGTCGCACAACGGCATACCGTTCCGCTTGAGCAACTTAGCCGGCCCCAGGCACCGGAGATGCCGTGGTTTCTGCCAGCTCGCATCGAACCGCCAAAGCCACCGACACCGTTAACCGAAGGCGAGGTGGCCGAGCGCTTCGCGGCACGGCGGGAAACCTTAGCGCAAGCCCATGACGAAGCCAAAGCGGCGCGCGATGCCGTTGCCTATGCAAAGGAACTCGTTGAACGCGCCCGCAAGGAATTCGAGACGGCGAGAAGCACGTTGTTGGTCTTGACCAGCGGCACCAAGCCGACCTGCAAAACCTTGAGGCGGCGATCCGCAGCGGCAAGCCCACCCCGGAGCCGGTTAAAAACGGCCACGACCGAGGATACATTGTCAGTCGGGCCGCGATAACCGAGACGGCGTTGAAGAGATTCAAAGGGGAAGCCGTTGAAGCCGACAATCGTTTAAACACTGCGGTCGCCGCCGTGCGCAAAGCCGCATTGCAAGTGGTCGCAGCCCTAGCAGATCGCGAATGCGAGTTGCTGCGTCAGATCGAAGAACACGCGCTTCGGTATCGGGCCGAACTACTGGGAGTTGCCAGTTGGTGGCCAGATGCGGCCACCGGCCCCATAGCTCTATCCCGAGCGGCCGCCGTGTTGTTGGAAGCGCCGCCCGACTGGGATCGGGCTCGCTTGATGGTCAGTATGGAGAAATCGACCGTTCCTTGGAAGGCAATGCTCAAGCGCCTGGTGCAGGGCGATGTGGAAGCGGATTTCGGACTACAGAAATGAACACGAGGCCTCCGGGCGCAGTTGTTGATGATATTACTCGGCGCTTTACGAGGAGGGGGGGCCGACATTTGTTGCGGGGGTGGCAACGTGCGCCACGTCGAGATAGGCGAGACGTCCAGCGGGGTATAGGGCGAGCCGGATGATGATTCGCCTTCCAACGGGTGGGTTGGGTGTTTGGCCACATGACCTCACTTTTAGGTTGCTTACACCACCATTATTCGGTTCAACTAACGATAGACTGAAAATAGCGTTTCTCTGAACCAGGGGGACGTCATGGCCGATACGAGTCCCAGCACCACCGTCAGTGATACGCTGATCGACGGCATTAAACTTGTATTTTCTTCTTTCGTCCTTATGGCGATTTCGGTCATCATCGGTGGAAAGCTCCTAGGCAATAACTTGATGTTGCCGGTAGGTGACGCGGATGATGACTTTTTTGATATACGCATACCGTACCTATTCCGACTGAGGGGAACAAAATCCCAAGTAATACTTGGTTTCACTGCGTTCGTAATTACATTAGTAGTTGTGGGTTTTGGCGGTGGAAAATCTGTTTACGAGTCGTTCAAAAATAATTTTGGTCTCGATCCCGGCCAATGGCTCTCGATCTGCACCGTAAGCGCGTTTCTAACTGTCATATGGACTTCTTTGGTATACGTAGTTCTCCTCCTTCGGCTGGGAACAGGGGTCCGTAACGCAACGGCCGACAGCATAATTCAAGAGTTAGGGAAAAAAGGACCTGGGAGTAAAATTGACCTTCCAGAGAAAACTGACCTTGAGCCGCCTCCTGACTCAAAACAGAGTGAACCGGTATCCGAAGGACACTGATGGACATTTGAATCGGGAGTTGCAGCATGACAACTACGCCCATGACCCGATCCATTGCCGTCGTTAGCGGGAAAGGCGGCAGTGGAAAAACCATGATAGTTGCAACGATCGCTGAAATTTTGGAGGCTCATAATCGAAAAACTGTTCTTGTAGACACGGACGTCGGTACAGGCGGCCTTAGCTACTACCTGAGCATAAAGTACTCTCGCGGTATAGGGCTTGGGCTCAGTGAAATGCTTTTGGCCGAACTGGACAAAGGGACGGAATCATCACCTGTTGCCGTCAGTACGCCGGGGTTACCGGCTCAAACAGTCAGGCCACTAAGAGGTTTTTCAAACACAAGATTCGTAAGCGTAGGCGATTTGCGAAAGCTTCAAAACCAAGTATCTTCTGAATTTTCATCGGGCACTGTATTTGCAAACAAGATAAATCGGTGTCTTGAAATCATTAAAACTAATACCCTTGATGCAAGCATTATGCTAGTAGATTGCCGCGGCGGAATCGATCCTGAGTCTATAGAAGTATGCAAATTCGTTGACGATATCGTCATAATTGCTGAGACCGACCCCGCGTCGTTTCAAGCGACTCAAAATTTGGCGAATGTTCTGTCTGATAATAATCTGTCACACAAAATCAAAGGTTTCATAGTCAATCGTGCATTCGACGATCCGGGGGGGATTGTCAGAACCGGTATTCAGGCGTTCCGCGGCGAATTTTTAGGTGCTATACCCTTTGACCTGGAAGCGATTAGAAAATTTCATGTTGGAGAACTTCCCGAAAGAACGACAATTTTTTATACTCATGTGTGGCACGCGGTTTCTCAAGCATACCCTGATTTGATTTCAGAGCCAGCAGGCCGGATTTGGGACTTCCGAGAATATAGATCTGTAGATTTTGGTGATGTCTATTCCGCTGCCGGCGGCGGAGTCCTAGCGGTAGCGATATTGGTGTGCCTCGTATTTGGAATAGCTTTTTTCGATCATCGGTTGTTTTTAGACTTTGTTTTTCAAAACAAAGGTTTAGATTGGCTTCTTGCCGGGTTAATACTCGGTCTGGTGGGCTCTTTAGGCGGAGTGAGGCGCGCGCTCGGGCGGTTTTTGACAATATATTTGATGACTGGTGCGAGGATTTTGACTGCTGTGTTCGCCAGCCCATTTAGGCTGAAAACGTCGGATACCCCGGATACTCTGCCTCAGCCGTAGTTCTGCGGCCGATGTTCACGACAAATTCCCTTGTCAGTCGTAACGACTGAATTCGAGGGGCGAATATTCCCCCATTGTCGCAAGTTGCCTTGGGGGTTTCGGCGGCTCTATCCGTTGCGGGACGCGCTTGGGCCAAGGCTACGGCGGCGAGGCCGCGAGCGCTATCCGCACGGCCGCGCAGAAGCGCGGTAAGTGCCTTGCCCTCTACTACCCTGCCGGAACCACCTTCCCGCGCCGTAGCTTGTTCAGCGGGCTTCAGCAAACGGGTGGTAGCAATCCGTGAAAGACACCACGCGGCGTCGTCTCCGCGATGGCCCAGACATTTGCAAAGCACTACCCGGCACTGAATTCAGTCCCCGCGTATATAGGGAATGAACATTTAATTTAGGCCGTAAGCCCTATGCGTGCGCCGCGACGCCCACGGGTAACAATTGACTATGCCGATGAGCCGGGCTTGCCGGAAGCCCGACAAGGGCGCCGATCAAGGGACGTCCAGCGCGAGTACGAGCATCAAGTTTGGGTCTTCGCCCAACGGATCATCGACATCGCCGCAACCTTGGACTTCGAGGTGTCGAGCCGAGGGTGGTGCTACATTCTCGAAGGTCGCAATTACATTA
>Ga0126381_100005738_pt1 | contig 13710 bp, 11 predicted proteins | sample PanSoiMetPlot_28_FD_96465 | JGI IMG/M metagenome (GOLD analysis project Ga0126381, IMG submission 96465) | Tropical forest soil microbial communities from Panama - MetaG Plot_28 | ecosystem: Environmental > Terrestrial > Soil > Tropical forest > Bulk soil | place: Panama | collected 2016-02-17
CAGGGAGGTCTTCGCCGGATGGCGGATCGCAGCGCGGCGCGCCACCCATTGTTCGGGCAGATAGAACAGCGGCACGACATAGGAGCCGGAAATGAGCACGCGATCGAGGGCGCGCACCGCGGCGACAAAGTCGGAGCGCTCGCGGGCGCTAAGGAGCGCAGCGATCATTGCGTCCACCGCCGGGCTTTTGACCCCCATATAGTTGCGCGAGCCGTCCTGATCGGCCGCCGACGAACCCCAATAGAAGGTCTGCTCGTTGCCGGGGGAGAGCGATTGCTCCCAGCGGTATTCGATCATGTCGAAATCGAAGGTCGAGAGCCGCTGCTGATACTGCACGGCGTCGACGAGGCGCACCTGCGCAGCAATGCCGGCGCGCGCCAGGCTGCCGACGAAGGCGAGCGCGAGGCGTTCGTCGTCGCGATTGGTCACCATGATTTCGAACGCGAGCGGCTTGCCGGTCGCGCGATTGCGCAGCACCGTGCCTTTGAGCTCATAGCCAGCGTCGGCGAAGAGCGCCAGCGCCTGGCGCAGCTTGGTGCGGTCGCGGCCGGACCCGTCGCTCACCGGCGGCGACCAGGTGCCGTCAAGCACGTCGGCGCGCACGGCGTCGGGATAAGGCGCAAGCAGCGCCCGTTCACGCGCATCCGCCGGCCGGCGATAGGCGGACAATTCAGAATCGTCGAAGAAGCTTGCGCTACGGCGATAGAGATTGAAGAAAAAGTCGCGATTGATCCATTCGAAGTCAAACAAAAGCGTAATCGCCTGCCGCACCCTGATATCGGCAAAAACCGCGCGGCGGGTATTGAAGACATAGTCCGAGCTAAATTTCGGCAGGCCGTTGGTGAAGGTCTCCTTAACCACGCGGCCGTCACGAACGGCGGGAAAATCGTAATTAGTCTGCCAGCGCGACGGATCGCTCTCGCTGCGCACGTCGTAAAGTCCGGCCTTGAAGGCTTCGAAATAGGCATTCTCGTCGCGATAGAAATCAAAGCGCAGCTCGTCGAAATTCCACAAGCCGCGATTAATCGGCAGATCGCGGCCCCAATAGTTCGGATCGCGCTTGAAAGTGACGCTCTTGCCGGTATCGACCGCGCTGACGATGTAGGGCCCGCTGCCGACCGGTTTGGCCAATGTGGAATTCTCGAACGTGGCAACATCGACGGCGTGCTTGGGCAGAACCGGCATCAGGCCAAGGATCAGCGGCAGTTCGCGGTCATTGGCTTTGGGGAAAGCGAACCGCACCGTGCGTGGACCGAGGATCTCGGCCTTTTCCACCTTGGCGTAGTAAGTGCGATGGTTCGGCCGGCCGTGATCGCGCAAAAGCTGCCACGAGAACACGACATCGTCGGCGGTGACGGGCGCGCCGTCGGAAAAATGCGCCGCTGGATTGAGCGTGAAGGTCACGAAGGTGCGTGCGTCGTCGGTCTCGACGCTTTGCGCCAGCAAGCCGTAGAGCGTGAACGGCTCGTCGTAGCCGCGCGCCATCAGGCTTTCGATGACGTAACCGCGGATCGTCTGCACGGCGAGTCCCTGGACGATGAGCGGATTGAGGCTGTCGAACGTGCCAAGCACGCCTTCGATCATCCGGTCGCCTTTAGGCGCGTCGGGATTGACGTAAGGAGCGGCTGTGAAATCGTGCGGCAGTGCCGGCGCGCCATGCATGGCGATCGCGGGCGCCGCGAGCGCAGTCGCTGTCGGTGCGAAAGCGAGCGCAATCGGCAGCGCGCAGAGCGCGGCCAGAAAAACGGCTGGCGCCGGGCGCAAGCATGGGACAGTACGGAAAGCGTTCGAAAAAATGCGATTCACTGCGCGCGACTGTATCACGCCATGCCGGCGCTGGCCGGCCGCGCGGGCTTTGGCCGCTTGCCCCGCGCCGTATCGGCCCTCGCGGAGCCTCGGAGAGGCCGTGAAATTCGTGCCGCTGCCGGTTCCCGCCCTTTGATCTTGCGGGAGCAATTGCGGTATTGGGCCGGGCCACGGTGTTGCCGTAATCTGCGCCGAGACCGTCACTTGGGGGCCCGCGCGGCGCGGAAAACGGATGGGCTTTGGCCGCGACACTCGATCGACACGCCAGTCTGACCAGGCAAATCGGCTTCGCTTTGAACGATTTGCAGGCGGCAGCAGCAAAGAAGGACTGCATCGCATGAGTAATTCGAACGCGTCGGCGACGGCGCTGCCGGCGAGCCGCACGCTCGCTGCCATCGCCAAATTCATCAGCGTGTTTGCCGCCGCGGTCGCGCTGACCGCCGGTTCGGCATTCGCCCAGCAGCCCGCCGCGCCCGCCCCGGCGGCAAAGCCGGCCGCGCCTGCGAAAAAGCCGGCGGCGCCAGCGAAACCCGCCGCTCCGGCTCCAGCCGCACCGGCGCCGGAAGCGCAACAGCAAGCGCCCGGGCAAGGCGATCAGCAGCAACAGGTGCAGCTGATCTATTCGCCCTGGACCAAGTTCTGCCTCAAGGGCCAGAACAACGAGCCCAACGCCAAGCAGGTTTGCTTTACCGGCAAGGACGCGCGCATCGAGTCTGGTATGCCGGTCGTCGCCGCCGTCCTGATCGAGCCCGAGGGCGAACCGAAAAAGCTTCTGCGCGTCACGCTGCCGCTCGGCATGCAGCTCGTCCATGGCACGCGCGTGATTGTCGACCAGAACCAGCCGATGACTGCGCCATACGTGATTTGTTTCACCAATGGCTGCATGGCCGATTATGACGCCTCAGCCGACTTGATCGCCAAGATGAAGAAAGGGCAGGGACTCGCCATTCAGGCGATCAACTCGACCGGCCAGCCGATCAGCCTCGTCCTGCCGCTCGCCGATTTCGGCAAGGCCTATGACGGTCCGCCGACCGATCCGAAAGTGTTCGAGGAGCAGCAGAAGAAGCTGCAGGACGAGTTGCAACGTCGCGCCGATGAGGCGCGCAAGAAACTGGAAAACCAGCAGGGTCAGCCGCAATCCGGCAATCCGCCCGCGCCGCAGGCTTCCGGCAAGCCGTAAGCGAGTGACTGCGCGCCTGCCGAGCGCGGCGCGCAGTCAACGACGCTTGCGATCGTGCTCATCTGGCGTGGCGCAGTTTTAACGTCACCGCGCATCGCGTTTGGAGGCTTTAGTGCGCCTCCGCTTTAGTGCCGCATTACGGCGCGCGGACGATAGCCGCCTTTGCCGTCTTTGATGAAGACTTCCGCAACTTGCGGATGACGCAGCGGCTCGCCGCTGGTGTCCGGCAATAGGTTCTGCTCGGAAACGTAAGCGACGTATTCGGTGTCGTCGTTCTCGGCGAACAAGTGATAGAACGGCTGGTCCTTATGCGGCCGCACCTCAACCGGGATCGCCTGGTACCATTCCTCGGTGTTAGCGAACACCGGATCGATGTCGAACACCACGCCGCGGAACGGATAGATGCGGTGGCGGACGACTTGGCCGATCTGATACTTCGCGTTGCGAATCGTGCTCATAACGCAAGCCTATTTACAACCCGACTTGGGCGGGAATGCAACGCCGCGCTAAATGCCTGTTCATAGCCCATAACGCTTCCCCATTTCAGGGTCTTTTTGCGCGACAAGCTTGGCAAGATCAACCAGGACCTTGGCCTGTTTCCAGGTGGCGTCGTCCTGCATTTTGCCGTCAATCATGACCGCACCGCTGCCGTCGGGCATGGCGGCGAGGATCTTGTTCGCAAAGGCGACCTCGGCCGGCTCTGGCGAGAACACGCGTTTGGCGATCGGCACCTGGCTGGGATGCAGCGTCCAGGCGCCGACACAGCCCATGAGGAAGGCGTTGCGAAATTGCGCTTCGCAAGCGGCAGCGTCGGCGAAATCGCCGAACGGGCCGTAGAACGGCCTGATGCCGGCAGCAGCGCAGGCGTCAACCATCTTGGCCATCGTGTAGTGCCACAGGTCTTGCTGGAAGACAGCCCGCGGCGCGTCTGCTGTGCCGGCGTCGGCCAGCACCTTGTAGTCCGGATGACCGCCGCCGACCCGTGTCGTCTTCATCGCTCGCGAGGCGGCGAGGTCGGCCGGACCGAGGCTCATGCCATGCATGCGCGGCGACGCGGCCGCAATCGATTCCAAGTTGTTGACCCCTTCGGCGGTTTCCAGAATGGCGTGAATAAGGATCGGTTTACGCAATCGATGTTTGGCTTCGAGCTGGGCCAGCAATTGATCAAGGTAATGAATGTCCCAAGCGCCTTCGACCTTCGGCAACATGATCACGTCGAGCGTGTCGCCGACCGCGGCGACTATCTCGGTCACGTCGTCGAGCGCCCACGGCGAGTTGAGCGCATTGATGCGCGTCCACAATCCGGTCGCACCGAAGTCGCAAGATTTCGCCATCGCGATAAAGCCCTCGCGGGCCGCCTCTTTCGCGTCCGCAGGAATGGCGTCTTCGAGATTGCCGAGGAGGACGTCGACTTGGGTCGCGAGCTCAGGCACTTTGCTGCGGACTTTTTCGATATGCGGCGGAACGAAATGGATCATCCGCTCAAGCCGGAGCGGCAATTCACGCAGCGGCGCCGGGGCGCCGGTCGCAAGCGGCTTGAAAAAATTGCGCGGCAGTTTCATCGCCAAATCCGGATCGGACCGCTCATGCTGGGTTATTCTGCAACTTATACCATTTCGCCGCGCATCAATTTGGGCTGCGACACGGCGGGCGTAACGCCTTCCCGCATCAAAGCGCGGCGCAACGGGCCGATACGCTCGACGAGGTAAAGCGATAGGCCGCGCGCACCGTGTGCGGGCAAAAAATCCGCAAGCAAGCTGCGGTTCAAGAGATCGACCGCAAGCGTGCGAGTGATAATGTCAGCGCGGCGTTCCGTCTCATAACGCGCCAGCAATTCAGGGCTGCCGACATCGTCGCCGTGCCCGTGCGCATCGGCCACGATTTCGGCAATGGTGGCGGCGTCGCGAATACCAAGATTGAGACCTTGCGCGCCGATCGGCGGCACAACATGCGCAGCTTCGCCGACAAGTACAATCCGATTTCGAGCAAAACCGTCGGCAGTCTCCACTGCAAGCGGAAATACGCCGCGTCCGGTTTCGACGGTCATGGTACCAAAGAGCGAATGAGCGCGGCGTTCAATCTCGGCGGCAAGCGCCGCCTCGTCCATGGCTTCAAGTTCAGCGCAGTGCGCCGGGGTGACCACGCAAACCAGGCTCGAACGCCGGCCCGGAAGCGGCACCAGCGTGAACGGACCTTCCTCGGTGTGGAATTCGGTCGACGTGTCGTCATGGGTGCGGGCATGGGTAAGATTGAGCGTAAGGGCGGCCTGCATGTAGGCGCGACGCCGCGTGACGATGCCGGCAGCCGACCGGCACATCGACCGCGCGCCGTCGGCGCCGATCGCGAGTTGCACCCGCGCTTGGCCCTCGGCGTGCCTGATGGTTACACCCAAGGCGTCGCTTTCGATTGCCAGCGCCGGCGCTGCGACCGCTGTCAAATTGAGCGCCCCCGCGCGCGACTGCAATGCGGCGATCAGATGGCGGTTCTCGATATTGTAGCCGAAGGCCTCGCGATCGATTTCGGTGGCGGCGAACAAGACCTCGGGCGCGCGAAAAAGCCGCCGCGTAGCGTCGACGATGCGTAATTTTTTTAGCGGCGCGGCTCGCCGGACACAGCTTTGCCAGGCACCCAAAGTATCGAGCGCGGTGACCGAGCTGGCCAACAGCGCCGTGGTGCGATGATCGGCCTGCGCGGGCGGCGCAATGAGCAGGGTGTCCACGCCGGCGGCGGCGAGCGCGATGGCGCTGACCAGGCCGGCTGGCCCTGCGCCGATAACCGCGACTTCGGCAGTAGAAGTGGATTTCATCGCGATCCCACCGCAACAGAATTGCGCATCGGTATTACAGTCAAAAAGCCTAAAATCGCAAACAACTTGGATGCGGTCTTCAACTTAACATGTAAACTCGCGATATGGATTCCGATACTCCCGACCAACCGGCAAATCCGGCCCGCAGCGCGGCGGCTTTCGCCGTTCACATATTCACTGCGTGCGGCGCCGGCTGTGCCTTGTTGGCGCTCACCGCCGCGGTGAACGGCCAATGGGCGGTGATGTTCATTTGGCTCGGGATCGCACTGTGTATCGACGGCATCGACGGCACTTTCGCGCGGCGGCTGCAAGTCGCCAAAGTGTTGCCGCGATGGTCGGGCGACGTTCTCGATCTCGTCGTTGACATTCTCAACTACGTTTTTGTGCCCGCCTATGCTTTGGCGGCGAGCGGCATTTTGCCGAAACCGGCGGCGATTCCGCTCAGCCTGCTGATAGTCGTGACCGGCGTCCTCTATTTCGCCGACCGATTGATGAAAACGTCCGACTACTATTTTCGCGGCTTCCCGGCGCTCTGGAATATCGCCGCGTTCTATTTGTTCATCCTCAAGCCCGCGGCTTGGGCGGGAGCAGCCACGATCATTGTGCTTGCGGCGCTGACTTTCGTGCCCTTTCACGTCGTCCATCCGCTGCGCATCGCGCATCTGCGCGGTGTCACAACCGTTGCACTGGTGGGTTGGGCGGCGCTGGCGATCGTGGCCGTTGCGCACGATCTCAATCCACCGCCGTGGATCGGCGCCGCGCTATCCGCTCTGGCGATTTATTTCGTCGCGATCGGATTTTTCCGGCGCCACCATCCATGAGGGCAACGGCCGCTCATGGCCTTGCGCCAACCTCCCGACCACTTATGATCGCGCCGATTTTTAAGACATAGACCCCGAACACAGGTCACGACAGGAGAGAACAATGGTTGCTGCAGTGCGCGTTCACAAGGTCGGCGGACCTGAGGTTCTGACATATGAGGAGATCGAGGTCGGTGCTCCAGCCCAAGGCCAAGTTCGCGTCAAGCAACATGCCTGTGGTGTTAATTTCATCGATACCTATTTTCGCATGGGCATGTATCCGTCGCCGGTCGGCCTGCCGTTTGTCGCCGGCAACGAGGCCGCAGGCGAGGTGACAGCAGTCGGTCCGGGCGTTACCGACCTCAAGGTCGGCAATCGGGTCGCTTACGTCGTGGCGCTCGGCTGTTACGCGGCGGAGCGCCTTGTTCCGGCCGACCGCGCCGTCAAACTGCCGTCGAATATCACCTACGAACAAGCCGCGGCGATGATGCTCAAAGGCATGACCGCGGAATACCTCGTGCGCCGCACCTTCAAGGTCGAGAAGGGCATGAATGTGTTGATGCACGCGGCCGCCGGCGGCGTTGGCCTGATCCTGTGCCAATGGGCCAATTACCTTGGCGCCAATGTCATAGGCACGGTGGGCTCGAAGGACAAAGCCGCGCTCGCCAAGGCCAACGGCTGTCATCACACGATCTTGTACCGCGACGAGGATTTCGTCGCACGCGTGAAGGAAATCACCGGTGGTAAAATGTGCGAAGTGGTCTATGACGGCATCGGCAAAACGACTTTCCCGGCGTCACTCGATTGTCTCAAACCGCTCGGCATGTTTGTAAGCTTCGGCAGCGCCTCCGGGCAGGTCGACGCCTTCAACATCAATATTTTGCAAACCAAGGGGTCGCTGTATGCCACGCGTCCGACGCTGAATACCTATGCAGCCAAACGCCAGGACCTGCTGGCGATCGCCAACGATCTGTTCGACGTCGTCGGCAAGGGAGCGGTGAAGGTCCCGGTCAATCAAAAGTACCCGCTGCGCGATGCGGTAAAAGCACATCGCGACCTGGAGGGCCGCGCCACGACCGGATCTTCGATCCTGCTGCCATAATCGCTGCCGATGTAATGAGCGGTGCCGCAGAAGTTTTGTTTGCATGAAAATTTGGGGCTATTGGACGACGCTCGGCTGGAGCATCGTCGCCTTTCTTGTCGGGCAGTTTGCCGGATTCGGTTTTCTGCTCTGGCTTCGTGGCGGCGATTGGGATTCCGTCCTACAGACGCCGTTTGACGGCGTGCTGGTTACGATTTTCATCGCAATCTCCAACCCGGTTACGATTGGAGTGCTGGCGATAGCGGTCCGGCTCGCGCGAGCGGATTTCTCCGACTACTTCGCGTTGAAGTGGCCGGCGGCGCGCCACCTGACGTTCGGCATTGCCGCTTTGGTGGTGTTGATCGCAGCGGGGGATGCGCTGCTCTATTTGACCAGCCGAGATCTGGTGACCGCGTTCCAGGTGCAATCCTATACGACCGCAGCGGCAGCCGGCTGGGTTCCGGCGATGCTTGCCGCGGCTATTCTGATCGCTCCTGCGGGCGAGGAGGTTGTATTTCGCGGCTTTCTCTTTCGCAGCTGGGCGCGCTCGCCGCGCTCGGTTTGGCCGGCGATCGTTGTGATATCGATTCTGTGGGCGATCCTGCACATCCAGTATGATTGGACGGGCGTGTTTCAGATCTTCGTCATTGGCCTCTTTCTCGGCTGGATGCGCTGGCGCAGCGGCTCGCTGGTGCTCACTTTCATCCTGCACTCGTTATTCAATCTGGAAGGCACTTTGGAAACGCTGGCGCAGATCCATTTTGCGAAGTGAGAGCCATTGCGGTTAATTGACAAAGCCCGCCCCGTTCACGATGAACCAAAAATACGATCGAAAGCGGCAAGCGTGCCCATGGCCGGCTTCTCGCCCGGTCCAAGCAGCTGACGCGGCAGTCCGATGACGGGCTCGGCAAATCGCGCAATCGCAGCCACGGTTTCCCTTAGCGGTATGGCCGAGCTCGGCGTCTCGCTGACAATAGTCGCAAGCACCGACAAATCGCGGCGGAACAAAGCGTCGAGTGCCGTGAGCGTGTGGCTGATGGTGCCGAGATAGGAGCCGGCGACCAGAATGAGCGGCAGTTGCAGCGCCATCATCACGTCCAGGACGGTGCGCTGCTCGTCGAGCGGCACCATGATGCCGCCGGCCCCTTCAATCAACAAAATCTCCTGCCGCTGCTCAATCGCCGATTGGCAGAAGGTGATGACCTCATCGACGTTGATGCGGCGGTCTTCGTGGCGCGCCGCGGCATCCGGCGACATCGCCGCGCGAAATCGCCATGGCGAAATGCGCTCGATATTGGGCAGAGTTGCCGGCAAGCCCAGAGCCTCGAGTAAAATGCCCGGATCGCTCGCCGCAGCGCCCTCTGGGTCAAAACCGCTAACCACGGGTTTGATCGCCTCGACTGACCGACCCATTTGCCGCAGATGTCGGATCAACGACGCGGCAACGAAAGTTTTCCCGACTTCTGTTCCTGTTCCGGTGATGAAGATCGCGGTCACCGGATCAGCGCCTTAAAACCTGCTGCCGCACGATTTCGGCAAGGCGCGCGATGTCGTTGTCGGCATGCTGCGCGGTAAAGGCAAAGCGCAGCCGCGCCGTGCCAGCCGGCACCGTGGGCGGGCGGATCGCGACGACCAGAAAGCCGTTTTCGCGCAGGAGATCGGAGGCCAAGAGCGCGGCGGCGGCGTCGCCGACGATGACCGGAACGATCGCGCTTTGCGCCTCCGGTAGATTGAGCGCGCGAGTAAAAAGCCGCGCTTTGCGCAATGGCTCGGCGGCATAGCCCGGATCCCGCTCGATCAGCGTGAGCGCGGCGATCGCGGCGGCAACGACCGCAGGGGGCAGCCCAGTCGAGTATATGAAGGTGCGGGCGCGAGTTCGCATCAGATCGACCACGGCCTGCGATGCGCACAAATAACCGCCGTAAGCGCCGACGGCCTTCGACAGCGTTCCCGCTTGCAGCGGCACATCAATGGCAGATTCCGTTGCGCCGTTGACGAAAGCCGAGCCGCGGCCACCGCCCACAATTCCAAGCCCGTGAGCGTCATCGCTCATAAGCCAAGCGTCGAACCGCCGCGCAAGCTCGGAGAGCGCCGCGAGCGGGGCAATGTCGCCGTCCATCGAGAACACGCCATCGGTGGCAATGAGCGTGCGTTTTTTGCCGCCGCGATGCTCCGCCAACAAGCTTTCCGCGTGACTCGGATCGCAATGATGGTAGAGGTGAACCTGCGCGCCGCTCAACTTGGCGCCGGCATGAATGCAGGCATGCGACAGTTCATCCACGACGATCAGATCGTCGGGACCGGCCAGGGTCGGAATAATCCCGATATTGGCAAGATAGCCGGAGCCGAACACGCAGGCGGCCTCGGTGCCTTTTAATCGCGCCAGCCGCTTTTCAAGTTCGTCATAGAGCGGATGATTGCCCGTAACCAAGCGCGACGCGCCTGCGCCCACCCCATAGCATTTGATGGCGTCGATGGCCGCGGCGACGACCTGCGGATGTTGGCTGAAATTGAGATAATCGTTGCACGAGAACGATAGCAGGCGCCGACCGTCGCGCTCGGCCCAAATCCCCGTGCGCGTCGTGGCCACAGGCATGCGGCGAAGCTGCGCGCGTTCGAGCGCCGCGAGCTTATCGCCGGCAAATTCATCGAGCGATTGCATTGTCTCGTTTGGCTTACCTTTCGAACGAACGTGACCTCGGCATTTCCGAACGGCACAATGTGCCGTACAGGACGAACCTAAAAACGCGGGTTGGGCGATTTACGGACGCGCTCACGCTCCGACCCCAATGGCTCTTCCTAGCAACTCCATGAAAGCGCCGAATGCCGAGCAATGCCAGCGAAAACAAGGGTCTAGCCGAGGTAAATCCCGCCCGATCCAAAGCCGGGCTAGAGCACCTTTGGCTGCCTTATACGCAAATGAAAACGGCGCCGCTTCCGTTTGCGGTCAAGGCAACCCATGGCTGCCGCATCGTGCTGGCTGATGGGCGGGAATTGATCGACGGCATCGCCTCGTGGTGGACCGCGTGCCACGGCTACAATCATCCGCATATCCGCGCCGCAGTGGAACGTCAGCTCCAAACCATGCCCCATGTGATGTTCGGCGGTCTGGTGCACGAACAGGCTTTAACGCTGGCGCGACGGCTCGCAGACTTGCTCGGTCCAGTCAATCTCGACCGCGTATTTTTCAGTGAGTCCGGATCGGTTGCCGTCGAGGTCGCGCTTAAAATGGCGCTGCAATATTGGCGCAACCGCGGCGTTTCTGGCCGCGAACGGATCGTTGCTTTCAAGGGCGGCTACCACGGCGACACGAGTGGCGCGATGGCTATTTCCGATCCGCAGAGCGGCTTTCATGGCACGCTCAGCGGCACGCTGCCGCCAGAGATCACCATCGATCTGCCGGTCGACGAGACCAGCACGGCGGCGCTTGACGCAATTCTGGCGAAAGAGTCCGACCGCATTGCCGCGATCATCATCGAGCCCCTGGTCCAAGGCGCTGGCGGGATGCGCTTTCACGAAGTGCATGTCCTGCAGACGTTGCGGACCCTCGCGGATCGTTACGAGCTATTGTTGATCTTCGATGAAATTTTCACTGGTTTTGGGCGCACCGGAACGATGTTCGCGTTTGAGCAAGCGGACGTCGTTCCCGATATCATCACCTTGTCCAAAGCGTTGACCGGCGGCACGCTGCCGCTTGCCGCCACGGTAGCGCGCCGAAAGGTCTTTGAGGCCTTCTGGTCGGACGACCCCGCGAAGGCACTGATGCACGGCCCCACTTTTATGGCCAATGCGCTCGGCTGTGCCGCTGCCAATGCATCGCTCGATCTTTTCGCGCGCGAGCCGTGGCTTTCGCGGGTCGCCAGGATCGAGGCGCTGCTGCGCCAGAGCCTTGAACCCTGCCGCACGCTCGCCGGGGTCAAGGAAGTGCGAGCAAAAGGGGCCATTGGCGTGGTCGAACTCGAGCGCATCGACAATGTCGATGTGCTGCGTCAACGCTTCATCGAGGAGGGCGTCTTTGTTCGGCCGTTCGGCTCCGTCATCTACTTGACGCCGGCTTTCACCATCGCCGAGGAGGACTTGGCCAAGTTGACCGGCGCAGTCGTGCGCGTTCTCGCCTAGGAAGCCGGACCTACTTCAGTAACCCACTACCGCGCCATGCAGATCATAAGCATCGGTGCGCTCGATGCGCACCGTCGCAATCTCTCCGATCCGCAGTGGGCGGCGGCTCGTGAGATGGACTGTACCGTCGATCTGGGGGGCATCTCCCTTGCTCCGGCCTTTTGCATTAGAAGGCCCGACCTCATCGATGATGACTTTTTCGCGCTTGCCGATCTTCCGTTTGAGACGTTTCTGCGAAATCGCCTGCTGGTGCGCCATCAAACGGTGCCAGCGTTGGTCGGTGACTTCATCAGGAACGGGTGCGGCGAGGTCATTGGCGACCGCACCGGCGACGGGCTCGTAGCGGAAACAGCCGACGCGATCGAGCTCCGCCGCAGACAGCCATTCCAACAGTTCAGCGAAATCATCTTCAGTTTCGCCTGGAAAACCGACGATGAAGGTCGAGCGGATGGTCAGGTCCGGACAGGCCTGCCGCCAGGCCCGAATGCGCTCGAGCGTCTTTTCCTGCGCCGCCGGGCGGCGCATGCGTTTGAGTATCGCCGAACTGGCGTGCTGAAACGGTATGTCGAGGTAGGGCAGCACTTTGCCATCTGCCATCAGCGGAATGACGTCATCGACATGCGGGTAGGGATAGACATAGTGCAGGCGCACCCAGATGCCGAACTCGCCGAGCTCACGTGTGAGATCGATGAATTTCGCCCGCACCTCGCGATCCTTCCAGTGGCTCACCGCGTATTTCAAATCGGTCCCATAGGCCGAGGTGTCTTGGGAAATGACGAGGAGTTCCTTGACACCGGCAGCCACCAGCCGTTCGGCCTCGCGCAAGACGTCGGCGGCAGGCCGGGACACGAGGTCACCGCGCAATTTCGGGATAATGCAGAACGTGCAGCGATTGTGGCAACCATCTGAAATCTTTAGATAAGCATAGTGTCGTGGGGTGAGCTTCACGCCTTCTGGCGGGATCAGTTCGAGATGCGGATCATGCGCCGGCGGTATTGCCCGGTGAATCGCATCAAGCACGCTCTCGTATTGCTGAGGTCCGGTGATTGCGAACACCCCGGGATGTGCGGCGGCTATCTTTTCTGGCTCGGCGCCCATGCAACCGGTGACGATGACTTTGCCGTTTTCCGCCATCGCCGCGCCGATCGCGCTCAGCGACTCCGCCTGGGCGCTGTCAAGGAACCCGCAAGTATTGACGATGGCGAGATCGGCGCCGGAGTGCTCGCGCGACAGTTCGTAACCCTCCGCGCGTAACCGGGTAATGATGCGCTCGGAATCGACGAGCGCCTTTGGGCAGCCGAGCGAGACAAAGGAAATGCGGGGTGGGCGGTTCATCGCGGGATGGTCATTAGCATGCGGCGGCGGTCCAAGCGTCGGCCGGATCGACCGCAGATAAGGTCTCGGCCGCTATTTCGCCATCAAAAGATCCGGCAGAGAGGCGGCATTCGGCCCAGTCATTCGGCGGAAATTAAGGATTTCGAGGTCTCTTTGGCTCGTAGGCGGGACGAGTAGGGTGGGTCTCTGTTGCGTGTGTTTGGCGAATTGTCCGGCGTGTTCGGGGTAGGACATCCTTCGGCTGCAGCCGAAAAGATCCGGCGCTGCAGGCGAATGGGTTCGTACGTCGCAGTTTTGTCGCTTGCTGCCTGCCTCGCGGGTTGCGGCGGCTATACCGCGTTCGATCCCGAGGGCACCTCAGCCGTCTCGTTCTCCGGCGCCTCTTCGGCGGCGCCGAGCTCCGGCACTACCGCAAGTTCTTCGGATCGGAGGGAAGCCGCCACCCTCGACACACTTTTTGCCGGCGCCGCTGAAGGCGATGCCGACAATCGCGCCGCGCCCGCCCGCCCGGTCACGGTTGCCAGCGCGCCCGATATCGCTCCGCCCGCTCGTTTGCCAGAAAGGGAAATCGCCGAGCCGCGCG
>Ga0126381_100005739_pt1 | contig 13709 bp, 15 predicted proteins | sample PanSoiMetPlot_28_FD_96465 | JGI IMG/M metagenome (GOLD analysis project Ga0126381, IMG submission 96465) | Tropical forest soil microbial communities from Panama - MetaG Plot_28 | ecosystem: Environmental > Terrestrial > Soil > Tropical forest > Bulk soil | place: Panama | collected 2016-02-17
GAAATCCACTTTGGCATCCATCCAAATGCGTATGCCCATCAAGGCAATGATCCCGTAAAGCAGGAGGGTAATCCCGCCGAGAACCGGGTTGGGGATTGCCTGAATCAGTGCGGCAAACTTTGGGCACAGCCCAAGAAGGAGCGCGATCATTGCCGCTGCGATGAAATTGTATGTGCTGAATACCCCCGTCATCGCCATCACCCCTATGTTTTCCGCATAGGTCGTTTGGGGCGTCCCACCGCCCAAGGAGGAAATCAGCGTGGCCAGCGCGTCCCCGAGATACGCACGACCGAGGTATGGATTAAGATCCCGGCCCATGTAAGATGAAATCGCGGCAATGTGACCCTTGTTTTCAGCCACCAGCACGATAAAGACAGGCGCGACGGTCAGTAACGCGCCCCAGCTGAACGCGGGGGTTTGAAATGGTGGCAATCCGATCCATGGCGCAGTCTTGACTTGGGCTATCCTGTGCGGGTCGAACATGCCGCATACCGCGGCGACCGCACAGCCAACGATCACACCGAGGAGAATCGGCACCATCTGAAGAAATCCTCGGAGCCGAATGGAGACCAAGGCGCCTGTCAAAAAAGTAGCAGCCGCTATCATCAAGCGGGCCCAATCCGACCCAGTGTGGATCGCCAGGTCGGTGTTGACAGCGTCCGAGACCGCCGCCCCGGCGAGATTAAAGCCTATGATCGCTACCACTGAACCGGTCACGAGAGGCGGCATCAAGCGGTCAATCCAACTCGGACCCCAGGCCATGGTGGCTAAGGCTGCACCAGCGTAAAGCACCGCGGCGCTCGCAATTCCGAACAAGGCATACGGAATCCTTGAAGGATCTCCGCTGGTAATGGCCAACACCGGGCCAATGAAGGCGAAACTTGAACCAAGATAGCTGGGGACCTTGAGACCGGTGATGAAGATGAAAAGAAGGGTCCCGATACCGGAGAAAAAAAGAGTTATCTGCGGATCGAACCCCATCAGAACCGGCGCCAGCACAGTGCCTCCAAACATCGCAAGCACTTGCTGTATTCCCATTGGGATGAGCTTCAGGAGCGGGAGTCTCTCTTCGGGATAGTAGATACGGTTCACAGACTCCCTTAGATCTTCCTGTCTAACTTGCATGCCTGTATCCGATGTTACTCAACTCGGCGGATGCTGAGTTTATGTCGAGCAAGACCGAGGTGCAAGCTGATCGAATCGCTGTCTCAACTTCTGGATCACGTGTTCACCGCGCGTTGGCGTAGGCTGCGCAATTGTACAGGTGTTCTCGCAAGCTACGGGTTCTGAGTGTAATGGCGATTTATCGATTGTCACCAAATCTCCAGACGTTTGCCCAAGATTGTTCCGACGAAGAACGCTATTCGTACCACAGTGCGACCATGGGATCGAGGTGCATGGCGCGAAGGGCGGGAATGTAGCAAGCGAGGAGGGCGACAATCACGAGGATCACACACCAAAAGTCTCTCGCGTCACTATCGCTGGACAGTAGAATGAGAGTTCTATTTACTCGCGGGTTTCAGTCCCATGACTCGAATGGATCGAAGAATTTACCTGGATTTTAACGCCAGTACTCCCATCGCGCCGGAGGTCATGGATGCGATGAAGACCGTACTCGAGGAGCCATACGGCAATCCTTCGAGCGGCCATTGGGCCGGCAACGCGGCCACGAAGCTGGTCGAGAAAGCTCGAATGCAGGTTGCTGGGCTGCTCGGCTGCAAGTCAAATGAGATTGTATTCACGAGTGGCGGAAGTGAAGCGAACAATCACGCCCTTAAAGGGGTGTTTTTCGCAAGCGGAAGAAGGGACGCTCATATCGTCACCACCCAGGTGGAACATCCGGCAGTGCTAAATCCCTGCCGGTTCCTCGAACGGATCGGTGCAACGGTGACGTACCTGCGAGTTGATGGATTCGGACGCGTCGACCCCGACGATGTCCGCCGCGCCTTGCGACCGAGTACTATCCTTGTATCCATAATGCATGCCAACAACGAAGTTGGTACCATTCAGCCGATCGAGGATATTGCACAGATAACGCACGAAGCGGGAGTCCTCTTACACAGCGATGCGGCTCAATCGGTAGGCAAGATCGCTTTGAGTGTTCAGGGACTCTCGGTAGATTTGTTGTCGGTTGCAGGTCACAAGCTTTACGCTCCCAAGGGCGTGGGCGCACTCTATGTCCGCGACGGTGTTTCTCTTGAACCACTGATTCATGGTGCGAGCCACGAATCCGGTCGGAGAGCTGGGACAGAAAATGTGCTGTTAGATGTGGCTTTCGGAGCGGCTTGCGATTTGGCCCGCGAGTGGAAAGGCATGGACTCAGTTCGCGAACTTCGGGATCTGTTCTGGGATCTGTTGGAAGATAAGTTTGGGGATGGAGTTGTCCTGAACGGCCACCCGATCCAACGGTTAGCGAACACTCTCAATGTCAGTTTCGTGGCACAGGTCGGGGCAGAGATACTAGGGCGCTTGCCAGGAGTGGCTGCATCTACGGGTTCCGCATGCCATGCCGGTTCGGTGGAATTGTCCCCAGTCCTCCGCGCCATGGGAGTTACACCAGAAATTGGAATGGGCGCGGTTCGGTTTAGTTTGGGCCGAACTACGACCAGACGCGAGATTGAAACTGTAGTTGAGAACCTGGCTTTGATGGGTTGACTCGGGTGTTTAGCACGGGTCTAATCTCTTGTGGCGAGAAGGGGCAGTGCTTCCATGGATGCGAAGACGCATTGGGAAAAGGTTTATGCGATCAAAGCTCCAGACGCGGTTAGTTGGTACCGACCGCATTTGGAAACGTCCCTCGCACTGATCGAAGGTGCGGCGAAATCACGATCGACCTCAATTATTGATATCGGCGGCGGTGAATCAACTTTGGTGGATGACCTTCTTGCTCGCGGATATACGGCGCTCACCGTACTAGATGTCTCGCCGACCGCTATCGAGGTCACAAAAAAGCGCTTGGGCAACGCCGCTGAGAAGGTCCGTTGGTTGAGCGGAGATATTCTCGAAATCGAAATGGAACCTCATGTCTACGATCTCTGGCATGACCGAGCGGTATTCCATTTTCTGACCACACCAGAGCGACGTGTCGCCTACGTTCGAAAGGTTACCCGCGCGGTCAAGCGAGGAGGTCACGTGATTGTCAGCACATTTGGTCCAGAAGGCCCCACCAAATGCAGCGGGCTGGAAGTAATGCGCTACGATGCAGACTCACTCCATGGCGAGTTCGGCTCGCACTTCCGCTTAGTGGAGAGTTCCAAGGAGCAACACCAAACTCCGGTTGGAACCACACAGCAATTCCTCTACTGCTACTGTCGCGTCGAATAGCGGCGTGTTCTCGCGCCAAGGCCGATTTATTAAAACCAGCATCCTTCTTGCGTTCAACAAATGACTTTGCCGACGTCTTTCGCATAATTGCACCGCAGGAGACGGCACACGTGACTGATGTCATCCAACAAGTAAGCGTCCGCAATACCCAGTGCGGAGATTTTGCAGGTATCTCGGATCTGTGCAAGCGCATCTACCCAGACACGATTCCCTGGTCGGCAACTGAATTGTCCTCGCACCTCGCTATTTTTCCTGAGGGTCAATACGTTGCCGTCTACGGACCAGAAGAAAAAGTTGTGGGCATGTGCGCGAGTCTAATCGTTCTGTGGGACGACTATAAGATGCTGGACGGCTGGGAGGCTTTCACAGGAGATGGCTTCTTCACTAACCATGATCCGAAGCGCGGCCACACGCTCTACGGCGCTGAAGTGATCGTCGATTCGTGCCTCGAACACCATGGCATCGGTGAAAAGCTTTACTCGGCTCGTCGAAGCCTCGTGAAGAAATTGGGTTTGTGGCGGATTCGCGGTGGCTCACGCCTTCGTGGTTACCACCAGCATGCTGGTAGAGTCCCCCCCGAGGATTACGTCCGTCAAGTAGTCCACGGCTATCTACACGATGCAACTCTTACGTTTCAATTGCACCAGGGCTTCCACGTGCTGGCAGTCGTTCCGCATTACTTGAGTGATGATCCTGAAAGCTTGGGCTATGCCGCAGTAATCGAGTGGCTCAACCCCGAAACGATCGTGCCCGAAATGCTTGTAGAACGGCCAAAGGAGTTTCTGCATAAGGACGTTCTAAAGCGTCTACAACGCTTGCTTTAAGCTAAGACCACTGAAACGCTAACTGCTGAGCCGCGTTTGTAACCCTAGCAGTTAGAGCTCGACGGTAACTCCCCAGGTTTAGAGCTGAAATTGCTTGAGAAATGCCAGCACTACCGTCCAATTTTGTTCGGCGCCTTCGAGGTTGCGGTCCGTACGCAGAGTCGAAGATCCGTGCACGCCGCCCGCTTGCGGTACGTACAGTACGCTTTCTTTCTTACTAGCCGTCGCGTCGAAGATTGACTTCGCGGCTTCTTCTTCCTCGGAGTCCTTCGCGGAGGTGATAAAGACGGGAATCTTCACTTTAGCTGCCGCGTCATGCACGAAGCTTGGTGTACTCTTGAAATACTCTGCCGGGGAGAAGGAAAGCAGGCCCGCGATTTCGCTGGGGTGTTTCGCCGCGAGGACGAAAACCAGGCAAGACGAATAGCTGCTGCCCCACACAATGACATTGCGCGATGGATTCTCTTTTCGCGCCCAGCCAAGGGCCGCTTCGAGGTCGGACAGTGCCTCCAAATAACCCGATTCTTTACCAAGCCGGGCTACCGTTTCGTTCGCATGCCCCCACATGTCGCCGCCGTGCCGCGCGTCGATTGCCAGGCAGCTAAACCCTGCCGTGACCAACCTCGGCGCAATCGGCGCATATTCCCAGTGGTTCGATCCGGCCTGGTGGAAAAGCAGGATGATCGGCGCGGAGCTCTTCGCTGCCGGGTAGTAGGTGCCGGTGACCTTGACGCCATCGGCGGCCGTTAGCGTTACTTCCTTTTGCGCCAGGGCCGTCGGCGCGAGGCCTGCAAGCATGGTGAACAGCATCGCGAGCATGGATGATCCCTGTCGCATGATCATACCCTCCCGATTCACGTTAGACGCAGCGGAAGGTGAAGCGCGCTGCCGATTCAAACTGCATTGAGCGGCAGCTGGTCAGTCGCCCGTCCGGCTCGGCCGTCTCTAGCGCTGCAGAGCAAGCTCGAGCGCCCTCTTCAAGACAACGTCGCGTCCCGAGCGAAGGTCATCGGGCGTGATTTCAACCGGAACATCCGGAGCAATGCCGACCCCTTCAAATTGCAAGCCGTCGGGAAAGGTATGGTGGATGGCCGCGATATTGAGAATCATGCCGTTGTCGAAGGCGATGTAGCGAGTGAAGGAGAACGTGCCGGCTGTGGTTTCGCCGACCAGTGTGGCGCGCTTCGAATACTTGAACGGCATGACGAAATCTTCACAGGCGCAGGAGCAGATGCGATCTATGAGCAGAATCAAGTGACCGGTATAAGACTTAACAAATGGATGTACGACGGCGTCGCTGGTGGTGATCGTCGAGTGCTCCGGGTAGGCGGCATCATAGCTTCGCAGGAGCGGGCCGCCGTGGAAAGAACTTGACTCTGTCCAGGATTGGTAGGGCTTGCCTATCAGCGCCGATTGCAACGCGACGGGCTCGCCCATGCCGGGGTTGCCGCGGACGTCGAGAATGACGGCTTTTGCATCGCGAAATTCCTCGAGGTAGCGGAGGGCCTGGGCCTGGGTCTCGATGCCGTGAAAGCTGGGGACTTTTATATAGGCGATTGATTTTTCGACGAGCCAGCGGCCTGTGGTCTTAGGTGGCGGTTCTGGATTCTTTTTGTCGTTCTTACGATCAATCGGGATTCTGCGACCGTCGGCCAACGAGAGCGTGAATTTTTCGGGGAAGATAACCGGAGTGTCAAAGAAACTGACTCCTGCATCGCGATCGCTTGAGGCGGAGACATATTTTCGGTTGCGTGCGAAGAAATCTTCGATCGAGGCGTTGTCGACGGCGGTAATCACGTCGCCGACTTTCACCGTATCAAGGTTGCTGCGAACGACGGTCCACTTCCCCGCTAACGGATAAGCGACGAAGCCATTGGGCTGGGCTGTGGTCTGATCGAGCCAATTGTCATAGAACCAGGAATGGCCGTCATGGAGCGTGGCGACGAGCTCCATGGAGGCAAGGTCGAACTCGCGCCGGTCGTCGGAGTGGAGGATCGTTCGAAGGTATACGGCGTAGTCCGAGTCGAATTTTTCTGTCGAGAGGCCCGGGAAGAAAGTGCTGACGATATGATAGACCTGGGTGGCCGTGCGGACGCGATCTTCGAGGGAAATGGTTGATTCAGGCGATTGCGCTTGAGCGGCTCGAGCGATAATTAGAGCTGCGAACAGGAGAAGGATTGCGGGAGCAAGACTCTTGACGGACATGGTTGTCTTTCTCCTTTTGGGACTTTCTTAGCCAGGCGTATGGCTGTTTGACGGCGGAAGGATACGCCAGTGAGCAGGAATGAGGTCGGCACTGAGGACATGGCCGTGCATGTGTGGATCTGGAAAAGCGGGAAAAAATTCTGAGTTTAACGGCGGATGACAAAGCGGGTCGAGAGCGATACCGAATTGCATGCGTTAGGAATTAGCGGCGGATGAGCCTGTAAGCCGGATGCTCTGATCGGAGTCAAATTCGCCTTATCACTCGCAACCACAACTTTTGATGAAGCCTGCTCACAACAGTTAGCTTCCGGTTTGCCAGGTATTCAAGAGGGATCGGGCTGGCGTGCTTGTTCTTAGGCCGTATCCGCGACGCGCGGGCACGGTCAGCGACTATTTACCGATGACGATGTTCTACCCCAAAATTCTGATAGCGCCTACTTCAACGTGGTAGGCGCAATTCGATAGACCGGACCATCATCAAAAACGGGAGCCGGCGTGTCGGTCGGAAGCATTGGTTCCCAAACCACAAACACTCGCACCGATTCAGACTGAGTTTGCTTCAGAATGCGTTCGACTGCAGAGGCCCCCTGCAGGCACTTTGGTCAAGTTGGGGACAAATGCAGCACAATGCGCGTGTTCGAAGACGCGCCGTTGAAGCTTTGCTGAAACTGCGAAACATTGGCTTCATCAGCGAGACGAGCGGCGGCTGGCCGGGTGGAGTGGAACTCGATCCCCAGAGGTACAACCCGACCACCGAAATCGCAATTGCCAACACTAACCAGAGTGCCCGTCTTCGTGTCATCAGTTTCTATCCTGACAGCCAGTTAGCGATGAGTTGAGGGAATATGGTGACTAGGACCACCCAGCTACAGCGACCCAGAACAACGAGACGCTGACGGGACTGCTCTGGTTAGGGATGAAGAATCCAGGATCAGGCGTGTGGGACGCTACTTTGTACCGATCCATTTGCAGTCAATCTACTAAGCGATTCAATGTCGTACTCTCTTCCGGTCACAGAGGCCTTTGGCTCACTGACAATAGCCCTTCAACCTAGCCCTGCATCCAACGAGCGGGAGAGCCGCCCTGAAGGCTTTGTCATGGATTCGCGTTCATCCCCCGTAAAATCCACCCCGTCGCCTGTTATAAGACTGAAGCCCATGACGCGCATCTCACCCCACAAGCCCTATGCCCGGTGATTCCATACCCGCCTCCTGGCCGCTCGCGCGGTCGTCCTCCAAGACGCGCGCCGGCGAAGGTGACGTTGCTGGCGATGCCGATCCCGCCGCTCTCTACCGTGAATTACGGAAACCGCTCCTTCGCTATCTTTTTTGTCTCGGACTTTCCACCGACGAAGCGCAGGATGTCCTTCAGGATGTGTTCCTCCGCCTCCAGCGCCACATCGCTGCAGGCGGCTCGCAGGACAACATCCGCAGCTGGCTGTATCGCGTTGCTCACAACCAGACCAGAAACCACCAGCGTCGCTATGACCGCCGCTTTGTTACGTCCTTCAATCCCGACTTGCATCGGGTTATCGACGAAGAGACTCCTGAGCGCGCCGTCCTGAACAGAGAAAAGGACAAGGAGAAGCTACAGAAGATGGCAAACGCCGTTCGGCTTCTTTCTGTTTCCGAGCGCGAATGTCTGGTGTTGCGCGCTGGCGGACTTCGCTATCGCCAAATCGGCGAAGTCCTGGGAATTTCAGTTTCTACTGTGAGTGACATTGTCACCCGCGCCTTGAAGAAACTTGCGGAGAACTGCAATGTGTGAATGTTCAGAAATATTGGTTGCGTGGCTCGATGGAGAACTACTTCTGGAGCAAGCGGAGGAAATAGAGCGGCACCTGCAGGTTTGTTCCGGCTGCCGCAGCCGTGTCGATGCGTACCGAAGAGCGAGCGTCGCCTTCGACGCCTACTGTGATTTCGCGGCTGCTCTAGAGGGGCGCCGAACTGTGAGGTTGCGCACCCTCGTGGCTGCGGGTGCAGTTGCCGCCGCAGCCCTCGCCGTATTCTTCTTAATCCCGCACGGGCGTATCGAACAGCCGCGCTCTGTTCCGCCCTCACCGCCAAGTCTTGCCGTCAGTTTGCGTAAAGCGGCAGCACCGGTGCTGCCTGAGAATCGGCATATCCATCATCGGCATGCCGTCGCTCCGGGCGTATCGCCGGCCCGTGTCGCTCGAAACTGGCTGCCTCCCGAGCCCTCGGTTCAGATTGCGATTCCTGCAGAAGCTCTGCTTCCGCCAGGAGCGGCTCCTGATGGCATCGGTTTCATAGCGGACATGCGCATCTTAACTGACGGCTCTATGCAGCAGGTTGGCTGGCAGCCGCAACTCGTCGGATTTGAAAGGAGTCGACCATGAAACGTTCGCTGTTCTTAATTATGATTCTATCTTCTGCCGCGTTTGCACAGGAGAATCCCAATACCCACGTCATGCAGGGTCAGGCGATGACGTTTGTGTCCGCCAAGGCCGCTTCCGTCGAAGGTGCGCCGTACGCGGCGACGGTTACCAACGAATCTGTCCAAACCCTGGCCGATGGCAATCGCATCGTTCAGACTAGCACCGGCACCACGGCCCGCGATGCACAGGGACGCACGCGGATGGACACCGCGTTGCCACCGATTGGCAGCTTGTCGGCCGCCAACGCGCCGCACCTAGTGTTCATTCAGGATCCCGTCGCCCAGGTGTCCTATGTGTTGAACCTCACCGAGAAGACCGCCCAGAAGGTTCCTATGCTCCCCCCAATTTCTAGTGCCAGTGGAACGGTCAGTACAGCAGGCGCTCCGGCTGGAACCGGCATAGGGGTTACCACCAATACGTTTTACATCCAGGCAGAAGGCTCACCGTCTGCTCTGCCACCGGCGATGCCGTCACCCATGGCCTTACAGAGGGCTTTAATAGAAATAAGGATCAGGTAACCACCGAGGACCTCGGTTCTCAAACCATGGAAGGCATTACTGTGCAAGGGAAGCGCGTCACGCACATCACCCCCTCCGGCCAGATCGGAAACGAGAAACCGCTCGTAACAGTCACCGAAGTCTGGACGTCACCCGACCTCAAGACCGTCATCTACACTAAACGGAGCGACCCGCGTATGGGCGAACATACCTTCCAGCTCACCAACATCGTTCGCGGCGAGCCAGATCCTGCGCTTTTTGCCGTTCCGACCGACTTCAAAATCACCGAATGCCCGCAACGTGTCATCTACCGCTCGAATCAATAGCTCGAATGGGCTTCGCACTCGTGGTCGGCGCCAGCCGTGAGCCTAGGCAGCCTTTCGTCGTTAGACCAAACCGCAGATTACAGTTGATAAATCGCCATACTCAGAACCCGTTGCTTGCAACAGCGCCTGATTTTCGCCAAGCAAACGGAAACCGTCAGAATAGGAGATAATCGACAACCAAACGCATAACTAGGAGGCATGCCATAAGACTCTCGGTCTTCTGCGGAGTGAGCATCGATGGTTTTCTGGCTCGCCCGGACGACGCGCTCGACTTCTTGCAGACAGGTGAGCAAGAGCCTCACGGGTTCAAGGAATTTCTGGCCAGCGTTGATGTGGTCGTGATTGGCCGCAGGACTTTCGAGGTTGTGATTAAGCTCGGTCACTTGGCTCTTTACGGCAACAAGCCGGTGATCGTTCTCAGCAGTCGTCCGCTTGATTTCTCCTCGGTCAAAAGCGCGATTGTCGGGCAGACATCCGGCGAACCAACGGAAATCGTAAGGCAGCTCAAAGCACGCGGCTTTCAGCATGCTTATCTTGACGGCGGTATCACGATTCAGCGATTCCTCGCAGCTGGATGTATCGACCGGTTGGTGATCACGCGCGTGCCCGTGCTCATTGGAGCCGGCATTCCGCTATTTGGCGCGGTGCCGCGCGACATCCAGCTCCGCCACGTCGTAACCCACTCCTATACAGGCGGCCTGGTGCAGAGTGAATACGAGGTTGCCGACAGAAGGCCTTAGTAAGCGACGCGCCTCCGATTTGTGCAAATTCTTGCATAGAGGGAATGACCGCGTAAGTGTTGACAAATAGGCCTCAGAACTCGTTACTTGTGATAACGCCTAGTCGATAGTTAGGAATTCCTGCTGGCTGTTAGAAATGAGCTGGCACTGGCCTGCAAAGACGGAGAACCGAAGGTCGGACCGGTACTCAAATGACCGTATACTGCGGACTCCCAGGAACCAATATGAGAAAGCGCATCGCAGCCATACTTTTACCATTGCTGACGGGCACTGTTGCTGTTGGGCTGCAAAACAGCAAAGCGAAGACTGCGGATAGCGGAACTGCTCAGCCAAAATCCGGCAGCGTCGGACAGCTCTTGATGCAGATAGAACGAGACTGGTGGAAAGCAATCATTGGCCGCAACATCGCGAAGATCAGAGAGATCGTCGCGCCTGACGTCGTGCTGACGACCCCTGATGGGTCAGTTCAGAGCCTGGACGACGATGTAGCCGAATTGAAATCGGGAAGCTTTCACCGCGGAGTCGTACGATTCCTTCGATATGAAGGTAAAGCTCTATGGCCATTGTGCTGTGGCGACCGGCAAAACGAAACTGAAAGGTAATTACAAAGGCGAGGTTGTGCAGGAACAATTTCGATGGGCGGATACCTTGTAAAACGCAACGGTCACTGGCAGATCGTCGCGTCCCAGGCAACCCCGCTTCCGAAAGTGGACGAAAAATAGACCCCGCGAACCGAGACCCGGTGGCTGATTTATGGGGTAAATCAGACATCTGGGTAATGGAGCGAACCTATCACGCCTGAAGGGCAGGACGTCGCCAGTCCTCCGGCGTTTTCATCAGCACGAGAGATGAGTCTTACCGCGCTTACCCCACACATGTAAACCTGAATCGACGCTGCAACGGCCCACGTAGAACAAATGACTTAGGCGGCACTCACCCCCCCCAAAAGGTGGGACGGCTTCAGACCAAATAGCAATTAACTGGTTTCGGACACGTAATCCGAGCGAACCGGAGCCACATCATCGTGCTCTTACCGGTTCGTCTCGTTGTGCAGAGTCCGTTTGGCGAAGGTAAAGCCTTCTGGCGAAACTTTCACCAAGCCCTGGTACGGCCGGTCAATGTTCGCGATGGCTACCAGCACAAGCGAAATCAAGAAAGTGAGCATCACCACCTGCACCAGGTGAAAGCGGAAGTTGGGCACACCAAAAAAACATGATGCGGCTACGGTGATGATGCCGCCTGCAATCAGCACCGCCCAAAGTATTCCCGGGAGATGCTCGCGGCTTTGCATGACCCGAAGCCGCCTATATTGGGTCAATCCGCGCAACTCCTCCATTAGTTGATAAGCCGCGATAGCATCTGGTTGAGCATGCGCTTGACTCTCTCCTGCCAGCTTCCACAGCTGATTAATCATCTCGTCGCCTTCCGGCGTCATCTGTTCTTTTTCCATTAATGGCCATTCGCGGCCCAGAGTGTTGTCTACATAACGGACGCACAGGTCCTGGATTTGCTTCGCATTTGAGTCTTGCAATTGGGTAGCGATGCGGAAGACGTTCACCAGCGCGTTACCTTCCTGTTCCTCGTTGGCTTGCGACTGTTGGAACATTGACCACACCCCCGATAGCGTGAAGGCGAGAATCACTGCGTAGGTGGTGCCAATGACGGCTACCACGGCACCGGTGAAATCATTCGACTCCCTGCGGGAGGGCGCTGTAGACGTGCGCGATACCACGAACAGGAACAGCACGGCCACGCCGACACAGGCGGTGACAATGAAAACGTTGCTCAGCACAATCGCCAATCCGCTTCTTAGCGGGACTTAGAGCGGACCTTCCGGTCCAGTTAGGAGTAGTCCCAAACAATACACCCCGCAGGCGGGTGCATCGCGTGTTTTTTTCCTTCTCGATGTTTTCATCTCTGTACGCCTCCCGGAAAGACCTGGCTACGCCCGGCTTCGGGGCATCCAGAAAGCAATTTCAACCAACGCCCGTCTATGAATGCTTATTCGATAAAGGAGAATGGAATCCGGCTAACATAATTCCACCCACCAAAACTGAAGACTGGGGAGTCGTTGACGAGAGTAGACGGCCGACGGCACTCCAGTGCGGACAGTGGTCGTTTCACCTGGAACAGACGAAGAAACATTCAGCGGATGCTCGACACACCATGAAACTCAAATGCCAATCCTTTCCGTTTGTTCGGTCATGGATGCTGTGCAACCGCTACTGGGTTGGTAAAGAGCACGGCATTTGGAATTACGACGTCGCGGCCTTCACTTGTTTTGATAACCGTAGCACGAGCTTGAATATCCTCGACATTTCCCTCGATGCCCGTGACACTAATAAAATCGCCCAGCTGAAACGGCTCGTTCACCAAGAGCAAAATGCCTGCGAGAAAGTTCTGGAGAATATTCTGGAACGCAAATCCAATCGCCACACTGCCGATGCCGAGTATCTTGATAAGGTCGGCGGCTTGAAACGACGGTGCCACAACGGAAAGTGCGATTAAAAAACCCAAAATGACGATGACAGTTTGTACGAGCCGGCTAATCAGAAGGGTCGCTCCTTGGTGAGCGCGGCGTTTCAATGCGAAGCGGCGTGTTAACGATTTGCTGGCCGAGGCGAGAATCAAGAAAACCACGAAAATTACCGCCGCAAGAATCAGATTCGGTAAAAGCGAAACACTCGCGTTGATGATCTTGACGCCAGACTTCCAAGCGTTTGAAAAATCGATCGGCATATGACCCTCCAGTGAGAATTTGGAAAAGGGCCGGATGCTAGGAAAAGAATAGCGAATTGGGCCCCCGCTTGTCAGCGGAAAACACGACGTATTTTCGTCCGTTTACCTCGAGTTCGACCGGTTTCGCCATCATTCCCACAGCAAACCCAGGAGCGCTTGGATCGAAATTTTGATTCTAGCATTCGGAAAGGACGGTGGCGTGTGCAAGCGAAGACGCTCGCGGACCGTGCAGAAAACTGAATGTGGACGTCGTACACCTAGGTGAGCCGGTCGGTTGATGCTAAACTTTTCCTACTGTGCCTCAATATGTGATCGAGCGGGTCGTTCCAGGAGCCGGATCGCTGTCAGAAAGCGAAATCCGGGAGCTGTCGCTGCGATCTTTGCGCACACTGAAGCAAATGGGCTCCCAGATTCAGTGGCTGCACAGCTACGTGACGGAGGACAAGGTCTACTGCGTTTACCTTGCACCAGACGAGAACATCATTCGAGAGCACGCCGCGAAGGCCGGGATTCCGGCCGACCGCGTTTCCGCGGTCCGGCGTCTCCTCGATCCGGTGAACATGAAGTGATTTACGGCGCGGGGGTCGCGCTCGAGCGCGCGAAGCTGACCGCCTGGTCCAGCGACATTCCCCAGCCTTTCCGCCAGGCCGAAGCTGCGA
>Ga0126381_100005740_pt1 | contig 13709 bp, 9 predicted proteins | sample PanSoiMetPlot_28_FD_96465 | JGI IMG/M metagenome (GOLD analysis project Ga0126381, IMG submission 96465) | Tropical forest soil microbial communities from Panama - MetaG Plot_28 | ecosystem: Environmental > Terrestrial > Soil > Tropical forest > Bulk soil | place: Panama | collected 2016-02-17
AAAACGAGCGTCCGAGAACGCTACATCCTCCGATCGGGGGTGTAAGAATTACAATACAGGGCATATTTTGCTTTTGTTCGTGGGTCGCCCTAAGCCCTTTCCGCTCGCCTTTTCGTAGAGTCCGTCCTTGGCTGCTGTTTCGAGCTCCCTTTCCTACCCTGTTCTCGTATGTCCGAGACGTGCCCGGCTTATTTGACCGAGTTATAATGCACCCTCGATTCATAGTTTCAAGGTGTCCGACCCAGTATCAGAAAGGAGAACGGCAATGCTACCGTCCGCTAAGTTAGTCGGCTTTGTCCAGGTCACGGACCGAAAGGCGGCGAGAGAGTTTTATGTTGATGTTCTTGGGCTGCGGTTCGTCAGTGAAGATCAGTTTGCCCTCGTCGTCGACTCGAATGGAAATAGAATCAGAATAGGAGAAATGCCCAAGATTCAACCAGCCCAATTCACGGTTCTGGGATGGGAGGTCCTAGACATAGAACAGGCGGTAGCCAGCCTTACGTCAAGGGGCATAGAGTTTCAGCAGTACGGCTTTTCCGGACAGGACGAGCGCGGCATTTGGACTACCCCGGGAGGCGACAAGGTAGCGTGGTTCAAGGATCCTTCCGATAATGTTCTCTCGTTGAGCCAGCATGCCTGACCGAGCTGCATTCCTAGCGACGGTACAAAATAGCAACCATTAGTTCAATGATTATGACTGCTATGACCGTCAATTCTAGCGTTTGGCTCTGACTCGTCCTAACCCGGTCGGAAAGGATCTGGTAAAAAGTGCCGATGATGTCGAGCTTATCGGAAATTATATGTCCCCACTCTCTGAGGTGAAACCTCTCGGCTGCTGCTGAGTGGACTCTAGCCAAATAGGGATCCCCGACAAGTTTCAATGAGTTCTCGACACGCTCGGCCAATAAAAGTGACTCGGTTCGCATCTCGGCGAGCTCCTGGAGCGTCCTTTTATATGGGGTTCTTAGCGGAACTGGCCATTCAGTCTTTCGGTGTACCAAAGCCCCGTACTCCTCTATCCTCTGATCCAATATCGAATCGATGTACCGGGTCTCGAGTAACTCGACATTCAAAAACTCCAGAACATTAGCGGTATCCTCGTAATCGCGGTCATAAATGATCGCTGCGTTCCAGTCGACTATAACCAGATCGTCCGGATAGTAGGACATTCTGGTTTCGAGTGCTTCAGCCTGTTGCTGGGAGCTGAGCGGAAGGGATTCCAGCCGCAGAAATTGAGCGAGCACATCGCGGTATTCCCGCATCAGGTCGTCAGCGCTGAGAGGCTCGCTCAACCGTTCGATCGTCAACAAATAGTAGTCTTCCGTGAGATCAGACATCACTGGCCGGTCGATAGCTGGTTGGATTTTCGTTGCGAGACTCCGAACGCGCTCTCTGGCGTCAGCCTCCAGATTCCGCGAATAGAGTCGTTGAACCAGCAGTGGCGCCTCGTCCAGCGGCGTGCAAATCTCACCCTGCCCCAGTGGCCAGGAATAAGCCAGGCTCGCGGCGCCAAAGTCGTACAGGGTCAATTGAACTGAGCCGTCGGTATCGAACACCCCGGTGGCCGGTTCCAGGTTCACCCGATGCGGAGGCCGGGTGTATTGCAAATAGGGAGGGGTTCGTTTCTTGTGAGAAAGCGGCTGTACTCGTGTAGAAGCGAGCAGAGGCGCGACCGTCTCCAGCGAAATCCCATAGCCGACGTCAAAAGAAAAGAACGCAGTAATCTGACCCTGCAGGATCCTTATCATCTCTCAATCCTACACCTTCATCATTAGCGATTTAATCCTTTAGTAATCACGAGAGTAATGGTGCGGTAACTCCAGCTCGGTGATTCCTGAAGCCACTATGGCGAGCGAATGTCTTTAATAACCTCGCTAGCCGTCAGGGCTGTCTCCCACAAACGCTGTCCTATTTCAGTAGATAATAGCGTCCGCGTGGCGAATGTGATTAATAATACATTTCCTTGAAGCGTTCTCAACGCCGCGATGACGAATCCCCAACGTGCGGCTTTCCTGTGTTAGTATATATATCTGAGCCACAGTTGATGGAGATCCCGCATCGGGCCACTCGTCACAAGTGAGTATTATGCAACCGGGGAAAGGAGTCACGCTATGAAGAACGTGCTCGCCATGCTCAGTTTGTGCTCGGCTTTGATATTTAGCTCAAGCACCACCGGGCTCGCTCGCAGACAAGACAAAGATGCGCAAGCACCTAAGACCGCGACCGAACCGAACCCGAAGGAGCAGTCATCTGTTACCGAGCACTCGATTCGCATCGGCGGGCAGACTATTCCTTACAAGGCGACCGCCGCCACCTTGAACCTGAAAGACGACAAAGGGGATGCAAACGCGAGCCTGTTTTACGTCGCTTATACCCGGAGCGATGTGGACGATCCGAGCAGGCGTCCGATCGCCTTTATCTACAATGGCGGGCCAGGTTCTTCTTCGGTCTGGTTGCATATGGGGGCTTTTGGTCCCAAACGGGTGTTGACTACTGACGCTGCAGCGACACCGCCTTCTCCCTACAAGCTGGTCGACAATCCGAACTGCTTGCTTGACGCGGCCGATCTGGTCTTTCTAGACCCGATAGGCACCGGATTTAGCCACGCAATCGGGAAAGCCAGTGACCGAGACTTTTGGGGCGTCGATCAGGACGTGCGCTCGCTCGCCCAGGCAATTCGCATCTATGTCAATCGCAACAAGCGATGGAACTCCCCCAAGTACCTGATCGGCGAAAGCTACGGCACCTTCAGGTCGGCGGCGCTGTCGAATTATCTACAAAGCAGCGGCGACGGCATCGATTTGAACGGAATCGTTATGCTGTCGTCAGTGCTCAACCTGGGTAAGCTCAGCTTTCGACCCGGCGAGGACCTGCCATATATCCTCCATTTTCCCAGCATGGCCGCTGCCGCCTGGTATCACAAAGCAGTAAAGGACCGGCCGGCCGACCTCAAGACCCTTATGGATGAAGCGCGGCGATTTGCGTTGAACGAATACGCGACCGCCTTGCTCAAGGGAGCGGATCTCGATGCCGCGGAAAAGGCTGACATTGCCAAGAAGATGGCCCGCCTCACAGGATTGAGCGAGGACTACATTCTGCGCGCCAACCTGCGCATCATGCCTTATCAGTTCGAGAAAGAGCTTCTGCGCGGTAAGGGCCTTATCATCGGCGGCTACGACGCCAGGTTCACCGGCGCCAGCAATTCATTATTGAGCGAGTTCGCCGAGTATGATCCGTCGTTCACGGGGCTGGGTGGAGCATTTACTACTGCCTTCAACAAGTACGTCCGCGATGATCTCAAGTACGAATCCGACCGGGACTATGTCATCCTGGGACTCCAGATATCCGGGAGCTGGGACTACAAACGGAGCGGCGGGGGCGGCTTCGGCTTTCCAGGCTCCCCTAACGTCGAAGCCGATCTTGCTCAGGCTATGATTTCCAACCCGCACCTTAGATTGCAGGTCAACATCGGGATCTACGATATGGTCACGCCTTTCCTGGAAGTCGAACATACAATGGATCACCTGGCTCTCCCCGCCAATCTCAGAAATCATATTCAACTTGAATACTACGAGGCCGGACACATGATGTACTCTCACGACGAGGACCAGTCCCGGCTCAAAGCCAACGTCGCCACCTTTATAGAATCAGGCGCTAAACCCTGATGGCCGCCGCCATCGGACCACGTGCCGACAGGTCCCGTGGGCATTGATGGGCAATTGCACCACAAATTTCTCCGCGAAGATTAATTTACAATAGTGGTAGGGAAGGGGGACTTGTCCCCGCTGTCCCCAGTCGCTGACCGACTGTCCGTTACAGTCGTTCATGCCGGCAGTCGCAGCAAGGGAAAAATGAAAGGACCTGTAGGGGCGGCTGTTCCCTGGCCGCCCGAGATCCCGTCCCTTAGAGACTCTTTCTCAGGACAAGATTCGCAGCTTTGCCGACCCGAGTCTCATTTTTCCACGCACTACTTTGCCAGCGATTCTGATAAGAGCACACCGACTCAAATGTCCTTGGGAAACGGTGTATCTCTTCCAGCAACGGCTGCCAACCCGCGGCGCCAGTTTCCAACCCACGTTAAACCGAACCGTTTCGGCCCTTAGCATTGCGAGCGCCTCCGTGCATGAAATACTTCTCAAAATCCGTCATTAAGCTTTGATGAGGATTTCTGGCTGCCGTAGAGCTCTCGCAAGTAGCGGATCTTTCCCCTACCGGTTCGGAGCCCTGCGCGGCCTGACCAATAAAAACTGCCATGAGGTGGTTCGATAAGGGTCTTTTATCTTCGTCAAAACCCGTGCCTTATATCTGGCGTCACAGGAACCTGATATTGACGCAACGCGAACGCCCCTTTTCCCACCAGTTCCTAGGAGCTGAGTGTATGCCAAGGAGACTTAGGAGAACTAAATGAAACTGAACGGCTATCCCGTGCGCAAACCTCGCCAATTACGCTGCTGCCTTGCCAGGCCTGCAACTACTACGACGCTGGGTTTTATAACCGCCAGACCTGGAATCTCGGGCCGGCTCAAAGCCGAGCAGCTCCGGCGCCTTACACTGTCTCTGTTGGCGTTCACCCTTTTGGCCGGAACCATGGCCGTTGGACCATCCGTTCGTGCCCGCCAGGAACCTGCGAAACAAATCAGTTTCCAGTCAGTAAACACCCAGAATGGCGTAGCCTTTGGACGGAATCTAATGACCGCGCCAACCGTCCCGGGTACTTCCTTCACGGTCCAAGGGCAGGCGACAGTTGACGCAAAGACCTTGTACCAAGAGGTACCACAGAACATCGATGCAATCAGCGTCGGTGCAACCAACACTCGTGCAATCAGCAATGACGTCCTTATATCTGAAGATGGCCGGAAGGCCCTTGCGCCCGCCGACACCACGCTGCCCGATCCCACGGTTGTACTTCTGCCTACTCCGATAGGGCTGCAGTCCTCGAGCGATATCCCCGATTTCTCATTGGGGGCCAGTGACCAGTTCATCCTAAACGCGAATTCTCTTACCATCTATTTTCAAGACAACGCCAGCAATGTATTGGGCACTTCTACTCTCGCCGCGTTCTTCTCGAATGTTGGAGTCAACAATCCGTTTGGACCAATGGTTACCTATGACGATCTGACAAACCGGTGGATCATCGCGGCGCTCGACAACTTTGGAACATCCCAATCGTCACTCTTGCTCGGCGTATCGCACACGTCAGATCCCACGACGACCTGGTCCTTGTATAAGTTGGCCACTGATTCGACAGGGCAAACGTCGGCCGGCGCGCTGAGCAGCATTGGAGGCAACAGCAGCTTCCTCGTGCTATCGACTGCGCAGTTTCAAAACGCTCAGCCTAATCCATTCCAGCAGAGCTTCGTTTTCGAATTTGACAAGAACGCTTTGATCAACAACAACACACTGTCCGGCAATAAGTTCACCGACTCGGCCTATCTGCCCTGCCCGGCGCAGGTCTACGACACACAATTCCCTTTTGTGGACATCCTTACCGATCTTAACGGCAATTCGAGCGGACATGGTGTTATCCGGCACGGTTTGATTGGGACGAACGCAGGCCAGGTGCAGTATGCACCGAGCGCTGAATCGCTCACATTCGGGTCAACCTGGGCCATCTTTCCGCCGCGGATCAATTTTCTTCCGCAACAGGGCTCCTCCACCGGAATAGATGGCGGTGATGGCAGGATAGCCAATGCCGTAATGCGCAACAATATGCTATTTGCAACCCATTCTGTGTACCAGCCGGCAACCAGCCCAGACCACCAGGCAATTCATTGGCTCACCGAAAACCTCGTAACAGGAGCCACCCAGGATGGTTTCTTTCAGGGCGGCGGCTCTACCTCCTACTTCAAACCAAGCCTTGCAGTCACTGCGACAGGCGGTTTACTTATAGCGTTCAATTCGTGTTCGCCGAGTTCGTTTCCCAGTTCGGGATTCCTGTTTCGCTATGAAGGCCAGCAAGATTTCCTTCCATATACACCCATAGTAGCGGGGACGGGGCCAAGCGTGGCCCTCAAGAACGGTATAAACGTCGGGCCCACAACTTCGGCGGCTTCTCGAATTCCCCGTATGTCCGACAACCCCATCGACCAGTTCATTTTTCACCACACTCTCGTTGAGGGGTCAGCCGGACCATTGATCCGTGCGGTTCAACTTGCTTATGCCGACCCGCGCTTCGGCCTTTCGGGGACCATCAGCGCAGACAACGGGGCCGCGGCCGGATTCGTAGGCCCTCCCCAAGGGAGTCCCCTGGGTCAGTTCATCTTCGGAAACATGTTCCCCTCGAGCCTCGTCGGGGGTTCAACGCTATCGGGAATGCAATTCTTCGTTCCATCTATTAGCGGCTCTATTCAGCAAGGCCAGCAAGTCTACCTGTACTACGGCCTGGTTCCATCGACGCTTAACGGTGCTCCATTGACAATGCAGCCAATCACCGTCGGACAACAAAATCAATTCCAAACCTTCACTTTCCCTCAGCCGATCCAGGTGCCCGCGGGCCAAAGTTTTTACGCCGGCGTCAGCGGACCCGGCGGCCAATATTGTTTAGGCGTCGACACCAACGTACCGATCTTTTGGACATCATACTCTTCCCCTAATGGTCTCACCGCTTTCAGCGCTGATCCTGTCAATTTCATGGTTCGCGTCAACAAAACACCTCCCCCCTGCACTTCTAAACTCGACAAGACCGAGAGAGCGTTTAGCGCTGATGGTAAAAAGGTTTGTATTGCCCACGGTAAGGCCAACTGCAAACCGACCGCCATTTCCGATGTCGACTGGGTTGTCTTCGACGACATGGGATTCCTCCCTGACACTATGGAATTCAACGTGCTCTATCATGTACTACCAAATACGTCTAAAGACCCGCGAATCGGGGAGATTAAAGTAAATGGAGAAGTCTTCACAGTGCTTCAGGCCGGCAACAACACGCTGGCGCCGATTAACGCAACGCCCAACTCGGCGCCCGCCCGCGGATCCGGTGTTAAGTTAAAAATCACCCCGCCAGGCCGTAGCAACTCCTCCGGGCTCACTCCCAGGGCCGCCGGATTCACTCCCACTACAACCATCGCGTGGGACGGTGAAGAGAGGCCCACAACCTTTGTCAGCGCGACCGAAATCGACGCGGACATCCCGGCCTCTGATCTCACAACCCAGGGCACGGTACAGGTCTCCATCTTTGACCTGGCGCCGGGGGGCGGTACTTCTCCTTCCATCACTTTCACCATCACTGCGCCAGGCCCCGACTTCTCTCTGAGCCTGGACCAGTCCACTCTGACAGGCCAAGCCGGAGCAAAAGTCGTCGTGCCTATCACGATCAACAGGAGTGGAGGATTCACCGGCAGCGTCACCGTAACACCTCCGGCCCCCCAGGCCGGCATCAAGCCCAAACCCGCCGACCCGATAAGCACGACTGACACGAGCGTAAGATTCAAGCTCAAAATCGGTGGAAGTACCCCCGCAGGCACATACCAACTCGTATTCAAAGGAGTGGATAGTTCAGGTCGAGAGCGCGACGTGACCCTCACCCTCGTAGTCTCCTCCTGACGATTTCCTAGCGGGCGGCGACCAATCTATACTCGACCGAAGAGCTGCCTCCCACGCTCGTCACATCCTGGATTCGGGCGTCAGACTCACTATCAGTCGGTAGTCGGGTCTGGACGCCCGAATCCAATTCATCACATCACCTCCGTCTCGCGCGGCTCTGCGCCCGCAGTGGGATGAGTCTCTGACTCACCGGCGGCGCCCCGTGCAACAACTCTCGGGCGGCTACGCCGCCGCGGCCGCCGCCAAGTCCGGCCGAGTACCCTCCCAAGCCACAGTCCTGTATAATTCTGAATGGATCGCCCTTAGCAAGTTTGGGATTTGAGCGCGATCTACACTTGAAGCAGAAGTGGCGCGGCCCGCTTCAACCCGTGACAGGTAGGCCAGTCTTTTCAAAATGTGAGGTAGATCACATTGGTAGCTGAGTTCGTTTCCCACTATCGAGTCATCAGAAAGCTTGGCGCGGGCGGGATGGGAGAGGTATATCTTGCCGAGGACACGACCCTGCGCCGCAAGGTCGCCCTCAAGCTGCTCTCAGGCGAGTACACCAGAAACAAAGACGCGCTGCGGCGATTTGTTCACGAAGCTCAGGCGGCCTCGGCCCTCAATCACCCCAATATTCTCACCATTCATGAATTCGGCCGTCACGACGGCGTACAATATATAGCCACTGAATTCGTCGAGGGGCAGACTCTGCGCCAGCGGCTGGCGATCGCCAGGCTCGGGCTCGCCGAGACTCTGGACATTGCAATACAGGTTGGAGCCGCTCTTGGCGCAGCTCACCAGGCCGGCATAGTTCACCGGGACGTCAAACCCGAAAACATAATGTTGCGGCCCGATGGGTATGTCAAAGTACTCGATTTTGGCGTCGCAAAACTAACCGAACAACCAATCGATAACCAGCCTGCTGAAGCCAGATCGACGCTGCTGACCACCGAGCCAGGCGTCATCCTGGGAACTCCTAACTATCTGTCTCCTGAACAGGTGCGCGGGTACCCTGTGGACACTCGCTCTGACTTATTCAGCCTTGGTGTGGTCATCTATGAAATGGTTGCTGGCCGCCAGCCTTTCGAGGGCCCTACCTTCAGCGACGTAATTGCCGCGATCCTCACCCATGAGCCGCCCTCGCTAGACCGATATCTGCCGGACGCACCTCACGAGCTCCAGCGAATCATAGCCAAAGCCCTCGCTAAAAGCCGCGAAGATAGATACCAGTCGGCTCAGGATCTGGTTGCCGACCTCAAACGCTTACGTCGCGAAGTGGATATCCAAAATACGGCTGCAGGCGCCACTACTGCCACAGGCACCCTTACGGACGCAGGCCTCACTCCTTCAGGCGCCAGCACTGCCGCAGGCGCCGCCACCCCTGCAGGCGTCGGCCGAGTCTCGAGCAGCGATCGCACAGTTGACGAGACGATCCCGACTCGGCGTATCGCTACTGCGGACCATACCGGTCCACTGACCTCGGCTGAGTACGTTATAAACGGGATCAAACGCCATAAGACGGGGGCGGGCGCCGTCTTGCTTGCAATCCTCGTCGCTGTCGCCGGCGTTTTCTTCCGATCGAGCTTCGCTAAACCCGGCGCACTGACGGAACGAGATACAGTTCTGGTAGCCGATTTCGCCAATGCCACCGGCGAACAGGTTTTCGATCAGACTCTGAAACAAGCCCTGGAAACTCAACTCGAACAATCGCCATTCCTCAACATCTATCCTGATGCCCGAATTCGAGAGACCCTTAAATTCATGGGCCTGCCCACCGATGAGCGAGTGACCGAAGACATAGCCCGTCAGATCTGCCAGCGCCAGGGGATCAAAGCGCTGCTGGCAGGCTCGATCTCGAGCCTCGGTAGCCACTACGTCATTTCGCTCCAGGCCATCAACGCCGGTTCCGGAGACGTTATCGCCCGCAATCAGGTCGAAGCCGCCAGCCGTGAAAAGGTCCTGACCGCGCTCGGGACTGCCGCATCAGGCCTCAGGGAAAAGCTGGGAGAATCGCTTAGCTCCATTCAAAAATTCGATGCGCCAATCGAACAGGCTACCACTCCGTCGCTCGAGGCGCTCAGAGCTTTTGCCGCCGGGGACGTCAGGCGCGACAGCGGCGACGTTGCAGGTGCCATCCCGTTCTATAAGCACGCTACTGAGCTCGATCCGAATTTTGCCCTCGCCTATGCGCGACTGGCCGCAATGTACGGGAATTCCCACAAACTGGACCTGGCCGTCGAGTCTTCGCAAAAAGCCTTTGATCTGCGCGATCGCGTCACCGAACACGAAAGGCTTTACATCTCTTCTCACTTCTACAGCCTGGTAACCGGAGAGCTCGACAAGCAGTTAGAGATTCTCAGACTGTGGGAGCAGACCTATCCACGAGATTTCACGCCCTTCAACAACCTGGCGACCAAATACATCGCAATCGGTCAGCCCGAGAAAGCGGTCGAGCAGGCCAGCGAGGCCATTCGAATCAACCCGGCCGCATACTTGCCGCACGAAAACCTCTCGCAAGCTCTGCAGATGCTCGGCCGATTTGACGAGCAGAAGGAGGTACTCCAGCAGTCTCTTGCCCGCAATCCTGATGACCCGATGTGTCACACCGCCCGATATGCAATCGCCTTTCTGGAGCAAGACAAGTCGGGCATGCAGCAAGAAATCGCCTGGGCCGCCGGAAAGCAAATCGAACCCTGGTTCCTGAAAGAACAGGCCGCGGCCGCGGCCTTTGAGGGACGGCTGAATGCATCCGCTCAACACTATCGCGACGCAATAGAGGCATTGCGCGCTACTGACCCGTCCATTGCTGCGAACAGCGCGATAGACGAGCTTCTTACCGAAGAGCTTTTCGGCAAGTTCGACCGCGTTGAAGACCGGGTGTCAGCCATCCTCCCGATGGCCGGCGGAAGTCGCGACGCCCTTTCGCTGGGTGCGCTGGCACTGTGTCTGGCAGGCCATCAGGACCGGGCACGACCCTTGATGGATGAGCTGGCTAAACGATATCCAAAAGACACTTCTGTCACCAGCGTTCTGCTGCCAACGGTAAAGGCCGCGGTCGAACTCGCTCAGTCTAACCCTGCCAGGGCAATCGAATTGTTGCAGGTAACCCGGCAGTTCGAATTCGGCGAGATGTGCGGGTATTGGCCCAATTACCTCAGGGCACTGGCATATCTCCGCACTGGCCAGGCCCAGGAGGCGGCAGCTGAATTTCAAAAGATCCTTGACCACCGCGGCATCGATCTTACTTCCTGCCTTTATCCCTTGTCCCGCCTTGGTCTGGCGCGCGCCGCCGCATTGACTGGAGATACCGCTAGAAGCCGGAAAGCTTATCAGGACCTTTTTTCGATCTGGAAAGACGCTGATCCCGATCTTCCGCTCCTAAAGGAGGCGAAGGGGGAATACGAGAAACTGAAATAAGGCCGCGGCCTCTCATTTCGGTGTGACAGGCACGCAACGGTTGCACAGATTGAAGTCCACTTCCAACGTAACCCAGTACGCAACCGGCTGATTGTCCTTCATTGCGGACTTGAACCGCATTTGCTTGACCGCAAGAATCGCCTCCTCATCCAACCCGTCGGGCAGGTGAAGAAGCAACCTTACATCGGTGACCGAGCCACCGGCCCCAACCAGCGCCCGCAGTTTGACGAATCCTTCGACTCCGTTAGCACGAGCGTCCTCAGTATAGTTGGGCCGCGGCGAATTGACAGGGATGGGTCTGCTATCAACAGTAGTCTCTACCGGAAAGCCGGTTGGCATGGTAGGAGACCGAACACCCTCAGGAAATTCTGCCGGCGCTCGCTTCTTCTCCTGGCGCAGCAGAACAGGATCGATCTCGACCATGTCGTCAGGGCTGGCGGATTGCGGACCGCGTAAGGCTTCGGTCATCGGTGTTCCAGCGGGCAGAATTTCCAGACCGTTCAATAGCTCAGTCAGCTCCGCCCGATGATTAGGAAAGAGCTTTTGCGGAGTCATCCCGATTACTTCAATCGTTCCTTGATCCTCTGAATAGAGGTAACAGTAAAACGTCATTACCTCTGCTTTCACAGTCGACTCATAGGTAATACAGACCAATTCGTGCCCATTGACAACCCGATTCTCGACGGCCGTCAGCACCGAATTCGGATCGCTCCTTTTAGCGCTTTGGATTGCCAGGTCCGCAAGGCTGGACATTGGTGCCGAACCACTCTGAGTCATGACGACGGCTTGCACGTTATCGGTCGCATGATCCAACACCACATCGAACTTCTCTGTCGCCTCGGTTCTGACGGGCGCCCACTGCGCGGCGCTGGCCCATAAACGAAAGCCTGCCACCCTTGTCTTGAATAACCTGTTAGCGGAGGACGCCCTCGTGTAAGGAGCCGCCTTATCCGAGACAACCCGGCAGGGCTCGACCAATTTCTCGAAGTTCAAGGACACGCTGGCCGGAATGAGTGATGGCCGCCCGGAAACGCCAGCCAATCCCTGAAGTGACGGCGTGCACGTCATGAGTAGAACCAGCATCGACCTGAGGAAGATTCTCATGATTTGGCACCTCGAAACTTGTCCAGTCAAATTACTTGCCGCCTGGTTTCGGCTTACGAATTCTGTCAGCCGTTATACAATTCGACGGCTGCAGATCGAGATCGCTGCTGAACCCGCCAGCCATAACACTTGCTTGGCTCTGTGCCGAAGGCTGATCAAAGCGGCGTAGTTGGAACTACACCATCGCAGAGGGCACGGCCCTGGATGAAAAAATCCATCACAATCTTACCTGACGTCCGCCCTGACGTAAACGGTCCGTTATACTCTCAGAGAAGCAGTCCTCTTGTTGACTTAACCTTCGAAAGCGCGCATAAATGGCCCGAGCAGTGAAGATCGCCCTGGAGGCTAACCTGGTGCTTAATCGGTTCTATCTTTTGCTCCTCTCGGCAGCGTCGATTCTTCTGACAGTATCAGCCTTCCACGTGCGCGCCGGACAGCAAATTGCCAGTCCAAAACGAATCGAGATCAAAGCCGGCGGCCCCACCGTCACTCTCAGTGGTACGGTCAGCAAGTCCAAAGAAGTGGTATACGTATTTAGCGCTAAAGGCGGACAGAAGTTCACCGGCCGAATAACACAAAAGGACGGCAACACCGGCTTCGATGTCACTGATCCAAGCGGTGACGGACTGCCCGAAGAAGAGAACGACTTCAACACCAGGCTCACCGCCACCCTGCCAAAGACGGGAGACTACAAGATCAACGTCTCAACGTTTGAGACCCGAGATTCTAGGTACACTCTCGTCGTCCACGTCTACTAGCAGCGGTTTGGAGTACCGGCTTTAGCCGGGTCTTTTGACCGGCGTACCAGCAGAACAACCCATCCCTAACTGCTCAATCCCGAACAAATAACCGGCAGTCACCAATCCAATTCGAACAAGCCCAGTAACGATCTATGCCAGGGCCGCGCTTGTGAGAAATGCAGCTGCCCGCTAGTGTCGCCGAAACCGTCTGTGATAATTCGTGTTTCTCTTGTTTGCCAGGCCGACCGGCCGTCGGTCATTCCCCAAACCCTGCTTGCAAACCGGAAAGGCTTCAGATACTATATCCGTGCTCGATATATCGTAGACGGATGGAGCATTCAAGGGGAGGAGTTAAACAACTGCGAGGAGATCATGGGCAGAAGCGCGATTGAGCCGGCAGACCTGTTGCCACTGACACCGGCGGTGTTTCACATCCTGCTAGCGCTGGCCGACGGGGAACGGCACGGCTACGGCATCATGCAGGAAGTCGAGGCGCGCACCAGGAAAAAGGTCCGCCTGGGTCCGGGTACGTTGTACGGATCGATCAAGCGGATGATCGCCGATAATCTGATCGAGGAATCTGAAGAGCGGCCCGACCCGGCACTGGACGACGAGCGAAGGCGCTACTATAAGCTGACCAGGTTTGGCCGGATGGTAGCCATCGCCGAAGCGGAGCGCCTTGAGAACCTGGTTGGCGCGGCCCGCGCTAAAAAACTGCTGCGAGCTTGATCGCCGATGTCAGCAAGAACACTAGGCATTTCAGATTCGATATACCGGCTTCTACTTTTGGCCTATCCATCCGAATTCCGCTCTGAATACGGGCCTGACATGGCCCGCCAGTTTCGAGACTCCTGCCGCCTGGAGTTGAACTGCGGCACAGTAATCGGATTTGTGTCGCTATGGGCCCGGACAATCATCGATTGCGGG
>Ga0126381_100005741_pt1 | contig 13707 bp, 6 predicted proteins | sample PanSoiMetPlot_28_FD_96465 | JGI IMG/M metagenome (GOLD analysis project Ga0126381, IMG submission 96465) | Tropical forest soil microbial communities from Panama - MetaG Plot_28 | ecosystem: Environmental > Terrestrial > Soil > Tropical forest > Bulk soil | place: Panama | collected 2016-02-17
CATGATGCTGTTGGCGCCCGTGCCGCCCATGAACGGCTGATGATAGTTGTCGCTCATGGCGTAGTGATCGGCGAGGAACTTCGTGTAGGGGGCATCCCCCTTCGCCATGTTATAGAAGGCCATCGCCCCGCCGCCTTCCCCAGTGGTGACTTTGCCGGGTGCATAATCGGTACTGAAATTCGTCGGCTGCGGCTTGCCGTTCACGTTCGATCCGACGGTGACTTCCGTCCATGCGAAAAGATCATTGAGGCAGCCGCTCGGGTTGGTTAAGGTGGCATGGCTTACATCGCAATCGGCCTGTTGCCACATCTGAAAGAAGCGGTGCACCGGGCTCATCGCATAGGAGTCGTAGGGGAGGGTTGTGGAGTTGGTGAGTTGGAAGGGGCCGGGCGGCAGAGTAGTATACGGCGCAGCGCTGCTGATGCCGGTGACGCGGCTATCGGGGACTTGGCCCGTGAGCCCCGTGCCGCCGGTAAGCAGGTACTGATAGTAGTCGAAGGGGGACTGCGACAGGCCGTCTTCGGAAGATCGCGCATCTCCGAAATTGCACATTCCGTTGTTCGTGCAGACATTGCTCGGGCCGCCGTTGAGTTGCGCGGGGAGATTGGTAAAGAGCGTCTTGGGTGACGGGCTGATCTCGTATGTGCTCGTGACGCTGGCAGAGAACTGGTGCGCTTGCGAATAATTGAGCCCCGGCGAACCGTCCGCTTTGATGATCCCTTCGGAGAGAAGATTGTTCACGGTTTCGCCTGCGGCAGGTTGATAAGTAGCGAAGAGGTGATCGAAAGTACGATTTTCGCCAACGATTACGATCACATGTTTAATTGGAGTGACGGTGTTGCTGTCACTTGGCTGCGCCGCAAACGCGGCGGGGGCCAGAAAGTTCTGCATGAGCGCGACGCACGCTAAGACTACACGAGATCCACGCAGGGTTTCGATTACCGATTGTTTCAAGACCATCCCGTTCTCCTTTTTCGCGTTTTTTTTTCATTTGTTTCTGGTTCAGGAACAGCACAGGATAGTAGCGGCCTATGAATCTCAAGTGACCGCGAGATGAATATCGTCTTACGTTGCCAATACACTAGGGTCGGGTCGGACAGATTTCATTCGAGTGGTTCGCCACACGGATCTGCGCAACGCGGGATCTCACATGGGGTGCGTCACAGGATTCGATCAGCGGGATCCGCATGACAGGGGTTGACTCCACAGCGTCCGGGTCTATCTTTTGCTCACGATCTCGCAATCGACCGGCGAGGCCAAACCCGTGAATCTGCCGGTGGCGGCTATGGAAACGGTTACGGCGTCCAAGAATGTGATCCCTCTAACGCCTGAAAGATTGAGAGATTGGATATAATTTGGTACTGATCCGCGAGAGATGCGCGTTTGGAAATGAAACTTCCGCGGCTTTCCAGTCGCTCGCTGCGAGCGAGCGCGATCGTTGGAGTGGTTGGAAGCGCAACGCTGATCGCAGTTTGGCGTGTTGCGGTCCCGGTGCCCCCTGTCCCTGAACGTCCGCTCCGAATCGGCTTCGAGGAAAATCCCCCAGTACAGATTCGTACAGCCAGCGGGTTTTCAGGGCTTAGCATAGAGACGGTCGGCGAAGCCGCAAAACGGGCGGGGATCCGCTTACAGTGGATCGAAACGGGAACCAGCTCTGAGGAGGCCTTACGTAACGGCCTCGTTGATCTATGGCCCCTGATGGTTGATTTGCCGGACCGGCGAGAGTTCATCCATTTTGCCCGACCGTGGATGCGAAGTAATAACATATTGCTTCTCCGCGAAGGCAGTACGGTCCCCGATCGTGACTTCAGGGGGCACATCGCGGTTTTCAAGATCCCGCTTCACATTCGCCTCGTCCATGAGCGATTTCCCGAAGCGCAGGTTACGGTGAGTCCTACGATGCAGGACGCGCTCAGGGACGTGTGTACGGGAGCGGCGGGCGCGGCGTATTTTGAGGCGCGGGTAGCGCTCAGTGAAATGCGCGATAAGCCTCCGGAGTGTGCGTCCTGGGCTCTTCGCATTCAACCGATCGCCAATCTGGCATTTCAAGCCGGAGTAGCGTCGACTTTCCAAGCCGCGGCGGCCGCCGATAGAATCCAGCGCGAGATCGACAACATGTATCGAGATGGCTCGCTAGCCAGCCTGATCGCGAAGTACTCCTACTTCGGGCTGAGCGATACCTGGGCTGCCTACGAACTCATGAGGGCGGAAGAGCGTTGGCAATGGTTCGCTTCGGTCGGATGCGGCCTGATGTTCACATCCGGTGTGGCGCTTTGGATGGCCAGTTCGCTCCGGCAACGGAAGCGAGCCGAAAAGCGGCTGCGCGAGAGTGAAGAACGCTTTCGGAATCTGGCCAATACCGCGCCCGTGATGATTGTCGCGTCGGGTCCGGACGGGAACGCCACGTTTTTCAATACCACGTGGCTTGAGTTTAGCGGCCGTACAGAGCAGAGCGAACTTGGCTATGGCTGGCTCGAAGGCGTCCACCCGGACGATCGCGATCGTACGCTGGCGGACTACTCGCGCTCGTTTGCGCAGCGTAAGAACTGCCGGCTTGAGTATCGCTTGCGAAGAGCCGACGGAGAATACCGGCACATGATTTGCAGCGGGGTTCCGCGGTCCGAGCCGAACGGCGCCTTTGGCGGCTACGTCGCCAGTTGTATCGATTTTAGCGACATCAAAGCCGCGCAGGAGGAAGCCAGCGCGCGACAGAATCTCGAGAGTGTGGGAACGTTGGCGAGCGGCATCGCTCACGATTTCAATAATCTACTGGGCGCGGTGCTGGCGAAAGCGGATCTCGCCCTGGTGGAGAGCGCCGCCGGTACGACTCCAGAACAGGAACTGAACGGAATCCGTGAGTTGGCCATCCGCGGCGCCGAAATCGTCCGTCAATTGATGGTGTATGCGGGCAAAGAGAGCGAGGTTGCCGGACCCGTTGACTTCTCCCAGATCCTCAGGGAGATGACCGAGTTGCTTAAGGTGTCGGTGTCCAAACACGCCGTCATAGAATGCGATTTGGGCAAGCATATTCCACCCGTCCGGGCCAGCAGCACCCAACTTCGGCGGGTTGTCATGAATCTCGTCACGAATGCTTCCGAGGCGATAGGCGATCGCGACGGAGTCATTCGTTTGACTGTCCGCCAAGTAAGAGTGGGCCGCTCCGCCGCCATCACTCAAGGTGTAGTGGAGGGCGACTACGTGCAACTGGAGGTTGCCGACACGGGACGCGGTATGTCACAGGAAACGCAAGCCCGAGCATTCGACCCGTTCTTCAGTACGAAGTCCGCGGGCCGCGGCTTGGGTCTTGCGGTTGTCCACGGGATCGTACGGAGTCTAGGTGGGGGTGTGCATATTATCAGCGAGCCAGCTAAGGGTACTACGTTTCAAGTCCTGTTGCCCGGTTCCGAAGTCACCGCCGCGGAAACCACGGCGAACCCGGTCGGGGAAAAATCAGCAAGCTTATCTCAGAAATTCACTGTATTGGTTGTGGAAGATGAAGATTTACTCCGGCAGGCGGTCGTGAAGATGTTGCACAAGACGGGCTCGAACGTACTGGAAGCCGCGAACGGCTCGGCAGCCATCGATCTTCTCCGCGCCGACCCTGGCAAGATCGACATTATATTGCTGGATATGACTCTTCCTGGTGCTTCCAGCCGTGAGGTGATTGCCGAGGCCGCGCGCGATCGACCCGAGGTCCGAGTGATCTTAACCAGCGCCTATAGCCAGGAGATGATGACACCTCTCATGAGCTCCTCGCTCGTCCGCGGCTTCATTCGCAAGCCATATGAGCTTCGGACCCTGGTGCAGACGCTTCGCAATACCTATTCGGCCTGACGTTGGTTAAAACCGCGCCCTTAGCTCCCGTTGTCGGTGCGCGCGCTCAGAAGCTTTTCGTCACGGCAGGGACGATCCACTTGAAGGTGGCCAGACCAAACAGCAGCGCCGCCAGGCCTAGGCCGGGCAATAGGAGCGCCGACGAAGTGTTCCCGGGCTCGACGCTGGAAACGTCCGGATCGGCGGAGAAGTAGTGCACATCGACCTGGGCGCCTTTGTGATAGCGGTGTGCGATGCGCTCCATGTCCTCCTCTGCGCCGCCTGAGATTTCCTCAAACCGGCGGATATTGTTGTAGTGCTTCTTACCCGCCACTTCGTATTCATATACGAAACGCGCCACATGGCCCGGCTCGTCGCTCGTGTCTTCCTGGTCTCGGCCGTTCGGGCCGCCACCCTTGATCGCCCAGACCACCACGCCATGCGCAACCGGCCAGTTCTGGCAGGCGTAACCTTTCCACGCGCGTTGCATTCCCGCAGTAAGGGCCAGGAATCCGAGGCCGCAGAACACCGCCGCGAAAACCGCGGCTGCCACCCCCATGATCTTGTCGTCAGAACCGCGGGGCCGAGGCGGCGGGGAATCGGGCAGCGAGACTCGTTGGCCGGTTTTGGCTGCTTCTTGCATCGCACTGATGGAGTTTTCTACGTAGTTCTCGAAGGCTTGATCATCCTTGCGCGGGGCGCCGAATATCGTGGGCCAGAGGAACACGATCAGCGCGACAGGCACGAGAAAAGCAAGCCCGGCCCCAGGCAGCCAGAAAGCTTCGGAGTGAAGCCCAGGGTTCATTACAGCGACCGACGGACTGCTGGGATTGTAGGAGACCGGCACTTCCTTTCCCTCCGGGTACCGCAAAGCCAGCAGCGCCGCATCGGACCTGTCGCTCGATCCGAGAGTCTGGCCGAAATGAAGCACGTTCGTGGTGTATTCGCGGCCATCGACGGCGTAGCCAATTTTCGTGTTGGTCCCGAACGTAGCGTAATCCGGCAGGCGAGGAGCATCGCCCATCCGCCGTCCGATCGTATCCTGCGTCGGGGCGGTACGTGTCGTGAGCGAACTGACCACCATGCCGGCAGCCTTGGGCCAGTGTACGCTCGCGAGGCTCATCTGTATGTTGCGGAGACCCTTGATCAGGAGAAACGATCCCAGCAGGAATGCCGGGCTGATTACCAGGATGCCAATAATGACGTAGAGCTTGTTCATGTACGAATCCTCCATCCAGGTGCCGCTTCGGCTTGGGCGAATGTCACATCGGCCGAGTCCTATTGTTGCAGAAGCAGAAGGAGCCGAGCAGACAGTCGATCCGCTGGACACGTCCCGGCGGGCTGGTACGGCCATGGGCACGACCGGCGGCTGCGGAGAATACTCGCATCGGAGAATGCGGCTGGCGGTCTGCGCCGCGAAAGTAGGCCACTTACCGCGACGCGCGCGTTGAGCCCGCAGTGAGTCCGCCGAGGAGAGGCGCTGGCGGTGATTGAGCGTTTCGAGCAGTTCCGGCGTCTGTTCCGTGGCGCGGCGCAGTGCAAGTTTGACCTCGCGCTCTCTTCTGGTCGCTAGATACGTTTCCGGGAAAGCTACAGGCCATGTCGGACTCGGAAACGTAACTATTGGTAAAAGCGCGCTTTCGATAATAAGCTTAACGATGCCAGATAGCGGGATCACAACTGAATTTGGTTACCCGCTTGTAGAGGTAGGCAGCCCGTGATCAGCGATTTTGCCGGGAAGTGTTGGCGCGTCTGTCATGCAACGGGGCGGTGATGTGACGGCGTTAGCTGATGCACCGAGCGGGCGTAACCTTCTCCAGCCGGGCCAGGTCCCCGGCAGTAAGGAACTGTCCCCGCTGTTTCAAAAACCCTCCTGGCACTCGTTGCCTTTCAGTATTGCAAACACGGCTTCCGCTTAATCCATTTTGTGTTCTAAAAACAAATGTTTTTGAGACATAATGAAAGTATACAGGTCGCTCTCTAGGCCCGCGTCTCGACCCGCGACAAGGGCCAGGACACCAAAAACCAGCTGGCGCAGCTGCGGACTTTCGCCGCTTCCCAGTATTGGACCGTCGTCCACGAGTACGTGGACCGCGCTACCGGCAACTACAGCGACCGGGAGCAGTTCCAGCGCCTGTTCGAGGATGCCAGCCGGCACAAGTTCGACCTGGTGCTGTTCTGGTCGCTCGATCGCTTCAGCCGCGAAGGCGTACTGGAGACGCTCCACCATCTGCAGCGGCTGGCGCAGTACGGCGTCGGCTATCGCAGCTTTACGGAACAGTACCTGGACTCGTGCGGCATCTTCAAGGATGCGGTGCTAAGCATCCTGGCGACCATCGCCAAGCAGGAGCGCATCCGCATCAGCGAACGGGTTCATGCCGGTCTGGCCAAGGCCCGCAACCAGGGCCGCATCGGCGGCCGGCCGCGGCTGGTCCTGAGCCACGCGAAGGTGCTGGCGCTCAACCGGGAAGGCGCCACGATCCGGGAGATCGCCGAGGAGATGGGCGTTTCGCCGGCCAGCATCCACCGGATTCTGAAAGGGCATCACCGTGACGCCTGCAATCTGATCACGGCATGAAGCAGGTGCTAGTCACTGGCCGATTGCCCTGTTTCGTGAGCCGGATTTGTTTTCCGCCGTTTGGATTGTTACGGGGGTTTGTCCGGTGTGCGCAGGTACGTCCGCCTGTGCGCTGCATTGCTGCGTCAAGCGCCATGGCTCAGCCGCGCGACAACAGCCAGGCTCGGCGCAGTGACCCCCACCCCCCACCTGGCCCCCTGTTCGAGCAACCACGCGGGGGCGTTGCGGCGCCCAGTTTCACGGCCATGAAATATACACCCATTACATGCACTCGGGGCACGCGCCGATCCGCTGTTTCGATTACCAAGGAGATGCCACCGGCTCTTGCCATCGAAGTCGTCGACTTTCCACAAGCCGTATCTGGCCAATGTCCGAGTCGGCGGGCATACAGACACGAGTCGCGTTTTTGTCACGCCGACCCAGTTGAATCGCCCCGATGTTTCGGAGCTTGCCGCAGTCAGCGAGTCATCTACACGTAGAATGACCGGGACAACCGCCACGGCGCTACTTCCTGAGGCCGGCGAGCCAGTTCACCACGACGTTGATCTGCGGCGCTTCGCCGCCAGAAGCTTCGGGATTGGTGGAGATGAGAAAGCGTTTGCCGTCGGCGCTGGGGACATAGTGGTAGGTGGTCCCTCGCCCGGTAAGGGAACCAAAATCGCTGATATGCGCGGCGAATAGAGTCTGCGGGGTGCTTCGTTCAAATGTTGTGCCCGCGGTCTTCACCTGCGCCGCCATCAGGTTGCCGTCCCCGGACAAGAGGAACAACTCCTTGCCATCGGCGCTCCACCGCGGTTCCCCACCGCCGCCGGCCGATATCGGCCACTTCCCCAAGACCGCTCTCTGCGAGCCGGGAGCAAAGGGCTGGACGTACACTTCGGACCGCCCGGTCTCATCGGACACATAGGCGAGCCAACGCTCGTCGGGTGAGAGCTGCCCCATCCACCCCGAGGCGGTGCTTTTGATCAACGGAATCGGTTTCCGTTCGCCGGGGTTGGCGGGTTCCCCTCCGCCAATCGGAAAGGCAAGGAGATCGATCTTGGGCCTGGCGCTGGCGAAGATGAGGAATTTGCCGTCGCGAGACCAGTCGTACGGAGCTGAAGCCGTTTCCGAAGGAAATAGCTGCCGCTCCTCTCCGACTTGGTTAGAGGGTTTTTCAAAAACGCCGGCGGTTCCGGCGCGGCTCGAGGTGAAGGCAACCCGGCTGCCGTCCGGGGACCACACAGGAGAACGATTGACACCAGAAAGGTCGAAAGTAAAACGCGATTCGACGTCGTTGTGTTCCAGATCGAGCATCCACAAATCGGACCCTTGGTCTTGGACCCGTTCGATGAGCACGCGCTTGCCATCAGGCGAGAGCGCAAAATCTCTGGATAGGCCTGGGGCCCCGACGTTTCCGATCAGCTTTCCGGCGCGATCGAACCAGGCGAGTTGCGCCCCCAGCGCCGTCCCCCCGGTCTGGTAGATCAGCAAACCGTTGGCGGAGAGAGAGTATTGGTTCAGAGTAGCGGTGCCCTGTGGGGTAACCCGTTCGGCCACCTGGAAGACATCGCCCGCGGGCTCCATGCCGGCGGCATCGACGGGCTGAGCCATCAACGTGTGCTCGCGGACAAAGAGGACGTAGCCGGTGCGCGAAGAGCCGGAAGGGGGCGCGTACATGGCATTCGACTGATCGAGCGCCAGGCGGCGGACTTCCTTGGAATCGAGCGATGCCACGTACACGCCGGGCTCCTTGCCGCCTCGATCCGTGTAGAGGAAGCGGCGGCCATCGGTGAGAAAGGCAGGGAAGCGAAAGTTGCCCTGTTCGGCCTTTCGGATTTCGACCGGAACGCCGCCGGTGGCTGAGACGCGCTGGAGCAGGTTTCCATTCATCGGCGCGAAGACGATTACACCATCCCGGCTCCAGGCGCCTCCACGGCTGTTGGGGGCGCCGCACACCGTCTGCGCCGGCCCGCCGGTGACCGCGATCTTCTTGAGCTTGTCAGAGGCGAAAAAGGCGATGAAGCGGCTGTCGGCAGACCAGAAGGGAAACGCGGCGCGCTCGGTTCCGGAAAGCGGCTGGGCCCGCAAAGAGTTGAGGGCGCGCACCCAAAGCTGCCCGCGCTCGCCGGTGCCGACGATGGCCACGTAGCGTCCGTCGGGCGAAATGGCGAATCCGCTGAGCCCAGTCCTTTCCGGCAGGTCGAGGGTATAGCGGAGAACCTGCGGGTCCGGTGTGCCGGCGCGGTCGCGGCGCCATGCAGAGACGGCTGCGGCGGCGGAAAGGAGAGCGAGAGCGGCGATGGCCCAGGCGAGCTTGGAGCCGGCGGCGGGATGAGGTCGGATCGGAGGCGCAGCTTCAATGGAGCCTGCTCCACATTGGTCGATCATAAAGCGGGCCTCGCCGATCCATTGCAGGCGGTTCTTGACGTTGCGGTCAAGGCAGCGGCACAAGAGGGCGCGAATTGGCTCAGGTGTGGCTGGTGGCAGTTTGGTGAAATCGATGTCGGCCCGGATGACGCCGGCCAGGATGTGGGCGGTGGTTTCGCCGGTGAAGAGCCGCTGGCCGGTCAGGATCTCCCACAGGACGACACCGAAGCTCCAGATATCGGCGCGGCGATCGACGGGCTTGGCGGCGGCCTGCTCCGGGGCCATGTAGCCTGCGGTGCCCATGATCAAGCCGGCCTGGGTGGCACGGAGGGTGAGGGTGGGGGAGTTGGTGCTGGGATTGGAAGGGGCTGGATCGGCTGCCTTGGCGAGTCCGAAATCGAGGACCTTGACGACGCCTTCCGGCGTAACTTTGACGTTGGCGGGCTTGAGATCGCGGTGGGTGACGCCTTTTTCGTGAGCGGCTTCGAGCGCTTCGGCAATCTGCCTGGCGATGTCGAGAGCTTCCTTGATGGGGACGGGGCCGGAGGCGATGATCTCTTCCAGGGTCGGGCCGGGGACGAACTCCATCACCAAGGCGCGATCTTCGACGCCGTGGATGATGGCGATGTTGGGGTGGTTGAGGGAGGCCAGCACCTGCGCTTCGCGAGCAAAGCGGGTGAGATAATCCGGGTCGTCGGCCAAGGCCGGTGGCAGTACCTTGATGGCGACCTCGCGGTTGAGCTTGGTATCGGTTGCGCGCCAGACTTCGCCCATACCACCCTCGCCGAGCTTGGCAGTGATGCGGTAGTGGGCGATGTGTTGTTGTGGACTCATCTGGGCGCGATTTCAGGCATGGTATCACTATCTGGCTGGGTACCGCGCGTTCCTCGCATTCTCAGCGGCGCGACGCCAGTTTGCGATCTTCGGTCCCATGGCGATCTGATTCTAGGCTGGACGCACCCCGGTGTCACTGGTCTTTATGCCCATCTCCTGGAGTTTTGCGCGTTTTTGCTCGCCGTCCGCGAGCATCTGTGCAAACCCCCGACCAGGGGTTGTGGGTTATGTGAGCCGACGCAGTGCTGCGACCCAGCGGGCGGCTCGTCCCCCTACCCACCATCGACCGCGGAAGATCCAGTGCCGGTGGAGCGCGGCCCAGTATCACCGGCATGAAATATATACACCATCACAACACGCGCCGATACGCTTGTGCGAGAATCCTTCTTCTAAGGGGGCTTTGTGCGATTCTGCTGGCGATTCCTGGGAATGCTCGTAACGTCTACGCCGATTTGGGCTGGTCTCGCGACTGCATATCAGGACGACACACACTTCTTCATTGAGAACGATGTGCTGAAGATCGCCTTCTTACGCACTACTGGGAATCTAGACGGCATCATCCATAAACAGAGTGGTGTCAACTTGCAATCCAGGACCGCGAACTATTTCCCGGCGACTTGGGGTATCTCACTGAACAGCGCGGCAAACACGAATATGTACGTGAATACCGGTCAGGCAATCACGTTCAGTGGAACGATCAATAGCACCTCCACCGGTGCCAGCCTCACGCTGAGTTGGACGGGGTTGCAATACCTCCCAAATGGGTTGCCGAATATTCAAGGCGCGATGATCACTGCGCAAATCTCGGTCCGGCCCGATTCGCCACTGTCTTATTGGACCATCCAGGTGGCTGGCCTGGGAGCAAATTCGATAGCGTTTATCAATTTTCCAAACATTAACGGGATTGGACCGCTTGGCCAGAACGCCGCCGACGACATGCTTCTGACCTCGGAATTAAAGGGAACCCTTTATCACGATCCGACTGAGAATATACAGGCTGGATCCGCTGTCGGAGGCTATTATCCCTCCGGGTCGAGTGCCACGCAGCTTCTTGCGTACTTCGATGCTAGTTCTGGTTTCTACTTTGCCTGTGACGATACGCAAGGCTATACAAAGGATCTCTTTTGGAGCAAGTCATCGAGCTCCGCGGGGGACTATTCAATCAGCATTTTGCACTTTCCGACGGGAACCACAATGGACAGCTTTAGCCTGCCCTACAATGTCATCCTGGGGGCTACACAGGGCGATTGGTACGCTCCCGCTGAGATGTACAGAAGTTGGGCGGTTCAGCAACCGTGGACCCAACAGAGCCGCACCAAGCCGGTTCCTGTCTGGTTGCACGATCTGCCACTGATTCGAAACACCTGTGCCCACGGCTGCGCCTCTGGCCAGGCGGACCAGACCTATACTGCCGCCGTCCAGGAATGGCAGCAGAGCCAAACGACCTTCGGCGTCCCGGAGGTCCGGGAACTTGAGGGATGGGAACCCTCCGGGGCGTTTGCTTTTGGCGACTACCTACCTCCGCAAGAGGGCTGGGCCAGTTTCGACGCAATGATTCAAGCGCCTGGCGGCCGATTTTACTTGGACCCGAGCGCCCTCTATTTGGATACCGCCAGCAGCCTGTATAAGTCCGGCACCATGGCAGCCTCGGTGATGGCCGATGCGGCTGGGAAGGCGCTTACCCAGCCCGGCGCCGCAATCTTCCAAAGCGACACGTGGGCGTTCATGGATTTTTCAACGGACCCATGGCGACAGTACATCGTAAACGCCTATCAAACTCTCGCTCAGCATGGAGTCGATCTGCTCTCCTTCGACAGTTCCATGGAAGCCGGGCCGGTACCCTGTTACAATCCCGCCCATTCGCATCCACCTGGTAAGGGCGGCGACTGGCAGACTCAGGCTTGGATCGATCTCATGCGGAGAACCACGGCCGCAGTTGCTCAGGTGAATGCGGACACGGCCTTTTCGGCCGAGGAGCCGGCAGAGGTCTACCTACCGTTCCTCGCGCTGCATGTTTCCGGCGCCTCAATCGACCAATACGAAATCGCATCGCAGTTTGCAGGTTACAGAGAGCCGGTCCCGCTTTTTCAGTACGTGTATCATGACTCGATTCTCTTTCGGGACTTCATTGGCCCTCCGCTGCTCGATGGGTCCTTCTTTCGACTAGCCCTCGCGCGCGATCTTACTACAGGCCAAATTCCCGATTACCAGATTCCCGTGGACTACATGCCAGCACTGGAATCGATGGCGGACGCCTATCTCAAGAACGACATCGCAGCCAGGACGGGATATGCGAAAAAGTTCCTTATCGATGGCATTATGCTCCCGCCGCCTCAACTGACAATGCCGGCGACCACGGTGTCGTGGATCGACTTTCAGCACAACAATGCGCAACGGTCGGGCCAGTATCCGAGTGTCTTCGAGAGCGCGTGGCGCGTAAGCGATGGCAGCATCGGCATCGTTCTGACGAACATTGCTCCCAACAGCCTGACCTTTTCGCTGCCGATCACCTACGCCCGCCTTCAGCTGCTTACGGGCGCCGCATACACCGTGCAGACCACGGACGGAACGACTACGGCGACCTTGGATTCCAATCTGGTTAAGGATTCCACCTACTCGATCACCGTGGCGCCCCAGCAGATTTTGCTCGTGCAACTCACTCCAACAGCGCCCAAGCCCCAGATCAGCACGGGCGGCGTAGTGTTGCACGCGAGCACATCCAACACAGTCTCACCCGGCTCCCTCGTCGACATTTATGGAACGAATTTCGCTTCCACTGCGGTGACTGCGCCGGCCGGCATGCTTCCGGTATCGCTCGGCACGACGCAGGTGCTGGTCAACGGGATTCCAACGCACCTGATTTACGCCGGAAGCTCGCAAATTGTCGCCCAGATCCCTAATGCTGTCCTGACGGGGACCGCTTCGGTAGTCGTTCTCAACGCCGGCGCTGCCAGTGCAGCGGCGACTGTGAATGTTCAGCAGGCGGCTCCAGGGATTCTCACTTATGGGACCAACCGGGCGGTCGTAGAGAATCAGGATTATAGTGTGAACTCGCCTACGAATCCTTCAATGCCGGGTAGCGTTGCAACGGTCTACTTGATCGGTTCCGGCCCGGTATCTCCGGTCATTGATGACGGGCTCCCTGCTGGGTTCTCACCTTTATCTACCGAGACGCTTCCCACGACGGTTACGGTTGGCGGAATGTCTGCGCCTGTGCTGTTTGCAGGACTGGCGCCGGGCTTTGTCGGACTGGTGCAAGTCAATTTTGAGGTGCCTGCTCTACCAGCCGGCGATTATCCGATTCAGGTTGGCATCGGCGTCGCGCAAAGCAACTTACCAGTAATGAGTGTGGGAAATTGAGCCAAGCCGCGCAGTTCATCGTGCAGAGGCGTGTCTCCCTTCCATCCGCCTGGGCGGATCATCGTGATCGGGGCTGCGCGCGGATTTGAGGAACTATTCGCTGCGGAATCCGCTAGTTCGCGGAAGTTGCCGATTGCCCCTTGCACGCGAACTTCTGGAAACGCAGGGAGGGTTCACTTCCGGGTGCGCAAACAGGAAACTGAACCGAGCGGCGGTTCGTGAGAGCTCAAGTTCATGTCTCCCGACGACCCGCCCGGAAAGGCGACCCGATCCCGGCGCATTTACAGCGGCTCTTCCCGCTTACCTCTCGTCAAAATTGAAAAACCGAATTCCAGTGTCGTAATCTATACCAATGCCTGAAGCGCAGTTGTTGCACTGTCACTCGCAAACAGTCTCAATGATTAGGCGGCGCACGGGCAATTATGGCTGCCTATATTTGATTCTGAAATTCCTGTTCCTGGGCTTGTGCTTCAACTCCGCTTCGTGGGCTCAGAGCAGCTCTGGGTCTCCGCCTATTCGTTGGCAGGCGCAGTACACACAGATTTACTCGGACGACATCGAAACCATCGCCCCGACACTGACTCCGGCATTCTCGCTCGGCGCTGCGGGATCGCTCACTTCAAACTCAGCCGAAGTCATCGCCGGCAACGAATCGATCAAAGGATCGTATTCTGGCTCGGCCTCGTTCACACCGTACCTCCAGACCAAGCAGTCCGCCCTTCCATTGAACCCGAACCACCAATACACCGTTACCTTCCAGTACAAAATCCTCA
>Ga0126381_100005742_pt1 | contig 13707 bp, 15 predicted proteins | sample PanSoiMetPlot_28_FD_96465 | JGI IMG/M metagenome (GOLD analysis project Ga0126381, IMG submission 96465) | Tropical forest soil microbial communities from Panama - MetaG Plot_28 | ecosystem: Environmental > Terrestrial > Soil > Tropical forest > Bulk soil | place: Panama | collected 2016-02-17
CGCAGCGCGGCCCGCGATGTCGCGGCGGGTGCCTGGACAAAGGCGGCGGTCGGAGGATGATCGGGGATGATCTCGATCGGCCAGCGTCCGAGTGTCACGCCGCCCTGGGTCACCGCCAGGGATTGCGCCGTAGTCAGCACTGCCTGGGTGCGGAAATTCTCCTTGTCGACCGCCTTGAAGTCGTTGGTCGCCGCATCGATCGAGAGCCGCGGAACGCCTCTGCCGCCGTGGATTTGCGCGAGCAGCGTGCTGCCGACCGGTACCCGCACCGGACCGGACACATCGGCGCGCAGAAACTGCGGCGCCAGGCCGGTGTAGTCCGGGGGGGTGATCCAGATATCGACGCTGGCGCTTACCGCCGGCGCGCCGCCATCCCAGGCCGGGCTGAACGCGCGCGCCAGCCGGTCGCGCCAGTCGACACCGGCGTCGATCGCGCCGAGCAGCAGCAGAATCACCAAAACCGAGCGCAACCCCCACGGGTCGCGCCGCGCCAGCCCCGCGGCCGGCCAGCCGACACGCAGCCGCCGCACCGCCGCGGCCATGCGCCGGCGGTGCGCTTCCCAGAGGCCGGCGGAGGCGTTGTCGAGGGGGACGCCCGGCTGGTCCGCCAGCGCGGCCAGCGGCCGATGCGCCAGGCCGCTGTTGACCTCGATCCGGCGCTGCGCGGCGAGTGCGTCGGGCCACGCCAGCGCGCGCAGTCCCCAGATCGCCGCCGCGGCAAAGGCCAGCGCGAAACCGGCGAGGACCGCGGCGTGCCCGGTGCCCGGCAGCAGGCTCGACAGATCGAACAGCGCGGCGACGATGAAAAATCCGGTGACGCACACCATCGGCCACAGCGCCGGCCACAGCCGCTCCCAGGCCAGCGCTGTGCGCGACAACAGCAGGCGGCGTGCCAGCAGGCGGTCCGGTGTGGTGCTCGGGATCATGGCTCGGCGATCCATGGGGGAACGATATCGAGCGCCAGCAGCTCATCATAGCTCGGCCGCGGGCGGATCACCGCGAAACGGTCGCCGTCGACCAGAACCTCGGGCACGAGCGGGCGCGTATTGTAGGTCGAGCTCATCACCGCGCCGTAGGCGCCGGCGGTCATGAACGCGACAAGCTCGCCCTCGGCGATCGGCGGCAGCGGCCGATCGCGGGTAAACGTGTCGGTCGTCTCGCAAACCGGGCCAACGACATCCGCGGGCATCATCGCGGCGCCGGCGGGTGGCTGACGGACCGGCAGGATACTGTGCTCGGCCTTGTACATCGCGGGGCGCACCAAGTCGTTCATCGCGGCGTCCACCACGATGATGCGGCGATGCCCTTCCTTGACGTAAACGACGCCGGCGACCAAGACGCCCGCCGCGGCCACCAGAAACCGGCCCGGCTCGAATGCCAGCACGACGTCGAGGGGATCAAAGATTTCGCCCACCATCCTGGCGTATTGCGCCGGGGTTGCCGGCACTTCGTCGCCATAGGGCACGGTCAGCCCGCCGCCAAGATCGATCGCCCGCACCGCGAGGCCGGCTTGCCTAAGCGCGATGACGAAGTCGGCGACGCGCCGGAACGCGGCGCGGCTCGGCGGCAGATTGACAATCTGCGACCCGATATGCACCGCGAGTCCGACCGGCTCGATGCCCGGCAATTCGGCGGCAAGGCGATAAGCGGCCATTACCTCATCATGAGCGATGCCGAATTTGTCTTCTTTGCGGCCGGTCGTTATGTCGCTGTGCGATCGAGCATCGATGTCGGGGTTGACCCGCAGCGCGACCCGCGCGGTCTGCCCGCGCGTCGCCGCCAGCGCACTCAGCTGCCGCAGCTCCGGGACCGACTCGACATTGATTTGATGGATATCCGCGGCGAGCGCGGCGGCAAGCTCGGCGCGGGTCTTGCCGACCCCGGAAAAGACGATGCGCTGCGGCGGGATGCCCGCCGCCAAGGCGCGGCGCATTTCGCCCTCCGACACCACGTCGGCGCCGGCGCCGAGACCTGAGAACAGCCGCAGCACCGCCTGGTTCGAATTGGCCTTGACCGCATAACATATGAGCGGCGTGCGCGGCGCGAAGGCGGCGGCGAAGGCGCGGTACTGCGCCCGCATCGCCCCGGCGGCGTAGAGATAAAAGGGTGTGCCGACCGCTGCTGCGACGCGGGCGACGGGCACCCGTTCGGCGCAGAGTTCGCCATTGCCATATTCGAAGGCGTCGTTCACCGCGGTCAATCCCCTGGCGTCACTGCTTGGGGTAGGTTTGCGGGTAGGTATTGGGCTCGTCCGCCGGCGGGACGGTGTTGCCCTTCTTGCCACAGCCGCTCAGCATTACCGCGATCATCAGCGCGAGAACGACGCTGACAAGCGACGGCCCGTGGCGGGGCAGGATGGTGGTAGGATCGCGTGTCATCGGCAATACCTTTTGCGGGCGGCAGTGATCGCGGCGCGTACCCGGTCGGGCGCGGTGCCGCCATAGCTGCTGCGGCTGGCGACCGAGCAGTCGACATCAAGCACATCGTATACCGCTTGGGTGATCGCCGGCGCGATCGCTTGGAATTCGGCGAGCGGCAATTCGGCCAGGCTCATCCCGAGCGCTTCGGCACGCTTGACTGCGGCGCCGGTCGCGTGATGCGCCTGGCGAAACGGCATGCCGGCCTCGCGCACCAGCCAATCCGCGAGATCGGTCGCGGTGCTGTAGCCGCGCCCCGCCGCCGCGCGCAGCCGCTCGCCCTGCGGGTTCATGTCGCGCACCATGCCTTCGCATGCCGCCAGACACAATTCGATGGCGTCCGCCGCCTCGAAGACCGGCACTTTGTCTTCCTGCATGTCTTTCTGATAGGTGAGCGGCAGTCCCTTCATTACCGTCATCAGCGCGACGAGCGAGCCGGCGAACCGACCGGTCTTGGCGCGTACCAGCTCGGCGGCGTCGGGATTGCGCTTTTGCGGCATGATCGAGCTGCCGGTGGTGAACGCGTCGGAGAGCGCGATAAAGCCGAACGGCTCGCTCGACCAGATGACGATCTCCTCGGCCAGCCGCGACAGATGCGTGCCGGCGAGCGCGACGGCGGCGAGGAACTCGACCGCGAAATCGCGGTCGGACACCGCATCCAGCGAATTCGCCGCCGGGCGGTCGAAGCCGAGCGCCGCCGCCGTCCGGTCGCGATCGATCGGGAAGGCGGTACCGGCCAGCGCCGCGGCGCCGAGCGGGGATTCGTTGAGCCGCTTCCGGCAATCCGCGAGCCGCCCGCGGTCGCGCCCCAGCATCTCGACATAAGCCATCAGATGGTGGCCGAGGGTTACCGGTTGCGCGGTCTGCAGATGGGTGAAGCCGGGCATCACCGTCGCGGCATGCGCCTCGGCCTGGTCGAGCAGCGCCGTCTGCAGCGCCGCGATCGCCGCATCGATGCGGTCGATCGCGCCGCGTACCCATAGCTTGAAATCGGTCGCGATCTGGTCGTTGCGCGAGCGTGCCGTGTGCAGCCGCCCGGCGGCGGCGCCGATCAGCTCGGCGAGGCGCGCCTCGATATTGAGGTGGATGTCCTCGTTTTCCTCGCGAAAGAGGAAGTCACCCGCGTCGATTTCCGCCTGGATTTGCTCTAGACCGCGGGTGATCGCAGCGCCATCTTCGGACGAGATGATGCGTTGCGCGACCAGCATCGCGCAATGCGCCTTCGAACCGGCGATGTCTTCCGCGTAGAGGCGCCGGTCGAACTCGATAGAGGCGTTGATGCGGCGCATGATTGCCGCCGGGCCGCCGGCAAACCGGCCGCCCCACAGAGTGTTCGGCGGCGGCTCCGACGCCCTCGTCTCGCTCGCGCGCGGTTTGGGCCTATTCATTCTCGCCGCATCGGTTGTCGTCGCCTTGGTACTCGGGGCCTCGGTACGCGGGTCCGGGGCGAAAGCCGCCGACGAACCCGATCAGATCAAGCTCGGCGAGTTTATCCCGGCCGCGTCGCCGCAGCCAGCGCCGGAGATTTCGTTCACCAGCCTCGACGGCAAACCAGTCACGCTCGCCGATTTCAAGGGCCAGTTCGTGTTGCTCAATCTGTGGGCGACATGGTGCCAGCCCTGCCTCAAGGAGATGCCGTCGCTCGCCGGACTGCAGACCAGCCTCGGGCCGGCGCTGACCGTGCTGGCGGTGTCGGAAGACCGTGGCGGCGCCGAGATCGTGCAGGGCTTTGTCGCCAAGCTCGGCCTCGACAAGCTCGACATCCTGCTCGACCCGAAAAGCACGGCAATCCAGGCATTCGCCGCGCGCGGCCTGCCCAGCAGCTTCGTCATCGACGGCGACGGCAAGGTAATCGGCAAGGTCGAAGGTCAGGCCGACTGGGATTCCGACAAGCTGCGCGGCGAGCTGAAGAAGCTGATGCCGCCGGCGAAACCTAGCTGAGCACGCGCTGCAGCAGTTGACCGCCGCGCTGCAGCCCTTCGCCGTCGATCGAATGGCCGATGCCGGGGCAGGTCAGCGTCTCGACCGGAACGTCGACCGCCTTGAGCGCGGCCGCGGCTTCGGCCATCGACGCATAGGGCAGCATCGGATCGTCCGTGCCGTGCACCAGCAGCACCGGCGGCCGCGAACGAATTTCCGCGGCGAGCAGCTGCGGTGCGATGAGCCGCCCGGAATAGCCGACAATGCCGGCGAGCTGTCGCTCCCGGCGGGGCCCGACAAACAGCGACATCATCGTGCCTTGCGAAAAACCGACGAGCGCCAGGTCGCGTTCGCTCAGACCGCGCGCTTCGAGCGATTCGTCGATGAAATCGTCGAGGATCGCCCCGGCGGCGCGTGCCCCGGCAAGCCGCGCTTCGGGGCTCGGGTCACGGGCGCTCAGCCACTGGTAGCCGAACGGCGCCATATCGCAGGGAAACGGTGCGTTGGGTGACAGAAACTCGGCATCGGGCAGCAGCGGCGCCCAATACGGTGCGAGGCCGATCAGATCATTGCCGTCGGCGCCGAGTCCGTGCAGCAGGATCACCAGCCGCTTCGGCTTCCCGCCGGAATGCGGTGGGTGCGACGGCCCGGACAGGGTCAGGTTCATCATGGCGCTCCGCGGCGATATGCTGCGGAGAGGCATAGCGGATGTCGGTCAATGCGGATAGGGCGATGATCGTCACCCGGTTTGCACCCAGCCCGACCGGCTACCTCCATCTCGGGCATGTGCGCTCGGCGTGGGAGGGATGGCGTGCAGCCCGGCAGGCCGGCGGTCTGTTCCTGTTGCGCATCGAGGATATCGACCGCGCGCGCTGCCGGATTGAATTCGATGCGGCGATCCGCGAGGACCTGGCCTGGCTCGGTCTCGGCTGGGATGGCGAGGTGCGCCGGCAATCGGAGCATTTTGACGATTACCGGAGCGCCCTGAAGCGGCTGGATCGGCAAGGGTTGCTGTATCCGTGTTTCTGCACCCGCAAGGACATCCTCGCCGAGATCGCCCGCGCCGGCGGCGCGCCGCAGGGAGAAGAGGGGCCGGTCTATCCCGGCACCTGCAAGCGGTTGAGCACCGCGGAGCGCACCGAGCGGATCAAAACCGGAGCGGATTATGCGCTGCGGCTTGATATTGAAGGAGCGATCGCCGGTACCGGTGCGCTGACATGGCGCGAAGGCGGGCGTCTCGTCGCCGCCGAGCCGGCGGCGCTCGGCGACGTCGTGCTCGGACGCAAGGACGTGCCGACCAGCTACCACCTCGCGGTCACGGTCGACGACGCGCTGCAAGGCGTGACGCTGGTCACGCGCGGCGTCGACCTGATCGCGGCAACGCACATCCATCGCTTGTTGCAAGCGCTGTTCGCGTGGCCGACCCCGGAATACCGACACCACCCGTTGCTGAGCGATGCCAGCGGGCGACGATTGGCAAAACGCGATCGCGCGCTGACCGTACGGGCGATGCGCGAGGCGGGGATGAGCCCCGCTGAAATCCTCGAAAAGGCTCAATCGAGCGGGCGATGAAGCCCGTTGGCGACGTCGAGATATTCGGAGTCGTCGGGTTTCAGCGCGCCGTGACGCACGGCAAAATCGAGGATCACCAGGTTTACATTGAACTTGAAGTCCGCCGTCGTGCGAATGCGTTCGAGGATCGCCGGCAGCGGTATCAGTTCGAAACCGGCGAGTTCGCCGTCGCTGTTCTTCGGTTCGAATTCGCCGGGCACTTCCAGATCATAGACGAACATCACGTCGTCGCGGATGCCAAGCTTTGTTTCCATGCGGTAGGTGAGGGCGCCGGCCGGCGCGGCCTGGGCGATCAGTCCGGGCGGGATCGCAGCCTCCTCCTCGGCCTCCTTGACCAGGGTCGCCGCGGCGCCATAGCCATTGCCGATGCCGCCGGCGACGATGTTGTCGAGCTTGCCGGGCGCGATCTGCTTGTTCGCGGCGCGCTTGCCGATCCACAGCGAATAATCGTTCCCGGAACGGCGATAGCCGTTGAGGTGGACGCCGTAGGCGCGCACGCCGAAAAACGGCACCGCGCCGCGATCGACACGGAAGATCGGCGTTGCGCCCCAGCGCGGCGCGACATCGAACGTCTCGTTGCGCCATTTCGGCACCCGGCCGTCGGCGACGAGCGCGTCCACCACCGCGTCGATCGCGCGGCTGACGGTTTCGACATCACCGCTGATGCGCAGCCGCGCGGCGTCGGGCGTCACCTCGAAGATGTCGCGATACCGCGCCAGCACTGCGGCGTTGTCGCGCCGCAGCCAGCCGACGCGGTGCGTCCCGGCCCATAGCGGGATCGCGCGGGACGGATCGTAGCTGTTGCAATGGCGGATGCGATCGGCAAACGACATCTCGGCTCCGATTGTCTCAGGCGGTGAGCACGACCTCGACGCCGGCGATCTGCCGCAGGCAGTTCGCGACGTATTCCGCTGCGTCGCCGAGACCGGCGACTTCGATATCGATCGTCAGGCGCGCACCGGGCCGGGCGACGGCGCTATGCCACAGATCGGGCACCAGCCCGCGCTTGGCGAACAGTTCGAGCACCCGCGGCATCAGGCCGGGCTCGGCGCGGGCCTGAACGGAAAAAAAGCTGGTATTGGACGGTTCAGCTGCGGAGACAGCAGCGGCTAGCGACGACATCAGCGTAATCCTCGGCAAAAACTGGACGAATCAGAGCGGCCCGGGTTCCCTTCGAACCCGGGTCGGTAATTCGCCGCATGCCGGCGCGATGCGTCATGGATGACATCGCGGCGGGGTTTACGCCCGGCTCGGGTCGGCGTCAACCATCGGCGCGAAGGCAGAGAGGTGCGCCGGTTGCCCGCCTATAACCAAAGGGCGATCACCCGCTCGATCCAGCCATACCGGCAGTAGCGGTTGTGGCGCCCGCGTGTCGGCCCTATATCTCAGCTCATGCTCAGCCGGAGAGAGTCATGACGCTGCTTCGCATCGGCCTTATCGTCGCGCTGTGCGGCGGAGTTCTCGGCTGCACCCCGGGCGGGCCGGAGCGTGCCAGCGATATCCAGAACGTCAACGGCATCAGCGATGACATCTCGGCGGTGGGTATGACCGACTCGTTGAGCCGCAAGACGCACGATCCCAACGTCGTCTCGACGCTGCCCAACAATTACCAGACGACCGACACCAACAGTCGTTGATAAAGTGGCGCGTTGACGGAATGGGGCCATCGCGCCCTCGTGTTATGGCAGCGCGCCTGATCGATGGTACCGAAGACCCTACTCGACAATAGCGGCGCGGCACTTGCCGCGGTCGACGCGTTGCTGGCGCGGGCGCGCGGCAATCTTGCGGCGCGGGTCGAGCGCGACGGCGCGGTCGACCCGGCACGCCTCGACGCCGAGCAGCTCGCCGCGCACGGGCTCGCCTGGATGGCGACGTATGTCGCCGCGCTGCGACAGCTGCGCGGTTGGGCCGAGCGCCTCGACGACGCGGGGGAGTTCGGCGACGCGCAACGCCTGATCCTCGCGGTCGGCTTTGGCGAATACCTGGCGCAGCTCGCCGGCGGCATCTCGATGGGGCAGGGCGAGATCGCCCGGCCGCAGGATCTCGGCCTGACCGACGAGGAGCTGACGCCGCTGCGGCGAAATCCGCTGGCGACGGGGCTCGGCGACGCGCGTGCCCGGCTCGGCGCGCTGCTGGCCGAAGGCATGCCGACCGGCGGCGACCGGTTCGGGGACGAGACTCTCGAATTGATCCGCGACCAGGTGCGGCGCTTTGCCGAGCGAGCGGTCGCACCGCAAGCCCATGGCTGGCATCGCCAGGACAAGTTCATCCCGATCGAGGTCATCGAGGAGCTGTCGGAGATCGGCGTCTTTGGCGTGACCCTGCCCGAAGAATACGGCGGGCTCGGCCTCGGCAAGATGGCGATGTGTGTGGTCTCGGAGGAATTGTCGCGCGCCTATATCGGCGTCGGTTCGCTCGGCACGCGCTCGGAGATCGCCGGCGAACTGATCCGCGTCAGCGGCACGCCGGAGCAGAAGGCGCGCTGGCTGCCCGGTATTGCCTCGGGCGCGGTGCTGCCGACGGCGGTGTTCACCGAGCCCAATGCCGGCTCCGACCTCGCCAGCCTGCAGACCCGCGCGGTGCACGAGGGCGATGCTTATCGCATCTACGGCGCCAAGACGTGGATCACGCATGGCGCGCGCTCGGATCTGATGACGTTGCTGGCGCGCACCGGCCCGCCCGACAGCGGCTATCGCGGGCTCAGCATGTTCCTCGCTCCCAAGCCGCGCGGCGACGACGCCACCCCGTTTCCCGCCGAGGGCATGTCGGGCACGGAAATCCCGGTGCTCGGGTACCGCGGCATGAAGGAGTACGAGATCGGCTTCGACGGGTTCGCCGTGCCGGCGGATTGCCTGCTCGGCGGGGTCGAGGGGGAGGGGTTCAAGCAGCTGATGGCGACGTTCGAGAGCGCGCGGGTGCAGACCGCGGCGCGCGCCGTCGGGATCGCGCAAAACGCCTTCGAGCTGGCGATGGGTTACGCCCAGGAGCGGCGACAATTCGGCCGCAACCTGACCGCCTTTCCGCGGGTCCAGCTCAAGCTCACGATGATGGCGGTCGAAACCATGATGGCGCGGCAGCTCGCCTATTTCGCGGCGCGCGAAAAGGATAGCGGCCGGCGCTGCGATATCGAGGCGGGGATGGCCAAGCTTCTGGCCGCCCGGGTGGCCTGGGGCAATGCCGACAACGCCGTGCAGATCCATGGCGGCAACGGCTACGCGCTCGAATACCCGATCAGCCGCGTACTATGCGACGCGCGCATCCTCAACATTTTCGAGGGCGCCGCGGAAATCCAGGCGCAGATCATCGCCCGCGGGCTGCTGGCGGGGCGCAACTAGCGGCTCGGGCGCAGGATTATTCGCGTGGCGGCTCTATGCCGCTACGATCGATAAAGGCCCGACCAAACCCGTCCCAAAGCGAGAAGCTGTGACTGCCAGTGATGATGTGCCATTGCCGCCATACCAGAACCGCAAGGCACAAGAAGAGGATGCCGAAAGGATTGAGCGGGCCCGGCTCGGTGGTGCCGCCATCGATGAAGGCGCTTGCCGCGAAGGTGAGGCACGCGCCTGCCGTCATCAGTTTGCGGCTGATCTTCCTCGCTCCTTCGCTGCTCGCCCTCAGCGCTCTTAAGCTGTGGCGAAAGCCAGATTGATCCGCCGGTTCTGCCGGCCCTTGTTCTCGATCTTGGTGATCTCGACCGGGCCAATCTCGGCGGTGTTCTTGACGTGCGTGCCACCGCAGGGCTGCAGGTCGATACCATCGATTTCCAGAAGCCGCACCTTGCCGGCACCGGTCGGCGGCTTGACCGACATCGTGCGCACCAGTTCGGGACGCGCCTCCAACTCGGCCTCGTCGATCCAGCGTGGCGTGACCGCGTGACCCTCGGCGATGATCCGGTTGAGATCGGCGGTGATCGCCTCCTTGTCGAGGCTCGCGCCGGGCACATCAAAATCGAGCCGACCGCGACCGTCGCCGACCGATCCACCGGTCACCGCGCCCGGCACGACGGCGCACAGCAGGTGCAGGCAGGTGTGCATGCGCATGAGCCGGTGCCGGCGCTGCCAGTCGATCTCGGCCGCAACCTCGGCGCCGACCGGCGGCAGGGTGGCGTCGGCGGCCGGGACGTGGATCACCTCATCGGCACCGTCGCCCTTTATCGTGTCGACGATCGCGATCGTCGCGCCGTCCGGCAGCTGCAGCCTGCCGCTATCCCCCGGCTGGCCGCCGCCGTTGGGATAGAAGACGGTGCGGTCGAGACGAATGCCACGCGAGTCGGCTGCGGTGACCCGCGCCGTGCAGCCGCGCAGATAGGCGTCGTCGCGGAACAGCAGCTCAGTCATCGGCATCCTCGAATTGCGTCTTCGATTACGGCATAACTAGGGTGACGCAATCGCGCGGAGCGGACAATGGCGGGGTCCTCGGTTCGGCGCATCGGTTTACGGGGCGCGCGCCTGGCATGCCTCACCGGCGCTCTGCTGCTTGGCGGCTGCGTCGATTACGCCCAATCCGAATTCACCACCAACCAGGACGTCGAGCTGCGTATGTCGCAGGCCGAGGATTCGCGGGTGACCGCGATAGTGCCGAAAGGGAGCCCGGTTGAACGGCTCGGCTGGGTCGGCGGCGAATGCGAATGCTGGCTGGTCGCGACCCCGTATGGGGCTGGATTCGTCTACACCCGCTTTCTCGACATGCACCTGGCCGATGTGAACCCGTAACCGTCAGTCCAGCCAGGTCGGCGCGGGCAGCGACTTCTCGCGCAGGTACTCGGGGTTGAACAGCCTCGACTGATAGCGGCTGCCGGAATCGGCGAGGATCGTGACGATCGTGTGCCCCGGCCCCAATTCCCGGGCGAGGCGGATCGCGCCGCAGACATTGATCCCGCTCGACCCGCCGAGCAACAGGCCCTCCTCCTGCGCCAGAGCGAACAACACCGGCAGCATCTCCTCGTCGGTGATCTGGCACTGGCCGTCCGGGGTAAACCCTTCAAGGTTCCCGGTCTCACGGTTGTTGCCGATGCCCTCGGTGATCGAGTTGCCTTCCGGCTTGAACTCGCGCCGCGCGTACCAGCTGTAGATGCCCGAGCCCATGCAGTCGGAAAGATAGACCTTGACCGCCGGGTTGCGCTCCTTGAGCGCGAGCCCGGTACCGGACAGCGTGCCGCCGGTGCCCACCGAGCAGACAAAGCCGTCGACCTTGCCCTCGGTCTGCCGCCAGATCTCGGGGCCGGTCGTCTCGTAATGGCCGCGGCGATTGGCGAGGTTGTCGAACTGGTTGGCCCAGATCGCGCCGTTCGGTGCGGTCGCGGCAATCTCCTTGGCGAGCCGGCCGGAATAATGCGTGTAGTGCATCGGGTCGGTGAGCCGAGTCGCGGGTACGAGCCGCAGATCGGCGCCACAGAGCCGCAGCATGTCCTTCTTTTCCTGGCTCTGCGTCTCCGGCATCACGATGATGGTGCGGTAGCCTCGGGCATTGCCGACCAGCGCCAAACCGATCCCGGTATTGCCCGCGGTGCCCTCGACGATGACCCCGCCCGGCCCCAGCTCGCCGCGCTCCTCGGCATCCTTGATGATCGCGAGCGCCGCGCGATCCTTGACCGAGCCGCCGGGGTTGAGGAACTCCGCCTTGCCGAGCACCGTGCAGCCGGTCTCCTCCGAGGCGCGGCGCAGCTTGATGAGCGGCGTGTTGCCGATCGAGCCGATAAAGCCGTCGCGGATGTCCATCTGCCGATCTCCAAGCTCGCGGACGCAAGGAGACAATATCGGCCCGCGGAGATTGAGGGCAAGGTGCAGCGGGCGGCTTTTCCAGCCCGGCGGCTTGGCTTAGAAGTCGGCGATGGCCGAGAGCGACGCAAAGGAAGCGATGTCCGAACCGCGTGGCGGCGAATTGTTCCCGGTTGTGGAACCCGAGCGCTCGACCGGGCTTTTGCCGTCGCAGATGCTGCGCGGCTTGGTCAAGCTCGGTCACGAGATCATGGCGCCGGGTGCGGCTATCGGTGAGGATCAGATCCAGCCGGCGAGCCTCGATCTGCGGCTCGGCGAGGTAGCCTACCGGGTGCGGGCGAGCTTTCTGCCGGGCCCCCGGCATACCGTGAAGGACAAGCTCGACCAGTTGTCGATGCACCGCGTCGACCTCACCGCCGGCACCGTGCTCGAGCGCGATTGCGTCTACATAGTGCCGTTGCTGGAGATGACCGCGCTGCCGCGTCGCACCTCGGCAGCGGCAAACCCGAAGAGCTCGACCGGCCGACTCGATATCTTCGCCCGCGTCATCACCGATTACGGCACCGAGTTCGACCGCCTGCGCGACGGCTACAAAGGCCCGCTCTACGCCGAGATTTCGCCGCGCTCGTTCAGCGTCGTGGTGCGCACCGGCTCGCGCCTGGTGCAATTGCGCATCCGCCGCGGCTCGCCCTTGTTTCGCGACACCGCGCTCAAGCGTCTGCATGCCGAGAGCCCGCTAGTCGAAATCCCGGGCGACGGGGCGCCGGGATCGCAGACGATCCGCAACGGGCTGGTCTTCACGGTCGACGCCGGCGGCCAGTCCGACAGCGGGTTGATCGGCTACAAGGCGCGCCGCCACACCGGCGTCATCGATGTCGACCGGGTCGACTACTACGATCCGAGCGATTTCTGGGAACCGGTCCATGCTCGGCGCGGTCCCGGCGACCCGGCCGGTCTGGTGCTCGACCCCAACGATTTCTACATCCTCGCTTCGCGCGAGGCGGTCGTCGTACCGCCCGATCACGCCGCGGAGATGCTGCCCTATGACACGTTTGTCGGCGAGTTCCGGGTGCATTACGCCGGGTTTTTCGATCCCGGCTTTGGCGCCGTGGAGGCGGGCGGGCAGGGCAGCCGCGCCGTCCTCGAAGTGCGCTCGCACGAGGTGCCGTTCCTCATCGAGCATGGTCAGACGATGGGCCGGCTGGTCTATGAGCCGCTACTCGCCCGCCCGGACCGGCTCTACGGCGGCGGCATCGGTTCGTCGTACCAGAATCAGGGGTTGGCGCTATCGAAGCACTTCAAGAAAGTGCCACTGCGCTAATCGACGCCCCAGCGCCGCCGCAATTCCTCGCGATGGCGCAGCAGCCAGTAGAGGCAGATCAGCGTGTGGCCGGTTTCGATCTGCCCGGCGTCGAGCATGGCCGCGAGTTCGGCGAGCGGCTTGACGACGACGCGGATGTCCTCGTGCTCCTCCACGATGCCGTGAATCCCGTCGGCTTTCGCCGAATCGATCCGGCCGCAAAACAGCGTGATGGTCTCGTCGGAATTGCCCGGCATCGGCACGTAGCGCTGGATCGGGATCAAGTCGCCGATCACCTCGAGCCCGGCTTCCTCCTTGGTCTCGCGGCGCGCGACCTCGTCATGGCTTTCGCCTGCCTTGTCGACGAGGCCGGCGACGGTCTCGACCACCCAAGGCGAATAGCCCGCGAGCAGCGGCGGGATGCGGAATTGCTCGACCAGCACGACCGCGTCGCGTTCGGGATCGTAAAGCAGCGCCGCGACCGCGGCGCCGCGGCGGATCACGTCGTAGACCCGCTCGCTGCTCCACGCGCCGGAAAACAGGCGATGGCGAAAGCGGTAGACATCGAGCCGGAGATGACGCTTGAAGCCGATCTCGTGCCCGGTGATTTCGAGATCGGGATGCGGCGGGAAGTCGCTCAAGAGAAATGCCCCATGGAGAATTCGCTCATTCGATGACCCCGTCATCGAGCACCAGCGCCGGCACGGCATCGGGGGCGACCGCGTCGATCTCGACGACCCAGAGATCCGGGTCGCGCTGCCGCTGCCGGTCGATATAGGCG
>Ga0126381_100005743_pt1 | contig 13705 bp, 15 predicted proteins | sample PanSoiMetPlot_28_FD_96465 | JGI IMG/M metagenome (GOLD analysis project Ga0126381, IMG submission 96465) | Tropical forest soil microbial communities from Panama - MetaG Plot_28 | ecosystem: Environmental > Terrestrial > Soil > Tropical forest > Bulk soil | place: Panama | collected 2016-02-17
CCTTCAGCTATACGGTGCCGAGCGAAAGCCGCGCGGCGCGCAGCTTTGTCGCTGCCGGAAGCGGCGAAGCGCGCGAGGGCGGCCCGAGCCACTCATCCGAGGCGATGCGCGAGAAAGCGAGCTTCGTACTGGGGGCGATGGAGCAGCGCATGGCGGCGCTCGGCTTCAGCTGGGCCGATGTGACCGCGACCCAAGTTTATACTATCTTCGCTATGAGGGGCGGATCATCCGGCCCGGCGACCGAAATCCATCCGCTCCTGGCCGACGAGTTCGTCCGCCGGGGAGCCATGTCGGGCGGTTTGACCTGGCATTTCGCGCGCCCGCCGCTGCAGGGCCTCGATTTCGAGGTAGATGTACGCGGCGTCGACCACGAATTGGTGATCTGACGCATACGCCCATCATAAAATCCCCCGCAGCGGAAGCGGGTTCTAACTTTGGTCCCCCCAAGCGATGCCGCTCTCGCCGGCCGAACGACTCGGTATCGCTGTGGCGCGTCTTGGGAAGGACGGCTCTTCTTAAAGTGGGACCACGAGTTCGGATCCGCCTTCCTCCGCCAATGTGTCCTTCCGCAGAGTGCACCCGGGTGACGGCACAGAGCCGCGCCATTTGCCTCTCGCTTGCCGAGGACAACTCGCAAGATACGTTTCTACCGAACGCAGCCCTCGCCTTCGACGAAACCTACTCGGCCCTTTTGCCCGGAGGCTAATGGACGCGACAAGCCCATCAATACGTCACGAGTCGTAACCGGGCGGTGGCGCACAAGGAAACTTCGCTCGAATGCCGCGCTGTAGCCGGATGCGAGGAGATAGCGGATGGCGATCGTCGTCTATCGCCCGGTTCAGAAAGCTGAGCAGCGCCGCCGCTTCCTCGTCGGTCAGATCGAGCTGCATATCCAGCTAACCCAGGAGTTCGCCAATCAAGCCAAGCGCGTTGCGGTCATCGATCCTGCGCGCCGATCCATATGGTCGGCTCGGGTCTCAAAGCGTGCCGCGAGGTGCAATATTTCCTTTCGAGCATCGACAAACAGACACGGCCTCGCAGCCTGACGCAGCATTCGGGCGATCTCCCGATAATGCAGGGCACCGGCTACAGTCGTCGCCTGCATCATAGGATAACCTCGGGGCCACTTTCGAGGTTGGCGATGTCGGTCCGCAGCCGATCGGCTTGGTGCAAAGTTAGCGGGCTTTCATCTTGCATGCGCACGGTATGCCACATGATGGTTGCTCAATGGTTGAGCGCGGAAAAGCCTATATCCGCACGCTACGGGAGAACCCGAGCCCGCCCTGACATAGCGTCGCCCGCTCGATTCCTTCGCGCTTCAGGATTTATTAGCCGCCATAACGGAACATTGCCTCGTAGGCTCTCTGGAGACAGCAATGCGCGGATTGATCCTGGCGTTAGCGGCCGGCCTCACCTTGGCGGCATCGGCGCAGGCGGCCCCTCTCGCGGCCAATCCTGGTTCGATTGAGCTTGGCGCTGCGCCGCCCGTCGAGCTGGTGCGTGACGGCTGTGGACGCGGTTGGCACCGAGGCCGCTGGCGCAATCAATGGGGCAATTTGCAGTGGGGTGACTGCGTTCCGAACGAAGGTGGTTACGGTTACGACGGCCGGGGCGCGGGGTGGTACAATCCCTATCCAGATTGGCGCGGTGTACTCCCTCGGTGGGGTTGGAGTTATCCATAGAACACGATCTGCGCACCAAGCATCGTCGGCGATAAGTGCCGCATTTCATGTCGCAGGCGCCGCGCCCGTAGATGCGGCCGTCGACAAGTTCGCCTGTTTTCGACCGCGGTCGCGGCTCAGGCTTTCGGGCAGACCACGGTAATACCATATAGCGTGACAAATCGGCGTCGAGCCATTGCCGAGTGCGACGATCCCACGAGTTTGACAGCGACAACGGCCGGGGTTAACGCGAGCCCGGCGGCGCCGGTTCACGTGACGTCGTCAACTGAAGTGGGCCAGGACATTGGTGGAGCAAGGCCGCATCCCGCGACAGGACAGGCCCTCTCGGTTTTCAGCCGTCTGAATTAACCCTTTGATTCCAGCACCGAAATCGGTATCCAATCACTGGGCGGTGGGTCGGCTAGGCAGAAGCGGCACCGCTCGATGAGGATTTCCGACGGGCGGTCGACAACCCTACGTATTGCGGCCGTGGCTTCGAAGAGATTGATCGCCTCCGACCAACGTCGGTTCTCATAGGCCGCGAGACCCGCTTCGTAGGTCCGAACCCATTCCGGGGTCACGAATCCGGCGCACTCGGTCACACCGAGGAGTTCGTAAATAGCTACGCCTCCGATCCGACCGTACACCGCCACCCGGTCGAGCCGGCGGACGATGATGTTGTCGCCGGCGGCCGTGCGCGTTTCTTCTCCTATGATGATGTCGACCCCGTAAAGCTTCCCGAGCGGCTCAAGGCGGCTGGCGACGTTCACTGGATCTCCGATCACGGTATAGCTCAGGCGCTCGTTCGAGCCGATGTTGCCGACAAGCATGCGGCCGGTGTTGATGCCGATCCGCATGCGCAGCGCCGTTCCTCCGCAACGGTCGGCTGAAGCCCGCTGCGAGGCGAGCAGTCGCTGGCACTCAAGGGCCGCCGCGCAGGCATCGAGGGCGTGCCGATCATTGGGTACCGGTGCGCCCCAAAACGCCATGACCCCATCACCAATAAACTTGTCGATTGTCCCATCTCGGCCCAGCACTGCAGCCGAAACCGCCTCGAGATATTCAGCGAGCACCGGCACGACGCGATCGCCAAGCCGCTCGGAGATGCTAGTGTAGCCGGCAAGATCGGTGAACATCACAGTCAGTTGCTGGTGGTGTCCTCCCGGGCGAGCCTCGACCCCGCGCGAGACCAACGTCCGGACGAGCTCCGTGGGCATGTACTTCTGAAACGACGCCAATCCACGGCTCATCTGCGAGAGGGCACCCGAGAGGTCATCGAGCTCGCGCAGCGGGGAGGTGAGCCTGCCAACACGTTCAAGCCGGAACTCCTCGATATGCTTCAACTGCCCCGCGATGCGCAGCAGCGGCGCGGTGACGAGATGGTTCGCAGACAAAATCGCGATGGCTGCGATCAGCAGCGTCAAGCCCAATAGCCCGACCAATAGCATCACGACATTGCGCTGGATCGAGGCCAGAAAATCGTCCGCCGGAATCACCGTCACGACGACCCAGTTATTGAACTTCAGCGGTGAAAACGTGACGAAGTAGTCGTTGTTGTCGGTTGGGCTGGCGGTCTGCAGCTGGAGCGTCTCCCGCAGGTCGGCGAGGCTCACGTCCTTGCCATCGAGAAGGGCGGCCACGGAACCCAGCATCGGGTTATCCCGGGCGAGTGTCTCGAACTCGGGCATATCGCCTTGACGCTGGCGCTCTAGCGCCGTTGAAACCGCCGACGCCACCACCTTGCCATTTCGGTCGAGGATGACGACGGTACCGGTTTTACCGACCTGCAGGCCGGCCAGAAATTGCGAGAGCCGTTCCAGCTCGACGACGACGGCGAGCACACCGGAGAAATCGAGGTCGATGACGATCGGCGTCGAGGTCACGATCGCTGCCCGATCGCGATACGGCAGGTGCGAAAGCATACTCCACCCCGGGCCGTCCTCGGCGACAGCGCGCTGGTACCAGGTTTGCGCCGTCGCCAGGTAGTCGCTCGGAGTGATCTCCCGCCCGCGGAACAGCACATCGCCCGACTGGGGCGTATAGGTGTCGACCCTCTGCTGCCGAATTCCGGTCTCCGGGTGTCGTTTAACCTCTACCATGTCGATCTCGTCATCGGCGGCCTTGAGCGCCCCGAAGAACGCTCCGTCCGGAAAGCCGAGGGCGATCCACGAGAGCGTGGGATGGGACCGCAGCAACGCGAGAAAGATGAATTCGCGCTTTGCCTCGTCTGTCGGCTTGATCGCCTCTTGAAAGAAGATCGATCGCACCGCTTCCTGAACCGACCAGGCGTCGTTCAGGGTCGCTCGCACCTCGTGCTGGACCGAGCCGACGATCTGACGATTGAGCTGCCCGACAACATCGGCAACATTTTGTCGAGCGGCGTAGAACCAGGTGAGGTGGATCAGAATGGCGGTGACCGCCACGGTCAACAGCACGAGCCCGGTAAGCGCCGTCCGCAACCCGAGCTTGTCGTGGGCGCGCTGTTTCGGCCGCTCCTCGATCAGAGGCACGGCCGGCATGTCGGCTGGGATCACTGTTCACCCGTGTTTCGTCATTCGATTGGAACGCTGTCGACACGCGGAGTTTCGTGCGATCATCCTTAGATCAACCGTTCCGACGACAGGCAGAAGGCGACGACGAGCTCCTCGGCAAAGAGGTGCTGAACCGCCGCGGTAACATCGAAAGCGGGGTCCTGCAGCGTCGCACCCGCCATCGCCGCAGCGAGCACGAGCCCGTCGGCGAGCGCTGTTCGGAATGCGAAGGAAGCCGCGTCGAGCCGCCGCCAAGCGACGCCGTCGTCGGCGCGGCGGATCTCGAGCCTGGCGCCGCCGCTCGCGAGATCGACCGGCGATACCTCATTCTCCTGGTTCGCCTGCCAGATCGCGTCGATCGGCCAAGGGGAGGTGAGGTAACTTAGCGAAGGCTGCAGACGAAACGCGACATATGCGGCCTCGTTTGCCGGGACCTCGGCGAGTGCCCGCGGCGGCAGCGGGGCGGTGTCGCGCATGCTGGCGGCGATGTTGAGAGCCCATTCGAAGCGAGCGACATCCGCCAAATACGGCAGTGCCTTGGAGGGTTCAAAGTCAGCGAGGAAGTTGGCGAAGTCGGCGCCGTACTCGACGAGGCAACGCGAATGCGGTGGATGCTCGCGCAGATATTCATGCGCGACGTAGGCGAAAAACCGCTTCTCGACCAAGCGGCATATCACCGGGAAGGTGCCCTGCAGTGAGGCGCCGAGCGTCGCAAAGGCGTGATTGCGGTAGATCCCCACTCGTGCCGCCGGATCGAGCCCGTCGCCGTGGATGGCGGCGACGATCGCGGCGGCGTCGCCGCCAAGCACGGCTCGGCGAAGCTGCATCTGCAGTTCAAGCAGTGTCGACATATCGGTGGACATCGGCGAGCTCTTGCGCATGCCGCGCCTCATCCAGCAGGATTTCGAGCGCGGGAAGGTTGGTGTCCCACTCGATCAAAGTGGGCACGGGACCGAAGCGCCGGAGCGCCGCGGCGTGAAGGTCCCAGACGGGCTTGGCAACCCTGGAGCCGTGGTCGTCGATCAGGATATCGACGTCTTCGGCGGCGTGATGGCCGGCAAGATGGATCTCGCCGATTACCCGGATCGGCAGCGCATCGAGATAGGCGATCGGGTCGAACCCGAAATTCCTAGCGCTGACGTAGATGTTGTTCACGTCGCAGAGGATGCCGCAGCCCGTTCGCCGAGCAACTTCGGTCAGGAATTCCGCCTCGGGCATGGATGAATGGTGATAGCGCAGGTAGGAGGATGGGTTCTCGATAAGCAGGCGCCGGCCGAGCGCCTCCTGCGCTTCCTCGACGTGGCGGCAGAAGAGACCGAGGCTCTCCTCGGTATAGGGGAATGGCAGCAAGTCGTTCAGGTAAGCCCCGCCAATCGCGCTCCACGCCAGGTGCTCAGAGACGAGCACCGGCTCGACGCGGCCGATCAACGTCTTGAACCTGCCGAGATGGCTGCGGTCGAGCTGCTCGGCGCTGCCCAAGGACAGGGCGACCCCGTGAAGGCTCACCTCGTAGTCGCGCCGCAACTCGAGGAGCCGGTCCAGCGCCACTGTCTCTGCCATGTAATTCTCGGCATGCACTTCGAGGAAGCCGAGTTTTGGCCGGGTGGCGGCGATTTCTGCAAAATGCGGCGGCCGCAAGCCGACACCCCCGCTGCCCCCCGGGATCGATCGATGCGCCGTCACGACCCCGATCCCCCCGGCGCCCGGTCAGCTCTTTTTGAGGCTACCACCATCGATCTTTGTACAGGTGCCCGCCGGGACGTAGATCCAGGATTCCTTGTCGCGAGCCTGCTTTGATTCGCCGGCGCAGGAGTGTGTAGAGGTCTGGCAGTCATTCTGGGAGGCGGCCGCGACACCGTAGCACTTCTCGGCCGTAAACTGCGGAGCCGGAGCGGGCCCGGCGTTGGCGGCGAGCGGCGATGCGAGAACCGCAGCGATAGCGGCGGCGGCAAGCGAGGCGGACTTGCTGTCGAACTGCACGACGTGCTCCTTGGTAGGACTTGGACTGCACCCTCCTATCATTTACGCACCGGATTCACCTTCGAAAATGCCGAGAGGGTATTATGTGCATGCAATCCGCCTATCGCGGGGTTCCTGACCATGGAGGATCCATAATGCTCGCCGAGCGACTCGAAACCATCCGGCAGGGCGCCGACAAACGCATCCCGCCCGACAAACGAGCGATCATGCACCGCGCAACGGCTGATCTGCGCGCGTCGGGCATCATGGATCGCGTGATCAAAGTCGGTGATCCGCTGCCACCTTTCACACTCGAAAACGCGTTTGGCCAAGAAGTGCGTTCGGTCGATCTTCTCGCGACAGGCCCGCTGGTCCTGACGGTTTTCCGCGGCAGCTGGTGACCCTATTGCGTCGCAGAGCTGTATGCTTTGCAGCAAGTAGTGGGCACGTTCAAGGAACATGGCGCTTCGCTTGTCGCGATCACGCCGCAACTGGCTGAAGCCGGTCGTTCTCTGATTGAGAAGCATGGCATCAGCTTCGATCTGCTGTCCGATCCCGGCAATGACTACGCCGCCAAGTTGGGTCTGAGGTTCAAACTGCCCGACGACCTCAAAGCGGTCTATCTCAGTTTTGGTATTGACCTCGCAGCACACAATCGCGAGGGCAGCTGGACGCTGCCAATGCCCGGACGTTTCGTTATCGACAGAGGGGGCATCGTTCACGCCGTTGATGTCGAGCCCGATTACCAATACAGGCCCGAGCCGCAGAAGACAGTCGACGACGTCAAGGCTCTTGCGTGAGGCCGCGCGAGAATTCGAGCTATCGCATCTCGGGGAGGGTTTGACACCCCAACCGAGATCCTCGGCCGTTCCCTGGGCTTTGGGGGATGGCCAACCCCTACGCGACCCGCAGCGCGGGTGGCCCTTCTGCGGCATGGCCTGCAGTCGCCGATCGGCGGCTCCAGAATTCCGGAATGTCCTTCCGGTAGCGGCGCATGACGAGGTTTGCGAGAAGCCCGGTCCAGCCGGTCTGGTGTGCCGCCCCGAGCCCTTGGCCGGTGTCGGCATGAAAATACTCGTAGAAAAGCAGCAGGCCCTGCCAATGCGGTGAGGTCGCGAAAGGCGGTTGCGTCGCCAGTGCCGGCCGGCGGCCGTCATTGGGGCGGTAAAGCTCGACGAGGCGGTCGGCGATAAGATTTGCAATCTCCTTGAGCGTGAGCTCTCGGTCGCCGAGGCAGGGAACGGGTACCTTGAAGTCGTCGCCAAGAAAGCGGTGGAATTTTTCGATCGCTTGCACCAGCGAGTAGTTGATCGGCATCCAAATCGGCCCGCGCCAGTTGGAGTTGCCGCCGAAGAGGCCGGAGGTGGATTCGCCCGGCACGTATTCGATCAGGGCGCGGCCGATACCGGGCACGACACCGAGATCGCGTTCCTCGGCGTGGATCCGGCTGACGCTGCGCACGCCATAGGGTGACAGAAATTCGCGTTCGCTCAGCAGCCGCTCCAGAATGCGCGGCAGCATGGAGTGATCGACCAGAGCCAGAAGATGCTCTCCGCGCTCGTTCTCCCAGTCGGGACACGCGCAAACGTAGCTCCCTTGGAACGTGCCGCCGCGGTGATTGCGCAGCAATGCACGAAAGCGCGGCACATCGGCAAGCAGGCGCTTGTCGATCACCTCGGTCGCGAAGAGCGGGATAAGGCCGACGAGCGAGTAGACGTCGATGCGGTGCGGCTGTCCGTCGGGATCGATGATTAGATCCTTGAAGAACCCGGCGGCCGGGTCCCACAGCGAGACGGTACCGTCAACATGGCCACCGATGGCGTTGGCGATTGCCAGGAACTGGGTGAAGGTCTGGATGGCTATGCTCTCGTAATCGGGATCTTCGGTCGCGAGCTCGAGCGCCATCACCGTCATATTGAGTGCGAACATCGCCATCCAACCGGTGGCGTCGGCTTGCTTCAGGCTGAAGCCCGGCGGCAGCGGTTGCGAGCGGTCGAAGACTGAAATGTTGTCGAGCCCGAGAAATCCGCCTTCGAAGACATTGTGCCCGTCCCCGTCCTTGCGGTTGATCCACCAGGCATAGTTCAAGAGCAGCTTCTGGAAGACGCGGTGCAGGAAATGAAAGTCGCCGGCGCCGCGCTGCACCCGCTCGGCGCGGAAGACCTTCAGCGCGGCGGCGGCATGCACCGGGGGATTTACGTCACTGAAAGCCCATTCGTATGCCGGGATTTGGCCATTCGGATGGAGATACCCCTCGCGCAATAGGATTTCGACCTGATCCTTGGCGAAATTGACATCGGCCAGCGCCAGCGCGCCACAATGGAAGGCGAGGTCCCAAGCGGCGAACCAGGGATACTCCCAGCAATCCGGCATCGAGATGACGTCGCTCGCCTTGAGGTGCTTCCAATAGCGGTTGCGACCGCAGAGGCGGCTCTCGGGCGGTCCAAGCTTGTCGCCCTTGAGCCAGCGCTCGACATCATAGTTGAAGAACTGCTTGCTCCAGATCATCCCGGCGAGCGCTTGCCGCAATATGCGGTGGTCGTCCGGGCTCGCCTTAGGGAGCAGCTCGTCGAAGAAGACATTGGCCTCCGACCGCCGCTTCGAAAAGACGACCTCGCTGTCGGCGAACGGAGCAGGGAGGGGCTCGGCCGAGAGCACCAGGTCGAGCCGCGCCGACTGGCCGACCGCGACCTCGCGGACATGCCACGCGGCGAACTTGGTACCGGTGCAGTCGGGGTTGACCGCCGCCGAATCGCCGGCAATGACGCGGCTATGGAACGCGTCCTTCACATAGCGAGCGCCATTGGGCACACCCCATAGCCGCTCGGCGTTGGTCTCGTTCTCGGTGAAAAGCGGCTCGGCCGGATCGCGTCCGTAGAGGTGGTAAGCGCCCAGGGTCGGGTGATCGGCGCGGACCGTCCAGGCGGCGCCCGACGGCTCGGGAACGGCTTGGACAGAGGGCTTCGCTGCGTCTTCCTCCCAAGACCAGGTATTGCGGAACCACAAGCTCGGCAGCAGATGGATCGTCGCCGGCTCGGGACCGCGATTGTGCGCCTCGATCCGCAAGTGGATCCTGGTCGGCGACGCCTTCGCGCAAGCAATCTCGATGTCCCAATACCGGTCGTCGTCAAGCGCTCCAGTGTCGAGGAGATTGAAGGGCGCCTCGCCGCGGCCACGGCACCGATTCTCCGTGACGAGCCGCTCGTAGGGATACGCGGTTTGCGGGTATTTGTAGAGGTACCGGAGCCAGCTGTGGCTCGGGGTGGCATCGAGGTAGAAGTAATATTCTTTGACGTCCTCGCCGCGATTGCCTTCGTTACCGGTCAGTCCAAAAGCCCGCTCCTTGAGGATCGGATCGCGACCGTTCCACAGCGCGAGCGCAATGCACAGCCGTTGCTGCTCGTCGCACAATCCGCCCAGCCCGTCCTCATTCCAGCGATAGGCGCGCGAGCGCGCGTGATCATGGCTGAAATGCTCCCAGGCTTCGCCATGCGGGCTATAGTCCTCGCGTACCGTGCCCCAGGCGCGTTCGGACAGATAGGGGCCCCAAAGACGCCAATCCCCCGTCCCGGTCCTTTGCTCCTCGAGGCGCTGCTGCTCGGCATTCATCCGACGATCCCGTTTCATGTGTCGTCTCCGTTGCGTGATTTAAGTGGCCAATGGCGAGGGCGCCGGGTTCAGTACGGCGCCCCATTGGCGCGCGCCTGCCGCAGCGCTTGGGCGTACCATTCGAGCTCGCAAAAAAACCGCTCGCAGCGCCGCTCAAACGCGGGATCGGTCGGGTCGCCAGATGGCGTGAACGCATCCTGCACACGCGAGATCGGCAACAGCGAGGGAATACTCGACATGCCGAGCTCAGCGAGCGTCATACGCAGCTGCATCGCGGCTCGCACCCCGCCGAACTGTCCGGCCGAATAAGAGACAATGGCCGACGGTCGAAAGAAGTATTCCTCGAGGAAATGGTCGAGCAGGTTCTTCAAGCCGGGAGGAATTCCATGATTGTATTCGCCGCTGACGATGGCGAATGCGTCGACCTTGCGATAGAGCTGCGCCAACTCCTCGAGCACCGGCGGAGCGGTGCCGCGCGCATATTCCTTGTACATACGGTCGAGCAAAGGGAGGCGCTGCTCGGCAGCGTCGACCACGGTGATCGTATGGCCGCGCCGGCGAAGCGCGCCGGTGAGGAAGCGGACGATCCTGATGCCGGCTCTGGCCTCGCGCACCGATCCATAGAGAATTGCGATATGCAGGGACATGGTGCTGCTCCGGTTGGGAAGCGCCGCTGCGAGAGCGGCACATCGCAACCGAAGATCGTCACGCGGCAGCGCCGAGTGAAATGCCGTATGGCTACCGAATCGATGATCGGCGGTTATCGCCGCGATTCAGCAGTCGATACCCCGCGGGCATTGTAACGATAGATCAACGGCATTTTTCGCGAGTTTTGCGGAGTGTTAGGTCCTCTTCCGCCGGTGCCGCTCAGCAGCCTCGGCGGCAGGGCCACGACAACTCGACTGAAAGGAGCTGACGATGAGTAGAGATCGGATCGCCGCTTTCGCGACTGCGGCGTCGGTTGGTTCGTCCCGCGTCTGCAAGGTCGCGAGCGTGCTCGTCGCTGCTTCGTTCGCTCTGGCAATCTTCACCGGTTCTGCGGCAGCGCTGGCCGCGGATCCGGAGGACAGTGTGCGCAACCTCTACGAGACGTTGCTCCGCACGATGAAGGAGGGCCGGATCCTCGGGGAAAGTGGACGCTTCGCGAGAATCGAGCCGGTCATCAACCGACTGTTCGACATCCCGTTCATGGCTCGGCTTGCCGTGGGGACCTCTTGGGCCTCTCTGTCCCCGGCACAGCAGCAGCAGGTTACGGCCGCCTTCGGCAGCTACATCTCGGCAACTTATGCCGATCGTTTCGACAACTATGCGGGCCAGCGGCTGGAAGTGAGCGGACATCAGCCCTCGGCTTCGGGCGTCATCGTCAAGACGCGCATCGTCAAGGGCAGCGGCGAGGCGGTCGGCATCGAATACCTGGTGCGCCAAAACGGCGACGATTGGCGAATTTCGGATGTCTACCTCGACGGCTCGATCAGCCAGTTGGCGACCCAGCGCTCGGAGTTCGGCGCAATCCTGCGCCGGGATGGGTTCGATGGCCTGATCGCAACGTTGAACCGAAAAGTCAGTCTGCTCACGGGAAACGTGGCGAAGGCCTCTTAGCCTGCGCCCGGACTGCGGCCGGGCCCCGACCTTTCTTGGCGACCCGTTTGGGCCTATCCTTCGACTCGATTGGATGGTGCCCGGCGATGGAGCTCTTCCAGGTCCGTTACTTTCTCGCTCTGTCGAAAACGCTGAATTTCACCCGCGCCGCCGAGGCTTGTAACGTCACGCAGCCGGCGCTGACGCGAGCGATTCAGCGCCTGGAGGAGGAGCTCGGTGGCGCGCTACTGTATCGGGAGCGCAGCCTGACCCAGCTCACAGAGCTCGGCAAGGTCATGCTGCCGCATCTCGAGGCCGCCTTTGTGGCGGCGCAGACGGCGTCGGCACAAGCCGCCGCGTTCAGGCAGCGCGCCGATGCGCCGCTGCATCTCGGTCTCAACCCGACAATATCGGCTCGCGTCTTGATGCCGGTATTGCGTGAGCTCGGGGACCGCATCAATGCGTTCGAGCTTACCTTGGTCGAAGGCATCTCAGACGCTCTGTTTGTGAAGATGCTTGACGGCGAACTCGACGCCGCCGTGGTGGCAGAGCCGGACAAGCTGCCGGAACGAATCAACCGCTGGCTGCTCTTCGAGGATCGTTACGTTGCGCTGTGCGAACCGGGCCATCGGTTTGCTCAGCTTGGCGAGGTCTCGGCGTCGACGCTCGCCGAAGAACGCGTTCTCCTCCGGTCGCAAGACGGATGTGATTTCGACAAGTTGCTCGCTCGTTTACCTCTTGCCGCGGACAGTGAACGGAACACCCGTCATCGCGGCGGCAACGAGGATCATGTCGAGCAAATGGTCGCAGCGGGTCTCGGCGTCGCCGTTTCGGCCGCCAGCCAGCCCGTTGCGCCGGGCATAGCCGTCGTCCCACTCGCCGATCCGGACGCTATACGGCCGATCATCGTCACCGCGGTGGCGGGACGCCCGCACAGCCCCTGCCTTGCAACTTTTCTCAAGCTGATGCGGGCGCGCGACTGGAGGAGTGCCACAGAAGATTCGCACGGTCCCGCTGCCCGGTCGGAGGCATCAAAACCATGACGAACGGTAATTGGAGACTCACCGGAGAGGCGGCCATCTTCGGGACAAGCGCTCCGGCGCGCCCGGTGTTCACCAATAGAGCGTAAGAGAAACAAATGTCACTCGGCGACGACTTGGACAAAATCCGCGAGCGCGGCTCGGCAAACGACAAAATACGTGTTGCTTACGAGTCGATGGTCGGACAACTCGGGCGTGCCGAGGCAGCCGGTCGCGCGCTCAAGATCGGCGACACCATGCCGAGTTTCTTGCTGCCGAACGCCGAGGGGTGTCTGGTGTTTTCGGACGACCTGCTCAGGCAGGGGCCGCTCGTGGTCAATTTCTTTCGTGGCAATTGGTGCCCGTATTGCCGGCGGACGCTGGAGGCGCTTGAGACGGCGTTGCCGGCGATCGAAGGGACAGGCGGGCATCTGGTCGCGCTGACGCCCGACACCGGCTCTCACTTTGCCGAGACGAAGGGGCGGCACGGTCTGACCTATGACATCCTGTCGGACGTCGATGGCGCAGTCGGGCTTCAGTTCGGAGTGCTCTTTCGTGCGCCCCAGCCTTATCGCGAGCTTCTCGCCAGCTTAGGTGTCGATCTCGAGGAGCGGCACGGCAACTCCGGCTGGTTCATCCCGATACCGGCCACCTTTGTCGTCGATCAGTCGGGGGTCATTCGCTACGCCTTCGTGAACGTGGACTTTACTCGCCGGGTGGAGCCCGAAGAGGTCGTCGACGTATTGCGCGCGTTGAGCGGACGGCAAAATGCCTGCAGTTAATCATGCTGCGTTGGGAGTCTCGTCGTTCAGGCTGCCTCTGCGACGGCGCTCCTTGACCAGTCGTGAGACCGGATCGCGCGGATAAAGGTCATCACCGCCGGCGAAAAGCGCTGCCCCGACATCGAAACTAGCGAGACCTGCCGGGTTACCTCTGGACCGGTGACCGGCTGCGTGCGTACGCCGGGGATGGTCGGCGAGAATTCCGGGAGGAAGTAAACGCCAAACCCAGCGGCGACCATCATCTGTATCCAGTCCTCGCGCTCGCTTTGAAACCCGACCCGCACCGCGAGCCCGAGCGCCCGCAGCTGGTCGGCGAGATAATCGCGGTACTCGCAGCTGATGTGGCGCAGGTAGGTTTCGCCGGCGACATCGGCGATCTCCACGCGATTTTGCTGTTCGAGCCGATGCCCGGCCGGAAAGGCAATGCAGAACCGCTCACTATAGAGCGGCAGAACGTCGAGCCGTTCGTTGAACGGCTCGGGCTGCGCCATTACTGCGAGGTCGAGTTCGCCCCGCAATAAGAGCTCCGACAACCCGGCGGGCACGCCTTCGACAAGGGTGATCTC
>Ga0126381_100005745_pt1 | contig 13704 bp, 13 predicted proteins | sample PanSoiMetPlot_28_FD_96465 | JGI IMG/M metagenome (GOLD analysis project Ga0126381, IMG submission 96465) | Tropical forest soil microbial communities from Panama - MetaG Plot_28 | ecosystem: Environmental > Terrestrial > Soil > Tropical forest > Bulk soil | place: Panama | collected 2016-02-17
ATGCGCCGCTCGACCGCGCCGCCCGCGAGCCCCATGTCGGCGGGCCGCGCGATCTCGCTTTGGCTCATGAGGATGCCGCCCTGGACCTGGGCGAGATATTCGCCAAGCCCGACTTCGACGATCAGTTGCTCGAGCTCGCCGAGCCGACCAGCGGCCTGCATGCGCTCCGCATAGAGGCCGAGCTGGCGCACCGCCTCCACATAGGTGGCGAGCCACGCCAAGGCATGGGTGGCGCGCTGCTCACGGTCGAGCAAGGCATCGGCGATCCGACCGTCCTTGACGACACGGGCGCGCACCGCGGCCGTCGCGTCGAGGAGCAAGCCCTCCGCGGCGGCGACCGCCGCGCGGATGAGAGCCGTCAAGTCGGGCTCGGTTGGGCGGCGTGCGGATTCGGTTGACATTGGTTTCTCCCGGCGCGCACGACCTTATGGTGCAATGCACAATTCTACCGAGTTACGAGACCCCTGTCACAAAGCAAATGCCGTGCCGGCACAAGGCAAATGCCGTGCCGGCGGGGATACATACGGGGTTCGTTAACCAATTCGATATTTCCAACAGACCCGTAAGCGCCCGGGGCCGGGGGCAACATCCGGGGAACCGTTCACAGCCCTCAAGACGCAGCTCGGCACCCGGCTGAAGACCTGCGCGGCCAATCTGGCGCAATGGAACAGGCGCGCGGAGAACACGGCCAATCTGCTGAAGGAAATCGCACTGGGCAGCCAGCAGCTGTCGCCGGAGGCCGACAGGATCATCGTCCTCGCCAAGCAGTGCGCAGCGGCGGCATCGGCGGCACTTGCGTCCGCGCAGCCGCGCACGCGACAGTTCATCATCTGGGCCGGCTGCGCCGCAGTGGGGTCTCCTCGCGCGGTGTCGGAGATCGCCCAGGGGATGCAGCGCGCCGCGAGCGAGGCACACAAAGCGGCGCCGGTGCCATGGGCCGCGTGGCCGGCGCAGCCAAGGACGGGCCAGGGACAGGCGCGCGGTCGCGGACGTCAAATTCCCGGCTGATACAGTCTCGCGCGAAGCCGAAAGCCGCAACGCCGAGGTCCACCACTTCCTCAACGACAGGCGGGCAGCTTGAGCCTTGCAATAGCCGCCGCAAAGCTCGATTTGAGGGGGCGGAAACACCGGGACCCCTCCCATGCGGCGCGCCTTTGCGATCGTGCTCGATGCCTTCTATCGCTTTCTCGAAGATGACGGCTGGGCGATCGCGAGCTACATCGCGCTGACGACCCTGATGGCGCTGTTTCCATTCCTGATCCTGGTCACTGCGCTCGCCGCATTTCTCGGCTCCAAGGACCTCGCCGACAACGCCGCCAATCTGCTGCTCGATACCTGGCCCAAGGAAGTCGCCGAGCCCATCGCCGGCGAGGTGCATCGCGTGCTCTCGACCACGCGCGGCGATGTGCTGACCCTGAGCGGCATATCTTCCGTCTACTTCGCCTCCAGCGGCGTCGAGAGCCTGCGCATCGGTCTCAACCGCGCCTATGGGGTGAAGGAGACGCGGAACTGGCTGTTGCTGCGTATCGAGTCGATCATCTACGTGCTGGTCGGCGCCATCGGCCTCTTGGCGCTCACCATCCCGATCGTGCTCGGCCCGTTCCTGTTCGCGACCGCGCTCAGATATGCGCCCTGGGTCGCGCCGCTCGAGCCGATTTTTAACTTCGTGCGCTTCGCGCTCGCCACCGGGCTGATCACGGTGGCGCTGTTCGTCTCCCACAAATGGCTGCCGGCCGGCCACCGCAAGCTGCGCGAGGTCGCGGTCGGCATCCTGGCGACGCTTCTGCTGTGGCTCATTGCCGGCATTCTGTTCGGCCGCTACCTGGAGGCATTTGCCTCCAACTATGTGACCTACTATGCGGGCCTCGCGTCGGTGGTAATAGCGCTGGTGTTTCTCTACTGGTCGGCATCGATCTTCGTGTTCGGTGCGGAGCTAAATTCCGCGATCTGCCAACCGCGCCGCGCCGACACCCTCCCTCCCCCGCTTGCGGGTGAGGGAGGGGGCTAGGTCAGCCGCCGCTCGCCGCCTCGATCGTGTCCTCGAAGTTGCGCAGCCCCGCGCGCGGCGCGTTCACCAGCACCGCCATGTTGCCGGGTGGGTGCTGGTTCTTCCACATCTTCATGTGGGCGAGTGCGATTTCGTTCCACGGCAGGACCGCGCTCATGCAGGGGTCGATGCGGCGATCGAGGACGAACTGGTTGGCGGCGCTCGCCTGCTTCAGGTGCGCGAAATGCGAGCCCTGGATGCGCTTCTGCCGCATCCAGACGTAGCGCGCGTCGAAAGTGATGTTGAAGCCGGTCGTTCCGGCGCAGAACACCACCATGCCGCCGCGCTTGACCACCAGGCACGAGACCGGAAAGGTCTGCTCGCCCGGATGCTCGAACACGATGTCGACGTCGCGCTTGCCGGTGATGTCCCAGATCGCCTTGCCGAAGCGGCGCGCCTCCTTGACCCAATCGCTGTATTGCGCCGAATTGACCGGCGGCAGCCGGCCCCAGCACTTGAAGTCCGTGCGGTTGATCACCCCCTTGGCGCCGAGGCCTAACACGTAGTCGCGCTTGCTCTCGTCCGAGAGGATGCCGATCGCATTGGCGCCGGAGGCGGAAGCGAGCTGCACCCCGAACACGCCGAGCCCACCGCTCGCGCCCCAAACCAGAACATTGTCGCCGGGCTTGAGCGTGTGCGGCGGATGGCCGAACAGCATCCGGTAGGCGGTGGCCAAGGTCAGCGTATAGCAGGCCGCTTCCTCCCAGGTCAGGTGCTTCGGCTTCACCATAAGCTGGCGCGACTGCACGCGGCAGAACTGCGCGAAGGAGCCGTCCGGCGTCTCGTAGCCCCAGATGCGCTGCGAGGGCGAGAGCATCGGATCGCCGCCATTGCAGTCCTCGTCGTCGCCGTCGTCTTGATTGCAATGGACGATGACCTCGTCGCCGACCCTCCAACGCCTGACCTTGGCGCCTGCCGCCCACACGACGCCGGCGGCATCTGAGCCTGCGATGTGGAAGGGATGCTTGTGCACATCGAGCACTGAGACAGGTTGGCCGAGCGCCGCCCAGATGCCGTTGTAGTTCACGCCACCCGCCATGACGTGGACCAGCACCTCGTCGTCGCGGATGGGCCACGTCGGCACGACCTCGACCTGCATGGATTGATCCGGCGGGCCCAGGCGCTCGGGACGGATCGCCCAGGCATACATGCGCTGCGGCACATGGCCGAGAGGCGGCATCTCGCCGATCTCGTAGAGATCCTTCGATCCCGGCTCCGTGGCTCGCTGCGCGACAGCCGTCATGGCGATCCTCCCGCGGCGCTTTGGTCCCGGATTGATCGATAGTTTGCCGTAGACTATGCTGCAGTGCAACAGTAATGCCGCAGGGCGATGCGAGCGCGCAGGGAATCGTGGGGATGAGCGCAAGACCTCACCTGGCGCGGCTGACAGCACGGCGCAGCCCACCTATCCTGGCTGGTCCGGCGCGGATGACCCCGGCCGGTCTTCAATCGGGAGGGATACATGTCGGGGCTGCTGATTTTTCTCTTGATCGGTCTGATCGCCGGCTGGTTGGCCGGCCAGATCGTGCGCGGCGGAGGCTTTGGTCTGATCGGCGACATGGTCGTCGGCATTCTGGGCGCCTTCATCGGCGGGCTCCTGCTGCCGCTCGTGGGGCTCGCGATCGGCGGCGGCTTCATCGCCGAGATCATCAATGCGCTGATCGGCGCGGTCATCTTGTTGCTCGTGCTGCGGCTCATCAAACCATAACGCAGACCAAGACCCGCTGCCGGGGCGGGCGGATCGGAGGCGGATGCGCGACAAGCCCTGGATTTTCCGGACCTATGCGGGCCACTCGACGGCGCCGCAATCGAATGCGCTCTACCGCAAGAACTTGAGTAAAGGGCAGACCGGGCTGTCGATCGCCTTCGATCTGCCCACCCAGACGGGCTACGACAGCGATCATGCGCAGGCGCGCGGCGAAGTGGGCAAGGTCGGCGTGCCCATCTCGCATCTCGGCGACATGCGCACCTTGCTCGACGGCATCCCGCTCGGCGAGATGAATACGTCGATGACCATCAACGCCACAGCGGCCTGGCTGCTCGCGCTCTATGTGGCGCTCGCCGATGAGCGCGGCGTCGCCCGGGCGGCGCTGCAGGGCACGACCCAGAACGACATCATCAAGGAATATCTGTCGCGCGGCACCCACGTGTATCCGCCGGCGGCGTCGATGCGGCTCATCAAGGACACGATCGTGTTCACGACCCGCGAGATGCCGAAGTGGAATCCGACCAACATCTGCTCCTATCACCTGCAGGAGGCAGGCGCGACGCCGGTGCAGGAGATTGCGTTTGCGCTCGCCAATGCGATCGCGGTGCTCGACACCGTCAAGGCTTCCGGCGAGGTCGCGCCCGGCGCTTTCGGCGAGGTGGTCGGCCGCATCTCGTTCTTCGTCAATGCGGGCCTGCAATTCATCACCGAAACCTGCAAAATGCGCGCCTTCGTCGAGCTGTGGGACGAGATCACTGCCACGCGCTATGGGGTCACCGACGCGAGACAGCGGATGTTCCGCTACGGCGTGCAGGTCAACTCGCTCGGACTGACCGAGCAGCAGCCGGAGAACAACGTCGCCCGCATCCTGCTCGAGATGCTGGCCGTGACCCTGTCCAAGGACGCCCGCGCCCGCGCGGTGCAGCTGCCGGCCTGGAACGAGGCGCTCGGTCTGCCGCGGCCGTGGGATCAGCAATGGTCGCTACGCATGCAGCAGATCCTCGCCTACGAGACCGATCTTCTCGACTACGACGATGTCTTCGCCGGCTCGCCCGCGATCGCCGCCAAGGTCGCCGAGCTCGTGCGCGAGGCCAAGCTCGAGCTCGCCCATATCGAGGGACTGGGCGGGGCGGTCGCTGCGGTCGAGCAGGGCTACATGAAACAGCAGCTCGTCGAATCGAATACGCGCCGTGTCGAGGCGATCGAGCGGGGCGAACGGATCGTGGTCGGCGTCAACAAGTTCATCGAGACCGAGCCTTCGCCGCTCGTCGACGCGGCCGAGGCGATCCTCACCGTCTCGCCGCAAGCCGAGGCGGAGCAGATCGAACGGCTCAAAGCCTGGCGCGCGGCGCGCAATGGCGCGGCCGTCACGGCCGCCCTCGAGGCGCTGGGTGCTGCCGCCCGCGACGGGACGAATATCATGCCGGCCTCGATCGCCTGTGCCAAAGCCGGCGTCACCACTGGCGAATGGGCGTTCGCGCTACGCGAGATCTTTGGCGAGTACCGCGCCGCGACCGGTGTCGGGCGTGCAGTGCGCAACGACTCGACCGGGCTCGACGACATCCGCGCCGATGTCGACCGCGTCTCGCGCCGGCTCGGGCGCCGCCTGAAACTCGTGGTCGGCAAGCCCGGCCTTGACGGCCACTCCAACGGCGCCGAGCAGATCGCGGCACGCGCGCGTGACTCCGGCATGGACGTGACCTATGCGGGCATCCGTCTGACGCCGGCCGAGATCGTGAGCGCGGCGCTCGAGGAAGGCGCGCATGTGGTCGGGCTGTCGATCCTCTCGGGCTCACACTCGCCGCTCGTCAAGGAGGTGATGGCGCGCATGCGCGAGGCCGGACTCACGGACGTGCCGGTCGTGGTCGGCGGCATCATCCCGCCGGACGATGCGAGCGAGCTCAAAGCCGAGGGCGTGGCGGCCGTCTACACGCCCAAGGATTTTCAGATCAATCACATCATGGCGGACCTCGTCCGCATCGTTGACGCAACGCGCCGCTGATTGATTGCTCGTCGCTCCTGAACACACCTCGGCACCATCTTGCATCGCCTCGCGGGCCCGCTTGCGTTTTACTCGCGGCATGTCGCGCATTTGCAACAGATCGCAAAAACGCTAGTCTTTACAATGTGTTACAAGTTGCCACAATTTGCCGACCGACGCTTTTCGTGGCTCCTCGCGCTGCCGCCGCGCTTGACAGAAACGCGCTCAGAGCCGACCTTCGCGCCACGAGTTGACGGGGGGTATGGGCAGCAGCGCCGCTCACGGAAGTGAGCGGCGCTCGCTTTTTGTAGGATGCGCTTCACGCACGCGCCGGCAACGATACGAGGGCACCCATGAGCGCGGCGGGACTGAGGGGCTTGACCAGATAAGCGTCCATACCGGCCGCGCGGCTCGCGGCTTCGTCCGCCGCATGCGGGCGGTCGGAGATACCGATGACCGCAACATCGCCGGCGGGCGCGGCGAGCGCCCGGATGCGCCGCGTGGCCTCGAAGCCGTCGATGCCGTCGATGCCGGGCAAGGTCAGGTCCACCAGCACCGCATCGTAGCCGCCGCGCGCCGCCGCCTCCACCGCGGCGCCGCCTGAGCCGACGAAATCGGCGCGGTGGCCGAGCTCGGTCAGGATGGTGTTGAGCACCACGCGGCCATAGGGTTTGTCCTCGGCGCACAGCACGTTGAGCGGACGCAGCGTGGCCGGGGGCGCCGCCGACGCGCTTGCCTGATCGCCGGCCGCGGCAGCGACCTGATCGAAGATACCGCTCAGGCTGAAGCTCGCGCCGCCGCCTTGCTTGGCGGTGACGGTGATATCGCCCCCCATCGCCTCGGCGATGCGCTTGGCGAAGACCAGACCCAGCCCTGAGCCACCGAAGCGGCGAGCCGTGTCATCGCTCGCCTGGGCAAAGGGCCGGAACAGCCGCTTGATCTCCGCATCGCTCAGCCCGACGCCGCTGTCGGTCACCGTGAAGGTGAGACGCTGTCGGGACCGCGTTGCCGGCGTGGCCGCAACATCGAGACGCACGCTGCCGCGCTCGGTGAACTTGATAGCGTTGTCGATCAAATTCTCGAGCGCGCCGCGCAGCCGCAGCGCGTCGCCGATCACAGCCTCCGGCAGATCGGCCGCAATGGCCACCTCGGCCTTGAGGCCCTTGGCCTCGGCGCGCGCGCTGAGTGATGCGGCGAGCGTCTCGGCAAAGCGGCGCGGACGGATGAGCTCGCGCCGAAGCACGAGGCCCTTGGCATCGGCGCGGGCGGCATCGACGATGAGCGCGGTGAGCATGGCGAGATGTTCGGCGGTGCCCTTGATCGCCACCGCCCAGCCGCGCTCGCGCTCGCCGAGCTCGGAGGTGGTGAGCAGCTCGCCCAGCGCCAGAATGCCGGTGAGCGGCGTGCGGATCTCATGCGCGAGCTCCGCCAAGGTCGCCTCGATGGCGCGGCGGCGCGCGGCGGCACGACGCGACCGCCGGGCGGATGTTGTTGCTTTCTTTTTCTTCGGCATCGCGCGAAAAGATACTCCAACAAGATTTCCCAGAATGCCACGAAGTTTTGCACGAAGCCATCATTGGAGGCCGACAATCCGCCTGATATCGGCGGCCGAGGCACCCTGGCGCCGCAGCGCCCGCAGCGCGGTCGAGGCCGTGGATTTGGACAGCTTGCGCCCGTCGGCATCGAGCAGCAGGCGATGGTGGTGATAGCGGGGAGCCGGCAGGCCGAGCAGCTCTTGCAGCAGACGGTGGACGCCGGTTGCGGCGAAAAGGTCGTGCCCGCGCACCACATGGGTGACGCCCTGGCGCGCGTCGTCGACCACGACGGCCAGATGATAGCTGGTCGGTATCTCCTTGCGGCCCAGCACCACATCGCCCCAGCGCGCGGGCTCGGCGGCGACGCGCTCGCCCTCCGGCACCGCGCCGGTCTCGGTGAAGCTGAGACTTGCGGCATCGACGCGCGCGAGCGCGGCCGCCATGTCGAGGCGCAGCGCATAGGGCGCGCCGTCCGCGATGCGCCTGGCCCGCGCGGCAGCCGACAACGCACGCGCGGTGCCGGGATAGAGCGGCGCACCGTCGGGATCGCGCGGCCAGGTCGGCGACACGGCCACCATCGCCGCGATCTCGGCGCGACTTTCAAACGCGGGATAGAGAAATCCGTCGGCCTCCAGGCGCGCGAGCGCCGTGCGATAGTCGTCGAAATGCTCGCTCTGCCGCCGCGCCTCGGCCTCGAAGGTGATACCGAGCCAAGCGAGGTCCTCGTGGATCGCGGTCTCGTACTCCCTCCGGCAGCGCGTCGCGTCGATATCCTCGATGCGCAGCAGCAGGCGCCCGCCGGACGCGCACGCGAGGTCGAAGTTCAACAGCGCCGACAGCGCGTGGCCAAGATGGAGATAGCCGTTGGGGCTCGGCGCGAAGCGGAAGACGGGGCTCATCGGCGGTATGCAAAGAAACCGGGTTGCGCACTTGGCGCATTTGTAGATGCTCCGCGCGTGCCATTCTATATTCACACCGAAGCCGATCTCGAAACCGCGCTCGCCGCGCTGATCAAGATCGATCCGCGCTGGGAGGCGGCGCTGGGCGCCGCTGGGCGTCCGGCGCTGCGGCGGCGAGCGGACGGGTTCGCGGGCCTCGCCCAGATCGTGGTGTCGCAACAGCTCTCGACCGCAAGCGCCAAGGCGATCTGGGAGCGGCTTGCCGCCGCGCTCGACACCGTGAGCGCGGAAGCAGTGCGGCGCGCCCGCACCCCCAAGCTCGCGCGTGCCGGCCTGTCCGCGCCGAAGATCCGCACCTTGCGAGCCATCGCACGGGCGATCCACCAGGGCGAGCTCGATCTCACAGCGCTGGCAGAGCTATCGGCCGACGAAGCGCATCAGCGCTTGACCGCGATCCACGGCATCGGGCCCTGGACGGCCGACATCTATCTGTTGTTCTGCCTTGGCCATGCGGATGCCTGGCCGGCCGGCGATCTCGCCTTGCAAGAAGCGATGCGGCTCCTGTTCGCGCTGCCCGAGCGGCCGTCGAGCCGCGAGATGGGGCCGCTCGCCGAAGCGTGGCGGCCGTGGCGCGGCGCGGCCGCCTGCATGCTATGGACCTATTACCGTGCCGCGAAGGGGCGCGAAGGCGCGGCGACCGCGCCCGCCAAGCTGATACGGAGTGCATGATGGGGGTGGAGCTTGATGGTCCGCGGCTCGAGCCGAAAGCGGGAGGTGCGGCGCGGCAGCTGGTCGTGTTCCTGCACGGTTATGGGGCCGACGGCGACGATCTGATCGAGATCGGCCGCGCATGGCAGGGGCTGCTGCCGCATTGCGCCTTCGTGTCGCCGCACGCGCCGGAGCGCTGCGGCCAGGCGCCGGTCGGGCGGCAGTGGTTCGCCCTGACGTTCCGCGAGCCGAACGAGCGCTGGACCGGCGTCAACAAGGCGGCGCCCATCCTCGAGCGTTTTCTCGATGCGGAGCTCGCGCGCCGGCAGCTCCCGCCGTCCGCCCTCACGCTGGTCGGCTTCAGCCAGGGCACCATGATGGCGCTGCATGTGGGACTGCGGCGGGGAACGCCGCCGCGCGCCATCGTGGGCTATTCGGGGATGCTGGTCGAGCCGCCGCAGGCGGAAGCGGAGAAATTCATTGCCGCGATTAGGTCGCGCCCGCCGGTCCTGCTCGTGCACGGCGACCGCGACGAGCTGATCCCGGTGCAGGAGCTGTTCCATGCCGCAAACGGGCTCTCGACGCTTGGCCTGACGGTCGCCTGGCACGTCTCGGCCGGCATCGGCCACGGCATCGATCAGGAGGGGCTGCGCTATGGGGCCGAATTTATCAGAAAGATGACAGATACTCGGTGAAAGAAGCGGCGCCAAGCACACGCTCTCAGTGCAATGCCTGCGAAAGCGGGCACCAAGCGGACGCTGGCATTTTGTTTGCTGCGGAAGCGACCGTGACAGCTGGGTCGTCCGCTTGCGCTCGATGACACCGGAGAGGTTAGCGCGCCCAAGCGGGAGCCGAACTGATTCGGGCTCGCCTCTCCGGGCTCGCGCCGCGGCCTTCGACAATGTGACCCGCGATCCCATAAGCCTCGGAGCGCGCTTCACAATCCTGTCACGCTGTCCTATAAACTATGGGCGCCAGCTGCGGCTCGCAGCGCGAGGAGGTCGAGGATCGCCGCCGTGAATGTGCATGTGTCACCTTCGGGCTGGCCGGCCCTCGTGCTCAACGCGGATTTTCGGCCGCTGAGCTACTACCCGCTGTCGCTGTGGTCGTGGCAGGACGCGATCAAGGCCGTTTTCCTGGAGCGCGTGAACATCGTTGCCCATTACGACCGCGCGGTACGCAGCCCGAGCCTCGAGATGCGGCTACCGAGCGTGGTCTCGCTCAAGACATTCGTGAAGCCGGCGACGCAGCCCGCCTTCACCCGCTTCAACGTGTTCCTGCGCGACAAGTTCTGCTGTCAGTATTGCGGCTCGCGCGACGATTTGACCTTCGACCACCTGCTGCCGCGCTCGCGCGGCGGGCACACGACCTGGGTCAATGTGGTCGCGGCCTGCTCGCCCTGCAATCTGGCCAAGGGCAACCTGACCATGAACGAAGCCAGGATGTTTCCGTCGCAGATGCCGTTCCAGCCGAGCGTCCACCATCTGCACCGCAACGGCCGGCTGTTTCCGCCAAACTATCTGCACGACAGCTGGCTCGATTATCTCTATTGGGACACCGAGCTCGATCCGTGAGCTCTATGACGAACGGGGCCGCCTCAGAGCGGTCCACAATCCCCACCCCGCGATCGTCGCGAGCGCTGCCGAGATCAGCGCATCATAGCCGGCGAGCGAGATGCCGAGAAAGCGCCAAGCCGCGTCGTCGCAGCGCGGAATGTGGATCGACTGCAAGTCGTTGAGCAAGCTGCCTGGCGAGCTCAAACCCTCGAGCGTGCCCGAGCAATCGCGCGGCCCCGGCCAAAATTTCCATTCGACGCCGGCGTGATAGGTGCTGAGCCCGGTATTCCAGATCATGCCGGCCATGATCGCGAAGAGTGCCAGCAACAGCACCTTGCGCGACGCCCCGACCCGCTCGCCGAGCACCACCATGATCGCGAGCGGGATGCCGAAGTAGAACGCGTAGCGCTGCTCCAGGCAGAGCGGGCACGGCTGATAGCCCAGCGCATATTGGAAGAACCAGGCGCCGAGAATCGTGGCCGTCCCCCCGATCGCGAGCGCTGCGGCCGCCGCCGTGAACGGCCGCGCCGCAAGGCGCCCGGCCAGGGATTGCGACGGCGTTTGCGCGGAAAGCTTGGCGTCCATGATGAACTATCCCGTTCTTGGGCCGGCCGCTTGATAGCCGAGATTTACCGGCGGGGTGTGCACAACTTCGTGTCTGGCTTCCGCGTCCGGGCGCGCATTCCTGCGGCCTCTACGGCGCATCCGCCATCATCTGTTGGCGGCATGACACAAAGCGTTGACCCGCCGCTCCCGCCCACTATGATCCCCGCCGCCTGCCCCTGTGGCGGAATTGGTAGACGCGCCTGACTCAAAATCAGGTGGCCGCAAGGTCGTGCTGGTTCGAGTCCGGCCAGGGGCACCACCCAAAAACTAAGCCTTTGCCGCACCTCCTTTATTTCCGATGCGTGTCGCACCGGACCGCGGAGGTGCGAGGGCTTTGTCCGCATTTCGTTCCAGCGAGGCACCGGCGGAGGCGGCGAGCCGCTTGCGGTCTGCCTTGCGTGTGTAGCGCAGCGCCATCCGTTCGGACGACCACCCGAAACGCGCCATCAGTTGATTGGTTGTTGCCCATTCTCGGCGGCACGAGCGGCACCAGCCTTGCGCAGACCGTGCGCTGATCCGGGCAGCCGGCCGCACGGCATGCGTCACGAAACCAATTGCCGGACATCGGGGGCCGGCCGGATCAGCGATAAATTTTGATCCAGATCGCGCTACTTTGTGGCGACGTTTACGCCCATGAGGCCCTTCGCGTTGATGGCTTTCTGCACCACTCCGCTTTGCTTTGCCTCGTCGAAGAGCGCCGCGAATGCTGCCTGCGCCGCCGCAGAGCGACCTTTCGGCAGTGCCGCCGCCACGCGAACCATTGCAAAGGCCTCGGGCACCACCTTGGCGCCCGGCAAGGCTTGGGCCGCAGGGTAGCCAACGCCAGAATCGGCGCCAAAGACGTCTGCCTTGCCGGAGCGCAGTAGTTCGGCTGCATCAGCCGAAATAGCCGGGCTCAGCGGGATGCGAACGATCTCTGCAGCCTTGATCTCCCGGGTCAGCACGAGATCGGAGGGAGCGCCGCGGATCGTGCCGATCTTCACACCTGCCTTGTCGACCGAGGCGACATTGGGAAATTCCTTTCCCGGAGCAGCGACGTAGACAAGGCTGATGACCCAAAGGTCCGCCGTGGAATCCGCCTTGTCCGCGGGGGCAAGAACGCGCGGCCCAATGGCGATGTCCCATTCGCCTTTGCCGAAGCTTTGTTGATAGGCACCCGGGGCCGGATACATCACCGGCTCGACGGTCGCGCCTAGCTTCTCTCCGATGAACCTCGCGACGGGCTCAGCCACGCCGCCAAGGACCGTGATGGCAATCATGCCAACGCGCAGCCTGCCGCCTGGCGCGATCTCAGACGCGGGAACTGTCTGGCCGAATGACGCGGTAGACAAGCCCGCGAGCAATGCCACTGAAAGAAGAAGCCGAGTCATGTCCTAGCCCTTATCGCGGTCAGAACTTGGTAAAACACTATGTAAAACACTATCCAAGGTCGCGGCGACTACAACAAGCGGAATTTGGACGTCGGCTCGTGTGAAGCTTTTCGGATGCCGGTCCGCATGAGGGACTAGGCGCATTGGTAGATCGGGCGTTTGCAGTACTAGCCTTGGTCGTTTTGGAAGCGAGTTCTGACGTGATACGCTTAGGTTACGAATACACGAACAAGGAGGACACGATGACCGCCGCCCAATTTTCGCTGCTTGCGGCCACAATCTTTGGTCTCGTGGCCATCGCGCAAATCGTTCGAGCCATAACGAGGCTGCCAATTACAATCGGGCGCACTTCGATTCCAATATGGGCGAGTTGGGTTGCCTGTGCTGTCGCGATTATCCTGGCTTGGCTTGGATATTCAGCGTCTCTCGCTTAGTCCGGCTTCCGTGCCGACCTAGCTCAGTCTGAACAACGATCATTGATCGCGCAGAGCGCTAGGGCGACGTGTTGATGGCGCTCAACGAATCTGCGGCGGCAATGTGAGAGCCGATCGCTGTTAATCAAACAGGGGCGGCGCGCGACCTCGAGCAGGCCGAAGGGCGCCTCTTGTCCACCGTCGTTATAAATTTCAGGTCCCAGAGTCGGTCACGAGACCGACAAGACCGGCGGGGATGTGCCGTGATTAGCGCGGGGGTGAATTATGCCCGGACAAGCCGAGCTGTTCCGCCACGCCGCTGAGTGCGAGCATCTGATGGATCTCGCTTCCGATCCCGTGACAAAACGGATGCTTGAAAAGATGCGGGACCTGTGGGTCGCCTTGGCTAACGAACACAAGAGGATGCCGGCAGGGCAACTGATACAAAAAATCGAAGATCTCTCAAAAACGCAATCTGACTTGGTGCGGGCGGCCTGGCTGACGGCCGAGCGAGAATGACGGCGCGCCGAAGAAGAAGGCCCCGGGGCGAGCGGCCCGATGGTGAGCTCGAGATCGTCTGCACTGCCGACGCAGCCGAATCCGGCGCGCCACGTTAGGACCAAAGGAACACCCGCACCCCCGCTGCGCGGGCTTGCTCGATCATGTTGGCCACGTCCTTGCCGCCGGGAAAGGCCACGACCAGATCTGGCTTGCCCTCGATCAGCATGCGGGCATTACGGAGAGGACCAGCCTTACGACCAAGGCGTTGCCAGTCGGCCTCGTAGACCTCGGCCGGCACACCATGCCCGCGCGCCCACTCGGTGGCCAGCCTTTCGGCGCCGCGGGCACCGGCGGCGATCACCAGGGAGACCCTGTGCTCG
>Ga0126381_100005746_pt1 | contig 13704 bp, 10 predicted proteins | sample PanSoiMetPlot_28_FD_96465 | JGI IMG/M metagenome (GOLD analysis project Ga0126381, IMG submission 96465) | Tropical forest soil microbial communities from Panama - MetaG Plot_28 | ecosystem: Environmental > Terrestrial > Soil > Tropical forest > Bulk soil | place: Panama | collected 2016-02-17
ACGGCTGTGGGTAAGATCTTTAAGCCGTCACTTCGGCTGGATGCAATGGTGCGGGTAGCGCAGCAGACCGTGGCATCGGTATTGGGTGCGGGATCGGGCATTAAGGTGGAAGCCGTGGAAACCACAACTCGCCCAGCAGTAATCCTTCGATTGCCGGACGGAGTCGATGCCGAATCCTCCGAGAAGGCGCTTCAGCAGGCGTTTGCCGGCTATTTGTTCGAAATACGGATCGTAGGGGAAATGAATTAAAAGTCGCGGAACCCTTCAACGCGACCCGAGCGGTAGTCGGCTCGTGGGACATGGCTCCTTATAGACGCATAGACGCTCTAGGGTCTTGACAACCACATGAGCGAATAGTCCCGTCCCGGACTCTGGCGGGCCGATTCATCCAAATCCGGCGTTCCGGGCGACAGATCCTGGCTGGTCGCCAAGGGGCGACTGATCGCACCGGGTGCTTCGGATGGGGCAACGCTACGCCGTTACAGTGTATCAATCAGGCATCGGCCAGTCCTCATCGTCGGACGTTATTCGTCGAGTTGACGGAAGATCGACTTCAGGCCTCAATTGCGCTGCACGTTCAGTTGCGCTGCTACCCCCGCATGATCCGAGGGCCAGAGTCCATCCGGCGTCCGGGTACTCGAGTTCGCGCCGAACAGGGCTATGTCTTGAGCGACAACGTTGCCAAGCGTGAGGATCAAATCGATTCGTTGATAGAGCTGTGAGACGGGATTGTTGTCCGATTCACTCTGGCAGCAGGTAAGGCCCGGCAGTGACGGGAAGAGTTCCTGCCAGACGTCCTTGTAACCCGCTGCAATAAAGTCAACATATGTTGGGTCCTGCGGGAGCGGAAAGGCTTGAGCATTGGAATCCATCGCCACGATTACCGGCAGAGATGTGTTGGCCGGCCCCGCCCGCAACTCTGCTCCCTGGGCTTCGCGCACGGGCGCGACATCCGAATCCAGGTTTTGTTGGTTCGTCATGGTTACAAAACTCCTTCGCCCCTTTGTCCCGCATGTCTGGACAGAGTTTTCGAGTGGGAGCAAGTCATCGGAGCCGGGCCAGCAGTTCTGGTCCGCCATCGAAGACTCCAGGACGCCGACCCGTGGGATCCGTCAGGTTATTCGGACCTGCTCGCGCGATGGACGGAATTCCTATCGAACAATCCTGCCTTTCGCTCCCGTGACGTGAAGCTCAAAGAGGTACTAACCGTCGGTACCCAATAAGAGCGGCGCGCAGGAGTGATTCGTCGTTCTTCAGCATAAGGCACCAAGGTAGCACGGCGGGCGATAGATGCCGATAGTACGAATATCCTCACCCTGTTCCAACTCAGCTGGCCGAACTGAAAGTGTGGCCGCGCATTCGGATTCTTACCGCCCGCGGGTTGTGGTGATGCGATCGTCTCCGCAGACGGAGCAAATCCCCCGCGAACGCACGAATCCATGTTCAGCCGCGTTATTGGCCATGTGCCTTTCCGTGACGAGAACCCGTGGAATCTTCAGTGTCTTACGGAGACAGTCGTCGCAAAACGGTAAGCCCTGATTGGTCCTCAGGAAAACGCAAATCTGAATTCTCATTTCTCGCGTACGCAGCGGGAAACCCTCTGGCATTTTTGACCGGTAAACACTTTAGCATCATGGGGAAGAGGGCCATTGAGGTTCGCTTGGAGAGCGAGGAAACGGAAGGGAACCGCTTTGGCCGCCTGGCGGGGTGAGTGCAAAATGCAGTTCGAAATAGGTTCGGATAATACGAATTAACACTTAGGATCGCAGGAAGGCTCTTCTGATTCTGAATTCTACAACTCAGGCGCGGTCAACCATAGGATCGCAAGAACCGGCAGAGTCCACTCGCTAACCGTTGGTCCTTAAAGTTGTCGAGCGCAAAGTATCTGATATTAGCTGTGTTAGATCGATGATTGAATATGGCTTACGGATAAATCCGCTGACCTGGGGGGCATTTAGATCGCGTGTCGATTCGAACTGGCTATAGGCGCTCGTGAGAAGGATTTTTAGTGCGGGCCGCACTCGTTGGACTTCCGCGATGACTTCACGGCTCGATGCTCCGGGTATAGTCATGTCTAGCAGTATCAGTCTGAGGTCCTCCTGCGTCCGGATGAGATCGATCGCAGTCGAGCCGTCGCCAGCTTGAATCACCGAGAGTCCCTTGCTGCTTAGCATCTTGCAAGCGGCAATCCGAAGTGCTTCTTCGTCCTCCACCAAGAGCACAGATCCACTCCATTCCTCCCGTGGCAATTCCGCATGAAGTTTGCTGTGCCGCTGCTGTATTGGTTCATCGGTACAGGGCAGAAGGACACAAAACGTGGTCCCGTGGCCCGGCGCGGTCGTAACGCTGATACTACCTGCATGAGACTGTACGATTCCCCTCACCACTGATAGCCCAAGTCCCCGGCCTGCCGACTTAGTTGTAAAAAACGGATCGAAGATCCGGGCTTTTTGCCCTTCTGTCATTCCGCGGCCTGTATCCGAAACCTCCAGCCGAATAAAGCCTGGACTCGACTCAGCACCTGCCGCTATGCACGATGTAGTTACGGTCACGAAGCCGGTCTTCTCCCCGATCGCCTCGGATGCGTTGGTTACCAGGTTCATCACCATCTGCCGGATCTGAGGAGCATTGCCTAGCATTGCCGGGAGATTCGGAGTGAGGTGCGTTTTCAAGATTGCATGTTTCGAAAGCGAGACATCGATCAGAGCTAGCATTTCCTCGATAAGGCGCGATAAATCAAGGGACTCTAAATCGGTTCCCTCCTGTCCTGCGAAGAGCATCAACTCCCGGACGATTTCGGCAGCGCGAACCGCTAGCTTCTTGATCCTTTCGAGCTCGCCTGAGGGAGAGGCGCCTTCGGCCATCTCTGCCTCGGCCAATTCCGCCTGCGCGAATACACTTCCCAGTAGATTGTTGAAATCGTGTGCGATGCCGCTGGCCAACACGCCAATACTTTCCAGCTTCTGTCTAACCATCGCTTCTTCCTGGGCGTGCTTCGCCGCCGTGATGTCCTCCATCATGGCAAGCCCGTACAACGGAGTTCCATCGGAATTGCGAATCACGGAAGCAGTCAAATTGATCCAGATAATCTCACCATTTTTCCTTATGTATCGTTTCTCCAGCTTGTAACTGCTAATTGCGCCTTCAAAGAGATTCGCGGCAAGCTCGCGATCCTTCGTCAGGTCATGCGGATGTGTGATGTCTTCGAAAGTCATGCCGGTGAGTTCGGCCTCCGCGTACCCAACCATTTGGCAGAGTGCGCCGTTAACTTTTAGGAAGCGGTAGTTCCTTCCTACTAGTGCCACTCCAAGTGGGCCTTCTTCGAATACCCGACGGAATCGCTCTTCGCTTTCGCGGAGTGCAGCTTCCGCGTCTTTACGCGCCGTAATGTCGAGACTTACGCCAATGATACGCAGCGGCCAGCCACCGTCATCGCTGTAGACGGTGCCTTTTGAGAGCAGCCAGTGGACGCTCCCGTCCGGCCACACGACTCGGAACTCCTGGTCCCATGTTCGCTTCTGTTCGAGGCACTCTCGTAAACGATTTCGGATTTGCTCGCGGTCGTCCGGGTGGATTAGACCGAGCCATCGTTCATATGTCATTGGACGCTGGTCTGGACCCAAACCGTAAAGCGATTCATATTCGCCGAAGGTCACCATCTTATCGGATGCCAGATCTCTGTCCCATACGCCCAAATGGGCGGCGCTCTGGACCAACTTCAAACGCCCTTCACTTTCGCGCAGGGCGGCCTCCGCCCTTACCTTCGCCCCGCTGAATGCACTGAACGTCACTGCCGCAATTCCGAACATTGCTGCGTCGGAAATGATCCCGAAGGTCGGCTCCAGATCCGGGAACACTATTCGTATCATTGCTGTAGCGAGGCCAGCCCCAAAAAGCCCAGGCCCCAAGCCGCGACCCCAGATGCTAAGTACAAGTGCCAGGAGAGTCAGAGGTCTGGGATATGCATACCCCCTCAACGGAACACTAATCGCGACGGCGACGGCCACGCTCAATCCCACTAGGCCGTACCGGGCGAGAAGGTTCTTGAACGTTGATCGGGATGCTCTCAAAGTTGACAACGCTGTCCCCCCCTTTCACAAGCGCGTCAAGAATCGCCGGGTCTTGATCAGTCCTAATATATCTCCAAGTAAAACGTGAAATGTTAGCGATGTACTGCGCCTTCATGCTTGAGGTCTCGGGCCATCGAGGTAATGTCCTCATGGCTACCGATAATGCCCATTAAGAGGACCTAAATGACTGATGTGATTGCAGTTCCGAAAGCCAATGAATGGAGCCGCCTGAGGCACTTGTGCTGGACAGCGTCTCATCGCCGATTACGCGCCGGGTGTACAACCTCGGCCTAGACGAGTTCTTCGCATGGTACGCCCAGGAGCCCCGGGCTGGTTTCACAAAGGCAACCGTGGCCGCCTGGCGTGTTGCCTTGGAGGCCCGCGGGCTTGGCGCCGTTTCCATCAACGTCCGAATCACGGCGGTGCGGAAGCTGGCGGTGGAAGCCGCCGACAACGGGATGCTGGCACCCGAATTGGCAAACGGAATTACGCGGGTGAAGGGAGTAGCCTCCAAGGGAGTGCGGCTGGGCAATTGGCTCTCCGCTCGGCAAGCCCAGACCCTGCTGAACGCGCCCGACGCGACAACGCCCAAAGGGTTGCGCGACAGGGCTATCCTGGCGGTACTCCTTGGCTGCGGGCTCCGGCGCTCGGAAGTGGCGGCACTCACGTTCGACCACGTCCAGCAGCGGGACGGGCGATGGTGCATCGTTGATCTTGTCGGCAAGCACGGGCGCGTCCGAACGGTGCCGATACCAACGTGGGTGAAAGTTGCGATCGACGCCTGGACCGCGACGGCCGGGGTCGCCGATGGGCATGTCTTTCGGACGGTAAATCGTGGCGGGCGAGCTCAAGTCGCCGCCCTTAACGAAAAGTCGTCTGCCAGTTGCTCCAAGGCTATGCTGCCGGTGCCGGCGTTCCTGGCATCGCGCCGCACGATCTTCGCCGGACATGCGCGAAGCTCTGCAGAGCGGCCGGCGGGGAACTGGAGCAGATCCAGTTGCTGCTCGGTCACGCTTCCGTCCAGACCACCGAGCGTTACCTGGGAACAAAGCAGGATCTGGTCCACGCACCGAACGACGGGATCAAGCTTCGGGTGGCCATATAGCTATCGCTGGCTAGTTTCCGAAAACGGCCTGTTTCGTCCACAAACACCGCTCGGATTGCCAGATGCTAAGATCCGTCAAGGTATGCAGGCTGAACAGCACAGATTTCTTCCAAGATTTGTCTGGGCTGTGTTGGCCATCTGCATCGTAGTTGACACGCTGCTTCCCCATCTTGTCATTTGGCCTGAGCGGGAGATTCTGTTTTTCGAGGGAAAGGATCTGAACCCTCCACCCGGTATCGGCATGTGGCTGTCGGTGACGGCCTTCATCATCTTCCAGGGCGTTCTGATATTCGCGCTGATTCGGTCGCGTCGGCGAAACCCACCGGCCAGCCTATCTGGACACGTCACTACTCGCCCGAACCATTGAATCGGCTTTGCATCGTCGGACTCGACTCCCGATTCACGTATTTGGACAACACAGAGGCGCGCACCACAGGGCTGCGTCCTGTCCGGCCAGTGTACGATAACCGTATTTCGCCCGCTACGACGTATGCGACAGGGCGGTCACGCTTGCGTTCGGTCGAGTGACGGAGTTCTATGAAGTTGTCTGTTGGATCAAAATAGTAGGGGGCATAGATCCTTCGAATGCGCAGATGCGAGGACCAATATCTTCGGCCTCGCTTTTCGCCGCGGAGCCGTCCCTAGCTACCGCGGCAGCGACTTCTTGGGATTTGCCTCAAAAACGACGTGGGGCAAACAATTTCGGAATTTCCTCGAACCTGCCCTTAGAACCGTTCGGCTCCGCTTCTCGCAATTGTGTCCCCCGATGCTGTCGTCGAATTCGTGATTATCGCAACTCAGACAATGGTTTCGTAAGATGGGCTCCACGCGATCCTTGAAATAATCCGCGTGGCCGCCTGCGGCCAGCAAGAGCAACACGGCCGATATTACTGGGTCTTCGTTCCCACGCCAAACTGATTGCCTGGCCTCCTGCAGCAGAAAAAAGCTATCGGCGAGACGCTTCCGCTCGAGACGATACTGGAATTCGCGTGGCAGATTGCGGAAGGTCTGGATTTGCGAAAAGCGCTAGACGCCTCGTCTTAGGGCGGGGTTTCGAGATTACTGATCGGCGAGCCCGGGATCTGAACGTTTGCGGTTGTGGGGCCTGCCATAATTTGGGCGACGCCTGCCGGAATTGTGGAAGCACGGAACGCAAATCTACCCGACTCATCCGACATCGTTACGAAACGTCTGCCGTTGCTCACGAGCGTGACTTCCGTATTCGCCAAGGGCTCGTTGCTCTTGCCGCGGGCGATCCCCGAGAAGATGGGCGAGGCTGCCGTTTGGATAGGCCGGAACGCGAACGTCCCGAAGACCACGTCGCAATATACTTCAACGCTGTAGAATTCTTGGGGGCCCGCATTCAACTGCAATTGCTTGCTGACTGAGTGGGTTTGCGTCGTCTGTAGCGCGCTGCTTTGACTCATAGTGGTTTGGAGGGTTTGGGTATCGGGCAGGCCCATTACCCCTAGAAACCCTAACAGGCCTTGGCTATCGTTCTCCACGTCCACGATTGTGTCTGCTGTCTGTTGCAGGTCCGTATTCGAGAGAGTGTAGCTTATGTTCTTGAGAACCATCACGCCGTTCACGTCAATCGTGTCAACATACGCAAATCGCGACTTCGGCAAGTTCGCCTGCGGTCCGCCCGCAACGAAGGGATCGAGCGCCAGCAACGCCTGCGCCGTCTTTTGATCCAGCCCAGGCTTTCCCGGCTGATGCTTAAGCATCGAAACGTCGACGTACTCGCTCTGGTCCCACCCCAATAACGCCAGTTGCACGGGGCCTCCGGTTGAAAACCAGCACAACCGAGCGTTTTTCAGGAAATACATGATGTCGCTGCTGCCCGGCCCTCCTCCGTTGGGATTGGTGGTAACCGTATCCTGGGTCGAATTGGTTACTGTCTGGCTGTGCTGATTCGTCACTGTGGTACCCTGCGTCTCGGTGCCGGAGACTGAACCCAGCAGCCCGGAAATTACGCCCAGCGCCGAACTGACGATCGGAATGTCTTTCAGCAAGGGACCAAGGCTCTTCATTGCGTCCGACATCGGCGCAGCCCTTTGAAACTCCGCCGTCCCGAACCCGGGATTGTCCCACGCATTCACGGGCGCTTGTTTGCTGTGCCCGGCAGTGAACGACACTGTCGTCGTAGCGCCGATCGAGTCGGTGTTGCTAAGGGATGCTGTATTCTTCTTCTGCGCGTCCACCGGCGGCGCATACACGATTGCCACCGGCCAGGCAGGGATCGTCATCGCGCCTGCAGCGATTGCGGGCCGGTCGATTTTGAGCGGCAACTCGGGAGTGAACGAGTTTCCGTCACAGATTAGCGTGAAATTCACCTCGGTCGCGGCACCCACGTCCACCACGACGCTGCTCTGACCCTGCGGCGCCGTGCCGCTTTTGTGACCGGGCACGTTTACCGTGAAGGTTCCCTTTTGGCCTGTCACATCGAATCGCAGCTTCAGATCGAATACATTGACCGCCAGTGCCTGCCCGCCGGTCAGGGTTTCGATTTGCGGCTTCAGGGGTCCGCCTTTGGTAGGGTTTTGCGTAGCCGGGTCGCCTACCCTCTCCGTATAGGTCTTGACCGCATACTTAAATTCCCTGGTCTGAGCGTTGAACGTGCCGACTGCGATTGTGGCGGTTGGTTGTGGCACCGGAAAATTGGGTTCCTGCGCCTTAATGGCGTTGTAAAGTTGGCTGACATCTATGGGAGACGCACCCTGTCCTGACATACTGATTTCCTCCTGCATTTATGACGAAACCCAGAGCGGAGCGCTCCCGGTTTTACGCCAATGAGCGATTGTAGAATCGCTGGCACGGCACAGTCCCCGGATAAACTCACAGCAATGTCAGCCGAACAGGCATTGCCGTAAAGCCTTGGCCACCGCCTCTGTTTTCGAATGGACCTGTAACTTGCCATAAATATTTTGAATGTGGAAATTGACGGTGCTTACGCTGACGTCCAGCGCGGCCGCCGCGGTTTTGTAGCTGTGGCCCTCCACCAGCAGCCTCAGCAGGCGCACTTCGTGGGGCGTAAGCTTGTGTGGCGCATTCGCCGGCGGCCGCAGGTCGCGAAAGATCTGGATCACGCGCAGAGCGATTTCGGGTGACATGGAAGCCCCGCCCGCAGCCGCTTCCCGGATGCATTCCAGCAGCTTCGCGGGCGGTGTCTTCTTCAGCAGATAGCCGCGGGCACCGGCGCACAGCGCAGCGAAGATCGATTCGTCGTCGTCGAACACAGTGAGCATCACTAGTGCGATTCTTGGATACTTCTCCCGCAGCACTCGCAATCCCTCGATGCCGGACATGCCGGGCAGCCCAATGTCCACCAGCGCGATGTCGGGCGGCGTGTGCCAGGGATTGGCGAGCGCCTCCTCCATCGACCGGTAGGCGCCCGTGACCGAATATCCGCTGGTGCCTCCGATCAGCACCGCCAGTCCTTCGCGGATGAGACGGTCGTCCTCGATTATCGCCACGCAGATTGTACCCGGCGCCGCGCTGTTGGACAATTCCAAGGTCTTCAGCATAAAGAAAAACCCCTGTGGATGTCCCCTGTGAATTTATACAGGAACGGAGCTTCGAGCGCTCAGCGGAACAGCCACGACAATCGTTGTGCCGAGCCCCACCCCTGAAGTCACTTTCAACGTTCCGCCGATGCCGCGCGCCCGCGCGGACATGTTAGTGAGGCCATTGCCATCACGCACCGAGTGCGGATCGAAACCACGGCCATCATCCCGCAACGAGAGCTTGAGACCGCCACCCGGCACTTCCATCGTTATCTCCACACGGCGCGCCTGCGCGTGGCGCGCGATATTGGTTATCGCTTCTTTGAAGATCAGGAACACCTGCCGCCTCACCTCTGCGGTGGCTCGCAGGTCACGCTCCAGACCCGCCGTGCGAAAATCCATCTCGATGTCGCGCGCCTCCAAGATGTCGCCGGCGAAGCGCCGCATCCGGTGCAGAAGGTTGCTGACGTGATCGTGCCTGGGGTTAATGGCCCAAACGATTTCACCCATGGCGTCCACCAGGTCCCGCGACAGGTTGGCGATATCCGTCATTGCGGCTCCGTTGCCGCCACGTTTCGCCAGCTCGCTCATGATTGCGATCCGAGAGAGGCTGGAGCCGATGTCATCATGCAGATCGGTCGCGATGCGCGTGCGCATCCGCTCAAGCACCAGCGCCTGCGCGAGCCGGTAACGATGGATGCCGTAAACCGCCGCCGCGGCTGACAACGCGCACAATGTCATAAACCACCAACGGTGCCACACCGGCGTCAGCACTACAAACTCCACAGATGCCGGCTCCTCACTGACCTGGCCCGAGGAGTTCAGCGCCCGAACCAGAAACCGATACGATCCCGGAGTGAGGTTGGCGTAACTCACCGAGCGCTCTTCGGAGGGAGTGCTCCAGTCCGCGTCCGCCCCTTCCAGCTTGTATTGAAAGCGCAGCGGGTCTCCAACTGCAAAGCTCAGACCGAGATAATCGATGCTCACCTGTCTCTGGCCGGACGCCAGCTCGAGGACTATACTTCGATAGATTGCGAAGTCCGAGATGGGGAGCTTTTGCTCGCCTACACGCACAGCAGCGATACCGACGGTGGGCGGACTGGCGATGCGTTCGGGACCCGGAAGGCGGCGCGCCAGGCCGCTGTCGGAGCCGGCCCACAATGCGCCTGTATGGTCGCAGAAGGCGATCAGTCCGTTCACGTTGAGCAAACCGTCACTCGTCCGGTAGCGTTCGATGGCACCCGTGTGCGGGTCGAGGCGGTCGATGCCAGAAAGCGTGGCGACATAGATCCGTCCGGCGTTGTCGCCCGTGACCCCGTAGGCGAAATCGCTGGTGAGGCCACCGGGCGCCGTGTATCGGACGAAGGATGGCAGTTCCGCCGAAGGATCATTAAGACGAAAGACCCCGTTGCCGTTGGTCGCCAGCCATAAGCCACCGGAGGGGTCCACGTGGATGGAGTAGATCTGGGGTGGAACCCCGTCAGCCGCGCTGAAAACTCGGAGGCGGCCTGCGTGCCGCCGTGCCAGGCCGCCTTCGCGGAATATGATCCAGAGGCTGCCCGCTCTGTCCTCGCGGAACGCCATCGCTGCGTTGGAGAGCGGAAGCCCGGCTTCCGGGCCATAGGAGACAAATCGGCCGGTGGCGCGCTCCCAGCGGGTGACCACGGCGTGCTGCGGGACGAAGTAGCTGATCCAGATGTCGCCCCGCGAATCCTCAAACAGGATCCAAGGGTCGTTTTGAGGCAGCCCGTCGCGCATCGTGTAGCTTATGGGGCGCTCCCGGGCGAGTTGCTCGAACCGGCCGACTCTGGCAAATCTCCAGAGCCCCCCGCCGGTAGCAATCCACCAATCTCCCAAATGATCCTTCATGGCGGATCCAAATCGGCGCGATCCGAATTTGGCGATCCGCGGGGGCAAGTTGGGGCGGATGCTGGTGAAACGGCGCCCGTCAAATTGATTGATGCGCCCGTCGCCCGCGACATACAGCTCGCCAGCACGGTCTTCAAAAATGGAACTGACGGACGAGCTGACCAATCCGTCGGAGGAGTCGTAACTGACAAAACCGTTTTGTGCCAGCCTCTGGACGCCACCGCCGCCGATCCAGAGGTTGCCGCCCGCGTCTTCCCCCAGGGACTCGATATGGTGTCTCTTCAATCCCTGAACAGCCGTATAGTTCAGAATCTGGACGCCGTCGAATTCGATGATTCCATGGTTTTCCGTTGCCAGCCACATGTGACCGTTCGCAGCCTGACAGAGCACGGTCACTGTATCGCGTTCTGCCAAATTGCCTGCGGTGTACCACTGTGACGCGCCCGGCGCCGCTGGCAGCGCCAGGGATTGCTGGGATAACAGATCAAGGCTGCGGCGATTCCGTGGCGGCAGTTCCAGACCACTGGTGGAGAAAGGATCCGGCAGTGGCACGAAAACGATCAAGCCGGCCTGATGACCGACCCAGAGCCTGCCCTCCTGATCCAGCGAGAGGGCACGGACCGTATCGCTGCCCTGCGATGGTTTTATCGAATATTGGACCTTACGCCCGTCCGCCAAGAACCGCACCAACCCGAACTTAGTGGCAACCCACAAGCTTCCAGTACGGTCCCGCGCCAGCGCCCATACCTGCACCACCCGGTCAGGATAAGGCAATCCCAATGGGACAAGGTGAAAGCCATTTGCGGATTGGAGATCGTCCAGGCGGAAAAGGCCAGCATCCGTACCAGCCCAAACTGGTCCGGCGGAATCCCGATAAAGGACGTTCACACGATTGGTGGCCGGCTCGCCACCAACTGGATACATGACATACTGCGGCCGGGACTGCGTGGATCTGCTCCGGCTGGAAAGGACCAGTTTATTGGATGCGTGGGTTGGCGGGTCGACACGCCACACGCCCTTTCCGTTGGTCGCCACCCAGTAAGCGCCTTCGGTTTCCAGAATGTCGTTCGGCGAGGGGAATGGTATTTCGCCTGATAGGATGCCCTGCGTCTGGAAACGGGAGCCATCAAAGCGGGTCAATCCCGTCTGGGTGCAGAACCAGAGAAAGCCCTTCGAATCGCGAGCAATTCGCTTTATTTCGCCAAAGCCCAGACCATCGGCCCCGGTGTACGACTTGATGGGCAGGTGCTCAGCCAATACGGGCGGCCGCACGTAGGCGACCATACCGAGACACAGGGCTGTTACCACCGGCCGCATGGTTTCCCCGATCCGATTACCTTTGTGTTAGCTTACACGAATCGATCGACGCTTTGGCCACCCTCGGACCCTGCGTGCACGGCGGCTGAAGACACATGTTGCGTTACGGCCGCACGGCGCCGGCAGACCGTTGTTATCAGACACGTTCGGCCAAAAACAATTGTCTTTCCTCCAGCTCCTTAGGGGAGTATGGATGCCGTCAAAAGAACCGCGCTCGTAGGCGCGTCTTCCTTTCCCGGTAAGCGCCTGGCTCATGCCGAACACCGCCGCGGCGGCCGGGAGTTTCAGCCTTGGAAACCTCGTGGGGCCCGTTCGGTAAAGACAGGTCCCACTCCATAGTGACAGCTTGATTGATGATGGTGATGGTGCACTTCAGATCCTCGGGCATACTCACTCCCCGTCTGTGATGTCCTGCAATTCGTGGGTGCGTGGATTTGCTCCCGCGGCCTCACGTTGCGCGAGTTCCGCCTTGTAGTCGGCCAGCTTCTTGCGGCGTTGGCGCATGGCGCCAGTAGATACCTTCGGATCGCCCTCGCCCTGCCTGATCGTGGCTTCCAGCCGCTCGATGGTGGCGTGGATTTGCATGTTGGTGAGCTTGCTCATCTTGGTCACCCCCTCACCAGCCTGGTCCCACCCGCCGCGATCACCGCGCCGGGAACCTGCTCGCAGAACACCGAGGGGCGGTCCTTGAGCAACTCCTTCCAGTTCGGCACGTGCTGCTCGATCGCGTCCTTGACCATCGTCTTGCTCACGGTGCTGTTGGGCTTCCGTACACCGTTCAGTACCTGATTGGCTAGCTCCATATCGAGCGAGTCAACCACCTGCTCCCACAACGGCGCCGGCAGCGTGACGTTGACGGTCTTGTACGCCGTCGGCACGGCTGCCTCGTCGGTGATGACCGTGGAGGCAGGAAGGTTGCGCAGGCCGAAGCTGCTGGTGTTGCCCTCCAGCTTCTGCCATTTGCCTTTGGAGTCCTTGCCGAGGTTACGGAGGATCAGCTCCACATAACCCTCCACCCGTTCCACCGTGCGCGCGAAGAAGTCGCGGCGCTTCTGCAAACGTGCGATCTCATTCGATGCCATCTCGGCCATGGCTTCGCAGTAGGCCAGGAAGCTCGCCACGCGGTCGCGCTTCTCCTTGGCTTCGATGAGCGCCTGGCGGAAGTCCTCCAGGAACTCCTGCTCCTGTCCGGGCTCTACCGTGTCGACGCTGTCGGCGAGCGCCCCGAGGTTGGTCTCCAGGTCCCACAGGGTCAGGGATTGAGAAGGCGGAGGGCTGGGCACACCCTCCCCTTGTGGAGCAGTGACCGCCGCTTCGCCGGGAATCGGTAATGTGATGAGTTCGCCGGTCATGATTAGCCCTCCTTGCCCGCGATTTCCGTCAACATCTCATAGCATTTGACGGCATCCTCGCTTTTGCGGAATTCGCCGGGATCTTTGACGTTGAACCGTTCCAGGATCTGGAGGTAGACCCGCTCGCCGACCTGCTCGCGCGCCTCGCCGAAGAGGCGCTTCATTTCGCCGCGCGTGGCCCAGTGCTTCAGGACGCCTTCGGTGCCGGCGCGGGTTGGAGCCGACACCTGGTGCTTTTCCGGAACGGGGGCCGCCAGCCACTTGGCTAGTGTCGCCGCCATTTCGTCGCCGGGCTTCCGGATGACCTTGCCGCTCAGATCCGGGCAGCGCGATTTGGTGACGACCAGCGTATTCTCGAGATCCATGTCGCCGCACACGTCGAATTCGTATTCCACGCCGTCGCGCATCACCGGGGCCAGGCCGACTTTGCGCGGGACGGTCTTGCCGGTGCGCTCGTCCTTTTCGAGCACCCACTCCGTTTTCAC
>Ga0126381_100005747_pt1 | contig 13700 bp, 11 predicted proteins | sample PanSoiMetPlot_28_FD_96465 | JGI IMG/M metagenome (GOLD analysis project Ga0126381, IMG submission 96465) | Tropical forest soil microbial communities from Panama - MetaG Plot_28 | ecosystem: Environmental > Terrestrial > Soil > Tropical forest > Bulk soil | place: Panama | collected 2016-02-17
AGGCGATTACGGTATGGGATTATTTATCCGGGCCGCGGACGGCCATCAACTCATCACGCACGACGGCTCGATTCAGGGATTCGAAAGCTCGCTGAACTATTACCCTGAGAGGCAACTGACCATCGTAGTACTGGGTAATGTTCGTACGGATGCGCCGTCGAGGATTGCAGCTCAGCTGGGCAAGGTCGCCTTCGGTGAGAAGGTTACCCTGAACTCCGACCGAGAGATCGTCGAGGTTGAGCCCTCCACGCTGGCTGAATATGTCGGCCATTACAGCGCTCCCCCTTTCTCCACGACACTCAGTGTGGATTCCGGCCGTCTGATCGCAACCGCACCTAACGGGAGAAAGTACATTCTGTACGCTCAATCTCCCAGCAATTTTTTTCTCAAGGAAATTGACGTGCAGATCGAATTCGTTCGTGATCCGGTGAGTGGAAAGGTGACTGGTTTCACGATGACTCAAGACGGACAGGTGAAACAGGTCAAGCGGGACGAGCAATGAAACCCGCCGACGCCCGACTTCGATGAAGTCGGCTTATCCAGCCCGAGCTCCAATAGGGACTTCCTTTGGCAAAAAGGCGCGATGGAATACCTATTCGTCGCGGACGCCTCTACTGCTCACGATCTCAGGAATGGCTCGGTTGGCGCCGATGCACCCATCGAACTCATCTGCGTCCATTTCGGATGATCAGTCTCGTTTTGGAATCAATCGGCGGCAGGAAATGTGATTTTCATCCCCATGGCCGCCGCCCATGGGAACTCAAAATGCCTGCGGACGGGGGTTCCGAGCCAATCATCCAAGGGCAGAACCCACGCGAGTGATATGGGCAAGGGCGCGTCACGAGTTTTTCACATGCAAGTCATACAAATCGTGCAAAGAAATGATTAAATCGCGCAATCCATCGTGAGTCATACAATCTCTTTGCGTTCGTTGGTCACACGGGTAACGCCGCAGCCCGTGAAGCAAGTACTCCGAAGTGCACGGCTCTGGAGGCGAAGAGTACAGTTCCGCCGTTACAACATCACCAAGACCATCCGCGGCGAAGCTTTTCCATTCTGCATAGGAGATGAAACTGGAGAGATTTGGTATGGGCCGGAAAACGACCCTGTCTACGAAGAGCTGGGGTTTATTCGTGACCATATGCTATCCCCTGATGACTTAGTGTTTGACGTCGGAAGCCATCATGGACTTCATACAATTTGCATGGCACGTCACTCTGCTCACGTTGTTGCCATCGAGCCCAATCCGCATAATGTTGCAATTCTGAAGACCAACACTGAACTCAACGCTTTGCAGAATGTGGAAGTCCGGCAGGTCGCGGTTGGCGATTCGATCGGCAGAATTGCACTTTTGCGAGACAGCAACCAAGGTGGAGTGTTGTCACCGAAAACGGGTAACTTGCCTACAATCGACGTCGAGATTTTACCGTTGGATCAAGTTGCCCAGGAATCTGGGTTCCCAACCCTGCTAAAAATCGACGTGGAAGGATTTGAAGATCGTGTTCTAAAGGGAGCCTCGCAAATTCTTCAACGTTGTCCAAAGATTGTGATAGAGGTACATACGGATTGGGTTTGTCGCTATGGCTCGTCAGTGGACGAAATTATTGCTTTGCTGAATTTGAAGGCTTATCGCGTTTGGGTCCTGCCATACGCCACAGAAAAGGTACTGGCTTGGGATGGACAGGACTTCAACCAATATCCCCCGCCAAAGTTTACGTTATTCCTCGTCCCGCACCCGCGCTGAGCGGCGTTCGTTTCCTGAGCTTGACTGATATTTGGCGAAAGATCCCTTGATCAGTCAAAATCGGCCGCATTGGGCCAATGAGCGCAACCGCCTGTCTGAAACATCTAAACATTGAATCTTCTTTGCAGACCGAGTAATTTAAGCGGCAGGAGACGTGAGATCACGGCATGTCAGCTCTGATTTGTGTCTTTCTGTTGGGGTGCGTCGCTGGATTACGCTCGCTGACTGCCCCGGCAGTCGTGTGCTGGGCGGCGCACTTTGGCTGGTTGAATTTGGCGGGCACGAAGCTGGCATTCATGAGTCATCGAGCAGCGCTGATCCTCTTCACTGTACTCGCAGCTGTTGAACTTGTTGTAGATAAACTTCCGAACACTCCAGCGCGTACAACACCGATAGGACTAACTGCACGTTTGGTTTTAGGCGGCCTGAGCGGCGCTGCAGTTGGCGCAACTGTCGGGATCGTTCCATATCTGGGCGCGGCCATTGCTTGCATCGGTGCGCTGGCAGGGGCGTTTACTGGCTACCAAATGCGACGAAAGCTCGTTTTGCGGCACCTGCCAGACTTCCCCGTGGCGCTCACCGAAGACGTGATTGCGATCGTTGGCGGACTGCTTATCACGTGGCGGATTTGATTCGCCATTCACAACACCACGGAGTGCCTCATTTCCGTATTGGTCGCCTGCACCATTGCCGCCTTTGAGCCCTCGGCAAACTTCCTTTGAAGTATTCGAGACCAAGGGTAGCCCAATTTTGCTAAAGCTTTGTTCGGGACAGAGAAGGCGAGAATGGAGTACCACACCTGATCGTCAGAACGGTTCCATTCGACAGTGAATCGCTCTTCTCCACGCTCCGCGTGTTCGATCACCCTGCCATATGCAAAACCAAATCGAGCGATTGGGCCGACTTCATCAATGACATAGACAATGCGAGCCGGGTTCAGAGAACAGAATCCGAAATGATGCACCAAAACTGCGACGTCTCCTCCCGCTTGAATTGGGGTATCCGGCCAGCACAGGCGTATCCACGACATGTTGAACATCTGCCATGCACGAACCGCCTCTACCGCTCGAAGCCAAGTTTCCTCACCGCGACCAAGCAGAATGCGATTGCGATCTACCTTGTAATGATTAGGAGTTCACCGGCTGTCGTACCGACCTCTGAATAGGAGAAAACTGAAAGCCGCTGCCGCGTAGTGCACTCAAACTCCCGGCTTGCCCGAATTGCGCAGAAGACCAAACCGCAATGATGGGCGGTGTGAGCGCCTGAACCTGGACGCTTTGCTCTAGCCCTTGTCCAGGGTGGCGAGCCACTGCTTGACGAGTCGCTGCAAGGGTGCCTTTCGGGATTCGACCTCTCTCATGTCGTGAAACAGGGCTAGTCTGCGCCCGTCTGGATAATCTCCCTCTAGCAAACCAGACTTGTCCTTTACCCTTGCTCCGCTTGGGAACACCAGCCGCATGCAGTCCTGCTTATAGAAGTTGAATATGACGATGTGCCGTTTGTATTCCTTAGGATTGAACGGCGGCAATTCGCCTGAATAAAAAAATGCCGGAGCGTTCCATTTAATCTCTTCGCCGATCTCTGGATCGGTCTTCAGAATGATTTCTCGCAGGGCCTGAGCGACTCCTGCGAGCGGATGCTTCAGATGGTTCATGTAAGCATCCACTTTGTCCGACTCAGACGGCTTCGTAAGAGCTGCTCTTTCCTTCATTGGGCTTCCTTGCTTGCACCTAAAATCTGGGCGCTCAGGCCGCAGTCTGTCTTCCCAACTGTGTGAGTCGGAGCTTTCCGCCCACCCACGCCGAAGGCAGCGCCACAAGAATGAGAGCCACCGGATACCAATGCGGGCCGAGTCCTGGGTTCCATGTTGCAGCACCAATAATGCTCAGCACGGTTCCGATGGCACCGCCGATCAATGCGTGCCCCAAGGGTCGAAATGGCGCGAGTCGAGCGATAATGTAGGCGCCGATGATACTGTAGATCGTTCGATACACGGTCGCAAACACTAACAGATGTCCGGGCATTGGTTCAGCTAGTGAGGGCCATAGGCCGACCTCATGCATTCCGAGATCAGTTCCGAAAGAGCTCCGACCAATGCTTCGCGGCTGAGCCGCTCTATTCGTACTACCCTTGTTCATTTCCTTCTCCATCCGGTGACCTTTGACCCCATGTACCTTCTGCAACTTGTCTCGCCAGAGGCAAGCCTGTCCTCCATCGGGAATTTGTAGAATGATATCCCGAGTCGGCGAGCTTTCTTCACCGATGCAAAGTATTACATCGGATGGATGATTGTCGCAAAATTTCCGTCGGCCGTGATGATCGATAGAAACATTTCGCCCGGCAAGAGACTCTAGCAATTGCTCGAGCGAGACGCTAGCGGCCGTCTCCCCTCATTCACCTTTTCCCTCAGCATTAAAAGCCGGTTTTTCAACAGGAACCCAACTTAATCTTAAAGCGGAGATTCCAGCGCTGCAGAAGCTTCTATTCTTCCCCTTTACGAATTGACGCATTGGGGTATAGTGTTCTGCGTTTTCAGCAGGAAAGGACGGACATTGCTCATGTGGTCGACACTTGATTCGAAATTGAGGACACGGCTGGTCTGTCGGGCCTTATTCCATCGCTTCTTTGCGGTGGGTTTGGCGGCGATTTTTATCGCACTGGTAAGCGCCAGCGATGCGCAACAAGTGGCAGGGCCTCAGCAGGCGGCGCCACCTTCCGCCATCCCAGGACCGACGGACCAGCCTTATCCCGGCACAATTTCTTTGACCGTCGATCTGACCAATGTCACCGGTCGCGTGCTCGATATGCGCGAGGTGATTCCCGTGAGGCCCGGAAAACTCACCTTGTTCTATCCGCAGTGGCTGCCCGGCACCCACTCGCCATCGAATACGATCTACAGCTTGGCTGGCCTGGTCATCACATCGAACGGCAAAAGCCTTTCCTGGGAACGCGACCCAGTGAACATGTGGGCATTTCACATTGATGTTCCAGGCGGTGCGAGCAGGCTCGAACTCACGTTTCAATACCTGGCCCCGATCAATCCTCAGCAGGGGCGAATTTCCACTAAAATCGCCGACCTCACTTGGAACAGTGTGCTGTTGTATCCGGCCGGGTACTTCGCGCGTCAGATCCAATTCGCCCCCGAACTGAAGCTGCCGAGGGGCTGGAAATTCTCGACCGCCCTGGAGGAGAAATCACAAGATGGAGACCTGGTCCGATTCAAGAACGTTCCGCTCAACACGTTGATTGATTCGCCCTTGTACGCAGGCGTGAACTATAAGCGCGTGGAGCTGTCGTCGGGACCGGGGAATCCCGTCTTCCTAGACATTTTCGCGGACAGGCCCGAACAACTAGAGATCACGCCGGAGGAACTTCAGTTTCACAAAAACCTTGTCCTGCAGGCACAGAAGCTCTTCGATTCCCGTCATTACGATCATTACGACTTTCTTTTATCGGTCAGCGACACAGTGGGTGGCAAGGGGCTAGAACACCATCAATCGAGCGAAGATGGCACACGGGCCAACTATTTTACCGACTGGTCGGCGGGCGTGGCTGGGCGTGCTCTATTGCCGCATGAATACACCCATTCCTGGAATGGCAAGTTTCGCCGGCCTGCAGATCTGTGGACAGCGAACTTCAACGTACCGATGCGGAATGATCTGCTTTGGGTTTATGAAGGCCTGACCAACTATTACGGCAATGTGCTGACCGCGCGTTCGGGAATGCGCACCCCCGAGCAGGCCCGCGATACGATCGCTGATATTGCGGCGAGTTTCGAGATCAGTCCGGGCCGCACCTGGCGTTCCTTGGTTGACACCACAAACCAGCCAATCATGACGGCTCATTTCAGCAGCCCCGAGGCGTGGCCAAGCTGGCAACGTTCGTTCGATTACTACCCCGAATCCGATCTCATTTGGCTCGACGCTGACATAAAAATCCGTGAACTGAGCAAAGGAAAGAAATCTCTCGATGACTTTGCGAGGTCATTTTTCGGAATCAACAATGGAAGCTTTGTCACCGTCACCTATACGTTCGACGATCTGGTCAAAGCGCTGAGCAGTGTTCAGCCCTATGATTGGGCGCAATTCTTCCACATACGGGTTTACGAGGTCGACGCCAAGGTTCCGGAAAATGGGATTATTGAAGGCGGCTATCGGCTCGTGTACAACGATGTTGAGCCGGAGTGGAGGAAGCACATGGACACATCTCGTGGAACGAGCTTTGCCTCCTCTCTCGGGTTTGCGGTTAAGGGCAATGGCGGGTCGCCCGGCGATGGTGGCGAAGGCGTCGGCAGTGGCACCATTCTACAGGTGTGGTGGAATAGTCCCGCATTCAAAGCTGGTATAACTCCGGACATGCAGCTGCTAGGGGTAAATGATCAGGCATTCAGCGTTGCGGGCCTGCGCGAAGCGATCTTGAAGGCGGAGAAAGATAATGCGCCAATCAAGCTTCTACTGAAGCGCGACCAAGAGCTCGTTCCTGTCACGGTGGACTACCATGGCGGGATGCGCTACTCCCATTTGGAGAGGATCGAATCAACGCCTGACCTTCTGGATCGGATACTGGCACCCGTCGACTAGGATCGGGCCCAGCCCGTTGCCAAGCCGTCTCGGCAATGGAAACTTTGTGGCGAGCTGGTGCAAGGGTTCCACTGCTGCGGGGCTTGATTTGATCGGACCACAGGCATTGGCGAATTCTTCTCGAAATTCCGTCATCGTCGTCGGCGCGGGCGCATTTGGCGGCTGGGCCGCGCTCGAACTGCTGAGAAAAGGCGCGCAAATCACGTTACTGGATGCATGGGGCCCGGGAAATTCGCGAGCCAGCTCTGGCGGTGAGACGCGCATCACTCGTGGCACATACGGGGCGGGACGCATTTACACAGAAATGGCAGCGCGGGCGTTGCTGCAGTGGAAAGACTTCGAGCAGCAACAGAACCTCAAGCTCTTCTTCCGAACCGGCGTGCTGTGGATGACGGGTAGCGACGATTCCTACGAAAGCGCTGCCTTGCCTCTTTTGGGTGAAGCAGGCATTCCCTTTGAGAAGCTTTCCGCCGCCGATTGCTCCCACCGCTGGCCGCAAATGAACTTCGACGGCATCTCGTGGGCAGTCTTTGAGCCGGAGTCGGGTTACTTGGCGGCGCGCCGCGGCTGCGAGGCCGTTCTGAATGCATTCCTTAGAGAAGGTGGCGAATATCGTCAGGCACAAGTGTCTCCGGGCGAGATCGCGTCGGGTCAGATGCGGGAAGTAAGGCTGGGAACCGGTGAAGCACTGAAGGCCGATGTCTATGTTTTTGCCTGCGGTCCATGGCTGGGCAAATTCTTCTCTTTTCTCGAACCCGTCATCACCCCCACACGGCAGGAAGTGTTCTTTTTCGGGACCGCGGCCGGGGATTTACGCTTCACAGATGCGCAGCTGCCGGTATGGAGCGACGATAGCAAGCATGCGCTCCACGGATTTCCCGGCAAACACTGGTTCTATGGGATTCCAGGAAATCAGTGGCGCGGTTTCAAAATTGCGGACGACGCGCGTGGCTCTGTGGTCGATCCGACCACGATGGAGCGGGAGATTTCTGCCCAGGCGTTAGCCGCAGCGCGCGCGTACCTGCGGATTCGTTTTCCAGCGCTTGCCGATGCGCCCCTGGTGGAGAGCCGCGTCTGCCAATACGAGAACTCGACAGATCAGAATTTTATTTTGGACAAACATCCCGAAGCACAGAATGTCTGGATCGTGGGTGGAGGCTCCGGTCATGGCTTTAAACATGGGCCGGCGTTTGGAGAAATGGTCTGCAACGCGGCGTTGGGGCTGAAATCGCCGCCTCCCGAGTTCAAGCTCGACCGCCTGCGCGACAAGAATTCTGTATCGATCCCCTAATCCCTGAGGCTTAAAGGTTGCCTTTGGGCGTACCCATGCGCTGAGTGAGAGAAGCTTAGCGCAGACAGGTTCCGCGGCGGAGCCTTCAATCGCTATCCGCGCTTCCCTTTCGATTCCCAAGCCCCAGCATTCTACGATTCCCTTCCCTATCGGCGCCCGACTTGGCAAAATCATCGAACGCGCGCTCCGCGGTTTCGATGATGTGCCGGGCAATAAAGGGCGCGCCCTCTCTCGCCCCTTGCTCGCTATTCTTCAAGCAGCACTCCCATTCGAGGACAGCCCATCCGGGAAAGTCATATTGAGTCAGCTTGGAGAAGATGGGGGCAAAATCAACCTGGCCGTCGCCGAGAGAACGGAAGCGGCCGGCCCGTGTAATCCAGGGTTGATATCCGCCATAGACTCCCTGGCGGCCACTGGGCCGGAACTCGGCATCCTTGACGTGAAACATCTTGATTCTGGAATGATAGATGTCGATGAATTCCAGGTAATCGAGTTGCTGCAGGACAAAATGGCTTGGATCAAAGAGGATGTTGCAGCGACGGTGCCCTCCGAGCCGGTCCAGAAACATTTCAAACGTGATGCCATCGTGAAGGTCCTCGCCGGGGTGGATTTCAAAGCAAAGATCAACGCCAGCGCCGTCGAAAAGATCAAGAATGGGCCGCCAGTGTTTTGCCAGTTCCTCGAAGGCAGTGTCGATCAGTCCCGGGGGGCGCTGGGGCCATGGATAAAAATAGGGCCAGGCGAGCGCTCCTGAAAACGTTACATGCGCATTCAGTCCGAGATTGGCTGAAGCTTTTGCCGCCAGCCGAAGTTGTTCGACCGCCCAGGCCTGACGTGCCGAAGGATGGCCGCGAACCGATTCCGGAGCAAAACCGTCGAAGGCTTCGTCATAGGCAGGATGCACAGCAACCAACTGTCCTTGCAGGTGAGTTGAGAGCTCCGTCAGTTCGACATGGTTGGCGACGAGAATGCCTCGAATTTCATCGCAGTAGGTGCGACTCTCGGCGGCGCGCTCCAGATCGATAAGGCGGCTGTCCCAAGTGGGAATCTGCACGCCTTTGTAGCCGAGGGAAGCAGCCCAACGCGAAATAGCCTTCAGGTTGTTGAACGGAGAGGCATCGCCAGAAAACTGCGCGAGAAAAATTGCTGGACCTTTGATCGTCTTCACGGGATTAAGATTTTTGATTGATTATACGAGCGGCATCGTGTAGTTTCTCGACAGTTTCCTCGGGCAGTCTTCCGCTGGTATCCGGCGAAAGGTTCAAGAGAAGATTGGCCTTGTGCTTGCGGCATTGGGTGTAGTAGGACGCGATTTGCTCTGCGCTTTGGGTCTCAAAACCGGGACGCCAAAACCAACTGTGCATCGGCGGCATCGGCTTATATGGGGGTCCCGTCGGTATCCACGCCTCCATTGGCATGTAGTACAGATCCCCTTCAAATCTTACCCCCGGGTCGTGGCCCTCAGCCGGCGGCAGCGTGTCTTCGCCGTTGATAATGTCTGTCGGCCAGCTGGCCGCTTCACAAATACGCCCCTGGTTGCGCTGGCTCTGGTAGTAGGCCTGGTTCATCACCACGACTCCGTTCGGGCTGTATTTCTTGATTAGGCGGTACAGTTCCCAGCGCTGCTCCGGTGAGAGTTTCCAGGTGATGTCGAGAAGTTGATAAAACGTGTTTGGGTAGCGACTGTGGAGTTCAGTGAGGTGCTGCTGGATAAGCCTGTAGTATCCCTCCTTCACCGGAATGTTCCAGTCGAATACGCCTTCGTTGTGGGGATCGAGAATGCAGTAATAAAATCCGGGTACGACTCCGTATTCTTGGCAGGCCGCAACAAAGGCACGAACCACATCGGTTTGGTTTGGGCTGGCTGCGACATCGTAGTCATAGTTGGCCGCGTCCCACAGGCAAAATCCGGACATGTGTTTCGCAGTCAGCACGGCGTAGCGGGCACCCAGATCGCGGGCGACTCGGATCCACTGGCGCACGTCAAGGTTTTTGGGATGGTAGGTACTCGCGGGGGCTGAGCCGGTTTCGTAATCGTTCCCGGTGAACGTGTTCATGCTGAAGTGGAAGGAGACGCCAAACTGCAGTTGTTCGAATTTGCGCAGGGCGGGGCTAGGATGTCGAGCAGGTCCAACGAAATCACCGCCTTGGGAGTAGGCCTTACCGGAGACGAGCAACGGCGCCAGCGCAGCCACTCCTTTCGAGAATTCACGCCGATTCATTTCGCGCCGCGAAGCCTGAAAGCGACATAAACGCCCCCCGAAGGCGATTTCACATCTTTGCCGCCGCCGGCAGCGATGACCACATACTGCCGGCCATCGGTCTCGTAGGTGATCGGAGTGGCGTTGCCGGAGAAGGGCAGGGTCGTCTCCCAGAGCAATTTTCCGGTGGATTTATCGAAGGCGCGAAACTTCTTGTCGTAGTTGGTGGCTCCGATAAAGAGCAGTCCGCCAGCGGTTACGATTGGTCCGCCGTAGTTCTCGCTTCCGGTGTCCTTCATACCTTGCGCCGCAAGCTCGGGATATTCCCCCAGAGGAACCTTCCAAGCGTATTCCCCGGTGTTGAGGTTGATCGCATTTAAGGTGCCCCAGGGCGGTGCAACTGCGGGATAGCCTTCGGGGTCGTGAAAACGCGTGTACCCGGAAAAGCGATAACGCATGAGCGGCGGAGCCGGTTGTCCGGATGATAGCTCCCTGTCCTCTCCCTCGCTCACATATTCGACAAGTGCGTTGACCTCGTCTTCGCTAAGGTTTGGAAAGCCGTTCATTCTTCCGCCGCCCTTTCGAATGCGATCTTTGATCTGTTCTTGGGTCATGCGATTGCTTATGCCCACCAGGGAAGGAAACAGCGGCGGCGAACCCTTCCTATCATCGCGATGGCAAATCGTGCATTGGCTCTGATAAATACCTCTCCCGCTCAACCGGTTCGCGGTGTTCTCGGCCAGTTCGACCGCCCAAGCCATTTCATTGGAGTTGACGTAGAGAAGTCCGGAGTCTGGATCAAACGCCGAACCACCCCACTCGGCTCCGCCATCAAAGCCCGGGAAAATGATGGTGTTCTTTCCCGCGCTGAGCGGAACGAATTGCCCCTCGCTGCGATAGGTTCGGAATTGCTGGAGGACCCAATCGTGCGCCTGCGGGGTTCGCTGGGTGAGCATGTCTTCGGTCAAGCGCTGCCGGGCATAGGGGGCAGGTTTGGTGGGAAGGGGCTGCTCTTCGGCGGCGACTTCTCCCTGCAGATCGCTGGGCGGATATTTCTGATATTCGATCGGGAACAGCGGGGTTCCGTTCGCGCGATTGAATAAATAGACGAAGCCCTGCTTCGTGGTTTGGGCGAGCGCATTGACTTGCTTGCCATCGTGCGTCACGGTCACAAGGGTCGGAGGGGAAGGAAAATCGCGATCCCAGATATCGTGGTGAACACCTTGAAAATGCCAGATGCGCTCGCCCGTTTCCGCATTCAGGGCCAACTCGCAATTGGCAAACAGATCATCGCCGACGCGGTCGCCACCGTAGAAATCGAATGCAGCCGAGCCGGTGGGAGCGTACAAGATGCCAGTCTTCTGATCAACGGTCATGCCGGTCCAGTTGTTGGCAGAGCCACTTTTCTGCCAGGCATCTTTCGGCCAGGTGTCGTAGCCGAACTCGCCGGGATGAGGAATCGTGTGAAAGCTCCAGCGCAGCTTGCCCGTGCGGACATCGTAGGCACGAATATCGCCAGGAAGAGCGGGCAAAGTTTCCGGGACTCGGCCGCCGACGATAAACAAATCCTTGTAAACGACGGCCGGGCTGGTGAGCGCGATGAAGCCAGTTTTCGGATCGCGGCCGAGATCCTCGCGCAGGTCGACGCGGCCGTGATCTCCGAAGCTTTCAATGGGCTGACCCGTCTCGACGCTTAGCGCATACACGAAATTCATCACGCCGACGATGATGCGGCGATCGTGCTTGTCAGGACTGCTCCAGTATGTCAGCCCGCGGACCGGCTGCGTGCCGGCAATGCTGGAATCAAACTTCCATTTCAGCTTGCCGGTGGCGGCGTCGAGGGAAAGAACTTTCTGCGATGGCGAGACGCCATAAACAGCTCCATCCACTTCGATGGGGCTCGTCTCGAGACCTCCGGTCTCTCCCGTATCGAACGACCAGGCCACTTCAAGCTGCGATACGTTGGATTTGTTGATCTGGTTCAGCGGCGAGTAGTGGGTGTTTTCTGAATTCCCGCCGTAGGTCGGCCAGTCCAGTTCGGTGCTTGTCTGCGACAGCGTGCCATTCGGCACCGCGAAGAGGGAGATACACAAAAGCCATTGCCAACCACGCTTTAGTCTAAGCATCGGCCAATTCTAGAAAGTCACTTTCCAGGGTCATCGGAATATTCCGTGAGTTGCGTACAGCATCTAGGCTGCGGTAAACGGCTCGCCGCAGTCTGTCTTCCCGCTGGGTTTCGCAGCGGGGATGATTTTGCTTTCTTTCTCGAGAAAATGCTCGACGTCCTTCGCCATTGGCATGGACGGCTGAGCTCCGTGCCGGGTGACGGAAATCGCGGCGACCGCCGAAGCCCATTCGACCGCGCTGAGCGGGTCTTTGTCCCCGAGCAGTCGAACCGCGAGGGCACCGTTGAAGGCATCTCCCGCGGCCGTGGTGTCCACGGCACGCACGGGATAACTAGGCCAGCGCTTGCGCCGACCGTCGGAGAGCGCGACGTAACAGCCCCGCGCCCCCAACTTGAGGATCACATTCTGACAACCGCGCGCAAGAAGGGCGCTGGCTGCGGCTTCGAGTGCATCGTCTGGGAGCTGTTCGAACCCCTGATGCAACAAGGAGCAGGTTTCCGTCTCATTTGGCGTGAGCCAGGTGACGTTTTCGACAAGCGCATCGGGTAAGGGCCTCGCCGGTGCGGGATCGAGAATGAAAGGAACGGAATACTGGGCGCAAAGCTCGCCCACCGCTTCGACGGTTGGGAGCGGAATTTCCAACTGCGCTAACACAGCTCCCGCGTTGCGGATCAGATCCACGTTCGCCTGGATGTCCCGGGGCAGCAGCTGCGCATTGGCGCCGGGGACGACCGTGATGGAATTGTTTCCCTGAGCGTCGGTAATAATCTGCGCTACTCCCGAGGATCCTTCGACAAAGCCGATCGCATCCGTGTTCACGCCCGCTTGCTCGAGTCCGGCCTTCAATTCCCTGCCGAAAGAGTCGGTTCCAAGCTTTCCGATCATGGCGACCTCGGTGCCGAGCCGGGACGCCGCGACCGCCTGATTCGCCCCCTTGCCGCCGGGAAACGTTTGAAAGGTTGAGCCGACGACGGTTTCTCCCGGCACCGGGATTCGCTCGGTCGCCGATACCAGATCGAAGTTGATACTGCCGATGACTACAATGGGTTTCGTCACCGGCATCGGGCACACCGCTTCATGCTCTCCATCCCCTGCGACGTATCAGTGGTGAAACACCGGAGCAATCGCCACCGCTCCCAGGCCTACGATAAAGAAAACGAACATCAGCGGCACCAATTTCCGAGCGCTTTCTGGTGCGTTGGCAAATTCCTTCCAGATGAATACTCCCCAGATCGCGGAAACCATGGTGGCACCCTGTCCGATGGCATAGGAAATTGCCGGACCTATGATCTGGGCGTGCGAAGCCACAAAGTTCAGCACGGCCCCGGTGCACCAGATCACGCCGCCCAGGATTCCCCAGTAGTGCCAGGATCTTCGCCCGCGGAAGTAGTCTCTCATGGTCACAGGTTGCCCACCCGTCAGCGGCCTGCGCATCAGGAAGTAATTGACCGGGATCGCACAGATAGCCGTGCCGATGGCGAAGAAAAATGCGACCACATACGGCCCCAGAGAGTGTTCTCCGGTGATCGCCTTCGCGACCAACGGATAGAAAACTCCCATCAAAACGCCGCAAGCGAGGCTCAGCTGGATTCCGCGGGCGCTCGGTGACTTGCGTGTGTTTTCCCGCCGGCGATAAGCCAAGGCGTCAATGGCGATGGCCAAAACCACCAGCAGCACGCCGCCAAAGAGCAAAGCCGGGCTGCCCTGCGGAGTAATCAAGTAATTCAGCAACACTCCAACCACCAGCGCCAGGCCGAT
>Ga0126381_100005748_pt1 | contig 13700 bp, 9 predicted proteins | sample PanSoiMetPlot_28_FD_96465 | JGI IMG/M metagenome (GOLD analysis project Ga0126381, IMG submission 96465) | Tropical forest soil microbial communities from Panama - MetaG Plot_28 | ecosystem: Environmental > Terrestrial > Soil > Tropical forest > Bulk soil | place: Panama | collected 2016-02-17
CACGAAGCGATCGAAGGCCAGCGCTGCCTGCGCCCGCGGTGTGGAGAGTACGCGCTTGACGACCGGCACGTCGAGATGGCGTGGCACACTCCAACCCGGACCACCCACGGAATCAGCACTTCCCATCACGGGAGTCCACGTGAACGGGAAGCCGGGGCGGGTGACCAGCGCGTACGTGGCGTTCGGACCGAAGCGAGCCTGCGCCTCGACGCCGAGGTCGTGCCGTACCACGAAGGAGGTCACCGCTTGCGCACCCGTGTAGAGGCCGAGGACGACGAGAGCCGTCGCAGCGCCCGCCCGTCTGGCTCCCGGGGCGAACCAGTGTTTGTGCCAGCCGATGACGCCGACCACGGGAATCGCGATCGTCGCTACGTCGACCCAGCTCGCGACGGCGCGGTCGAAGAAGAAGGAAGCGAAGAGGACGATCGCGACGAGCGCGAGAACGATGATCCCCCATCCCAATGCGGAGGTCCAGCGACGCACTTGGCCCCAGGCGAGGAACACGGCCGGGACCAACCAGAAAAACGGATCGACGATGGCCACCCAGTCGCCGTAGTAGCGCTGGTTGCTCCAGGGGAGAAAGGGGCGGAGCCCGTAGGAGCCTTGCCAGTCCATCAGGAGATGGCTGGCGAGTGCGGCCGTGTAGAGGCCGATGATGGTCTTCCATGGGACCGGCCGGTTCTCGCGCCGCCAAAGCGGGATCATGACCACCCCGGTCACGATGATGAATACCGCGGCTTGAATGGCCGCGCCGATCAGGGAGTGCGTGATCCCCCGATGGTTGAAGTTCGACCGGGGGGGCATTCCGGGGAGGTATTCGGTGTAGTCGGGAGCGTTGGCGGCCAGGGCACCGAGGATGGCGGGGGCGGGGATCCGGGAGTCGCCGATGGCCCGCCCGAGAGCGGCCCCCACCAGGGTATGCGCGATGTTATCCATTGTCGTACTGGAAGATAGACGCTTCCGACCCCCTGCGTCTGGCGGGGTGGGGCGGCGAGCGATACCTTAGCAATCCCTAGAACCCAAGCTTTACAGGAGCTTCGGTATGGCGGTTATGTCGCCCCTCAATCGCCGGAAAGCTTCGGATCGCCGGGATCTACAAGACCGGCGGGCAGGCGTGGATCGGCGCTTCCAGGACGATCGGCGGCTGGTTGTCGTGGCCGTGGTAGTGGAGAGGCGAGCTGGGTCAGACCGTCGGTCTGACCACGTCGAGCGCCGGCTGGCAGTGCGCCGGTCCTCTTCGGATCGCCGGCTCGTCCTTGAGCGTCGGCGGGCAGGTCGCCGGGCTTAGATACCGCCCCCGACCGTCTAGTCCGCGCCGCATTTAGCCCCCCGCACTGCAAGGTGCGAGGGGCTTTTTCTTAGGGGATTGGAGGCAGGTAACTGAATACTGAACATTGTGAACACGCAAAATCACCAAAACATTGTGTTTTCGTAGAATCAGCACTATAATCTGCCCCCCTTTTAGGGAGCTCCTACGTAAAAAACTTAGACAGTGGCCTGCCCTTGGGCAGTTGGCACACCCGTTGCCTTAGGTAGACGGTGGCAGATGGACTCAACTGATGCTGGAAGTGAACACTAACCACCTGAAGGAGCATACGATGCGTAACCGTCTGACTGTTGCTCTGGTTGCCGTTCTCGGCCTGGCCTTCTCGGCCACCGCGAACGCCCAGACGTGCACCACCGCGGGCTGCTCTGTGAGCACCACCGCGTCGGTCACGATCCCGACCCTGCAGAAGCTGACCCTGAGCGCGACGACGACCGCTCTGGGCGTGCCGACGATCGACAACGTCGATTCGGCCGCGAACCCCGTGCAGACCGCGGGTCCCTCGGTGACCGGCAAAGCCAACGTCCCGTTCAGCGTGACCATCGCGTCCGGCGCCGCCAACTTCACCTCGCCCGCGGGCGTGACGAAGTCGGCCGGTGACCTGTCCTGGTCCCTGACCTCCGGTGGCACGTACACCGCGCTGTCGACCACGGGCGCGAACGTGATCAGCCAGACCCTGACCGGCGGCAGCCAGTCGGTGAACATCTTCTATCATGCGGCGTGGCACAGCACCGACGCTCCGGGCGCGTATTCGCTCGCCGTCGTGTACACGCTGACCGAGCCGTGAAGCTGGTTTTCTCTCTGACGACGCGGCGGGTGCGCTGGAGCGTACTCGCCGCGTTGTCTGTGTGGGGCCTTGCAGCGGCGCGTCCCGCCGCTGCGCAGGTCTCGGTCGATCAGGCGGAGATCGTGCTGCACCCGCAGCCGTCGTCGCCGTCCGTGGCGGGGTTCAACGTCTCGAACGAGACCAACACCACGGTCCAGGCGACGGTCTACCTGAAAGACTGGGATCACGACGAAAACGGGAACAACCGGTTCCTCGAGCTCGGCACCGTTCCCCAATCCTGCGCGAAGTATCTGCATGTGTTCCCCCTGAGCCTCCGCCTGCCGCCGCACACGTCACAGGGCGTGCGGCTGGGGCTCCAGGGTGCCGACTCACTCCCCGCGACCTGCTGGAGCATCGTGTTCGTGGAAGCCGCGCCGCCGCAGGCGGGCGCCGGCCGCCAGGTTCAGTACGTCCTCCGACTCGGCGTGAAGGTCTACATCGAGCCGCCCGGCCTCTCCGTCGACGGGGACGTCGAAGGCATGGGCATCGACACCGCGCGGGCCGTGCGCGTGGCCCCGGTGCGTGGCGCGAAGCCCGTTCCGCCGGCTCCCGACACCGTGGTGACCTCGGTGCAATTCCGGAACACGGGCGGGCTGCCGGCGATTGTGAAGGGCGAGATCGAGTACCGCCACCTCGACAACTCGGTGGCCCAGAGGGATTCGGTCCCCACGTTCTACGTGCTGCCGGGCGCTGCGCGCCGGGCGCGCGTACCGCTTCCCAAGCTACCCAGCGGACACTACGTCGTTCTGGCGCTGCTCGACTTCGGTGGCAGTGAAGTCGCGGCCGGCCAGGTGCCGTTGGACGTCCCCTAGTGCGCCGTCTGGTCCTGGTCCTCACCCTCCTGCTCCCCTCGCGCGTGTTCGCGCAGGGGAGCGTGGTGTTGACGGTGACGGGCGGTCCGGTCACGGTTCCGGCGCCTGCGGTTGCCGATTACAACGCCGGGTTCGTGCTTGATCCCGCGGCGCTGTCGTACAGCGTGGCGATCAGCGGCGGTCCGCCGACGATGCTCCGTTCGACCACCGTGAGCATCCGGGCGACATCGGGGAGCTTCGGCACCCTGCCGGTCGGCGATCTGCAGTGGGAGCGCTCGGACCTGACGACCTGGAACTCCCTCACGACGACCGACGTCCAGGTCGAAGCCCGCACCGGACTGCAACGGACGCTCGGGAACACCAACTGGAGCAACAGCGTCCATTTTCGCTGCCTGATCGCGTGGACCAACACGCCGCCCGCGACCTACAGCACGAACATCATCGTCACACTCACGGTGACGTCGCCGTGAACCGCTGGGGCGTGATCGGCGCGCTCTCGCTGGCCACCGCGGCTGTTGCAGCGGGGGCGACGGTCACGCTCCGGAGCGCGTTGCGGCACGCAGGCCGCCACTCGCCGGCTCCCTCGGCCCTCGCGGCCGCCCCGATTGCCACTCGGCCCGACACGCTCGTGCAGACCGTGAATCCCGCGGCGCCCGCGGTGCGGTCGGTGGTGCGCCTGGCGACCGCAACCCAGGTGCCGGCCCAGGTCGCGCAGCCCGCTCCCGAGCCGGCCCCGGTCGCATCGGCGACGCCCGCCGCCCGCCTCGAGCTCGAGCCGGTGGAAGCCGCGGCGACCCCGCGGTCGGTGCAGGTGGTTGCGGTCCCCGTGCCGGCCGATCTGCTCGGTGGCGGTGACGTACAGTACCAGGTCGTTGCCGAGGGGGACGCCCATCTCGTCGGCGCGTTGAGCGGCACGGTGGCCGTGACGTCGGGCCAGGCCAATCGCCCCGTCGTCGTGACCGCGAACCTCTCCCGAAGCGCGCCAGCCGGCGTGCAGACCGTGGCCCGAGTGCAGTTCAGCCAGCTGGGGGCCGTGCGGGGTGAGGTGGTCGTTCGCCTCAACGTCCTCGCGATCCACAGCGCGCTGGTTCGACTCGCGCAGACCGTCCTCGGCGGTCATGCCGGCGAGCGGATTCCCTTGCGCTACTTCGTCACGAATACGGGCAACGCGACCGACACCATGGCGGTCCGCCTGCTTGCTCCGGTGGGCTGGCGGGTCGACGGTGCGCCGACCTCCATCGTCATTCCCGCGGGCGCCACGGCGACTCAAGAGGCGGTGCTCTGGGTGCCGCGTGATGCCGGGATTGGATCCATTCGCCTGGGGCTGGTGGTGGCGGCTGGTGGCCGCGACGTGGCGCGGGCGGATGCCGGGCTTGAAATCGTCTCGGGGGCCGCGATCCACGGTGGTCCGACGATGCAGATCAACTCGGGCGTCGCGTCGGTGCTGACGGACCGCACGTCCGCTCCTGTCTTCCAGGTAGACGCCACGGGCCCGCTGGCGAATGGTCTCACGATGTCGGGCCGGTTGGTCCAGGCCACCAACACGGCGACCGCGGATCCGATCGCCCTGGCCCGGGTCGGGTACTACCTGGGGGGCTCGTACCTGTCGCTCGGCGCGCCGCACTGGCGTGCCACCGCAGGCGCGACCGGTCACACCTTCTCCGACATCACCGGCCTCAATGCCTACGGACGTGGTGCGTCATTCTCTTTCGACGACAACCGCTACACGGCCGACGTGCTTGGGGCGTCCCCAAGTGTCGGCACGCAGTCGTCGAGCGGGCACTTGTACGGGGCGCGCATCGGGATGCATGTGGACGGCGGCTGGGTCGGCGCCACCGCCACCGACTTCCAGGACAACGTGTTCGCGCCCCGGCAGCTGCAGGCGTTCGGCGTCGGGGGGATGTCTCCCGCGTTCTCCGGGTTCACGGTGTCAGGGGAGCTCGCGCACCGGACGTACGCGACGGGGTCCGGCATGGGCTTCTCCGCGGAACTCGATCAGCGTTCCACGGACAACCAGTTCCAGCTCCGCGCCCTCTCGGCGCCCGGTGGTGCCGCCGCATACGCACGCGCGAAGACGGAGTTCGACGCGCAGGCGGCCCACACCATGGGCAACCTTCAGCTGAACGGCTCCGCCTTCCTGAGCACGGACCAGAATCAGGGGTTCGGGAGCCTCCGGTCCGTCGGGTGGTCGGTCAGCCCGCGGTACGAGGTGGACAGTCATCTCTCGCTGACGCTCGACGCCCACGGCAGTGCCTACACCGTGAATGGTGCCGTCGGGTCGTTCGGCTCGAACGAGTCGGCGGTCCGCGCGGGTGCCGCGATGCATTGGGGGCCATTCTACGCGAGTGGCGGCCTGTCGGTGGGACAGGTGTCGCGGACGACGGACCTGCCGAACGCGCCATCGATCGTGGATGCCGGCGGCCGGTACGGCATCGAGGGCACCATGGGTGCTTCGACCGATCGCGGACTCTTTGAGGCCAGCCTGTCGTACGACCAGAACGCCGCGCGGGTCGGCTATCTCCCACACGAAGCCCTGTTCGGTGTCCGTGCCGACAACGTGCCGGTATGGGGCAACGCCCGCGTGCACGCCGAGGTCCAGCAGTACCTGTGGTTCGGGGCGCTGCCGTCGGCGACGCTCGTCCGGCTCGGCGTCGTCATGCCGTTGCCTGAGGACTTGCGTCTCACCGTCGATGTCCAGCACAACCCGCTTCTGACCGGACCCACGGGGGGCAACCGCTGGGTGCCCGTAGTCAAGCTCGAGCACTCGCTGGCCGTGCAAACCGGGTCAGGGCATTCGCTGGTGCACGGTGTGGTGTACGAGGACCGGAACGGGAACGGAGTGCGGGATCGTGGCGAGCCAGGCGTGGCGGGCGTGGTCATCCGGCGGGATGGCGAGACGACGGTCACCGACAAGAACGGCGAATTCACGTTGTACCAGGAGGCGGCGGAGCGGCTGCGCGTGGATGAGACGTCGCTTCCGTTCGGCGAGGTCGCGAATCCCGCCTCTGCGGTCCAGTCGGTCGATCAGAAGCGCGTCGAGATCGGCATCTGGTCGACGGCGACCGTGAACGTGCAGCTGGTTCCCACGGCCGATGAGACGGGACGGGTGCCGCGCGTGGACTTCCGGCCGGGCTCGTTGAGCGCCGTGGATTCGGCGGGGAACGCCTGGTCCGCGCGGACCGATTCCGCCGGCGCCGCGCACTTCGATGCGCTCCCGCCGGGCACGTACCACCTCGAGCTCCAGCTGCAGGATGTCCGCGAGCCGGTCCATGCCACGGGTGCTGCCCCGACCTTTGTCGTGAAGCCGGGCGTGACGGTGCCGGTGATCCGGGTGCCCGTCTATCCGCGTCCCGTGCGTCTCTTCGATCCCACCAATCAGCGGGGGCGGGGCGCCGCCAAGGGGCACGGGTGAACCCGGCTTTGGGCCTGTGCGCGGTCCTGCTCGCGGGGTGCGTGACGTCCACGGACACGGGGTCGTCCACGCTGATGGTCACCGGCGATTGGGACTACACGGCCAGCCAGACCTCCCCCACCGCGGCGAGTATCACGGGTACCTTGATCATCTCGTCGCAGTCGAACGGGATCTTCCAGGGCAGTGCGAACGCGTCCGAGAATGACGGCGGTACGATTACACCGCTGTCGGGCACCATCGCGGGTCAGACCGTCAACGACACCACCGTGGACTTCGACATCTTCTTCGACCCGAATGGCCGGAGGCACGTAGCCGCCGTCGTGCGGGATACGATGCGTGGTAGCTGGGTCGAGACCGGCGGGGCGACCACGATGGCCGGCTCGTTCATGGCCGTCCGGCGGAGTGGACCGTGAAGGCGAGCGTGGGTGTGGTGCTGGCGTTGCTGACCATCGGGCCTCGGACCCTGGCGGGTCAAACCTGCACGGCGGCTGGGGGAGGCGGCACGTGTTCGACGGCCACGATCGCCGCCACCATGACGGTCAATGCCGTGGTGCAGCTGTCATTGTCCACAACGACAACGGCGCTCACTGCACCGGGATCGGCCGACTACGATGCTGGGTTCGTCGCCAACGCTGGACCGTCAGCGACCGTGGCGTGTAACGTGACGTGCCGTCTCCAGATCAGCGCGGGCACGGCCCTCTGGTCCGCGACCACGACCGTGGTGTCGGCTCCGGCCCGAACCAACAAGCCCTGTGCGGATTTGACGTGGAGTACGAGCTCTGGGGGAACGTTCGCGGGACTCACCACGACTCCGGTGACCGTGCAATCCATTCCGGCGACGGGCGGCTCCGCGCCGGTGAGCATGTTCTATCGGACCAAGTATGCCTGGGGTGCCGACACTCCGGGGAACTACTCTCTCACGGTCGTCTTCACGCTCGCGGCGCCCTGAGTTTGTCCCGAGCGCCGAAAGGCGCGAGGGATCTGCTGTCGTTCATCGGGATGCTTACCGCGTCGTGAGCGTGTACCGCACCACCATCGTGTAGGCGCCGGGCCGATCCTGCTGATTGTCGTAGGACGTCTGGTACTGGAAGGCCACTTCCGTGTCCGAGGTGTGGCTGCCAGCCGCGGCCTGCGCCGGATCCGTCGACATCGGCGTGTATCCACCATTCGTGCCCACCCGCCAGGCGAGGTCTGCCGCGGGCTTGCCGCTCCGCGCGCCCTGACCCGCGGTCCACTCGGTCGTCGCCGCGCTCACCTCGAGACGCCAATCCGTGTTCGACTTCACCCGCGCCGTCGGGCCGCTCAGAACCTGCGCGCCGGTCGCGATGTCCTGCGCCGACGGATTCACCGTCACGGCCGCCGAGCGGTCCAGCGACAGGCCCATCAGGGCGCCGACCGTAGCGACCACCTGGTTCGTAGTGCGGCAGTTGTTGGCCGAGCAGGACTGGGCGACACCGATCGAGGGGATCAGAGCCGAAGCAGCGAGAGCGAGAACCAGAGTCGAGCGCTTCATTGTCAGCCTTCCGGTGTGGGCGCGGTTGAACTGCTCGCCCACCCTAAGGCACATCGCGTACCTGGTTCGGAGCCTACGTATGTTGTTGATCTATATCTAGATAGAGATTTGTAACGAACAAACTGTACCGTGCGATTCGTATAGATATTTGACAGTGAACTTCACAGAAGTGACGATTCTGCCCTGGAATAGCCACGGAATGGGCCAGCGGGGAACTGTCTAGTTATTTGACGTTTTCAATGCCTCCGGCCGTCTTTCGGACCATTCGCTCGAGCGTGTCGAAGTCGAACGGCTTCACCAAGGTGGGTACGCCGGTCTCTGCCACGAGCCCCGCCGTGTCCTCGGCGAAGGTGTCTCCCGTCGACAGGATCAAGCGTCGCAAGAGCTCGGGACGGTCCTTCTTGAGGCGGGCGATGAAATCCCGCCCATTCATCCCCGGCATGCGGACATCGCTGATGATTACGTCGTACACGTGGGCCCCGAGCGCCTCGAGTGCGGCCTGGCCGTCCGAAGCGACATCGGTAGCGATCCCCGATCGTTCGAGGTACCGCCGGGCGGCCTCCCGAAGAGCCGGTTCGTCGTCCACCAGAAGCACTCGGAGGCCCGCGGGATCGATCGCAGGACGGGTAGCCGACTCCGGGGACGCCTTGGGCAGGGGACGGGCGTCCCGGGGGAGCTGCACAATGAACGTCGCGCCCTTACCCGAGCGCGAATCCACCATGATCCGCCCGTTGTGCTCCTGCACGATGCCGTAGCAGATCGAGAGGCCGAGGCCCGTGCCGACGCCGACGGGTTTGGTGGTGAAGAACGGATCGAAGATCTGTGCCTGGATTTCGGCGGGAACTCCCGGTCCGGAATCCGCGACTTCGATCCGCACGGTGTCCGGCGTGGTGACGGTCCGCAGGGCGATGGACCGGTTTCCCTGCTGTGCGGCCAGGGCCTGCTCCGCGTTGATCATCAGATTCAGGAGCATCTGTTGGAGCTGCGGACTATTCCCCCACACCACGGGCGTTTCGGGTGAGAGGTCCACGGCCACGGCGATGTTCAGCGTGCTGAGGTGGTAGGACCGGAGCGCATAGGTCCGGCGCACCACGTCGTTCACGTCGATCAGATCCCGTTCGCTGCCCCCCGACCGCGCAAAGGCGAGCAGGTTGGACGTAATCCGCCCGATCCGCATCGCTTCGTCCCGGACCATTTCGACCATCTCGCGCTGCTCGCCTTGGAGCTGATCGAGCAACATGGTCTGCGCGAATCCGGAAATGATCGCGGCGGGATTGTTGATCTCGTGTGCCACGCCGGAGACCAGCTGTCCCAGCGCCGCCAGCTTGTCCGACTGCTGGAGCTGCGCTTCGATCCGCCGTTGCTCGGCGTACGATTCGGAGAGGGAGCGGGTTTGCCGCTCCACGTCCTGCTCGAGCCGGTGCGCGTACTCCTGGTCGGTGCGGAGCGTCAGCACGAGGCGCGCGGCGATGACGACACCTCCAGCACCTACCAGAATTGCGGCCGGCACGTCGATGCCGGGTCGCAGAATGCCGATGACTGCCACGCCGAAGACGCCGCCGAGGCCGGCGATCAGGACCACCAGATGAGGCAGGATGCCCGCTTTCGGACTGTCGAGGCCACGCAGGGGCAAGAAGGGAGCGCGCCAGGCGATCCCGCCCGCGAGGAAGTTGAAGACGAAGGACCACCCCATCACCACTAACCATGTCGCAACGCCGCCCTGGGGGGTCAGAAGCTGAAGCAGGGCATACGTGACGTTCAGGAGCGCGAACACGGTCAGCGCCAGGAAGGCGCGCGTCCCGTATTCATGGAGGGCTCTCGTCCGGTTCAGCATCCCGATGAGGAGGGTCCAGAGCATGATGACGGCTCCCAGGCCGCACGCCAGACCGAGGACCGTTCGCCGGGAGCCAGTGAGGAGTCCCAGCTCACTGGTCAGTTCATAGGTGAGGATCACGCTCGTGAAGGTCAGGAGGACGGTGTCGAGGACGACGGCAATGCCGCTGACGCGCCGGAGCTGGGGGCGCAGCAGCGTGGCGACCGCGATGATCAGGCAGGGGTAAATCCCGATGTACCCGGCACCGGCAAGGGTGTCGTGTGACGAGTCATCTCCGATTTGCCCGATGAACCAGGAGAGGCATCCGAGGGCAATCCAGGTCAGGGCGCGCCGCTCGATGGGATCCGCGGCGTGGCGACGGGTAGCAATCGCCGAAATCGCCGCATACGCAGGGGCCCAAGTCCACCCCGCGTCGGCGATAAACGCCTGATGGGCTGGGTAGAGAAAGTAGGCGAGGGTGGTGCCCACAAAGGACGCGAGAGCCCCAACCGCGATCACAAGACCGCGGCGATCCCGATCAGCCCGGACGTCTGCAGGGGTCACGGGTCACGAAAGTACGCGTCCGGCACGGAGCCGGGGAGAGGTGGCTATCTTCCGCTCTCATGGCGACCCCGGACCCGAACCGGTGGGGCTGGCGCGAGGCTCCGCTGAAATCCCTGACCGAATGGCCCCGCCTCGCGGAGTTCGCGGCGCGCGCCCGGGTCGACGGCCTCACCCACACCGTGGTGTGCGGGATGGGGGGCTCGAGCCTGGCCCCCTGGGTTCTGGCCTCGAGCTTCGGCGCGAAGAATCTCACGGTGCTGGACAGCACCGATCCCGCCGCCGTCCGGGCCGTCGAACGTGCCTCTGATCCGGCGCAGACCCTGTACGTCATCGCGAGCAAGTCCGGCACGACCGTGGAGTCGATGGCCGCGTGTCACCACTTCGCGCGTCTGGCGCCCCCCGATCATTTCGTCGCTATCACCGATCCCGGCACCCCGCTCGAGCACAAGGGCCGCATGGAGCGCTGGCGTGAGGTCTTCGCTCACCCCGCGGATGTCGGGGGGCGATACGCGGCGTTGACGGTGGTGGGCATGCTGCCATTGGCGCTCATGGGCGGACCGGGGCCGGCGGTACTGGAAGGGGCGATGGCGGTGGACGAGTCGAAGGCGCGGGAGCTCGGCGCCGTGATCGCCGCCGCGGCCCACGCGGGACAGGACAAGCTCGCCTTCAGCGTGTCGACACCAACCGCGTCGGTGGCGGCATGGATCGAACAGCTGGTGGCGGAAAGCACGGGGAAGAACGGGCGCGGCGTGGTGCCCGTTCCCGGGCCGGGCCGCAACTCGAAAGACGTCTTCACCGCGCCCGCTTCGGGCGACCCGGTTTCCCTCGGCGCCACGTTCCTGATCTGGGAATTCGCGACCGTCGCCCTGTGCGAGGCCCTGGACGTCAACCCGTTCGATCAACCGGATGTCGAGTCGGCCAAAGTGCTCGCGCGCGCCGAGTTGGCGCGCCCGAGCGGGACCGCAGAAGCAAGCCCGGAAACCCTGTCGCCGAAATCGCTCGCGGCGGAGGCGAAGCCGGGCAACTACGTGGCGGTGCTGGCCTACCTGCCGCAGACGCCGGCGAACGATGCGCGCCTCGGCGCACTCGCAGGACTCTGGAGTGGCGCGACCGGATGCGTGGTCACGACCGGATATGGTCCCCGGTACCTCCATTCCACGGGACAGCTGCACAAGGGTGGCCCGAACACGGGTCTGTTCCTCGTGGTCACCGCTGATCCCGATCAGGACATCGAGATTCCGGAGATGCACACCACGTTCGGGAAGCTCGAACGCGCGCAGGCCGTCGGAGACATCAAGGCGCTCCTGGCGAAAGCACGCCGGGTCTCGCACGTGCATCTGCGAGACCCGGACGATTGGAGCGTGTTGTCACCCGCCTGATCTGATCAGCGGTCGTCGTCATCTCCATTCACAGCATGCCCTGGCAAGTACGTCCGGTGAGGCGCGGGCAGCGGCTCACGGCTGCGGACACTCTGCCAGATCTCCTGATTCAAAACCGTTTCGTCCGCCAGGTCGGGCCCCGCAAAGTCCTGATCGGTGAGCCGCGACAACGATTGCTTTCCGTTCAGTTCGCCGAGGGGCCAGCGCGCCTTCGCCACGCGAAAGGGCGTCAAGTCGAGGTGCGAGGTGAAGGCATTGGCGAGGGGCGTCGCCCCGGCGTCGTACTGCGAGAGGGGGGGAAGGCCAAGGAAGATCCCGATGGTCCGCACCACGGAGCTGGTGGAATACATGGTGCTGTCTACCGTGCCGCGTCGGGCAAACGGCGAAGCCATGATGAGCACCGACCGGTGCGCGTCGACGTGGTCTGGTCCATCCTGGGCATCGTCTTCGAGCGCGAAGAATGCCATGCTCTTCCAAGCCTTCGACCTCGAGAGACGGGCGACCACCTGACCGAGGGCCAGATCGTTGTCGGCCACCATGGCCCGCGGCGTGGGGTGGGTCGCGCGCTTGCCCTCGGTGTGGTCGCGCGGAAGATACAGAATCACGAGCGCAGGGAACGTGTCACGCTGGTCCCAGGCGTTCACGGAATCCCCGAACAACCGTGCGCGCGTCGTGTCCCTGATGTTCAGCTCGAAGCCGGGAAACTCCGGTGCGGTGATGCCCTGGAGACCGGGCATGGAAGAAACGCGGCTGCCGTTCGAATCGTGAACGGCTTCACCGAAGTTGACGGTCCAGAGGCCGGCACGGCGCGCCGCATCCCAGAGATAGGCGCCGCGAGGGTTGGCGAGATCCGATCCGTCCTCCAGATCCCAATCCCGGCGGCTCGAGTAGATCGCGGGCCAGGTTTTTTCGTTGTATTCGCCTGCGAAGGCGCGATCGGTCCACTCGTGACCGTCAGCGGAGACTTCGCCGTCGACGTAGAAATTGTCGAACAGGACGAAGTGGCTGGCGAGAGCGTGCGCATTCGGCGTCACCGAATCGTTGAAGATGGCGAGCTTCGCGTCGCCATTCCCGCGCTTCACGTCGCCGAGCACCTGGTCGTAGGTCCGGTTTTCCCGGATGACGTACACGACGTGATGGACCGGCGGCAGGTCGGGTGGCGCCCCCCGCAAGGCCGGGTTCGAATACGGTGAAAGACTCATCACCGTCGCAGTCGCCGACGCGAGTCCCGCGGAGTCGGGCAGGGGGATGGTCGACACCGACCCGCGCACCAGATCCGCGATGTACGGACCGGACGGGTTGGGCCCCGACCCATTCCCCTTGCCGTTCGCGACATAGAGCGTATCGCCCTGGTGGGAGACTTCCACTCCCGTGGGATACCAGCCGACCGGCAGGAGTCCTTCGACGGTCGGGGTGGCCGCTCCGACGTTCACGACGGCGACGGTATTGTTGCCGGCGAGTGCGACGAAGAGCCTGCGCCCGTCGGGCGTGAGTGCCAGGGCATTCGGATCGCTGCCTGTGGGCGCACCGCGCATCAACGCGACGGCAAGCAGGTCCGTCACCCGGCCTGAGTCGAGATCGAGCCGCGCAACCTCGTTCGCACCGGCCAGGGTGGCGAACAGCTGATGTCCCCGGAGTACCATCGACGAGGGATGCGGTCCAACCTCGAGCTTGGTACCATCGACGACGCCATTCGCGGTGATGGGCAGGCGCTCGATACTCGAGTCTCCCCAGTTGCTCACGTACACCGCCGCGGAATCCGCCACCGCGGTGTAGGGGTGATGTCCGACCCCGTACCTTGCCGTCACCGCCAGCGAGCGCGAATCCAGGATGTAGACCGAGTCGGAGAGGTTGCCGACGACGGCGACGAGGTCGCGACCCGGCAGGACGGCGATCCCGGCGGGGAAGATTCCCGCGGGGGGCGGAGCCAGCACGACGGTGTCGACCGCCGGTGCGCCCGGGCCATAGATGACGCGGTAGACGCGGTTGGTGCTCCCACCCGAGGCCCAGACCGTATCCGCCGCGGGCGTGCCGCGATGTGCGAGCCCGAGCCAGGC
>Ga0126381_100005749_pt1 | contig 13698 bp, 15 predicted proteins | sample PanSoiMetPlot_28_FD_96465 | JGI IMG/M metagenome (GOLD analysis project Ga0126381, IMG submission 96465) | Tropical forest soil microbial communities from Panama - MetaG Plot_28 | ecosystem: Environmental > Terrestrial > Soil > Tropical forest > Bulk soil | place: Panama | collected 2016-02-17
CCACACTATGCGGTGGGCATGTCATCGGACCGCGACGTTTTCGTGACGCTGGTTTAACTTCCGCGCCGGTTGGAAATGTGCGCCGCCAGGAGGTCGCAGAGCTCTCGGACGGCGCCGTGGCCGCCGGGACGCGTCAGGCGCACGTCGGCCAGGTGCCGCACGTCGGGATGCGCGTCGGCGACCGCGACGCTGCATCCGACGATCCGCATGCAGCCGGCATCGTTGACGTCGTTGCCGACGTACACGACGTCGGCCGCCGCGATGCCGCGCTCGCGCAGGAGGCATTCGAGGCGGTCGGCCTTGTCACCGACGTTCTGCTCGAGCGGCAGTTTCAGCTTGCGGCAACGAGCCGTGACAAGGGGATTCGACTCGGTCGACAGCACGAACAGATCGAGGCCGAGCCCGCGCAGCCTCTCGATGCCCAGCCCATCGCTTCGATTACACGCTACCGATTCGATGCCATCTTCGTCGACCCACACGCGGTTGTCCGTCATGACGCCGTCGAAGTCGAACACCACGAGACGAAGATCCTTCGGGAACGGCCGCCGTGCACCCGGGCGCACGATCGGCCGATCGAAATGTTCGAGGAGCCACTCTGTCCGGCGCCAGTCGCTTTCGGTGTCGATATCACACGTGTACGCGGCGTCGATGACCAGCGCTCCGATGCGATCGCCGCTCATCGAGGCCTGTTCCCTGATGACTCGTGTCCGGATGGCGTCGACGAGACCCGTTTGCCAGTACGTCTGCGGCAGCTCCTGACGTGGCCGGTTGTAGCCCTCCGGAACGCCGGCGTCGAGGAGCGGCGTCATCGTGCCGTCCGCTTGCAGGCGCCACATCTTGTACGGATTCTGCGCCGCCAGCACGACGCCGCGAACGGAGTCCAGCGTCTGATCTCGTCGCAGCCGTTCGACGGCATTGTCAACGCAGTCGGGTGGGCGGAGCGGCGACGTCGGGCGCAGCTGGACGATGATCTCGGGAAGGCCCTCCGCGTTCGCCTCCAGCCAGTCGAGAGCGTGCTGAAACACCGGCAGGTCCGGCGTGGCGTCGCCAGCGAGCTCGGCCGGTCGCAGAAACGGCACATCGGCTCCCCACGCGCGCGCCACTTCGGCTATCTCTTCATCGTCGGTGGACACGATGACGCGGTCGACCTGCCGCGCCTTCAATCCAGCCTCGATGCTGTACGCCAACAACGGAATTCCATCGAGCGGCCGGATGTTCTTCCGCGGGATCGATTTGGATCCGGCGCGCGCAGGGACGATGGCGATCGTGCTCACCACGCGGTCCAGCCTCCGTCGACGACAAGATTAGCGCCGGTCATGTACGACGAAGCGTCGGAGAGCAGGAACAGCAAGGCAGCTGAATATTCGTGGCTGTCGGCCATGCGGCCAAGCGGTGTGCGCGCCGAGTACCGACGCACGAATTCTTCCGACTGATCGGTGTGCACGCCGCCAGGAGTCAGCGTGTTGACGCGGATACCGGTGCCAGCCCAGTACGCAGCGAGATAGTGCGTGAAACCAAGCACGCCGCTCTTGGTCACCGAATACGCAACCGGCTTGTAGCCTCGTCGATCGCCGGGCCGCTCGGCTTCATACAATCGCTGGTCTGGTCCGACCAGGCCGTATGTGGACGACACGTTGACGATGACGCCGCGCTGCTGAGCGAGCATGGTCGGCGCCACTTCGCGAGCGCAGAGGAACATTCCCGTGAGGTTGACGGCCAGCGCGCGGTTCCAGTCAGCGAGCCTGTATTCTTCGAAGGGACGATCGAAGTCGGCCAATCGATCGCCGCCGAACGACGGGTTCACGGCGGCATTGTTCACCAAACCGTCGATGCTCCCGAATGTCGCCAGCGTCGTCCGAACCAACTGCGCGACCGAGGCCTCGTCCGTGATGTCGACCGCGACCCCGATCGCGCGTCCGGGCTGGTCGCCGAGCTCCGCTGCGGCCGCCGAGACGGAATCGCCGTTGATGTCGGCGAGGACCGCCGACGCGCCGGCGCCGACGAGCGCGCGCGCGTACTCTCGCCCGAGCAGGCCGGCGCCGCCAGTCACGATCACCGTGCGGCCGCAAACGTCGAAGGCGTTGGTCATGATGAATGAGCGGGGATCCTTGTCCCGCTGATTGCCCGCCGCGCCGATACTGCCGCTTCGAGCGCCGCGCGGCCGTCGGCAATTGTACAGAGCGGCTGCTCATCGCCGCGCAGACATGCCAGAAAATGTCGCATCTCGTCGCGAAACATCCAGTTCCGTTCAAAACCAGCCGGCGCGGCGACGGTTTCCCAGCGCCTCGCGTCGACGCAGTACCGGTGGGCGGCGGAGTCGGCGTCGTTCCAGGTGACAGTGCCGTCGGCCCCGACCACCGTCAGTTGATGATTCGGCGGCCGCTCCACGAAGTTGAGATGGATGTGCGCCGAAGCGCCGTTGACAAAACGAACGCTCACGTCCACGCACGTGTCGACCGCAAGCCCCAGAGCGTCGCGCCGCGACTCAATCGCCGTCACGTGCGCGAACTCGCCGAGCAGCCAACGCAAGTAGTCGAAAGGATGCGACAGCGTCAGCAGCACACCGCCGCCTAACTCGGGGCGAGCGGCGTACCCCGCCCGGTAGTCCTCCCACGGGTGAATGTCGGGCAGATACTCGCCCCAGTGCACCTGCGCGGATACCACCGGTCCAATCGCGCCGCCGCGGATCCACGCGCGTATCTGCCGCAGGCCTGGGTTGTAACGGAACTGAAAGCCGACGAGCGCGCTCAGCCCGTGGTCGGCGACGAGCGACTCCAGTTCGGCGACACCTGGCAGATCGTCCGAGAGAGGCTTCTCAATCAGCAAATGCGCACCGGCGCGCGCGGCAGCCAGGGCGACCTGAAGGTGGAGCGCGGACGGATTCGACACGATGACGGCGAGCGGACGCCGGGACAACGCTGTCGACAAATCGAGATCGACTGGAAGTCCCGTCGGTTCGACATCGTGCGGCGACGATCCTCGGGTGCGAACCGCACGGATGTGCGTCCATCCCAGGGCGCGCAGATTAGCGAGGTGTCGCCGGCCGATCGAGCCCAGACCCACGATGAGGATTTCGTCCACGGAAGGATTTTCGGACACGCACGTTAAATCAGGGTCACGCGAACGTAGCGTCGTTATGACATCGCTACTGCATAGTGTGTGCGAGGTTCCTGGCAGCAGATGAAACGATCGATCCGCGCGCGATTCGATGAAGACGGTTTCGCTTGGACGTCGAGTACTACGTGGCGCGCCTGCGTGCGCTCGCAGGCGACGCCGAACCAGACGCCGAGTGGATTCCTTCACAGACGTTCGTCTCGGTGGCGAAGCGTTTCAAGTAGGCGCGTGGATATGGCTGTCAGAAACATTTTGCTCATCTGCGGAACGCTGAGCCAGACCAAGGCGATGATCGCGATCGGCCGGGAACTCGCGGATCACAATTGCTCCTACACGCCCTTCTATTGCGACGGTCACCTGCTACGAGCGAGCCAGCGCGGACAGTTGGACTTTACGGTCCTCGCTGGCGCGCTGCGCGAACGCTCGGTCGCGTATATGCGTCAAGCGAACGTGCCGATCGACGATCGCGGAGAAGCGCGGGATTACGATCTCATCGTGACCTGCAGCGATCTCATTCTGCAGGACAACATCGAGGACAAGCGCATCGTGCTGGTGCAGGAAGGGCTCACCGAGCCCGAAGGGTTCCTGTTCTGGCTGGTCAAGCACCTCGGCATTCCCCGCGTCTTCGCCAACACCGCCGCGTTCGGTCTCTCTGACGGCTACGAAGTGTTCTGCGTCGCCTCGCCTGGCGCACGCGATCTGTTTCGGGCCAGGGGCGTCCGCGACAGCAAGATGGTCGTCACCGGCATTCCGAATTTCGACGACGTGAGTGAATTGCGGAACAACGATTTTCCGCACCGCGACTTCGTGTTGATCTGCACCTCGAACGCGCGCGAGACGTTCAAGTACCACGACCGGATGCGGTTTCTGCGCGACGGCTTGAAGATCGCGGGCGGGCGTCCGGTCATTTTCAAGCTGCATCCGGCGGAGCAGCACGATCGAGCCATCCGCGAGATCCGATCGATCGCACCGTCCGCAATGATCCTGACTGACGGCAACACCGAGCAGATGATTGCGAATTGCACGGCCCTCGTCGCGCCCTACTCCACCGTGGCCGTCACCGCGGCGCTCCTCGGCAAGGAAGTCCATTCGTTCATCGAACCGGAATTTCTGCGGCAGGTGCTGCCTCTTCAGAATGGAGGCACGTCTGCCAAACGGATCGCCGACGTCTGCCGCGCCTGTTTCGACTCGAATCCAATTGAGATCGAGAAAGTTCGAGCCGGAGTCGAACTCAGGGTCCAACAGCCGCCACCCGGCGAGCTCCATCTGATGCCTCAAGCCGGCGAGCACAGTCTGTGGTACTCGTTCACGCAAGGCCTTCGTCACGCGCTGCGCCCCGCGCAGGCGCCGTCGGCGATGGATCACCTGCCGCCGGCGCGGCCCTTCAATCGGCTCGATTAGTGCGTCGACGACACGCAGAGCTGATCCGCGCCGGGGCTTTCCTCGTCGGCGTCTTCCTTCTCGGAACGCTTTTCGTTCGCCTTGGGCCCGCTCGAATTCTGTCGCTGCTCACGTCGCTGGGCTGGAATTTCGCGGTCGTCGTCCTTCTATTCATTGCGCACGAGTTCGTGCGGACGGTCGCGATCAGGCGGTGTCTGCGAGGGGATCCGCGCCCCTCTCTCGACGAGATGCTCCGGATTCGACTTCTGGGCGAGGCGGCCGGTGCGGTAACGCGCACCGGCTCCTTGGCCGCCGAGCCGGCCCGCGCGTGGCTGCTTGCGAATCGTGGCGGGCAGGGCCTGCCCGGTTACTCGGCAGCCGCCGGCGAACTGATGGCGAACAGCGCGATATCGGCCGCAGTCAACGTCGCGGTCGCCGGATTCGTGCTCGTGACGGCGAGTCTCAAGGGTCCCGTGGTGGTCCTTGCGCACACGCTCTTGTGGGGGTCGCTGGTGTATCTGCTCGTGATTATCGGCATCGTCATCTCGCGCGTCCGCATTCTCGGCGTGTGCGCCAGGGCCGCGGCCCGGCTGCCCCTCGTCGGACGCTGGCTGCGCGCGGATGCGACGAAGGTGCGAACGATCGAGGACGCGATCAGCTCGGTGCTCACGGAAGGGCTTGCGGCGGTGGCTGTCCTCGTACTGCTGGAAATCGCGGCGCAAGCGATTCTCGTAGGCGAAGTCTACTGGGCCATCCGATCGATGGGTGTCGCCGTTTCGTACGAGTCCGCCCTCTTCATCGAAGTCATGACGAGGGTGCTCACGATCGTCGAGTTTGTAGGGGCAACCGAAATGGGATTCGCGATTGTCTTCACGTGGCTCGGTCTGCCGGCGCCGATCGGCTTCACGCTTTCTCTCGTCAAGACGCTTCGCAGTCTGACCGCTGCGGGAGTCGGGATCGGATTGTTGACCGGCATCGAGCGCTCGAGCGCCGCGTGGGTTCCCGCGCGACGCCCGCAGAGCGCGATGCTCGATTCGGGAGGTTAATGTCATGCGACTCGATGCGCTCAGAGCGTGCGGGGTCGTCCTCCTGGCGGCGGCCGCCGTCGCAATTCCCGCGGCGAGCAGCCAGCCCGTATCTGACTTCCAGCCGCAACTCGAGGCCGTTCTCTCCGGCGATATGCATTTCTCGAGCGCCGACCTTCTTGATCTCACACGCGGAAAGATCGTCGCCCGCACACTGCCGCCTGCAGCGCCTGAGGAAGTGGGCGTAGTCGGCGCGATCCGGGTCCACGGATCGCGCGATCAACTTGTGACCGCCTATCGCGACATCGTCACGTTCAAGAAGAACGCCGCGGTGCTCGAGATCGGCCGCTTCAGCGACCCGCCTGGCGACTCGGATCTCGACTCGCTGACGACCAACCACGACGACTTCGACCTCCGCGGGTGCAAGGTCGCCCACTGCGACATCCGGTTGCCCGCGAACGGCATTCGACAGATTGCGGCAAGCGTCGACTGGCGGCAGCCCGACGCCGACGCGCAGGCGTCGGCGCTCTTCAAACAGCTGCTTATGGCCCATGTGAGGTCGTACGTGACCGGCGCGCCGGGACGGATCACGCAGTACGACGATGGCCGGACCCCTGTGTTGCCAGTAGTCGCGGGAGACGAGCTGATTCGAACTGCGTCTTATCTCGATACGCTGAAGCCCGGCCTCGCGGCGCATATGATGTGCTTCTGGTCGAACCCTCTCGAGAACGCCGACGATTTCCTGTACTGGACAAAGGAGGCGTTCGGCATCGCCCCGTTCATTTCGGTGACGCACGTGACGATTGCGGCGGCGGGCCCACACCAGACGATCGCGACGAGCCGCGACGTGTATTCGAGCCGCTACATCGACGGCTCGCTCTCGGTGATGATCGCCAGCGACGCGGTCGGCGACCCCTCGTCGTTTTATCTCGTTTATGTGAACCGCTCGCGGGCAAGCGCGCTGCGAGGACCGATGGCCGGCCTGCGGCGATCGATCATCGAGCACAAAACCAGAGTCGGCCTCGACACCAATCTTCGCGACGTCAAAGCACGCGTGGAGAGCGTGAGTTACCTCGGCGTTAGAACCCGCTAGAACGCATCATTTCGCGACGCTCCGAATCAGGTTTTCAAGACGGGTAATTCCGAGACGAATTCCTGCTCGGCATTGGAGCAGCTCGCAATCACTTAGCTGACGGAATTCGGATTGCATCTCCTACCGCCTGCGCAATGACGGTGGCCGCACGCGCGTTCGGATGCCGATCCCAGGACAGACGCCAATCGGGATCGAGTTGGATGACGAGGGTCGGAATCTGCCCGGTAAAGATTCGCGATCGGAGGGCGTGTTGAACGGTGTCCTCGGCGCCGAATCTCGGAATCACCACGAGTGGGAACGCGTGACGGTCGCGCGCGAGTTGCGCGATCGCACGAAGCGCGTCGCGCGTCGTCTGGATTCCCTGTTCGACCGTGGTATCGCGACGGTACGGCACCAACAGCCCGGCGAGCGCCATGACGGGCGAGGCGTGTTCGGCGGGCAGCCAGCGAAGACCGGGCGCGAGGTGGGGTCGATCGTCATCCAGATTGCGGCCGAACAACTCGGTCATGAAGATGGCGACGACCGCAACCGGCTCGCGGAACTGCGGCAACTCGCGAGCCAGGCGCAAGTAGATCTGGTCGGTGCTGTAACCGTGCACCGCGAGGTTTGCACTCTGAACGTGCGTCAGCGTCGCCACCTGCGCCGGGATCGATTCCTGCCACGTGAGGCCTTCGCCGAACATCACCGATTCGCCGGCGAATACGACCGTCGGGCGTTCGCGATCGACAGGTTCGTCGACGCGCCGTACACGGTAGCCGTTGGCGTCGATCGCGTATTCGATCGGCCGGCCGGCCACGACAGCGCGACCGGTGCGAGCCGGCGCGAGTACCCACCCCAGTCGATCGTCTTCCTGTCGTCGCGGCTCTTCGTCCTGCAGCAACCACTCGGTGGGTCGTACTCGGATCCAACGTATGGCGAAGTCGGCCGCGACGATCGCGAGAACGCCGGCGACGATCGCTCGAAGCGTCATGGCCGGAGCGTGCGTCAGCCGGAGCGCCAGTCGACGCCTCGCCACGACGAGGCCGACACCGGCAGCGACGATGGAAACGCGCACAGAGGATTCGATCCAGACATACCCGTGCCGTGGAACGAAGAACGACGGCAGGAAATGACGATCGAGCCACGCCTGGTTCGCCGCCGCCGCGGCGACGACGAGTCCGACACCGACGATCGCCACCAGACGGGCGGACAACCGCACGCACGTGAATCTATGCCAGATCGCCGAGCGATTTCATGTCCGTGACTCGGCCCGCCACGCTCGATCGATTGATGCGGCCAATCCACCACTGGGTCTGGGCGGACCAGGACCGCCGGCTGCGCAAGCTGATGACGTTTGCCGATGTCGAAACCGATGGCGGTCGAGACATCGTTCGCGCGGCCGAAGTCACCACGGATCCGCTGCTGCGTCGCCTCTATCTCGAGCACGCCATCGACGAACTGCGTCATGGCGATCTCTTTCGAGATCGCGGCCGGGCGTTGTGGCGCGCGCGAGGGGGCGGACGCCGCGTGCTGCTGACCGGCAATCCGCTGCCCGGAGGACATGGTCTGGACGACTTGAAGATCGACGGCCAGCCGGATCATCGACTCCTCGCCTTTCTTCATGTCGCCGAAAAATCGGCCGCCGGACGCTTCACGATTTATCGCGAGCTCGTCGACGACGACCCGCACACTCGCGAGATATTCGAGCAGATTCTGCGCGACGAGGTGTTTCACATGAACTACACCTACATCCAGCTCGCGCGCATCTCGCCAAAGACCTACCGGCGTCAGGTGTGGCATGCGCGCGGGAAGCGCTTGTGGAACCGCTATGTCCGAGTCGCCGCGGCGATCGCCGGCGTCATGGGCGGCGCGCTGCTGACGCTGATCTACTTCGTGGTGCTGCCGCCGTTCGCGTGGATGGCCAGACGGGCGCAGCGTCGCGAACCAATCGGCTTCGTCCCGATGGCGCGGACGCGCCAGCACGCGTCGCCGAGAAGTCAGTACTGACATGAACATCCTCGGCATCTCCGCCCACTATCATGATTCGGCCGCCGCTCTTGTCGTCGACGGCGAGCCGGTCGGTGCCGTTCAGGAGGAGCGCCTGTCGCGCCGGAAGCATGACGCCGGATTCCCGGTCAACGCCGTCGAGTGGTGTCTCGAATCGGCGGGGCTCGACGCGGCGGACCTCGACGCGGTCGTGTTCTACGAGCGGCCGATGCTGAAATTCGAACGGATCCTGACGTCCACGCTGCGCGCCTTTCCGCGCTCCTGGCGATCGTTCCCGCATGCGATCAAGAACACGCTCGGCGAGAAGGTGTGGGTGCGCGGCATCATCGCGTCCCATCTCGGAATTCCGCGACAGAAAATCCTGTTCACGGATCATCATGCATCCCATGCCGCGTGCGCGTTTCTGACCGCTCCGACCCACCGTGCAGCGATTCTGACCGCGGATGGCGTCGGCGAGTGGGCGACGCTGACCGCTGGCGCAGGCACGCGCCGCGATCGCCGGGCCGAGATCACGTTGCGCCGCGAAGTCCGCTTTCCGCATTCGCTGGGGATGTTGTATTCGGCATTGACGGCGTATCTCGGCTTCAAGGTCAACGAAGGCGAATACAAGGGGATGGGTCTCGCGGCGTACGGCCGGCCCACGATGCTCGAGCAGATGCGAAAGGTCATCCGCCGGCTGCCTGACGGAGCGTTCATCCTCGCGCCGGAGTATTTCGAGTTTCAGACAACAGCCGAGCGATCGTACTCGGCGAAATTCATCGAGCTGTTCGGACCGGCGCGGCATCCCTACGACCCGATCGATCTGAAATCCGCCGACGGGCAACGCTTTGCCGATTGCGCGGCCAGCGTTCAACGCGTGCTCGAAAACATCCTCGTCGATATCGCGGCGCGCCTGAGGCGGGAAACGGGGTTACACGATCTCTGCCTCGGAGGCGGCGTCGCGCTGAACGGCGTCGCGAATGCACGGATTCTGGCCGAAGCTGGCTTCGATCGCGTCTTCGTGCCACCGGCCCCCGGCGATGCCGGGTGCGCGCTCGGCGCGGCGCTGTACGCGGATCGCATCTACCTCCGGAACTCGGATCGCGACGTCGCGGACCATCCCTTCTTCGGTCCCTGCGCTGACGGTCTCCAACTCGCCCGCGCGGCACGTGAGGACAGTCAGAACGTCGAAGAACTCGACGACGAGATGCTCGTCGAACGCATCGCCTACGCTCTCGCGGCCGGCCGCATCGTCGGATGGATGGAGGGAGCCTGCGAATTCGGCCCGCGTGCGCTCGGCCATCGCAGCCTGCTCGCTGCGCCCCACGACGCGGCGATGCGCGATCGTCTCAACCGCGACATCAAACGCCGCGAGGAGTTCCGTCCGTTTGCGCCCGTAGTGCCACTTGAATCGGCGGACCGGTTTTTCGACCTGCCGCGTGGCGGGGCGCGGCTCGGCCGCTATATGTCGGGTGTCTTTCCGGTCAGACCGGAATGGCGGTCGCGTCTGGCCGCCGTCACACACGTCGATGGAAGCGCACGCGTGCAGGTCCTCGCGCGCGAGATGGCGCCGCGGCTCCATGCGCTTCTCGAAGCCTACGGCCGCCGCACTGGAATTCCTGTCCTCCTGAATACGTCGTTCAACGTCGCGGGCGAGCCCATCGTGGCGCAGGCGATGGAGGGATATCTCACGTTCCGTCGCAGCGACATCGATCTGCTCGTCGCGGGATCCACGGTCGTGAGCAAGCGCGCCGCGGCATCGTTCAAGGAGTCTGGCGCATGGTCCTCAAGCAGCGAGGCGGCATCCACCGTCGCCTGATCATGATGGCGAGCGCCGGCGGCTCGATCGCCGATCTGACGCGGGGCCTCTGGCGCAGCGAGGCAGGTCAGCGGTGGCTGGTGCCGCTCGCCGTATTTCTGTGCATCTTCGGGCTGATTCTGATCTTCGCGACCGCCGTCGAAGCGCTCGCGCCGTTCATCTACGCGATCTTTTGAGCCGGTGACCGTCGAGTCGCGAACGGGGGTCGTCCGCCGCTTCTACAACGACGCACCCTTTCCGGGCTACGCTCCACACGACACGCTGACGGCGCTTCGCGCACGCGCGGAGCGGAGCCAATTCGCGCAACTGCTGGATCGCGCCATTCCATCGGATGCGCGCGTCGTCGAAATCGGTTGCGGGACCGGTCAGATGTCGCTGTATCTCGCGCGGGCCAGCCGCAGCGTCGTTGCGGCGGACATCGCGGGAACGGCGCTGCAGCTTGGACGGGATGCCGCACGGCGGTTTGGAGTCACGTCGATCCAGTTCGTCGAAACCGATTTGCACCATGCCGGGTTGAGACAGGACTTCTTCGACGTCGTCTACTCGGCGGGCGTCCTCCACCACACGGCTGATCCGGCGGCGGCATTCGCGTGTGTGACGCGGCTGGCGCGGCCAGGCGGAACCGTGGTCGTCGGCGTCTATAACGCGTTCGGGCGGTTGCCGCTGCGTTGCCGCCGCGGAATCGCGAGAATCACCGGCTTTCGTTACGTTCCGTTCGACCCGATTCTGCGTGAACGCAGCCGGGACACGGCGCGGGGCGAGGCGTGGCTGCGCGACCAGTATCGGCATCCCGAAGAACATCGGCACACGATCGCGGAGGTCAAACGGTGGTTTGCGGACAACGGCGTCGACTACTTGCGGACGTTTCCGAGCACAGTGCTCGACGATGATGGTCGCGATTTATTCTCGCGAGCGATCGACGACTGGACACTCGAAGAGTGGATGGCGCAAATAAGCTGGATATGGACACTCGGCCGCGAAGGCGGACTGTTCTTCGCCATCGGCCGGCGACGGTAACGGGTTTAGGGGCGCGCGGATTTGCCACGGAGGCTCAGAGGCTCAGAGTTGAGCCGGCCTGCTGCGCAGGCGCCGCCAAACCGGCACGTCGCGCGCCTGATGTCTCTGTGCCGCCCTCCGAGTCTTTGCGTCTTGTGGCAAACAAATCCGCGTGCCTCTCGGCATAGTACGACTGCTATCGCAGCCGCCTCCGTGGCGACGCGCGCCGTGGAGGCTTCGCATGCCGTTTCCGGCGCGGTGTTTCGACGATCGACAGGAGTGCGTCCATGGCGCGCATTTCGATGCGATCCCGCTTCCGGATGGCTTTCATCACGGCCCGCGTGATCTGCTTTCCGAGCGTCATGCCCGTAGCGGGCGCACGATTCATGCCAGCAAGAACGGGAGAAAGAGAGCGGCTTTTGCGTGACGCGCTTCGATCGCTGCCGGAATCCCGTCACCTGGGCGCAGCGACTCCTTCGTACATGAACGCCATCGCCTTTGGCCCCTCACCGTAACCCGTATCAATCTTCTGAATGTCGAATCCAGATCCGGCAATGAGCTCGGCGATCGGACGATTGAGATGACAGCCGCCTGCGATAGTGGTCCACACCGGGTCCAACCGGTCCTGCCATCTGCGAACGGCGGCGTCCGCTGAACGGCCGTGTTCGACGAACAACAGCCGTCCATCCGGTTTGAGTACCCGTCGCGCTTCCTGCAATGCGCATCTGACGTCAGGAATCGTGCACAACGTCCACGTCGTCACAACCGTGTCGACGCTGCGATCGTCCAGTGGAATCGCTTCAGCCGACCCTTCGAGCAACTCAGGCTCTCGTGGGCCGCTGTCGAACGACTCCCTCGCGAAGCGAAGCAACGTCGGTGATGGCTCGAGTCCGACAATGTGCGTCACATCAGAACCGTAGAACGGCAGGTTCAAGCCGGAACCGATGCCGATCTCGAGCACGCGGCCCGTGGCACCGGCGATCAGCCGGCGTCGATACGGAACCAGCGCGGCTTTCCGCATCGACAGCCGGACGAGATGCGGAACGATGTGTGTTCGGTAAAACCCCATGAATCACTTTGACGATCCATCGGTAACGTTTGTGCGGCAAGCACGCGTGCGCGTGCGCGACCGCGATCTCTTGAACGACACGGACAGGGCGCGCGTGATGGCCGACATCAAGCCGTGGATTGCTGAGCGGCTGCAGCCGATGTCGAGTCAGACGCGCGCCAGTCCGGCCTGTGATCCGTTCGGATCAGTGCGCGCCCTGGGTGCCGCCGTCGTTCGGGTAGTGCGGATGCCCGGCGGCGTTGTCGAGAGTCATGGAATCGTCGCCCGCGGCCGGCTTCATGCCGAGGAGATCGCGCAGCCGCCACGCGCTTTCGCAGCCGCATAAGGTGCGGCCGGGCGAGGAAGATCGGCAGCGCGTGGCGCTTGTCAAAGTCGCGCATGAGGCAGATTGATTTGCGCGGAAAAAGTACGAGTCAGAGAGGAAACGCATCGCCACTGCGAACGGAACGAGGTATAAGGGCGCCCATCATGGCGTGGATTGACGTTCCGATCACTCACATCACGTTCGGCCTCTTCACGGGCTCGACACCGGGCGCCACCGTCAGCGTGGCGGCGGGCGATCTGAAGCTGTTTCGCTACAAGCTGCTCGGCTCCGACACCGTGCTCGTCGACTTCAGGATTGCGAAAGCGTTCTTGACTCCGGCGAACGCGGCGGTGACCGGCGTTACGATGGAGTTGAACGTTCCCTTCAGCAGCGTCTTCTTCCCAACGCTGGGTCCGCCGAACTCGTTCATGGATGCCGGACAGTCGTACACGAACGACTGCGTCATCGCGGTCGATCCGGGCAGCCTCCAGCACGTGCCCGCCGTCGTCGCGGTGCTGAACGAGAGCAGCCACAAGGTCGTGTTGCTCATTCGGAACGTGCCCGACAGCAACGTCAACGCCGGCGGCATCGGCGTCGTCGGCTTCTTCGGACAGATCGCGTTCGAAGTGGAAGTGACGCAGAAAATCTAGCGCCGCTCTACGTTTTTCGCGCGAGCTTCGGTGTGCACGCGAGGAATCGGCGCGGGTTGTCGACCATGATCGCGCGCAGCACCTCGTCGCTCGCGCCTGCCTCTTTCAGCTTCGGCACGAACACGGTGAGCGTCTTGGCGTAGCCCTGCCCGCCGTTCTTCTTCATCTGCGCCGCGCTGGAGATGTCGGCTGAGAACATCAGGTTGTCAGCGAAGCCCGCCTCGAGCAGCGCCATCACCATCGGCACCTGCTGGGCGTCACCGGGACCGCCTTGCCGATCGAA
>Ga0126381_100005750_pt1 | contig 13696 bp, 29 predicted proteins | sample PanSoiMetPlot_28_FD_96465 | JGI IMG/M metagenome (GOLD analysis project Ga0126381, IMG submission 96465) | Tropical forest soil microbial communities from Panama - MetaG Plot_28 | ecosystem: Environmental > Terrestrial > Soil > Tropical forest > Bulk soil | place: Panama | collected 2016-02-17
ATTCGGCGGACTTGACGGTCTCCTGGATCACCCATTCGCAGTCCTCCATCTCCTTCGCCAGCGGGTCCGGGTAGATCTCGAACGGGTTGACGACCTCGACGCAGACCTCGCCGGTCGCGATGCTGCGCGCGTACAGGCCGTTCGGGATCTGGCCCATGTCCTGGGCGCGGATCGGCCGCTGCGTCTGGTCGTGGATGACGGGACTGCCGGAGCCATCGACGACGATGTCGACCTTCTGGCCCCTGGTCTTGTCCCAGGTGATCTTCCAGAACCCCGACGCGCAGACCTCGGCCCACAGCAGCACGTCGTACAGGCGGTCGGTCATGTACAGGCAGCGCCACAGGTAGTCGAGGATCTTCTCGCCCGTCTTCGCGGCCTGCAGATCCGAGTCATCGGATGTCAGCGGCACGACCTGGAAGCCCGGCTTCTGCTGCGTCATCTTCGCGATCCGCGTCTGCACGACGCCCTGGATGCGGTTGTCGGTGATCGTCATCCGCCACGGCTCCAACCGCGGACGGTCGATCCGGCCCCTGTTCCAGAACACCCACTGGTAGCCCGAGTAGTAGCTCATGTTCAGCGACCACAGGCCCTCGTAGCGGGTGCGCTGGCCCCGCGACTGCGACAGCAGCGTGTCGAGGTCGCCGACCGAGCGGTCCTGCAGGATGCCGGCGGTCGCCCGTTCACGCGTCGCCATCGTTCATTCCTCCGACCTTGTAGAAGTCCGGCACTTCTTCGCCGACGAAGCCCAGCTCGGCGAGATCCTTGGGCGGCGGCGGCGGCTCGTAGGCGATCTGCGGCGTCGGCACGAACTGCGGGTGCTGGATCCGGTTCAGGAGCTCGCGGCGCTCGTCCAGCAGCTGGCTGCGCTCGAGCTGGTTGCGCTGGCGCACCATCTCGCGCTCGGCTGCCGTGTTCTTCTCGGCCAGGTGCATGCTCTGCAGGTGCGCGACCTGCAGGCGGTAGATCGCCACCACCAGCAGCACGATCACGGCCAGCGCGCCCGCCGCGATATAGGTCATGTCCTGCGCGGCCGGGTCGGCAACTCGACCGGGACCGGCCGCTCGCGCAGCGTGTCCTCGAGCTTGCGCGAATAGGTGTCCGAGCGGTCGCGCTGGGTCTTCAGGCGCTGGTTCTCGTGCCGCAGCCGCTCGAGTTCGGCGGCGATCTCGCGCGTGTCGCACATGTCGATGTGGACGGCGCCCGAGCGCAGGCAGTCCTCGCAGATGATCAGATCGTCCATCGCCTGGCCGTCATCCGCCCAGCCGCGGTCGCTGGCGGCGTCGAAGTCGACATAGCGCTTGTCGGGCTTCTGGTCGTAGCAGGCCGAGCAGTACGGCGGCATGTTCGTCGGCCTGATCTCGTTCGCAAGTCTCGTAGCCATGTGTCTTCTTTCTCTTAGGAGAAGATTGCTCCGTACTCGTGGCTGCGGGGACGGCGGTTCCAGTTCGAGCCGCGCGTGCGCTCCAGGAACGCAACCCGGTTCATCGGATCCATGTAGCGCTCCTCGCCCGGCGCGCTCGGCCTCCTGGGCCGTGCCATGCACATGTACCGCAGCGCGTCGAGCAGATGATCGTCGCGCTTGACGACCTGTTCCTTGGCCTCGTGCTCCGAGCGCCCCTGGCGGACCCAGTGGTAGCGGCGGAACTCCTCGATCAGGTTCGCGCAATGCGCCTGCACGTGCAGTCGCGGCCCCTCGCCGGGCTGGCCCTGCAGCCTCTCCTTCACCCTGTTGATCCCGGCCGGCACGTCGTTCTGCCCCAATATCGTGACAATGCCATGGTCACTGTATTCCATCTGGTCCGAGCGGCCGGTCTGGTGCGCGACGTTGCGTGCGCTCGGGTCGATCGTGTACGTCCGCAGCTTGACGCGCCGGCGGTCCTCCATCATCCGGATCGCCAGCGCCACCTGCGCGACCGTCGACTCCTGCAACGCCAACTCGTCGAACACGACCAGATCGTCGTCGCTCGTCAGGTACGCCCACACGACCGCCGCCATGTGCCTGGTGCCCGGGTCGATGCTTCCCAGCAACAGCACATTATCGGGAATCTTCGCGCTCGGAACAACATGGATGTGACGCTGGAACTCCGGGTACACCATGCCCGAGAACTGTACGAACCGGCCCGACTTTCTGGCAGCACGCTCCTCCCTGCTGAGTCCCGCCAGCACGCGCGCCTTGGCCTGCTCGTTCAAATAAGGATTATCATCCATATCCACGATCACGACCGTCGCATTCTTGAGTTCGCCGCGCTCCCACGGCACATAGATCTCGTCGTACATCCACGACATGCCGTGCAACGGCGTCATCGTGAACAACTCGTCACCGTCATAGTCGATCAGGCGAAACCGGCACTCCTGGCGAATCTGGCGCGGCGGCTCCTCGTCATAGTGAACACGGTGCAGCGCCGCACCGCCGAACTTGTCGAGATCCTGCTCGAACGTCATGAACTGCAGCCACGACCCGTTCTTGAACACCAGCATCCGCATCTGCTTGTCGTACGCCTTGTCCCAGCTGTTCCCGGCCAGCTGCTCCCTCGGCGCCCACTCGCGCAGCTTCTCGAACACCACGCCCTCCATCGTCGAGGTGAAGTCCGGTGTCACGATCCGCGCCCGGAACGGCGGCTGCCAGCGCTTGAACCGCTGCAGGTGATCCGGCACGACATCGGCGTCGACACACTGGATCAGGTCGTCCAGGATGCCGGCCGTCGTCTTGCCACTACGGTTCCCCCCCAGAAACGCTTTCACCGGCTCGACCGACTCGTGGAACGCGCGCTGCTTCGGGTACGGCCGGTACGCGATCAGCGGATTGCGGGCGATCTCGCGCTCCAGCGCCTCCAGCTGCTTCAGCACCTCCTTGCGCTCCCGCTCCGGCAGCGCGTCGATGCGAGCACGGTTGATCGTCAGCACCGCCTATCCTTCCTTTCATCTCATGGGAAATCCTGATCGCCTTCATCAGCGGCGTCGCCAGCGTCATCGGCTCATTCCATGCGATCCACATGGTCGTCAAGCACGAACAGAAAGAATGCGACGCGCGCCTCGACGCCTACAGGGAAGGACTCCATGAAAGGACACCGAGATGAGCAGCTTCGCCGCTAGGCTGACCGCCGTCATGGCCGGCACGCTCTTGCTGGCCGCAGCCTCCGGCTACACGATCGCCAAAGCCCTCGGCGCGAGTCCGCCCGCCCCATCGAAGACCGTCACGATCACCGTTTCGAACGGGACCACCGGACCAACCGGAGCGACCGGCGTCACCGGCCCCGAAGGCGGCATCAACTGTCCCGACACGTTCGTCCCCGGCCTCGTCGTGATCAACCACCCAGGCGGCCAGGTCACGATCTACGCCTGCATCAAGTGAGGAGCCCATGCGCCTGTTCCTGCTCGCCGCGCTCGCCTGCGCCGTCATCGCCCTGATCTGCGCCGTCAGCCCCACCACGATCGCCGGCGTCGGAGCGATCGGCTGGCTCAGTGCCAGTGCCGTCGCCTACCTGTCGGATCTCCTGTTCGGCGGCGTGCTGCCGATCGTCGGCGGCAAATGATCGCCGGCCTCATCGCCCTTGCAATCGCCGCCGTCCTCACGGTGATGCTGGCGTGGACACTCAGATGAAGCTTGAGTATCGCTGCGTCTGCGGCTCAGAACTCACCGTCACGACCCGCCGCTACACCACCGAGCTCGCCGCGGCCTGGACCCAGCACGCCGCCTGCCCAGCGCTGTGGGCCAGACTCGGGCCGGTCGACCAGACCGCCCAAACGATCGAACTCAGCCCCTGGGTCGTTCCAGCTTCCGGCGAATCCCACACGCCCGAGGAGCCGCCGAGGAAGTGACCACTTCCGAGCCGTGGCGCAAGAACTCGGTAGCTGCTAGGGTGGGGGAATAAATCCCACACCGTAGGAGGAGAGCATGCGAATCCACGTCACAGAGGAAGACCTCGAGAAAGCTGCGCGCAACCGAGAAGGGCTGCCGCCGGGACGCGGCAACTCCGCGACATGCGCCGTCGCGGTCGCCATCGCCCGGCAGGTACCCGGCGCACATCGAATCGACGTCGACCTCCGAACGATCCGCTGGACCGACGCGGATGGCCGGAAGGTCTTTCTCACGCCCTACAAGGTCGCGGACTACGTCATCGCCTACGACGCCGGCAAGGAGCTGCAGCCGTTCAGCTTCATGCCGCGCGAGCGCGTCGAAGCGCTACAGCGCCAGGCCGTCACAGCGCCCGCCAAGGCGCGCGAGAAGGCGCGCACCAAGGTAGGCACCGAGCGCGCGCGACTGAAGAAGGCAAGAGAGATCGTCGAGGACAGCGGCCAGAGCAAATCGCGCAAGGCCGCTGCGCAAGCGCGCATCACAGAAGCGCCCGAGCGCATTGCCGCCGCCGAGCGCGAGCTCGCCGAACTCAAAGAAGCCCAGCGCGGCATCGGCGAACCCGTCAGCGCCACCCGCACCAGCAAGGACACGCACCGCGCACCCAAGCTCGTGCTATCGAAGACGCGCGAATACGGGCGCCGAGTCCTGATGGTCAACCAAGGCCCCAACCGCACCCACCACGTCGACCACCGCGCATGAGCACCGGGCGCGTCCTATTCCACAACCGCGAAATCCATCTCGACGTGTCCGGGCGCATCGAGATCGGAGACAGCTACCCAGTGATCCGCGGCAACGGCCCACGAGAAGGTGACCAGATGGGCACCGCAACCGTGTCAGCAATCAACCCGGACGGCTCTCCCCAGCTGGACCTCTCCTGACCTTCACGTCGAACGGAGGCAACGGCTGCACACCAGCCCGCGCCTCCTTCGACGTCGGCCGATACCAACCCAACTCCGGAACATCCCGATGACCCGGAAGGGTAGACCCCACAAACCCCTCCTTGGGTACACCCGGCGTCGGCTCCGCGATCGGGATCTCGCCCGCCAGCGCACGCTCCAGCAGGCGTTCAGCCAACTCCCGCCTGCTCTTTCCGTGCCTCTCGGCCAGCACGTCCAGGGCATCAAGTAGCTCCGGCGTCATCCAGCCGAACTGTCTCGCGTTCTTCGGCGGCACGCGCGAAGGGTATACCCCGAGTCCCCGAGGAGGGGGAAATGTCGGGCTGGGACCCTCTCACGGGAACGCTCTGCCATGCCACGCCTGCCTACCCCCGCCCCATGCCAGGTTGCTGCCGCGATGCCTTGTGCCAAACGTTGCTTGCCGTCGGATTGTGCCGATTTGCAGCGGTTTCGCCGCCGCCGTCGACCACGGCGCCGCGATGCCAGACGTCGCCAGCTGGCGGGGTGACTGTCCGTTTCGGAGGGCCTCGAGGACCAGTGTCGACGTGACCATCTAGACGTCTGTACGAGCTCGTCTTGTCCGTTTCGGTGGGGCGCTGTAGACCGGTTTCGCCTAGCTACACGCGAGGCCTTAGAACGCCCTGCGGCTAGCGTTTCGGGTCGTTTCAGCCCGCCGTTATTGAGGTTTTGGCGTCCTGTTTTCGTTCTGCTAGAGTGTTGGCACCTGCTGATCCTGCAGGGTGTCTACATGGGAAGGGATCTGATGATTGTTGAGGACGTTGATCTCGTGACGCTTGCGGAGTGTCGTGCGGTCATTGGTTCGGGGCTTGGGAAGGCGTCCAAGATGCCCGGGGCGACGTTTGGGTTGTCGGCTACCGAGTGCATTACTGGTGGACGGTTGCAGGCGGTTCCGGGTTCCGTTTGCTTCGACTGCTACGCGATGAAGGGGATGTATCAGTGGCCTAGCGTCAAGCTGTCGCATCGGCGTCGGATGGCCGCGTTGCGTACGGCTCTTGGTGATGAGGCGCAGGGCCGCCGCTGGGTGCGGGCGATGGTTCGGTTGATTGCGCGTGCTGGCCATGACGTGTTTCGCTGGCATGATTCGGGTGATCTGCAGTCGGTCGCTCATCTGCGCCTGATCGTTGCGGTCGCGGTTGCGTTGCCAGACGTTCGGTTTTGGATTCCGACGCGCGAGACCGTGATCGTGCGCGACTACCTTGAGTCTGGCGGGATCGTGCCTGCGAACCTCAATATCCGGGTCAGCGCGCATATCGTCGGTGGGCATGTTCCGACGCGTTTGCCGCTGGGTTTGCCGATGTCGGTCGTTTTCAAGGATGAGGCGCCGGCGGACGCGCATGTCTGCCCTGCGCGCCATCAGGGCAACGCGTGCGGCGATTGTCGCGCGTGCTGGGATCCGGAGGTGTCGGTCGTGGCGTACCCGCTGCACTAGGTCGAAACGCCCTGCGGGGCGTCGACGGGTGATGCCCGTCCTGATGATGACCACGAACATGGGAGCCGTGATGCTGACTGTAGAGGTGAGGCGCGCACCGGATGAGCCGGTCGCGCCGAGGTTTGGGCTGCTGGAGGCGGTCGAGGGCTTGCTGCGCGACGCCGGCCGGCCGATGACGCTGGACGAGTTGGTGCCGCGGGTGTTCGCGCTGGTCGCGAGCGATTCGAAGACGCCGCGGGTGACGCTGTCGGCTGCGCTGAATGGCCGCGGGCTGCGGTCGGGCCGGTTCGTCCGCGTGGCGCCGGCAACCTACGATCTGGTGTCGCGATGACCGCCTGGGATCTGATCGGGCACGACGCGTCGGCCGGCCGGGTGCGCGTCGTAGGCGGTCGCACGCTGTATGAGGCGGTCGAGTATGACTGCTCGCGCGGTGGCCGCACGGTGCGGCTGGGAGTCGCGGACGGGCGGTGCGGTAGAGCCGTTCGTTAGGCGTTTGATCGCGGAGCATTGCTGGGACGTCGAGCATCCCGACTGAGGTCGAAACCGCGCGCCCGGCGCGGTCTGCCCGTGATGCGGGCACTGATGAGACCACGACATGGGAGGCATGATGGAGGAGCGCTACGACGCGCTTTACAAGCTGGCTGACGACATCCTCGACGCGTACAGCGAGCGGGTCGACCTGATCGATCCGGAGGGCGAGACCGAAGAGCCGGCCGAGGCCGACGCGCTGCGCGCGCGCCTCGAAGCGATGAAGATGGACACCGAGCAGCTGATGCGCGCCGAGGCGCTCGCGGCGCTGGTGATCCTCGACGGCATGATCGAGAACGCGGATCAGATGATTCGCGATGACGGGGTCGAGCCCGAGAACGATCCTGATGGACAGTATCCGGCGCTCGCGGCGTATCAGCTGACGCGCGACGATCTGGCGGTGCAGTACGACCTCGACGAGGAGATGGAGAGGGACGACCGAGAGGTCATACGAGCTCGTCTTGAGTTCTTGGCGGACGGCATTGGCGATCATGTCGACGATGCGCGTCAGCTGCAGCTGACGCTCGAGTTGCTCGACCGCGAGATTGAGGCGATCAGCTGCAATCTGCGCGATGAGTCGGGCGATATGAGCGCCGGCGGTTGCGAGCAGCGGCAGGGCTGGCTCGACGACATCGCGGCGATGGAGCGCGTGCGCGACTACCTCGAAGGCCGGGTGCTGTGATGACCGGCCTGTATCTCGACCATGTTGCGGACCTCGAAGAGTGGAATGAGGACTGGGATCACGAATGGCTGAAGCCGGCGGTCATACGCGCCGGCGCCGAGGTCATCGTCTATCACCCGGTACGCGAGCACGGCTATCCCGACCTCGCGGCGCAGACAGTGGTCATCGCCACATACCACGCCGCCGGCGCGCCGATCAGTCTGCGCGTCGTGAACGGCGGCAACCGGGACGACGTCGACTACTGGTCGAGCGACCTGGCGTGCCCGATCGAGGTCGTCTGGAAAGACGAGGACGAGGTCAACGGCGAGCCGTTCGGGCCTGTCGCGGTGCGTGTCGGCGGCTGGCTGCGCAAGCGGCAGGCGCTCGCGCTCGCGCGGAAGCTGGGCGCCGAGTTCGTCGAGAGCTAGCGATCGGATGCGAGCATCCTGGCGCTATGCTAGGGTGCTGGCACCCGCTGACTGGCGGGAAGACCAGCGAATGGGAGACATCATGAGAGCACTTGAATACCGGGTGCAGTACACGGGCGTCGAGAAAGACGACGCCAGCCCGGATTGCGAGATCGTGTTCGTGCGCGCGCGCGATCTAAACAGCGGCTTTGTGAAGGCGCTGAAACTGGCGCGCGCGCCGCTCGGTAACGGCGTCGAGCGCGAGATTGGCGCGATTGAGTTCTGGAGGGCGATCTGATGGCAAAACAGCTATCGCCTGACGCGTGCGCGGAGCTTGTGCGCGCGGTCGAGGACGGGCTGTCGCCGTTCGCCTATGAGGCCTGGCAGCTATCCGATGAGAAGTATCGCGATGACGGTTACGTGAACGATCCCGGCGCCGACGAGGAGGAAGCGGCCGAGGAGATCAAGCTCGTAGGCGAGCTCGAAGCGCGGCTGCAGAAGCTGCGGAGGAGGGATGAATCATGAGCGAGCCAAAGAGCGTCACAGAGGCAATCGACCGCGAGCGCGCGAAGCTGCTGGTGCCCGCGAATGCGGCTGAGAAGCTACTGGGCGACATGCGCGACGGCGCAAAGACCGTATTCGACAACAGCCGCATCGGCGAGATCCTCGACGAGCGCGGCGCTCGCGAGGAGATCCTCGACGATCTCTGGCTCGCGATCGGGGAAGCTCTCGCCAAGCATATCCGGACGTCGTAGGCGACTTGACGCGAGCATCCCGGCAGCGATGCTAGGGTGCTTGCGCCAGGCCACTACATGGGAGAAGGAATCATGGGAGAAGCTGAAGGAAACTGGGACGGCTCTTGGGCCGTCGAGGTCGTTGCCGACGCCTCGAACGACTGGATCGGCACCGCGATGCGCTACCCGACCTACCGGTCTGCGGACGCCGCCGGGTACACGCTCGCGATGGGCTGGACCGAGGTCCGTGTCTACAGGGTCGTCATGACCGAGGACCCCGTCAACGTGGGCCGCGACGGCAGGCTGCTGTGAGACCGCGAATGCAGCTGCCGCCGCCGCGCGAGCACCTGAAACTGCTCGGCGTGTCCGCGTACGACCACGCCACCGAGGCGACGCACGACGAGCTCGTCGAGGCGCAGCGCACCTATAGCGAGCTGCAGGCGCTCGCCGACAAGGCGCGCGACATGCGCAACGACGCGATCGAACGCGCACTGCAGGCACGGGTCTCGCAGGTCGAGGTGGCGCGCATCACCGGCATCTCGAGAGCCAGGATCGGCCAGCTTGTCAGGGGCGAGGCGCTGACGCCGAAACGGCCGTTGCTCACGAGCGACCGTAACAACGAGATTCGCGCTCAGCGCGCCCAGGGCGTCCCCGTGCGCGCGCTGGCGAGCCATTACGGGCTGAGCGAGACCAGGATCCGCCAGATCGCCGGGGCGAGGTCGTGACCGTCGTCCAGGTCGCGGCGCTCGGCGGTTTCGGGCTGCTGCTCGCGGCTGGCTGGTATGCGGCGTTGAGCGAGTACATGCGCGAGATCTGCCGGCATGACGCGCTGCTCGCGCTGGGCTACGTGCGGCGACGCGTGCTGCCGTTGACGGCGCTGGCGGTGATGATGGCGCAGTGGCCGTACCGCGGCTGGGCGGACGTCGTCATGTTCTTCGTGTGGGTGGGAATGGTCGGCCGCGTGCTGTGGCCGCGATACGGGCAGGGGCGATGAGACCGCTGGCGCTGGCGCTCGTTTTCGTCGTCGTGCCGTACGCGGATCTCGCCGGCGTCGCGATCGTCGCGCTCGCCGTCGCGGTCTGGTTCCCGGTCGCACTGCTCGTGCACGGGGTGCGGCGATGAAGCGCGCGCTCATCATCGCCCTGATCGTCGTGGCGGCGATTGTCGTGATCGCCGCGATCGCCGCTGCGCACAATCATCCGCGCTCGTTCCTCGACCGCTACATGCAGTGCGTCAACAACGCGAGCACCTATGCGGCCTACGAGGCGTGCGGCTCGCCCGACCAGTACGGCACGCCGTGACGATGATCCCAGAGGAGGTCTGATGAGAGAGCCCTGCCACGCCGGCGGCAAGCATCGCTGGCACTACTCCAAGGACCGGACACGCCGCGATTGCCAGCGCTGCGGCACGATCCAAGTCAAGGTCGGCAAGAAGTGGGTCAGCAAGATCGCGGCCGACCGGGGCTGGTACGTCCGCTAATGACCCCCGAGGAACTGATCGACGATCCAGACTTCATCGGGCGACTGCTCGCCGAACTGAACGACGGCATGCCAACCGATCGAACCTTCGGCCCCGAGGCACTGCGCTTCTGTCTGCGCGAGGCCCTGGGCTACGCCCGCGCCAAGGAGGGCCGCCGACAGCGCGATTCTTGAGGCCTTGCGTCCCGCACATGGGAGGCAGACGCAATGCGCAGCTACCGGCTCGGACAGCGGCAAGAGCAGATCGCCACGGGTGCGCGCCCCGCTCGCCACGGCAACGGCACCCGGCCAGAGCGCAGGCCAAGCGAACCGATACGCTGGCGCCGTGATCTCGGTCTTCACGCCGAGCCACGACCCGCGCTGGCTCGACGAAGCCCTCTACAGCATGCTCGCCCAGACCCGCGAGGACTGGGAATGGATCGTGCTGCTCAACGGCGACGCCGACTGGACGCCGCCGACCGACGCCCGCGTCCACGTCCACCGCAGCCTGCTCGAGAACATCGGCGCGCTCAAAGCGCACGCCTGCTCGCTCGCCCAAGGCGACATCCTCGTCGAGCTCGACCATGACGACGTCCTGCTGCCCGACGCGCTCGACCTGATCGACGCCGCATTCGCCGGCGAGCCTGCGGCGACACTCGCCTACTCCGACTTCGCGCACATGACCGCGGACGGCCAACCCGAACTATCGGACTTCGACCTGTCGATGGGCTGGCAGTCGACGATCGAACTCGTCGAGGGTGCCGCCTACAAGCGCTGGCACGCCTTCCAGCCCACGCCGTGCAACGTCGGCATCATCTGGTTCAGCCCCAACCACGTCAGAGCGTTCAGGACCTCCAGCTACCGTCAGATCGGCGGTCACGACCCGACCAGGGAGATCCTCGACGACCTCGACCTGATCCACCGGCTCTACCTGCTCGGCCCGTTCGTCCACATCCCGAGGTTGCTCTACCTCGCACGCGTGCACGACTCCAACAGCCAGAAAGCCCCCGAGCGCAATACGCGCATCCAGGCCGAAACCATCAAGCTCTACTGCCAGCGCCGCGAGGCCCTCCACACCGCCTGGCAGACCCGAATTTTGGGCGCAGAGAGGGCGACATGAAAATCTAAAGCAAGTCGTCGAGGCTGTCTACTTCCCGCCCGGAAATCGGCGGCATTCGATGTTTCGCACGTTTCATCGTGCGACGCCGCCCTCGGAGCCGACGCGAGCCCAGAATCGCTCCTCGGCGGTTGGCATCACACACCGGTCCGCGGATCAAGGCCCAGCCGGCGCCTCGCAAGCTCGACCGCGCGACGCGAGCCGAGATGCGGAGCGATCCGCGACACCGTCAGCGCACTGACACCACGCCAGCGCTCCTCAAGCTCCCTGTCCTTCTCCTCCGCGAGCATCGTCGTCGTCGAGCGCCCGTCCGCGTAACCATCGTCGAAGTCGAGCGCGCGCTCGAGCTCGGTGATCGCGTTGCGGATCGGCCGCAGCAGCCTCGACGCCGGCCCCATGCCCGTGTCCTCGTCGACCGGCGACGGCGGCGTCGACTCCTTCACGCCCAGCCTGCGGCCACTGTCGTAATCCTTCGCCGAGATCGTCGACCGCAACTCCAAACGGCGCTCACAGGCCGCGAGGCGCTGCGACAGCAGCATCTGCTCGCGCCCCGTCAGGCGGCGCTGGTGAGCGGCGAGTCTGGCGACATCAAGCTCCAACCGTCGCCGAGTGTAGCCTCGCGCGCGGATGGCAGATCGCCGAGGTCGACCTGGGCGACATGCACGTCGCCGAGGTAGACGTCGAAGACCGGGTCGACGTCGGAGCGGATCATCGCCGCGTACGCCTGCAGCACCGCCTCCAGCGAGCTGTCGGCCTCAAGATCGATCGCATAGACAACGCGGTACTTCATCGCTCGTCCAGGTTGTGCAGGAACGTGATGTAGCCGCCGCGGACGGGTGGGCCTGGTGGCGGCTGACTGCCTTGGCGCTCGCGGTGATGGGCAGCGTGGTGCTCAGGGCAGAGCCAGCGGACTTCAAGCGGCTTCGAGTAGTCGTCATGATGGCCCTGCGCCAGAGGCTTTCCGCAGACCTCACAGTCACCTCGAATGAGCCTGCCGTCGCGGATCGCGTTATTGACGGCCACGGTCGCCTTCTTCTTGGCGTAGTTCGCCTTCGCCCAGCGACGCTTGGCAGCATTGCCAGCCTCGCGGCCCTCGGGTGTACGCGCATACGCGTCCATCGCCGCACGTCGTTTCGTCTTGTCGCGCTGGTAGCGCGCACGATCTGCGGCACGCGTCTTTTCAGGATCGCGCCGCTCAACCACTGCGCGCCGCGCAGCGACGTCCATAGCCTGATAGCGCTCGCGATTGCGAATACGCGTCCTGCACTTTTCACAGACTCCGCAGATGCAGCTTGGATGCCGTGGCACCCTTCTCATGATAGCATAGAATGGCATATCTAGAAGGGGATGTCATCGTCGGAGCCATCGTCACCGCTCGGAATATCCGAGCGGCCGGGCACACGCTCCACGGTCTCGCGGCGCTGCATGCCGCCGTCATCCTCGTCGCGGCTGCGCAGCTTCTGCTGCGGCGCATCCATGAACTCGAGGTTCTCGACCATGATCTGCACCGCGGTGCGCTTCTCGCCGCTGTTCGACGTCCACTCCCGGAACTCGAGGTGCCCCGAGATCGCGACCCTCGAGCCCTGCTGCAGGTAGTGCTGCACACCCTCGGCGCGCTTGCCCCACATGTCCGCGTCGAAGAAGTGCGCCTTGTCGGTCCACTCGCCGCCGACCTTCGCCCGCCGGTTGACGGCGAGCCGCATTCGCAGCACGCCGCTGTCGCCGATGTCGCGCCACTCCGGGTCGCGCGTCAGGCGCCCCACCACGCAGACCACGTTCACGTCGTCAGGCATTGCATCCTCCTATCCCATGTCGATCCCATGTGCCTTCCTGGCCCCTATGCGTGCAGGTATAGCAGGTGCCCCGGACGTGCGGGGATCGATCGGCAGGGTTGATGAGGCCCTGCCGTCGACCCTGGGAGGAGAGGGTTTACCTCGCGGTCTAGGTTAGGCCAGCTGCGCGGCGAGCGCTGTGACCTCGCCGTGAACGTGCGCGAGGTCGCGATAGGTCGGCTCGAAGCGCGTACCGCGAAGCATCTCGCTCATGCCGTACTCGCGCTCCAGCGCCGCCAGCCCCGGCGACAGATCCATAAAGTGCCCGCAGTCGAACCCCAGCCACCAGATATCCGCCGGCCGACCAGGCGCCGGCACATGGCAGATCGCGCGTCCCGGCCGTTCGACCGCCCCGATCTCATCGCAGCCGTCCGCGAAAGTCAAAGAGCCATGGCAATCGGCACCTACCGCGCTGTAGTCGAGACCATGCGCGCGGTGTCCGGGCGGCACGCCGACGTAACCGCACAGGCTGCCATGCCGGTTGCGGACGATCAGGCAGTCGAAGCCCGTCGTCGCGTCGATCCACTGGACCTTCGTGGGCTCCTCAAGCCACGGCCCCGGACCCCATAGCTCGCGCTCCTCGTCGGTGATGTCCTGCCAAGTCTGCTCTCCCATGCCTGCCTCCGTTGATTGTGCGGCCTGCTACGGTGTGCGTCCACCTCGCCCCGAACGGGCAGCGGAAGCGGCCGGTAGCCGCCAAACACAGTGACGAGAAGGCGGCACCGACCGCCGATGGGAGGCTAGACCATGAGGCTATC
>Ga0126381_100005751_pt1 | contig 13696 bp, 9 predicted proteins | sample PanSoiMetPlot_28_FD_96465 | JGI IMG/M metagenome (GOLD analysis project Ga0126381, IMG submission 96465) | Tropical forest soil microbial communities from Panama - MetaG Plot_28 | ecosystem: Environmental > Terrestrial > Soil > Tropical forest > Bulk soil | place: Panama | collected 2016-02-17
ACGCTTCTGAATTCGGAAACTTGCGGGAAAAAGATTTAACAGCCAGCTACTCAAGTTGCTCCTTGATGTACGCTCGTACGCGATTTTCCCTGGCACGGCTAATGCTATTTCTGTGCCTGCTCCAGAACGGCTGAACAACCTCAACTCGGCTCCAATTCCTTCGGCACGTTCTAGCATTCCGGGAAGCCCCCAGTGCCCATCTTTTCCTGATTTGAGTACATCGGGGTCAATGCCGCAACCATTGTCCCGCACAACCAGGAGCAGATTCATTGCCGTGTATTCGAGGTCCACTTCAATGCTGCTTGCGTTAGCGTGACGAACGGCATTCAGCAAGGCTTCCCGTCCAATAAAGTAGACTTCGTCGCGGATTACCGGATGCACAGGCCGAACCGGGCCATCAACGACGACGCGGCATTTCGTCTCTTTTGGAATGGCTAGTTCCGAAGGGATCGAGGAGAGAGCATTTTCTAAACTCTTAGAGTCATCAACACTGGAACGGAGACCACGGAGGGTGTTTCTGCCTTCTTCGGTAACTCGTCGCATCAATTCAAGGATGTGGTTCAGTTGTGGTCTTGCGAATGAGTCCTCAGGAACGCTTTCCGCCGCGATATGGAGTTGCATAGACGCGCTCATAAGACCCTGCAAGAGAGTATCGTGCAACTCGTGGGCAATGCGTGTCCGCTCTGTCAAACGCTCATCGAAACGAGCATTCAACTGTTTTGTGATTTGGCTCATTCGAAAGCGATAGAAAAGCAGAGCTCCGTACAGCACGATGAGTGCACATGCTAACTGAAACCACCACGCTTGCCAAAGTGCGGGTTCAATCCTGAAATCGAGCGAGGTCTCGGGTCCGTTCCATAAACCGTCGCTGTTAGACGCCCTGACAGCAAAGCGGTAGCTGCGCGGTGGCAAATTCGTGTAGATCGCTTGTCGCGCAGCAGTCGGTTCACTCCAACTACGATCAAAGCCATCGAGCTTGTATTGGAACCGGACTTGGTCGGGGGCAGTGAGGTTCAGCCCCGTGTAGTCGATTGCTATCCTCCGAGGGGAGGCAGGGATTCGAGCAGGTGCGCTAAGCTTCGCCGGATTCCCATCGCTTGAGATTGCATCAATATGAGTGATCGTAGGCGGCGAATCGGTTCTCTGTCTTCTCCAGTCAACCGTGGACAGGCCGCCCTCAGTGGAAAACCAAATGTGTCCATTCCCATCGTTCGCAACAGATCGATCACGTTTCACTCCACCGACATGCAGCAGACCGTCATCAATTCCATACTCGCGAATCCCGCCATCTTCCACGCGACCCGCCAAAAGATCGCTTCTCTTGACTCGCAATATATGGTTTGAAGTCGCTATCCAAAGCGACCCGCTTCCGTCATCGGTGAGGCCAAAGACGGGCTCTCTCAACGCATCGCTAGTTTCGCTGACATCGTGAATCTGGCCCGATGCCAGGTAGGCCACGCCGGCGACGGTGCCGATCCAAAGTACTCCATCGGAGTCTTTGTGGAGCGAGATGACCGGGTTTGCTGGCATTCCGTCTTGAGAAGTGAAGGTGCGCCAATGACCATTTGAGAGAGTACTCAAGCCTGCGGACGTTCCAACCCAAATCGCGCCATCATGGCTCTCTTCGATCGAAGAGACATTGTTGGCTCCGAGACCGTCGCTCGTCGTATAAGTGAGGATCTTGCCGTTTCGCAGGCTGCTCAGACCGCCGCTGAGTGTTCCAGCCCATACAGTACCGTCCCGGCCGCGATAAACCGTATACACGCTGTTTTGCGCCAGTCCGTCGGCCTGTTTGTATGTCTTTGCCTTGAGTGCGTCTCCATTAATGGAGAGATTGGTCAAGCCGCCCGCTCGTCTTCCAATCCACAGATCATTCGTATCGCCCCATATCGAATAAATTACGTCATGGTCCAGCCCGTCGATTTTGACCGATTCAACCTTTCCATTCTTCATCCAGTACAGACCACCGTCTGTAGGAGCAAACCACATACGCTGCGCTGCATCCATGTATATCGGTCCAGTACCGGCGGAGGGCAGGCCTTGCTTGTTCGAATAGGTCAGGAATGCTCCGTTGCGGACTCGAACTAGACCAAGAGTGTACCCTGCCCATATGTTTCCCTCGCGGTCCTCAAATAATGCAGTGATCTGTTCATGTGAATGGTTATCCAACTCAAGTTGTGATACTCCATTCGTATTCAAGCGTATGAGGCTGTGTCCTGTGCCAACCCAGATGTTCGAGTCGCGATCCTTCATCATCGCAATAATCTGTGCGTTCTGAAGAGGGGGCTGACCATAGGTTTGAGCGATTCCATCGGTCTCCCATCGCGTCAAGCCCTTATCTGTTCCAATCAGCAACGTATTGTCCACGGACAGAAGACTATTGATTTTCTTGTCGGGAAGCCCGTTCGCGGCGGGGATTGCGACGCCCCTGTCCAGATAGAAGACTCCGTGATCTCTGGTACCGAGCCAGACTTTGCCATCTGCAGTTTGCGCAATTGAAATGATCAGGGAACGCGGTATTGCTTTAGCAAGGGATTCGAGTTTCCCCCTGCTGTATCGAAAGGTCCCATGCCTGATTGTAGAGAGTAGGATTGCGCCATCATTCCCCTGAGACATGGCCGTGACTCCTTCCTCTACTACTCCATCGTTGGGAAGCACCTCCTTGAGCATCCCATTCTGGTAACGAAATACATTGGGACCTTCGATGCGAATCCATAGGTCACCGTTATCATCAGTCGCCAGCCCCAAAACATTCTGAACAACCGATGTTGCCTGACTGGCTGTTGCACGGCGACGAATCTCAGACCGTCGAAGCGATACAGCCCCTTGTCTGTACCGATCCAAAGGTATCCATCTTTGGTTTGCGCAATCGCGTTTACCTGTCCCCCGATGAAGCCGTTGTTTGCATCCCATTGATCGCGAATATACTGCGACGTTGCCCATGACGGATCGAGAGCTAACGCCCGCCCGAGGAGGCAGAGCACCGCGAGACTCGTCAGCAGCCATCGTAGTCTCGAAGCGTTCGTCATCTCTCCTCATGGAAGGTACTGGAAGTTTTCAATAATAATCTCGGCCTCATGTTGCTCGGAGATTGAATAATTCTCTACGACACAGAAGTTCATCCGCAACGTTTCACGGCCAGCCGATGGTACTCCAGTTGTAAAGACGTGCTCGGCTATTGGCCGTGATTTGGTCTTGGCTGTGTTGCCGCGAAATGTCTGGAATGACGCGCGTCCAGGCTCCCAGTGCAACGAGTTTGTGAGTTGTCCCGGCGGGACTGTGAATCGAGAGACGTTGGCAGGGACATAGAAGGGTTGGACTATATAGCGGGCGTTTTCCCTGGCGGGATCGCCCCATCTGCCTATCTCCAGACCCACTTCTCGATGATGTGGGTCCGTAGGATAGTCATCCCATGTAAACGCGTTGAAGATCGTCGCTGGCTCCAGGTGCGACACATCGTGCACTGTAAGCAGATACGTGCCATATCCCAGACTTTTGGTCCCGGCGACCTCAGAACAGGTCCACTTACCCTGCTCGAGAGTCACTTTTAGATGCAGAAATCCCTGGGAGTCGACTCGCGCGTTCGCTGGGTCATAGTTATGGGAAGCACCATTTCGGCCGCTTGGCACTCCACGAATCGCCCATTCGTATCCGCTAAATTGCAGTGTGTTCGCAGCCGATTGTGCAGGGGGGGCCGGTTTACCCTTTACAGTCGCCACGGCGGCCACCTGGCCACCTTGCTTTGGCAGATTTTCGATAACATTCTGAGGTTTGAATTCGGCGTCAACAAGGAGAGCAGCATATTCAGTACCGAGGTGCGTCGGCGACAGCCACGTCCGATCCGACCGAATCTTTATGAAAGGCTGATTTGTTGATGGCTGAATCCACCACGGCCCTGCCTTCGCGTACAGTACGATTTGTTGATTTGGCCTCGCCCCGACTACTCGACCAGCGATACTTCCGTGCGTGTACGACCCACCTGATGACGTAGGAGGGACTTGAGTGAACTCGATGGTCGGCTGAACATCCTCCTGACGAGTGTTACACCCGATCAGCACTGTAAGGACCACCAGAGTTGCGTGGCGCAAGATACGGCCCCAATGCATTCCTAATGTGCACTTCGGACTTACTCCGCTCAGCAACCATGACGGAGTCTTCATTGTAGGCAAGCCACGCGGAGAGGTCACGTGCCCCCTTTTATTGGCGATGTATGCGCAGTCGATTGTACTCGCGAAGCTTGCCTTCGCACTACGATCCCGAGGATTCGCATCGTCGATATCAATTCGAGCAGACAGCCTCGCTGATCGTCCCAGGCGACATCGGCGCTTTGCCGCATATTCACTTACTCCTCCCTTTGAATCCGCCGCGTAATGACCGGCCAATGTACCCAGATGGTGGTATCCCTCTGCATACCCTTCGAGGTAGCAAAAAAATCACTGCATCTCGTGATGCACATTCAAGCGTGATTTGCGACAGTAACAGCCACAGGAAACAAGGGCCTAGGAAGCAAAAAGGATCTACAAAGGAGATACGATTATGGACCGGATGCTCGTGGTTGTTTTTGATGGTGAAGGCAAAGCGTACGAAGGGAAGCGGGCGCTTTTACAGCTGGATTCGGAAGGCAGCATCAGCGTGTTCGGTTACGCAGTCGTCGCAAAGAATGCAGACGGCACCTCAACCGTGAAACAAGGCGACGACGTAGGGCCGCTCGGAACTCTTGCCGGGACTACGCTGGGAAGTCTCATCGGAGCTTTGTTTGGTCCAGTCGGTTTGGCGATCGGAGCGACTGCGGGCTTTACCGGTGGCGCCTCAGCCGACCTGTACAACTCGGGTGTCGGCGACGACTTCATCGATGATGTTTCCAAAGTACTCTTACCATCCAGGGTGGCCTTGGTGGCGGAGATTGAAGAGGATTGGACAACTCCTGTCGACACTCGCATGGAGGCGATCGGCGGTCTCGTTTTCCGTCGTGCTCTGTCCGAAGTGAAGCATCAGGTTCACGATGAGAATGTCAGCTCAATGAAGGCCGACATGGCTCAGTTCAAGGCCGAGCAGGCGCAGGCTCATGCCGACCGCAAAGGCAAGCTCCAGGAAAAGATCAACCAGCTCGACTCGAAGATACAGGCTCAATTGCAGGGTGCCAAAGATAGACGGGCCGCCAGCGAGCGTGAAGCGCAGGTAAAGGCCAAGGTGCTCGAAGTAAAGGCTGCAACTGCCGAGGCCAACGCGTCCTAATACGCGATACAGAGAAGCAACTGAGGTAAAACAAGACCTCTTTACAGCAACGTGTGGGGCCGGGTGGTCAGACACGCTGCAAGGGCGAAACTCGTCTCAAAACAACAGCAACACCCAACCAATAGGAGAAGCAAATTATGGCACAACTGATAGTCGTTGGTTTCAAGAGGGACATGTACCGCGCCTCGCAGGTACTTAACGAGTTGCTCGCGTTGAACGATGATTGGGTCGTCGATCTCCACGATGCTGTGTCCGCCTATCGTGACTACAACGGCAAGCTGCGTGTCGACCAGAGCTACCAGATGACCACTGGTGAAGGTGCTGGCTGGGGCGGTCTCATGGGTTCCCTAATTGGCCTGACACTCGCAATTCCGTTTACCGGCGGAGCAACTGCGCCGGCGGCCGGAGCTCTTGCAGCCGGGGCTGTTGCCGGCGGTGCGCTTGGAGCAGGAGCCGGCGCGCTCGACGCTTCATGGTGGAAGGACGAGTTCGGAATTCCTGACGAATTCGTAAAGCAGGTCGGGGGGATGGTGCAGCCCGGCGACTCGGCGATTTTCGCGCTTCTCCGCAGCGCCGATCCCAAATTTGTAGCGGCCCAGTTCAGTGGCTACGGCGGCACGATTCTCAGCACAACCCTGACCAATGATCAGCAGGCGAAAGTGGAGGACGCTCTCCACAACAAGGCCGCCTAACCTTCAACGTTAGTCCTTACTGACAAAGGGGAATATCCATGAACGTCGCAGAGATAAAGGCATACAAAGAGAAGGTCGACGCGCAGTTGCACGAAGCGAAGGACCTGCTCAATGAATTTAAAGACCATGCGAAGGAAAAGCTGGCGGAATCCGAGATCGGCGCGATCGCCCACGTGAAGAAGCAACAGCAGATCGAAAAAAAGAGCGCACCACGACCTCAAAGCAGCAAGCGAACTAGCGGTCGCCGCAAAAGTCAAATCTGATATTGACGGAGATCGCTGGATTCCAAACCTCACGGGATCAGGTTGCTGCCAAGGTCAACCAGTCAGCTGCGTAGGTAGCTAGAGCTGATTATTTCAACGGTTCCGAATCATCGGGACACCAGGAAATCGAACCGGATATCTGGAGTCCCCTTGATTCGGCCCAACTTCAATGGAAAGTGGCCATGTCGACATTCAAACCAATTCGAAGGTTGCTTCTAAACAAATACCTACTTCTGCAGACCTGGGTAGTGGTCTGTATGGCAATGGTCGGCTGTTCGGCGCAGCAGCAAACACCAACGCAAGAGCAGAAACAGCAAGGCCAGGCCCAACAAGGGCAGAGTCAGCCTGCACAAGCTGAGCAAGTGGCGAATAAACAGGCTCAGGACCAGGACGAAGAAGTTCAGATGGGCCAGGAGGTCTTCAACGAGCTGAAGGCCAAAGGTGAAATCATCGAATCCTCTCCTCTGTACGACCAGTTGAAGCCGATTGTGGATCCGATTGCTCGAGCGGCACAGCCCTACTATAACCACCCCTTCAAGTTTTACCTGGTTCATGAGACTCAGCCGAATGCCTTTGCTACTCCGGGCGGCAACGTCTATGTCGTCGATTCGCTCATGTACTTTGTGAAGAACAAGGAGCAACTCGCGGGAACTCTCTGTCACGAGGTCTCACATACCATCCATCACGACAGCATGGAACTGGCAGAGAAGCGGCAAAAAATCAAGGACCGCGAGATCGGTGCTGCGGTACTGATGGGGCCAACTCGAGCCCACCTCCTGGCGATCGCCTTGCTCGGTCAACTGCATTCTCTCGGTTACTCTCGCGGCGCAGAATCGCGAGCAGATCTGACCGGCTCGGATATCTGTGCGCAAACCGGTTCCAACCCATGGGGATTGGTATGGCTCTTTCAGAATTTCCAGAACGCTAATCCCAAGGAAATACCTCAGCTCCTGTCGGACCACCCGAATGACCAAAACCGAATTGATGCGCTGGAAAATCATTTCCGCCAGAATCCTTCGGTCTTTGGAAAATTCAGCCCAGATGAGAAGTCAGCAACACCGATTGATGTTCCGAAAGACGCGCAAGAGGTTTTCTTGCGCTAGTGCGATGAGCGCATGAAAAAAGCATAGATTCACGAAGTCAAATCTCAAGCAGTATCCAAAAGGAGAAGGGCAATGAGCTACATTTCTAGTTTGTTTGCAGCTGGCATCGAGGAAGTCAGAAAATCCTGGGGCTGGTTTTTCGTAAGTGGCGTTGTGCTGATTGCGCTTGGCGCGATGTGCATTGTGAAGGATCAGACGGCAACGACTTTCTCTATTCTGGCACTCGGCTGGGTGCTAATAATCAGTGCAATCGTCTGGCTAGTGAATTCGTTTCAGGCGTGGACGTGGGGAGGATTTTTCGTCTACGCGTTGAACGCGCTCATACGCGGCGTTACCGGCTATCTTCTGGTCAAGCATCCGGATGCAGGGGCGTCGGCAGTCACCATGGTGCTCGCTGTTCTGTTCATCGTAGGCGGAATATTCCGTGTAATTGGGGCGAGTTCTATTCAGTATCCCCGGTGGGGATTGACGGCGTTTGCAGGAGTCGTCTCGGCTGTACTCGGTATCTCTCTTTTGATGGCGTGGCCAACAGTCAGCACCTACTTTGTCGGCTTCGCTATCGGCATTGATCTCGTCCTTGACGGCGGGGCATTGCTGGGGTTTGCATCTGCAATTCACAGTTTGCCAGTACAGCAGACTAGAACGGCTTGAGACTAGCAATTCACGGATCCAGGCGTTGAACGCCAGGAGATAATATGGCCCGCCCAACTGACTTCCAAATTCCGTCCTCATGGAGATTCAGGCAAGCCACCATACTCCTGGCGAGTGTTTTCTTGATCCAAGCTCCTGCTTGATCTACAAGTTCTAAGTAGCTTCATCGTTAGAGCCATCCTCTCGAAAGTCGAGGGGATGGCTTTGTGTTTCTGGCTTTGATCTCGATGGTCAGACCCCCCCCTCCCTATCAAAAGTGCGCAAAGTGTTCAATGCAGGCAGTTTAGGTCCGGACCTCTTTGCGCACGCTGGATGCGAACTCATGGAAAGAAGAAAGCCCGGTTGGTCGCCGGGCTTCTCTTCTTTCCCCATTTAAGGTTAGCAGGGGTGTCAAGGGTGGACTGTGGGAATCTGCTATAACGGAAAGCCGATTTCCCGACCTTACGAATTCTCTGATCATCAACACTAAGAAGCCTGGCCGCCATTCTCATAAAGATCTCTGAGCATGACGGCAAACTCTTCCTGGTGCCACAACAGGGTCAGCGACCAGGCTACTCGGGACAATGCAGAACATAGTCCTTTGCTTCCTGCTCGGAGGCGAACTCCACGGGTTTACCTTCCCAGCACTGGGCGGTGAAGGGATTTGCAGTTGCGTTCGCTTGCGCTGTTTGCTTATCTTGTCCTGTTTGCTTGTCTTGCCCTGCTTGCTTATAGGGCTGATAGTAGTTGCCAATCTCGTTGCCGTACTGCGTGACGTATACCAGATGGATGTGATACCCGTCCTTCACCTTTATCCAGTGAGGACCCTTAGGAGTGAAGAGGAGTAGTAGAAGCAGCGTTCCCATAGTGAGACCCAGTTCATGGAAGTAGGATGCTCATTGAGCGGTATGAGTCCGTCGCAACTGACCACAAAGACTGCATATCGTCGTAGGGAATTGGGACGCACGCGCGTAAATGGTGCTGGATCAGCAGTACCCTGAAGCTATGAACGAGATTTTCGACCGCAAACTTCGCCTTGTCTTCGCGGTTTCTTGCCCGATGAGCAGAGAGGACGATGCACTCAATAACAAATTGACTCGTATCGCGAGCGATAGTATAGTGCGGTTGATTTCGCCTCCCTAACAAAGACTTCTCCCCAGGAGGAGTGAGTCTCTCTTCTGGGCCCGCAGTTTGTGTGCTAATTCCGAGTGACCGCTTTTTGTTAGCTGCTTGCGCCGCATTGAGGAGGATTTCATGTCTTTTCGCAAATTCATGCTATTGGCCGCGTCGGTTGCGTTTGTGCTCATAACAATGACATCACTAGCCAGCGCTAGTTCATTTCCTGCGATCATCGTCTACGGAGATAGCCTGTCTGATAACGGCAATCTCTACGCTCTCGCTGCATATCCGCCTTCGCCGCCGTACGACCAACGTTTTTCCAACGGGCCGGTGGCCGTGGAGCAAATGGCTGCTGCGTTCGGCGCTCCGCTCTTTGACTTCGCTTATGGAGGGGCTACCTCCGGCATAGGAAATTTTGTGGACGGAGGCACGCAGACCGCTCCCGGTATGTTTGGACTGCCTGGGATGCAGGTGGAATTAGCCGCGTCGGCTCCTTTTTTGATGATGAATCCGGGACTGACTTCGAGTGCATTGTTTGTTGTGTGGGGCGGAGCCAACGATTTTCTGGTTGGCGGCTCGACCGCAACCGGCGTCGCGGATATTGATTCCATAGTCGCGACACTACAAAGCTATGGTGCTCAACATATTCTGGTGCCCAATATGCCTGATCTGGGATTGACCCCTGATTTTTATGGCGATCCTGTCGCGACGGCATATGCTCAGCAATTCAATGCATTGCTGCTTGCCAGCCTTCCGTCGGGCGCGACCTACTTTGATACGTTTAATCTGCTTCACCAGATCACCAGCGATCCTTCGGCCTTCGGGCTTACCGATGTGACGGATCCGTGCTTCAATGGCACAACAGTCTGCTCCAATCCTGACCAGTATCTGTTCTGGGACGGCTTCCATCCCACAACGGCCGCTGACGCTATTGTGGCGAAAGATTTTGCTGACGCTGCGACGCCTGAGCCTTCTTCGATCATGCTGCTTGGCTCGGGGTTATCTGGATTGATGGTCCTCGTTCAGCATAGACGTAGGAAAGCGGCATGAGCTGAATTTTCGGACAGCGTAATTCAAGAGGCCACCAGCATCAGTGCTGGTGGCCTCTTTGTTGCCTGTCGTGCGCTTGTTCGGGAGAACTGCAAGTTAACAATGGGTAGTGTTAGTAGAACTTCACGTCATCGATATCCAGCCATGCGTCAGCTCCGGGGTCCGCAGCGAGTTGGAAGTAAAGGGCGCGGAGCGAGTGTAGTGGGAATGATGTCGCGGCGTCTTTCGAGCGAAACGCGGAGAATGGAATCTTCACGGTCTTCCACTTTCCTGTGCCGACGAAAGTCGCTGCGAACCAGTTCGCTTTGTCGAGACCGTAGCTATCGACCAGCAACCTGTAAGTTCCCTCGCCTCTAGTTGCAAACGAGATGCCGCGAAAGGCGGAGACGTCTCCAAGCTCCACCCCGCCACGGGTCAAGGGCAGTACTAGGCTGACAAAAGGCTTGGTCTTTGGACCCATCCTCGCAAGGATCGTTCGTGCGTGGCCCTTGGCATCGAGCGTGCGTGCGAAGAGCATTCGCGAGTGGTCTGGCCCTGGATCCGTGGCGTTTACTGGGAGCGTGTCGAGGTTCGTGCGGCCGTCGGCACGTTCGGCGTCGTCTACGAGTTTTGCGATGGGGTGCGCGGGCATCGGCGTGAACTCGGGAGCTTGAATTGCGGCCTCGAGTTGTTTGGGGTCGAGTTGCTTGCCGCCTAGAAAGATGGAGCTTGTTTGTTCGATGTCTTCAATATGAACGTCTGGAGATCCTTGAATCAGCACAAGGTCGGCGATCTTTCCCACGGCGATCGTTCCGCGCTCGCTTGCCTCTCCGACCAGCCCTGCGCTGGTTCCCGTGCCTGCTGTGATGGCCTCAAGAGGCGTCAGTCCTGAGTCGACGAGGAGTTCCATCTCGTGCAACGTTGCCCAGCCGTGGTAGGTGCCTGCAACGCCGGCGTCGGTGCCGACTCCGATGGGAATGCCTGCCGCCGAGAGCCTGCGAATGTTCTCCTGAAGGAAGCGCCAGCGGCGCATCACGGGCGAGTCAGGCGAAGGAGTCGTTGATCGCTCCGTTGCTCTCTGGGCGTAGGCGCGATCGCTGGGGCGAAGGAGTTCCAGGAGTTTCGGTGACAAGGAGCGTCCCGTCTGCGGTTCGTAGGTGGCGAGAGTTGAAACGTATCCGGTTCCGCTCTTTTTGAGTAAAGCGATGAGTTCGTCGTCGACGGGTGCGTCGCCGACTCCGTGCGCCAGAACGTCGACGCCGGCCCGCGCTGCGATTTTTGCGCCATTCAGCGTGACCGTGTGGGTGAAGACCTTGATGCCGGCCTTGTGTGCATCTTGAACGATCGCTGTCAGGGTCTCCAGGTTCATGTTCGTAAGGTCGTCGCCGCGTCCGTAGCGCCAGCCATCGGTGAAGGCCTTAATGACGTCGGGCTTATATGGAAGGATTCGCTGCATCGCTGCATGAGCTTCAGCAGGCGTACTGACCAGCTGGGTGAAGTAGTCGCCCCATCCGAACTCTGTCCCGTGGCCTTCTGGAGTTCCGAAGCGAATCGCAAAGTTGGCCTTTGGTCCGGGCAGAATGCCAGAGCTCATCAAATTACGAAGCGGCGCGAGCATCTCACCGTAGACGCTGTAATCGTTTACCGAAGTGACTCCGCATGCGAGGTATGCTTTCAGGTTTTTGCCCAGGTCATCGAGGGAGTTTGTGCCAGAGGCATTCAAGTGCGTATGCAGGTCAAACAGGCCTGGCAACAGTGTTTGCCCGGTGGCGTCGACGATGCGCGCTCCGGGTGGAATGTCAGGGTTTTCGGATACAGCGACGATTCTGTCATCGCGGATGATTGCTGTCTCGATGCGGGCGGGAGCGCCAGTGCCATCGATCACGCGCGCGTTTGTGATCGCGATCGTCGTTGGCGCTTGTGCTATCGCTACGGGGCAAAGAGTGCCAAGTATCGCGAATGCGAGATGGAGACGGGGTACGCCCATGGAACTCCCTTCGGCAATGGCATCGCCGTGTTGTCTAATGCTTCAGTGGTCTTCCTGCGAGGGTTGTGGTCAGGCTGCCGTCGTCAATGGCCAGGCGTCCGTTGACTATTAGGTAGCGCACGCCGGTTGCAAGCACGCGGGGCGACTCGTATGTGGCGCGCTCGTCGTACGTCTTTGGGTCGAAGACCAGAACATCGGCGAAGTAGGCGTTCTTCAGGAGCCCTCGATCCTTCAGACCGAGAGTATCTGCTGGCAGCGAGGTGCTGGAGCGAACAGCCGCCTCAAGCGAGATAACGTGCCTTTTGTAGACGTATTCGCGTATCTTGCGCGGGTATGTGCCGTACTTTCGCGGATGTCCTTCGGAACCGTCTGAGCAGGTCATCACCCATGGTTGACGCATGAAGGCTTCGATATCGCTCTCCTTCATATTGAAAGAGGCCACGTTTGAGCCGCCTGCCTTGATGATCTCGATGGCTGCATCGACTGGAGACTCGTTTCGCTCCTTGGCGACAGCGGCAAGCGTCTTGCCTACGATGCTCTTGTCGCGGGCCTCGGTCATCAGCAGGGAATCGGACCCTCCCCGACGCGACAGGTTCTGGTTCATTTCGTTGACAAGTCGAGTGTGGACATTAGGGTCATCGAGATTCTTGAGTAGCGCTCCATCGGCTTCGGCCCAACGCGGTATAAGCGCCGCTGTCACACTGGTGCCCGAGGCTGTGTATGGATATTGGCTTGCAGTTACGTTGATGCCACCGCGTCTGGCATCGTCAATCAGCTTGATTACGTCGGCACTTTGTCCCCATACGTCGACGCCCAATGCCTTGATGTGCGAGATCATTACCGGCAGATGTGCTTCGCGTGCGATGCGGATTGTTTCGCGGACCGAATTGAGCAGCCCGATTGTGTAGGAACTTTCGTCACGCATGTGCGTGTCGTAGATGCCGCCGTGTTGCGCGGCCACCTTGGCTAACTCGATTACTTCTTCTGTGCTCGAGTAGCTACCCGGCGCGTAGTAGAGCCCGGTCGAAATGCCGATGGCGCCTTGCAGCATTGCGGTCTCGACCAGACTCTTCATCCGCGTGAGTTGCTCAGCGGTGGGCTTCGCGTCTGACATTCCCATTACCTGGTTTCGCACCGTGCCTTGGCCGATAAAGAGAGCCGCGTTGGTTCCGATGCCCCGACTCTGCCACCTTGCAAGAGTCGCGCCGATCTCGCGTGGGCTCTCACCGTCGTTTCCAGTCACCACGGTAGTGACGCCTTGCATCAGATAGGCGTCGTTGCGGCTGCGTTTTGGGTCCGAGAGATCACTTGCCGTGTGGGTGTGCGGCTCAATGAACCCTGGTGTGACGATGAGGCCGGTCGCGTCGATTTCACGCTTAGCATGCTTGCCTGCGCTCGGTCCAACAAAGACGATCCGGTCTCCCGTGATGCCAATGTCAGCCTTTCCTGCGGGAGCGCCAGAGCCATCGACGACCGTGCCTCCGCGAATCAGGAGGTCAAGCTCTTGTCCGGTTGCACTGTGTGATGTGAACACCAGGAATGCGGGCAGGATCTTCAAAAGAAATTTCAATGCTTCTGCTCCTTCGCCGGCGCGGATGTGGAGGACATCAGGTGCCGGTGGAAGAAAGCATCCTCGGC
>Ga0126381_100005752_pt1 | contig 13695 bp, 12 predicted proteins | sample PanSoiMetPlot_28_FD_96465 | JGI IMG/M metagenome (GOLD analysis project Ga0126381, IMG submission 96465) | Tropical forest soil microbial communities from Panama - MetaG Plot_28 | ecosystem: Environmental > Terrestrial > Soil > Tropical forest > Bulk soil | place: Panama | collected 2016-02-17
CCGCCCGGGCGGTCGCCGTTACCCGACACGGCGGGCGCATCACCGGCGGGACACACACCTAGCACCACCATCGGCGGGAACGGCGGCTCCGGCGGCCGGTCCCGGCCTGCCTTTGGGAACGGCGCCAGCGCGGCGGCCAGGAGGACAGCCGTGCTGATGCCGAGAGCCGCGGCCAGCGCAGGGATGCTGGCGAGCGCGTACCCGCTGGCGAGCACCGAGGCGGCGAACACGGCGTAGGCGGCGATCACGAGCAGCCCGGCGCCGCGGCCCAGGCCGCGGTACCGGTAGGCGAGCGCGAGCACGGCCAGGGTCAAGGCGACGTACCACGCGGTGACCAGCCCGGCCTGAGCCGACGCCTCACCGAGCCCGATCAGCGCGCCGGGCAGCAACAGCCCGGCGACCACGTTGAGCGTGTTGCTGTTGAGCGCGGTGCTCAAGGTCGCCGCGCCACGGCCTCGGGCCGCCAGGTACACCGCCGCGACCGCGTTGGGCAAGCTGGTCACCGCGGCCAGTACCAGGCCGCCGGTGACGATCTGCGGCACGCCGTAGCGCTGCCCCAGAGCCGACGCCGCCCGCTCCATGGCCACACTGGCGACGATCACCACCACGAGCGCCGCGGCCGCGGCGGCTGCGTCCGGCCACCGCCCCCGGCCGGGCCGGATGGCCTCCTCGAGCTCGGCCTCCTCCTCCGACACCGCCGACCGCAACCACTGCGCCCACCGCCGCGGAAGGCCCAGCCACCCGAGATTCCGCCCCTCGGTGCCCAGCAGGAGCACATACAGCGCCAGGACCGCCACCGCCAGGACCAGGCCTGCGAATACCGGCAGCCCGCCGGCGACCACGGCCAGGCACACGACCGCCACCCACATCGCGACCGCGCCGCCCAGGGCCACCACCTTGCGGTGCAGGCCGATCCGCCCGGCCACCACCGCGCCCAGGCCCAGCAGGGCGGCGAGATTGAACACGTTCGACCCGAGAACCACCCCGGCGCCCACCCGCTGCTGGCCTCCGGCCAGCGCGCTGACCGCCGACGTGATCTCCGGCGCGTCCGCGGCCAGCGCCGCCACCATGCCCAGCAACGCCTCCGACAGCCCCAGCCGCTCCCCGACCCGCTCCAGCCGGGAGACCAGCAGCCAGCTCGTGGCCAGGCTCACCACCGCCCCGGCCAGGAACGCCGCTACCGCCAGCACGACACCGACTCCGGCCAGCCCGAGCCAGCGGGCCGGTTCGGCAGTACGTGCTCCGGGCGGGCCGTCCCGCCGGCGCTGACGGCGCGCCTGGCCGGGTCAGCCAAGGCCCCGCCCACGTTGAGAATTACATGGGTGATCATCGCGGGTCCTCCGGGGCAGACGGACCTCGAAGGCCAACGTGCAGGCGTCGTGCCGACCAGGCTTCCCGGCTCACCGACGCTGAGCATAGACGCCCCCGAGCAGGCGCCCTGGATCGCGGCGCGCGGGGGCCCGCTCTGAAGCTGGCCACGGCGCAACAGCAGAAGAGCAGCGACCCCGCGGATCCCAGGACGGTCGGCCGGGCTCACCAGCTGCTCGCAGTAATAAACCTTCTTGACGACCCGACCGCCTGCCGCGAACACCTGACCGCCGCCCTTCCGGCGGCCCGCCAGGCAGAGGACTCCTGGGCCGAGGTCGAGATCCTCCAGACCTTCGCGCTCAGCTATCTCGCCCAGCATCGCCCGGCGCTCGCCCGCCCCTACTTGAACCGGTCCCGGCCGCTGGCGCAAGCAGCTGGTCACCGGGTGCAGCTAGCGTGGGAACTGATCCTCGCCGGTCTCTGCGACGCCGGCGACGGGTCCTTCCAGTCAGCGGCGCGGCTGCTGGAACAGGGGACCGCGGCCGCCAGGCAGGTCGGCGACACCCTGGTCGAGTTGTTCGCCTGGGCCGGCCTGGCCACCGTCGAACTCGCCGCCGGCGACCTGCGGCGGACCGCGACGATCGGGGCATCGTTCACCGGTACGGACGCACGCACCGGCCTTGTCGAGCACGCCGTCGCCGGCCTGACGCACGTCGCCGGCGCCATGAGCGATCCGGGCGAAGCCGTCCATGCCCTGCTGGATCTGGCCGACCGCCCGGCGTGGCGCGTCGCCGGCGACCACGTCCGCTACCGCCTCGCCGCCGCAGCCCTGCTGCTCCAGGCGGGTAACCTCCGCGCGGCCGAAGGCACCATCCGGGACGCGCAGGCCCGCTGCGAAGCCATCGACTCCCGCTGGCCGGGGCCTGCCGGGTATTGTCGGCCCGGCTCCGCCGGGCCTACGGCAGACGAGCCGAGGCGGAGACACTGGCCCACCAGGGGCTGGCCGAGACCAACAGCGCGGGCCTGCGGCCTGAGCTACTTGACGCCCTGGAAGTGCTGGGCGGGCTAGCCGTAGGCGCGGGCCGTCCGGCCGGAGGGCTGCGCCTGCTGATCGCCGCCGGCACGCTCCACCAAGAGATGTGACAGCACTGCCACTACCAACCAGCGGTCACAGCCGACCGCGAGCGGGCCACCGAGGCCCTCGAAAGCCAGGCCGCAGACGTCAAACAGGCCGGGCAGCTGACCGCCCAAGCCGTCGTCAGCTGCGCCCAGCGCAGCCGAGGCCCACGGCAGCGACCCGAGCACGGCTGGGACAGCTTCACCCCCACCGAACGAGAGGTGGTACGACTCGTCACCGAAGGCCTGTCCAACCCCGACATCGCCAACCGCTTGTTCATCTCCCGCGCCACCGTCAAGACCCACCTCGCTCACGTTTTCACTAAGCTCGACGTCATCAACCGCGCCCAGCTCGTCGCCCTAGCCACCCGGGCCGCCGCCGAAAACACCCCGGCCGCGGCTGAACCTAAAACCCAGCCCGCAGCCGTGCTCCTCGCAGAGAGGGCTGTCACAAGCACCCGGGGCAGCATGGGGCACCAAGCAGCAAGCTGGGCCCGGCAGCCGTGGCCACCCGCGCATGCCGACATATGGGCGGTTACAGAACGACCTGATCCGAGCATTTCCGCTGACGAGCGCCAAGGACCTGCCGGCCGCACCCATCGGCGGATGAATGCTCGTCCGTGAGCAGCAGCGCAATCACGAACCGTGACCAACTGGCGTGTGGGCAATGCGTTCACGGCGGCGAGGCGCAGGCGCCCCGGGGCTCAGGTGAGCTGCCTGGGCAGGAGGCTGTCACATGCTTCGTTAGGCGGCGGTCGCGGTGTCGCTGACGGGCAGCCGGATGGTCCGGTCGCCGAAGTCGGCGACGAGGTCCAGCCGGCCGCCGAGGGCCTCGACGTAGCGGGCGATGACCTCGAAGGAGGTGACCTCGCCGTGCTCGATCTGGGACACCCGGGCGACGCTCACGCCCATGGCGGCGGCGATCTGCTTCTGGCCCAGGCCCAGCTGCTTGCGGGTCTCAGCGAGCCGGTGCCCGCGCTCTCGGGCAAGCAAATGGCGCGCACCGGCCTCGATCTCCTCGGGCGAGACCCCAGCGGCGTGCAGCTCCCGTTCCAGGTCCGCCCAGTCCAGGGCAGTGCGCTTAGGCATGGCGGCCTATTCCTCTTCCTCCGTGTATTCCAGGTACAACTGCTCGGCGAGCGGGATGTTGTCCCGGTACCACCGATGCCGGTTCCCCGCCTTGTCGCCGCCGAGCAGCAGCAGCGCCGACCGGGTCGGATCGAACGCGAACAGCACCCGGATCTCCGACCGGCCCGCCGAGCCGGGACGCAGCTCCTTGAGGTGATGGAGTCTGCTGCCCTGGACCCGGGCCCGCCAGCGGCCGGCCGAGCGCGGGTCCTTCCTCCCGCAGCGCCGCCACCGCATACGTGAGCTGAATGGCGGAGTTCAGGTCGTCATTGATCAGGACGGCGAACCACGCGGCATACTCCTCGGTGACCTTGACGCTCCACGCCACACGGTCACCTTCGTGTTCTTAAGGCTGGGCTTAACTCAAGGCATGCCTTAACTCTATGCGCATGGCGGAATCGGCGGCAACCGGGAAGCTGCCTGAGGTCATCCCAACACGCCTTGGCGGCGTGCACCCCTCCGTTCAAGCCCGTTCGGGACCGTTCACGACGCCCGTGACCAGGCACGAAAGTTCCGGCCGATGCCGGTGATGGCACCATCTATGGCTCATAACTGAGACCATTATTTGAGACCACCGGAGCCGAGGCATCCGGACATCGGTTGTCTCGGTCGGTATCTCCGCAGGTCAGACGCGCGGAGGATAGGAGATTCGAACTCCTGAGGGGTTGCCCCCAACACGCTTTCCAAGCGTGCGCCCTAGGCCACTAGGCGAATCCTCCGCCGGCCAGCCTACCGGCCCGCCGGGCGGGCGGTGGCCTGGCCACCATGGCAGATCCCGGCGTGGGCTGTCGGACGGGCTGGCTAGACTGGCGGCAGACCCCTCGCACGGCGTTTATCCCGCCAACCCCCCCAGGGCCGGAAGGCAGCAAGGGTACGCGGGCCCTGACGGGTGTGCGGGGGGTCCCTCCCGTCCTCGTGAGGATGAGGTCATGGCAGGCGACGTCTCCAGTCCGGCCGGAACGGGTCCGGCCTCCCGCGGCGCTCCGGCCGCTCCGGCGGCTCTGTACCGGAGGTACCGCCCGGCAACCTTCGCCGAACTCAGGGGGCAGGACCACATCACCGAGCCGCTGCGCCAGGCGCTGCGCAGCGGGCGGGTGCATCACGCCTACCTGTTCAGCGGGCCGCGCGGGTGCGGCAAGACGTCGAGCGCCAGGATCCTGGCCCGGTCGCTCAACTGCGAGCAGGGACCGACCCCTGACCCCTGCGGGAAATGCGCCTCCTGCGTCGCGCTGGCCCCGTCCGGGCCCGGTAGCATCGACGTAATCGAGATCGACGCGGCCTCGCACGGCGGCGTGGACGATGCCAGGGACCTGCGGGAAAGGGCCTTTTACGCTCCCGTCTCGGGGCGGTTCAAGATCTATATCGTCGACGAGGCGCACATGGTGACCCGCGAGGGCTTCAACGCGCTGCTCAAGCTCGTCGAGGAGCCGCCGCCGCACCTGAAGTTCGTCTTCGCCACGACCGAGCCCGAAAAAGTCATCCCCACGATCCGGTCGCGCACCCATCACTACCCGTTCCGGCTGATGCCGCCCGCCATCCTGCGCGGCCTCCTGGAGGAGATACTCGCCAGCGAGGGCGTCCGCTACGAGCCGGCCGTGCTGCCGGTCGTGGTCCGGGCGGGCGCGGGCTCGGCGCGCGACGCGCTTTCGGTGCTCGACCAGCTGCTGGCCGGGTCCGACGAGTCCGGGCTCACCTACGAGCGGGCCGTGGCGCTGCTCGGCTACACCGACGACAGCCTGCTGGACGAAGTGGCCGAGGCCTTCGCGCGCGGTGACGGGGCGGCGGTGTTCCGGGCCGTGGACCGCGTCGTCGAGGGCGGCCACGATCCCCGGCGGTTCGCCGCTGACCTGCTGGACCGGTTCCGTGACCTGATCGTGCTCGCCGCGGTGCCGGACGCCGGCCAGACAGGGCTGCTCGACGTGCCCGCCGACCGGCTGGACCGGATGCGCGAGCAGGCCGCGAGCTTCGGCCCGGCGCAGCTCGCCCGGGCGGCGGAGACCATCAACGCCGGGCTGGTGGAGATGCGCGGCGCGACATCGCCCCGGCTGCAGCTCGAGCTCATCTGCGCCCAGGTGCTGGTGCCCGCTCCCGACGCCGGGGAGAGTGCCCTGCTGGCCCGGATCGAGCGGCTGGAGCGCCGGCTTGGCTCGGGCGCTGCGGAGGCGCCCGCCAGCGCCGCGGCGAGGCCCGCGCCGCCGGCCGTCGGCCCCGCGCCGCCGGTCCCGGAGGCGAAGCCCGCGCCGCCGGCCGCGGAGGCGAGGCCGGAGAACAGCGCTCACCAGGCCGCGCCCGCGAACGGAGCGAGCGGGACCGCGGCCCGCCCCGCGGGCAACCGAACGCCCGACGCCGACCGCGTTCGCGAGCGCTGGCCGGAGATCCTCGACGCGGTGCGGCGCCGGAGCAGGGTGGCCTGGGTCCAGCTCAGCGGCGCGACCGTGGACACCCTGCAGGGCGGCGTCCTCACGCTGAGATTCGCCCAGGAGGGGACCGCCACGGGGTTTACCACCCGGCGGTCCGACGAGGATCTCGGCCAGGCCCTGGAGCAGGTGCTCGGCATAAGCCCCACGATCAAGGCGGTTTCCGGGGCCGCGCGCGGCGGAAGTGCCAGGCCTGGCCCGGGCGCTGCTGGCCCGGCGGGTGCTGGCCCGGGCGGTGCGGCTCCGGCCGGGTCCGGCCCGGCCAGCGCGGGAGGCCCGGCTGGGGCGGGAGGCCCGGCTGGCGCAGAAGGCGCGGGCGGTCCGGGAGGCCGGGGCGCGGGCGGTGCGGGCCGGGGAAGCCAGGCCGGCGCGGGCGCCAGGGGAGCCGCGGCCGGCCAGACCGGGGCCAGCCCGGGAGATCCCGCCCACCCGGGCCCGGACGCTTCCGCCCGCGCCGGCGCCGCCCCGGGCGCCGCGGCCCGCGGTGCGGCCGGCAGGAGGGCCCCGCGCCGGGATCCTGGCCCGGCCGCGCCGGCTCGCGCCGTGCCCGGGCGCCCGGAGGAACCCGACCACGACCCGGAGGCCAGCGCGCTCAGCGGGATGGACCTGATCCAGCGCACGCTGGGCGGCCGGGTCATCGAGGAATTCGGTGACGCCTGAGGGCCAGGCCAGGCCCGGGCCGTCCCGTTGCGGAAAAGGCACAACGCCAGCCCGGGCGCCTCGGTGGTACCCGGCGGCCTGTGCCAGGCCGTAGGCTCGGAACGACAGGCACGGACAAGGCTAAGAACGATGGGACAGGACGTGGACCCTAGCGGCCAGTTGGACATGCAGCAACTGCTCGCGGCGGCGCAGCAGATGCAAAGCCAGCTCATGACCGCGCAGCAGGAGCTGGCCGAAACCGAGGTGGAAGGAAGCGCGGGCGGCGGCCTGGTGACGGTCGTGGTCAACGGACAGGGCGAGCTCGTAGACGTCACGATCGCCGCGGCGGCGATCGACCCGGCTGACCTGGAGGAGTCGGCGCAGACCATCGCCGACCTGGTCCTGGCCGCGGTCCGGGACGCCTATGACGCCGCCAGCGACCTGCAGCAGGAGAAGATGGGACCGTTCGCCGCCGGCATCGGCGGGGGCGAGGGGGGCCTGCCGGGATTCCCCGGGCTGCCCGGAGCCGGCGGCCCGCCGGACGACCCGGCCGGGCCGTGAACGGGGACCGGGAGGTCGGCGGGGGGACCTGAGGTGTACGAGGGAGTCATCCAGGATCTCATCGACGAGCTCGGCCTGCTGCCGGGCGTCGGGCCGAAGGGCGCCCAGCGCATCGCCTTCCACCTGGTCTCTGCCGACCCCGCGGACGTGCGCCGCCTTGCTGCCGCCCTGCTCGAGGTGCTGGAGCGGGTCAAGTTCTGCCGGACCTGCGGCAACGTCGCGCAGGAGGATGAGTGCCGCATCTGCCGGGACCCGCGCCGCGACCCGGCGGTGATCTGCGTGGTGGAGGAGCCCAAGGACGTCGCCGCGGTCGAGAAGATCCGCGAGTTCCACGGCCGCTACCACGTCCTCGGCGGCGCGATCAGCCCGATCGACGGGATCGGGCCTGATGACCTGCGGATATCCCAGCTGATGACCCGGCTGGCCGACGGGACGGTCACCGAGCTGATCCTGGCCACCGACCCCAACCTCGAGGGCGAGGCGACCGCAGCGTACCTGGCCCGGCTGGTCAAGCCGATGGGCCTGAAGGTGACCAGGCCCGCCAGCGGGCTGCCGGTCGGCGGCGACCTGGAGTACGCCGACGAGGTGACCCTCGGCCGGGCGTTCGAAGGACGGAGGCTGCTCGATGTCTGATGCGCCGACCGAGGACTGGCGGCCGATCGCCGACCGGATCGCCGGGCAGGCCCAGGACTTCGTGGACGGCGTGACCGCGCTGGCCAGCGGGGAGGGCAAGGACGAGACGGTCCCGCTGCTGCTGCTGGAGGTGGCCCAGATCCTGCTGGCCGGGGCGCAGCTCGGCGCGAGCAAGGACATCATCCTGCCCGGCAACTGGGAACCCGACGTGGGGGACGACCCGGACCTTGACGCGCTCCGGGCCGGGCTCGCCGAGCGGCTGGCGGACTTCGACGACTACGCCGAGCTCTTCGACCCTTACCAGGACACGCAGGCCACGCCGTTCCGGCTCTCGGATGATCTTGCTACCGTGGCCGCCGACCTGATCCACGGGCTCAAGCACTACCAGGCCGGGAGTGCGGCCGAGGCGCTGTGGTGGTGGCAGTACTCGTACGTGAACCACTGGGGGACGCACGGCGGCGCCGCGCTGCGGGCGCTGCATGCCGTGGTCGCGCACGCGAGGCTGGACGTCGCCGACGAGCCGGCCGCGGGCTGACGCGAAAAGACTGAGGGCGGGTCTAGCCGCGTGGATACACTCAAGTCGGCTGGTCTGGCCCGCCAGGCCCGGCAGGCTGATCAAGCAGGACAGGCTGGACCAGGCGAACGGGAGGAGCGGCCCGCCCGTGGCTCTTGTAGTGCAGAAGTACGGCGGATCCTCGGTCGCCGATGCGGGGGGCATCAAGCGGGTCGCGCAGCGCATCGTCGCGACCCGCAAGGCCGGGCACTCGGTGGTCGTGGTGGTCTCCGCCATGGGCGACACCACCGATGAGCTGCGCGACCTGGCCAACCAGGTGAGCCCGCTGCCGCCGGGCCGGGAACTCGACATGCTGCTGACCGCGGGCGAGCGGATCTCGATGGCCCTGCTGGCCATGGCCATCGCGAACCTCGGCCTGGAGGGGCGGTCCTTCACCGGCTCCCAGGCGGGCGTGATCACCGATTCCGCGCACGGCAAGGCCCGCATCATCGACGTCACGCCCGGCCGGATCCGCGGCGCGCTGGACGACGGCGCGATCCCGATCGTGGCCGGCTTCCAGGGCGTGTCGCAGGACACCAAGGACATCACCACGCTGGGCCGGGGCGCCTCGGACACCACCGCGGTCGCGCTCGCGGCCGCGCTCGGCGCCGACGTGTGCGAGATCTACACCGACGTGGACGGCGTCTTCACCGCGGACCCCAGGCTCGTGCCCAGCGCCCGGCGCATCCCGAGGATCAGCTACGAGGAAATGCTGGAGATGGCGGCGTGCGGGGCGAAGATCCTCATGCTGCGCTGCGTGGAATACGCGCGGCGGTACGCCATTCCCGTTCACGTGCGCTCCTCCTTCAGCAACCGGGACGGGACGTGGGTGACCGAGGCCGGCCTGGCCGCCGGCGGACAGACGGAGGACGAGGCGATGGAGCAGGCGATCATCTCGGGGGTGGCCCATGACCGGAGCGAGGCCAAGATCACCGTCGTGGGCGTGCCGGACAAGGTAGGCGAGGCGGCCCGGATCTTCCGGGCCATCGCCGCGGCCGAGATCAACATCGACATGATCGTGCAGAACGTCTCCGCCGCCGCGACCGGCCGCACCGACATCTCATTCACGCTGCCGCGCGAGGACGGCCAGGCGGCCATGGCCTCCCTGGGGCAGTTGCAGGGCGAGGTGGGCTTCGAGTCGCTGCTCTACGACGACCGGATCGGCAAGGTCTCGCTCATCGGGGCGGGGATGCGCTCGCACCCCGGGGTGAGCGCCACGTTCTTCGGCGCGCTGGCGGACGCCGGGGTCAACATCGAGATGATCTCGACGTCCGAGATCAGGATCTCGGTGGTCGTGGACGAGAGCGACGTCGCGATGGCCGTCAGCGCCGCGCACCAGGCGTTTGACCTGGGATCAGACGAGGAGCACGCGGTCGTGTACGGGGGGACGGGCCGGTGAGCCGCGCGCGCAAGCCCACGCTGGCTATCGTCGGCGCGACCGGAGCGGTCGGGACCGTGATGCTCGACGTGGTGTCGACCCGCGATGACGTCTGGGGCGAGATCAGGCTCGTCGCCTCGGCGCGCTCGGCCGGCAAGCGGCTGCGGGTCCGCGGCCAGGAAACCGAAGTCGCCGCGCTGTCCGCCGAGGTCTTCGACGGCGTGGACCTGGCCATGTTCGACGTCCCCGACGAGGTGTCGGCGCAGTGGGCGCCGGTGGCGGCGGCCCGCGGGGTCGTGGTCATCGACAAGTCCGGCGCGTTCCGCATGGACGACGACGTGCCCTTGGTCGTGCCCGAGGTCAACCCCCGGAAGGCCGCGATCCGGCCCAAGGGGATCATCTCCGTGCCAAACTGCACCACCCTCTCGCTGATCGTCGCGATCGCCGCACTGCACCGGGCGTTCGGCCTGCGCGAGATGGTAGTAGCGACCTACCAGGCCGCGTCGGGGGCCGGGCAGGCCGGAGCGGACACGCTGTACGCGCAACTGGACAAGGTGGCGGGCGGCCGCGCCGTCGGCCAGCGGGCCGGCGACCTGCGCGGGGTGGTCGGTGACCTGGGGCCGTTCCCGGCCCCGCTCGCGCTCAACGTGGTGCCATGGGCCGGCTCGCTCAAGGACGAGGGCTGGTCGTCGGAGGAGCTGAAGATCCGCAACGAGACGCGCAAGATCCTCGGGATGCCGCGCCTGAAGGTGTCGGCGACCTGCGTGCGGGTGCCGGTCGTCACCGTTCATTCGGTGGCCGTGCACGCCGTCTTCGGCCGCGAGGTGACCCGGCACGACGCGCAGCGGGTGCTGAACGACGCGCCGGGCGTGGTGCTCAACGACGACCCCAGGCGCGGCGAGTTCCCCACCCCGGCCGACGTCGTCGGCACGGACCCGACGTGGGTGGGCCGGGTGCGGCAGAACCTGGACGACCCGAACGCGATCGAGTTCTTCGTCTGCGGCGACAACCTGCGCAAGGGCGCCGCCCTGAACGCGGCCCAGATCGCGGAACTGCTCGTCGGCGAACTGTCGGGCTGACGATCAGCCATAACGGGAACGGCTGCACCCTCGACGGGTCGGGTCCGGCGGGACCGGCCTAGCCGGCCAGCGCGGCCTCGGCCGGCCGCGCGGCGCCGGCCGGCGTTGCCAGCTCGGGGGGCGCCGCCGGGAAGTGCACCTCGACCTCGAGCCCGCCGCCGGGCCGCGGACGCGCCCGCAGGTCCGCGTCGTGCGCGGCGGCGATCGCGGTGACGATGGACAGGCCGAGGCCGAGCCCGTCCCGGGCGTCCCGGCTCAGCCGCGTCGCCTCGAGCCGCCCGAACGGCTGGAACAACTCCTCCACCTGCTCACCGGCGATGACCGGGCCGGTGTTCGCCACGTTCAGGAACCCGCGGCCCGACCGCATCCCGGTCGTCACCTCGACCCAGCCGCCGGCCGTGTTGTGGCGCACGGCGTTGTCGACGAGGTTGGCCGCGAGGCGCTCGGCCAGGCGGCGGTCGCCCCGGGCGGGAGCCGGGCCGAGCGAGCTGCGCACCCGCAGCCCGCGGCGGCGGGCCTCGGGCTGGCTGGCCGCCACCGCGTCGCCGGTCACCGCGGCCAGGTCGAGCGGCTCGCGGCGGTCAAGCCCTCGCTGGCTGCGGGCCAGGGTCAGCAGCGCCTCGATCAGCCGTTCCTGCTGCTCGCCGGTGACCAGCACCCGCTCCAGGGTGGCCCGCAGGGCACCGGAGGTGGCGCCGGTGTCCCGCAGTGTGACCTCGACCAGGGTCCGCTGCCGGGCCAGCGGCGTGCGCAGCTCATGCGAGGCGTTGGCCACGAACTGCCGCTGGGCGCCGAAGGACTCCTCCAGCCGGGCGAGCAGCCCGTTGAAGGTCTGGCCCAGCTCCCGGAGTTCGTCGTCGGGCCCGTCGAGGGCCAGGCGCTGGTAGAGGTTGCTGGCGGACATGCGCCGGGCCGCCGTCGTGATCGTCCGCAGCGGCCGCAGCACCCGCCCGGCCACCAGCCAGCCGAGCCCGATGGATGCTGCCGCCATGATGGCCAGCGCGATCCCGGAGTCGGTGAGCAGCTGGTCCAGCTCGTCGTTGCGGTACTGGTTCAGCAGGGCCCCGCACCCGGACGCCGGCAGCGCGGGCGGGCTGCCGCCCCCGCTGGTCTGCATGAAGCAGACCTGCTGGCCCGTGCTCCCGCCGGCCACGCCGGCCTTACTGTTGACCGTCGCCGCCGCGGGAAGCTTCTGCGCGACGAGAAAGTAGGTGACGGCGAGCAGGACGGCCCCGCAGACCAGGAACATCGCGCCGTACAGCATGGTCAGCTTCAGCCGCACGGTGCGCCGGGGCAGGCGCCACCGTCGGCTCGCGGTCGGCCGGGCCGGCCCGGAGGGCGCCGGCATCCTCAGATCCGGTACCCGGCCTGGGCCACGGTCTCGATGACCGGCGGGTCGCCGAGCTTGCGGCGCAGCCTGCTCATGGTCACCTTGACGGCCGTGGTGAACGGGTCGGCCATCTCGTCCCACACTCGCTCCAGTATCTCCTCGGCGGACACCACCCGGCCCCCGGCCGCCAGCAGCAGTTCGAGGACGCCGAACTCCTTCGGGCCGAGGTCGAGCGGCCGGCCGCCCCGGGTCGCCTGCCGCCGCGACGGGTCGAGCCTCAGGTCCCTGCTGACCAGCACCGGCGGGAGCCCGGGCTGGGCGCGGCGCAGCAGCGCGCGGATCCTGGCCACCAGCTCGGCGAAGGCGAACGGCTTGGGCAGGTAGTCGTCGGCGCCGAGGCCGAGGCCGTCCACCCGGTCCTCGATCGTCGCCGCGGCGGTCAGCATGAGCACCCGGCTGCGGCACTGCGCCGCGACGAGCCCGGCGCACACGTCGTCGCCGTGCAGGCCGGGCAGGTCGCGGTCGAGCACCACCACGTCGTAGCCGGTGACCAGCGCCCGTTCCAGGCCGTCCTGGCCGTCGAACGCCACGTCGACCGCCAGCTGCTCATGGCGCAGGCCGATGCCGATCGTCTCGGCCAGCTCCCGGTCGTCCTCGATCACGAGCACCCGCATCGCGGTCCCTTCCTCCCCGGGCGGGCCACGCCTCTTCGGCGATGGTGACCCAGTTCCCTTAGGGCAAGCTCCCAGTTTCCTTAGGGCAAGCTGGCGCCTGACGGTAGCTGCGCTGGATCCTGGATCGCGGTCACCGTCGCCTGGCCTCCGCTCTGCGTGATCTGCGCCGTGACCATGTCGCCGGCCTTGACGGCACGGATGCTGCTGACCCGGCCGGTGACGCGGGTCGAACTCGTCACCGCGGCCGTGATCGTGTGGCCAGGGCCGCCGATCGTGATCGACGTGCCGCTGACCGCGAGCACCTTGCCGCCGACGAACATCTGGGCATTGCCGCCCCCGCCCCCGTTACCCGGGAGGACGCCGCCGCCGCTGTTGCCGCCCGGTGCCGCGAACGAAGGGGCAGCCGGCGAGGGCGGGCTGCTCCCCGCGGAGGACGGTCCCTTCATGAGGATCAGGGCCACACCCGCGCCCGCCGCGAGCGCCACCACCGCCACGACGGCCAGGGCCAGCGCGCGCCGGCCCGGGATGCCGCCGCCACCGCCCCGAGCCGGCGGCGCTGGCATCCCGGGCCACGGCGGGCCAGGGCGGGAGGGCGGGGAAATCAATGGGTCGTCCGGCCAGTCATCGGGCCAGTCCGGATCCGGGTCGTCCCGTGGCTCGTCTTCGGGCCGGTGATCGTCTGGGCGCAGCCTGGGGTCGTCCAGCCCCGTGGAACCCGGAGAAGGTTCCGGAGGCATCGAGGGCGTCGGGGGCATCGGGGCGCTCGCCTCCTCGCGGCGGGTGTGCGGGGTATGCGGAGGGCCGGAGCCCTCCTTCTGGGAGGTACGCGGGGGCGGAGCCCCCGCGGGGTGCCTTTCCGGGGGGTGCGCGGTGCCTTTC
>Ga0126381_100005754_pt1 | contig 13692 bp, 10 predicted proteins | sample PanSoiMetPlot_28_FD_96465 | JGI IMG/M metagenome (GOLD analysis project Ga0126381, IMG submission 96465) | Tropical forest soil microbial communities from Panama - MetaG Plot_28 | ecosystem: Environmental > Terrestrial > Soil > Tropical forest > Bulk soil | place: Panama | collected 2016-02-17
AGATTCGCCCACAGCTTGTGCTTCTTCAGTATCTGGCGCAGCACCTGCAATTCCTTGTTCAGCGTCCGTGCGTCCGCACCTTCGCTCTTACGCTTCGCCTGATACGTGGCAATCTGGCCGGCGAGGTTGCCGCATCGGCCGGCCAAGACCAGCCGGCGACATCGATGGCGAATGGCGATCGCGTTTCCAAATATTCCTAGTTTCCATCTATTGCGGGAAATTCATCCGCCGCAGAAGGCCCTGGAAGCGCGGATCAGACCGCAGCGGATCGAACATCGGGTGGACCTTAAGGCCCATTAGTCCGGTGGAGCGCTCAGTGTACTCTTTTTCCATATAGGCCAGAGACTTTTCCTTGTCGCCCAACCCTAGATATACAATAACCATATTTTCGTCCTGCCGATGTCCCTGTTCTGCCAGATTTTCAAGGTGACGCAATATTTTTTGTGCTTCCGCCCGCCGTCCGCTCCGTGCGTAGGCGAAAGCCAAAATCGCCTCGCGCTCTGCCGGATCTGTCGGCAGCTGGACATGCTCCAGGGCGGCTAGGCTTTGGGGATCGACTCTTCCTTTCTCCAATTCAGCCTGTAACAGCCCACTGCGGGCTGGATAGAAGTTAGGATCCATCTCCAAGGTCTTACGGAACTGCAGTATAGCCTTGTCATATTGCCGTGCAAGGAAGAGAATGCCAGCGTGATCGTTGCTGATAATCATTGAAAGGGGATCCAGGCTCTCGGCCGCATTAATCTCCGCCAGTCCTTCTTCAAATCGCCCCATCAGACCTAAGTATTCACCGTACCAGTGATGTGCCGTGGCATAACTGGGGTTGAAAGCAATTGCCTGGCGGTACTTTGATTCCGCTTCGGTCCAGTTCCAATCGTAGTTCTCGGAGATCAGACCCAAGGTGGCGTGAGCGTCAGCAAGGGAGCCACTTAGTTGCAATGCCCTTTGTGCATTCGCTCGCGCCTTAGGTACGGATTCGTTTTGCGGTACGAATCTGTAGCCGCCGAGTAGAAGGTAGGAGTCCGCCAATCCCGCGTAGGCTTCGGCATAATCTGGCTCTTTGGCCACAGCCTCTTGAAAATAGGCAATGGCCCGACGAAAGCCATCTTCCGTACGCTTGTTCCAGAGATAGCGGCCCTTCAAATAAAGCTGGAAAGCTTCTGGGGAAACCTTGCGGTCGAGCCGCGCCTGTTGCTGTGGCGACAAGCTGAAGTTAATGGCTCGAGCAATTTCGTTGGCCAGTTCTTCCTCCAATGCCATGGCATCACCGATCGGGCGGTCGTAGGATTCCGCCCAGAGATGCTTCTCCGGCTGAGCCTGGAGTAGCTGCACGTTGATGTGGATGCGTCCGGACGAACTCTGTAGCGTACCTTCGATCAATGCATCTACATTCAATTCTCGGGCGATTCCCTGTAGGGAGTTCTGTGCGCCCTTAAAGCGCATTACCGAAGTGTGGGAGATCACGCGCACGGTACCGAGCTTCGCCAGATCGGTAATGAGTTCGTCGGTCATCCCGTCCGTCAAATACTCCTGCTCCGAATCGCCAGATACGTTTCTAAGCGGCAGAACCGCGATCGAGCGGATCGAGGCGTCACCAGTGCGCTCGACTCGCCAGCGGATAATGCCTGCAGTTAAGATACTGACCATCGCCGCAGCGCCAAGCGCTGCGGCGATGGTTCGGGTCCGGCCGAATCGAAACCACTGCTGCGTTTCTTCAGGCGAACACAGATACGCATCATCCGCGGAGTCAGTAGAGTGTTGAGCTGATACAGCTTCAGGCAACGCTGCGGCTTCGGTCCCATTCCCAACATCATTGTGTAGGGGACAAGCTTTTGGCGGACCCAAATAGCGATAGCCCAGGCGGGGTAAAGTCTCAATGAACTTGGGTTCGCCCGCGGAATCGTTCAGCGCTTCCCGTAGGCGTCTTATTGCACTGTTCAGGCTGTGCTCAAAATCGACGAACGTATCGTTCTGCCAAAGGTCTTTGCGCAACTCCTCGCGGGTAACTACCTCTCCGTACCGTTCCAACAGAATTGTTAGGATCCGAAAAGACTGCCTCGGTAGGCGCCGGCGAACTCCGCTCTTCTGCAATTCCCCAGATTGGAGATCGAGTTCGAAATCACCAAAATAGACGCGCGACTGGGCGTTGCCTGACATGGCAGGAACGATTGGACAAATCGTATCACAACTCCTGGGCACAAGGAACTTTCGTCACTGCTCACGCAAGCCCCACCTTCTCAATGGCTTGGGATGTTACATCGCAGTTATCGCAATGTGAGACCCAATGTATTGACTCCGGAAGGCTCGCTGAAAATACTCTGAGACACGGTCCGGTCGCACGGCTTGCATGTTTTCCGCAAGGCACGTGCGATTTTCTAATCGTCGCAAAAACGGTCCCATTGTCTGCAAGTCGGTCCTTGGTTCATTACTAGGTGTCTTATTCTCCGACGAAGTGCGACTAATTGGTGTGGTTAGGTGCGACGGAGAGGCAACGGAGGAGGAAATCATGAATACCCGGCTGCGCTTGATTGTGATCGTCGTTGTTCTGTGTGGGACTTCCAGTGCTGCACCGGCGCAGACCCAGACCGCTTCGACGAAATTAGATTCGAACGCAATCATGGGATTTGAGACGCCTCTCGGTTGGGTGGCCAAGAGCAGCACGTCGTCGATGATCACGGTGTCGTCAACGACCACACGCACCCAGGGAAACTCTGCCTACGTGGTTACGAACCCCGGCAACCTGGTAACGATGACGAGCGCGGCCGTCGTGTCGACCGCCACGGCCCTCGCCGGCGTGGGAAACGCGGGAGCGCTCTTCCAAGTTGACGTCTTCTTGCCGACGCTGGTGGGCAATGTGAACAACACGGGTCAAATGCAGATGTACGTGAATTCGCCGTCGCGAGGTCTGAGCAAAGTATTCGTCGGCGATGTCCTGTTCGCGACATTTCGCCCCGGCATCTACAACACGCTGAAATTCCCAATTCCTTCGGCTGTCGGAACGGCTCTTGGTGGCGCTAGCTTTACGGATCTTACTTTCACATTCATGGTTAGTTCGCCAGGCCAAGTGACAGGACCGTATCTGTTCGATAACTTGCGAGTTCACTCCGTTCAGTTGGTGACCGCGGACGCCAACACCAAACCGCCAGCGGGCTACGGCGGTTCGGTCGATTTCGTGGTCATTGGAGGCACGCCGGTGGCGCAAACGTTCAACATCGGCGTGATTCAGGTCCCAGCAGCATTCCACCTTAAGCTGGGCACGACGGGCACGACCACCATCCAACTCCAACTCGGTTTTGAGGGTATGCCTTCGTTCACCTGCACGTACGGTCCCGATGCGACGGACACGACCAACAAAAATTATATTCTCACTTCCTGTACTGGCGGCATGCAACCAGGCGATCTTGTCACTGCCGACTGGGCGAGCCTCAATATTGTTGGCGGCGGCCCAACGATGAAGCTTCGCGCCCAACTGGCAGGGAACCCCATGGGCGACCTAACGGGCGGGCGTTTGTTGCCGCCCATGCCGACCTTCTGGGGAGACTTCGATGGCTGCGTTCCCACGGTCATTCCGGGCGGAGTCTACCCTCCCTTTTCAGTCGTCGCAGGCGAAACTTCTCCGCCCTTCACTTCCGCCCCCTCGGCGAGTTGCATCACTCAAACCACGCAGGCAAATCAAATCGTCACCAGTTACTTTAATCAGGTAAATCCCACCACGGTCGCCCCGAGTTGGGTTGTCACGCCCAAAGGCGAGTTCGCCCGACGTTTTGGCGATGGCTCGCCGCACAACAACCTGACCGGGTCACCTCCGCCGAACGATCCTAATTTTGACGAGGAGGGCCACCTGAATCCTGGAGGCGATTTCGACGCCTATTATCGTGTGTCGGGAGACCTAATCTACAACAATAACAATACTGGCGACTTGAGCACGAGCGCGGAAACTTCTCAATTTGACGTTACCCTGAGTGGACATGCCGTCGTTTTTGGTGATGACGTAACGGTGCTCAGCGCTACGGGATCTCTCAGCAGCTCAACTCCACCCGGAGGCGGGTCAGGGAGCGCAAACGGCAGCGTCCACCTGTTCCTATTCGGCGAGGAGCTTTCAGGTGGCGGCCCGTTCAGCGCATCCACCGGATTTGACTATCCATTCAACGACCAACAAGATTTTGATCTCCCCCCAATTCCGATCTGGCTCTTCAGTATCACGCCGGGTGTCACCGTCAACATCGGCGTCGATCTAAATGGCAACCTCGCAGCAGACAACTTCACCGTGAACTTGGTGCCCCAGATGGGCGTGGGCGTTCATCTGGAGGGCGGAACGATCCCAATATACGGCGTAAGCGGCGGGGTCGACGCCCGCGTGGATCTGCTTGATGTCAACGGAAAATTGACCGCCGCTGCGAAATGGGGTTTCAATACTGATCCCACTCAATGCACAGCAAACCTGAATGCTTCGCTGGACGGCAGCGTGGGGATAAGCTCGGGTGGTGGCGAGGTAGACTTCGTGGTTACTTTCGGATTCTGCCCGTTCTGCCACGATGCGTCATGGACGCTCTTCAGCTGGTCCCCGCTTCTCAGTTACTCGACGCCGCTCTTCGATACACCGATTATCAACCAATCCTACGAGCTTCCAAATCCAACAAAGACGTGCAACCCCCCGCTTAACGTGACTCTCAACCTACCTTCTGTCATTCCTAGCGGCGTTCCTGTCCCTGTCTCGGCATCGGCAGGCGTAGGCTCGGGCGCTGACGCCGTAGTTGTCCCTTGCAACGACAGCAGTACAGTTAACTGGGCGTGGAATGATGGCGGCGATAAATTCCCTCAGAGCTGCAGTGGGCAGGTAACCTTCGGGACCCCCGGGACGGTAAACATCATGCTTAACGTGACTGACACCGTAAAAGATCAGGGGGGAACTGGTACGTCAATTCAGCTTTCCGGAACCAAGACGCAGGCATACACGGTTACCCCCCTGCCAGCGGGGGTCTATATCACAAACGTGATACCACCAAACAACATAGACAACTACAGTGGTGTCGGATATTACTGCGGAAACCCACCAGGCTCGATCCCATGTGTCTTCGCCACCGGATTCGCCGTGCCGCAGGAAGATATGTACACTGCGTGCGGACCGCTGGGGTGCACGAGCTTCAACATAGCGCCGCTGACGGTAGTCGGCACAATCAGTCAAGCCAGCGGGCCAACTTCCACTACGTGGACTGTTACGGATACGAGCACGAACACGACGACGACGCCGTTGGCCAGCGATCCCTCAAATCCTTCGACGCTCACGTGGACCCCTCCTAACTTGAATGATGCTTACACAATCACGATCAAGACGATCGTAAGCGGGAGCGTGTTCGGGACGGAAACTGTTGCGGTAACGTTCGTTTCCAACCACTGATTTGGGCACGGAAAAGTACCCATGACTGGAAGAAATCTCAGAAGCGCCAGGACGGATATTATGGCAGCCTTAGCTGTAGTTGCCGCTTTCGCCACCTCGGCGATGTGTTCCGCCGGAACGAACATCGAATCCGGGGAACAGCGCCGGTGGGGGCTTGAATTTCGCACGCAAATCGAGCAGTCGGGACGAGAGCGCCCGGTTGAAGTAGGTCTTGCCGGCGATTGGACTTCCACGATCGTTGCGGTGCGCTCGGGGGAATACGATGTGGCGCTTGAACTCGCCGACGTGCACCCTACGGGCAACGCGGGCGGGAACGTCCCGCGCGAAGCGCTCGAACAGACACAGAGGAGGTTGAGCCGCCTGTTTTGGGCCACCTACCGCGACGATGGGGCGTTGCTCGCGATCCATTTTTTCAAAGATGTTGACCCGGTCGACCGCAACCTGCTGCAGATGATCGCGACCGCCGCGCAGTTCGTGCGTCCGAGCAACGAGAAGATGGTGTGGAACGCGCAGGAGCGCGACGGGGCTGGGAGCTATCTGGCCATCTACAACTATGCGGACAGCAACACGGTAGCTAAACGAAAGCTGAAATATGTGCACACGGATGCTGAGCCTGGGGTGCCCGCAGACGCGCTGCACTTGGATGTGGAGGAGTCGGAGTTTCGCTTCATGCTCGACCCTGTGGGCGAAATAAATACGCTCGAGGGAAGCGAACGAGTGCGGATCGGCATATCGTCTGCGGATAATCAATTCACCGCGATTATAACCATTCGTTTGAGCAATCTCCGGAAGACCCGTGCACCCGACCTGATCGGGAGCCTCGACCGTGCCCGCCCGGAGGTCGTGAGCTCACCCATCATCACGCACAAGCCCGATCCCGAAAAGCTCCTTGCCCAGCATGATAGCGAACTGCTCGAAGGGCACACTACCGAATCGCTCCTCGAATCAGCCACAGCGAAAAAGAATGACGATCAAGACTTATCGCAGCGCTTGGTCGCGATGTTCCGTCGCCGTCCGGAATCGATTCCCGCGGCGCTTGCCATTTTGCGAAAACAGGGCAAACAGAACCGTGTCACCGATGCGCTCGGGGCCGCTCACATGCCGGCCGCTATCGAAGCTCTGGGCGCTCTGGCGCGGGATCAGGCATCGCCCACTCCGCTACGTATTGGTGCTATCTCCGCGTTGGTTCTCGTGCAGCATCCGACTATCGAAGCAATGCGCATCCCAGCGACTCTGCTGGATGATAAGGATGCTCAGATCGCCTCCGCCGCCCGACTTATGGGCGGAGCGGTGGCGCGCGCCGGCCGCAACGAGCATCCGGCCGAGGCCGGCGCGTTAGACGCAGCGCTGATCGAGCTTTATCGCAAAACGCAGGAAGTCGGCGAACTTTCCGGTCTCCTCGCTGCATTCGGCAACAGCGCGGGCCCAGCGGTGCAGCCCATAATTGAAGAGGCACTGCATGATCCGCGCGATGCGGTGCGCATCGCCGCCGCTCGCGCCTTACGTCTGGCCGAGGCGCCCGAAATCGATGGTCTGCTGTCGGCTGCCATCACAGGTGACCGCGAGCCACAAGTCCGCGCAGCGGCCATCTTCGCCACGAGCTTTCGCCGTCCAACTAGCACACTAACCGAAGCGCTGATGCAAGCTGCGAAGACGGACTCTGTCGAATACGTGCGCAGCGCTGCCATCGTCCAACTTCGCGCGCACCCCCAAGCCTCCCCCGCCATCCCTGAGACGCTTGCCTGGATTTCCGAGCACGACTCCAAGCCCGGCATACGCCGCCTCGCCCGGGAAGGCCTCGCATCAGCACCCAATTCGCCGGAGCAACATCAGGGCAAGGTTTCCAAAGTCAAATCCAACGCAAAAGAGACGCGGAACTAAGCAAGCAGAAGCGACGCCCCATCCGAATTTGCCGTCGACAACGCAGACCCTCTGTTTGGGACGAGGGAGGCTGCAGCCAATCCAAGAATCACAGCCGTACCGACGATGCTGAGCGATTTACGCAATTGCGGTTTTGCGTTTATGAGGGTCATTTGAGGAAAGGGAGCAGGCCTGTGACCGCTGTTCAGGAATTTGTTCTTGTCCACGGGACCTCCTCAAAATGGCTGGGAATCATGCTTTACACGCTCGCTTTTCGGCTGAGCCCTCATTCTCGGGCTGGCGCGCACTCCCCGATACTGCGGGGCGGGCAACGCTACGGAAAGCAGGCCTTTGTTGGCGTGAAATCTCTAGACAACTTCCTTCGAGTGTCTGAGAATTCCTTTGCGCTTCCACACTGCACGGTCTTGGACCTTCTTGCGCCTAATCCGAATCCAGCTCAGCTATTCGCGTTTATCCCTAATTTCGGACGTGGGTTCGATTCCCATCGCCCGCTCCAACAAAATTACTTTGACATGTTTCACGCCGCGGCCGCTGCTCCATTTGGCTCCAATTGGAACTGTTTTTGGACTTGTTTCACTGGAATTTCGCCGGTGTACAACCAATCTACAGCAGAAGATTTGCGCTATCTCGACGTGGTGCTGACGGATTCCAGCGGGAATCCGAGTTGGCCCGCTCCAAACCTCGGCATCTTGCTCCTCAGCCGAAGGCATCGTTCGCCGCGGAGATGTTCCGTCGTGCGCTTTTGAGACGGACCTTCTCGCCGTTGCCTCGACCGCCTCTCCAACCGCCTTAGCAAAATCCTTAGCGAAGCGCGCCAGCTTGGTACACACTGAAAGTGGGCAGAGATTGGCCGGTAATGCCAACCGGAATTGCTTGTCTAAATTAGGAATAACTAAGCCGACATTTCTACGCCGCAAGTGCGTTCTCCTGAGAGCTGGTTCTCTGGCAGGATAAAAATAAGGCCGTCCTTATCCCGAGTTCAACCAGGAGACTAAATTTCCATGAAGAGAAACATATTTGCCGGTGCGCTGCTCATACCTCTTTTCGTCCTTCTATGGACCGGAATACCTTCCGCACAGCAAAAGTCCGGCGCCCAGCCCGCCGCGCCCGCCCCTTCCGGCGCAACCGCAGCTTGGACAGTTAAGGTGAAGGGAGACATCCGCTGGCAGCAGGTCACGCCCGTGGGTGCACTCCTCGTGTCCACCGACGCGACCCTCGCGGCCGTCGATACCGAGCGCGGCCAGGTCGTGTGGGAGAAGCCCGAGCTCGGGGGTTTGTCACCCCAGGACGTCCACATGGTCGAAGGGTCTCTCCTCATGGAGGCGGCGCGCCCGGGCCTGCTGCTGATTTTTGACCCTGTAACCGGTGCAGTCGTCTTCGATTCACGGCGCCTAGATTTGACGCAAATCGTTACCCGCCGCGTTCTACCTCAGAGCGGCACGCTTCTTGTTCACGGAAAGCGCAAGGCCGGATCTTCGGTCGTTGCGCTCTATGATCTCGTGACGGGCGAGCAACGGTGGGCCAATGAGACGCTCTTCGAGCAGGCCGAACCCAAGAAACGTGGGTTCGGTGCTCTAATGCAGGGATTAGCACACACCGCTTCCGAGGGCACCGAGCTGCAGGTCCTGCAAGCGGGTCCGGACATGATTGTCGTTCACACCTCGATGGGCTTGCGGGCGCTTGACGCGAAGACCGGGGCAGTGCGGTGGTCCGCCGCGCTACCCGCCACTCGCTGGGCCCAGCCCACGCGCCACGTGCGGCTCTACCCTTCGCTCAATAAACCTGATCGCATTTACGTCAGCTTCGATGACCACCTCATGGCCTACGGATTAGCAGATGGGCAGGCACTCTGGGCCAAGCCCGCGAGCGTGGAGGGAAACATCCGCGATATCGTGCAACATCCGGCCGGGATCGTCATGCTCCCTGAAGCACCGCCTGAAAATGAGCCTATGCACAGCCGCCGCGTCATCAACGGCGTCGTGCAGACCGGCCTCAATGTGGCTCGCTACGAAGACGGGACGACTGCCGCCGCCAAGCCACTCCGCATGCACGGCAACGTGATCGACGCGATGGTTGCGGGTGACGCCTTGGTGCTTGCAGTGGACGCTGAGTCGCGCACCTTTGTCAACTTGCTGGATGTGGCCACCGCGACGCTGCGCCTGAACAAGGATGTGAAGATCAAGGGCCAGCTCGCCTACGCGGAGCTTGCGCCCGCTGGGCTCCTCTACGTATCACGCCCCGACGCCACGATCAACGCCGAGGTCAACATCATCGATCTGGCGACGGGTGAGCAAAAGTTCAAGGACGCGATTGAGAGCGGCAAACCGCTGAGTCAGACGGATTATAAAGCCGAGCGGTACTACCTGCACCATGCGGTGGAGGGCAAGACTCTCTATGTCTTCGCGAATCGCGATCACAGGCTGTATGCAGTGGATCGCGAGGCGGGCACGTTCCACGCGCTTGGCGGAGAGATCAAGTTGCAGGGCGGCGAGGATCCAACGGGAATGGAAATTCGACCAGCAGGCATTGTTCTCATTTCCTCGCAAAACCTCGTGATCGTCTCGCGGGATGGGCAGATAAAGCAACAGGTGTATTATCCTGCACCCGAGCTTCCAGGTCTGGCGCGCGCCCTCAGCGCGGTGAACGCGGTGCGCGCCGGCCTGTACGGTGCTGCTGCCTCGGCGTACGGCGATGCATTCGCACAAGCTTCGCAGAAGGCGACCGATCCCAATGCGAAATACGTCACCACGCAATTGGCGACGGCGTATTCGCAGGTGGGTGCACAACTCACAGGCTACTCGCGCCAGTCAGCGGCTCTCGCGACGAAGCGTTTCAAGGCTTCGCTCACCGCTTCAGACTCTGTCTTCATGTTGACTCGTGCTCCCGATGGAAACGGCAACATCCTCTTGGAGGTCGACAAAGATAGCGGGCAGCCGCGCGCCCGCGTGGATCTGGGCAAGGAGCGCGAGCCCGCGTACGCGGTCGACGATGTCGCCGGGATGCTCTTCCTGCGCACCGCACCCGGCACGCTCATCGGTTACAGGCTCTGAGGAGGAAGTTGCTCGCTACGCGAATTCGGCTGCTGAAATTGACCTCTTCGTTGCCGTGACAGCACCTCTCGGGATTGTGTCTGGATCACGGAGTATGCGGCAGTTGGACCTTAAGTACCCATGCGGTTCAGCGAGGATCACTCTCTCGTGACGCCTTAGACTTGATTGAGTCATATCTCCGACCTCTTCTCTTTTCTCTGAGGACCGAAGCCCGCTCCCGGATGGTCGCTGCTGAGGTTTCCGAGCGACCGATCTCGTGTTAAGCCAGGTCGCGATACAACCCCGTTGTTCAGGCGTCTGCGGGATTGTGGAACAATACAACATCAAACTAGCGATTCCATCGAATCCTTCCTCAGCGATGACAGGAAGGATGGTGTAGCCCGCCGAGTCGCCGGCCTTGCACTGAATGCGGCGCCGCGCATTCATGGCGAGGAAGCCGGTGTTCTCCCAATCGGTCCACTGGCCTTGGACAACCAACTTCCAATACAGGCGAAACCCGGCTCGGTGCGAACCTCGCGCGAACTCCCGTCCTTTATATATACGGACCGTGGGAGGGGCTGTAGGCGCAGAAGTCTTAAGCACTATCGTAGGATTCCTGTGCCGCATTCCCAGCGTTCGCAATGAGGAAATCGCATTGTTTTCGCAGCAGATGACGTTTTGGCGAGGCACAGGTAGCCAATCGAGATCAAATAGCGCATCCATAACGGCCAGCCAGCGCGGTTTTCAATAGGTCCTCAAGTTCCTGCTCGGTCAGGTAGTCCGGCGTTCTCATCGGCTCTTCTCCCGTTTGATGTATTGATCGATGGCTCTGCGGATGAGGTAGGCCACCGCTCGGTCCTCGCGCTTGGCGATCTTTTCAAGTTCGGCAAGCTGCTTGGGTTCAAGACGAACGGCAGTAAGTGTTTTCGCCATAAGGCGAGTGTATACTAGCGTTATACGCTGTCAAGCAACAAAGCCCAAGAAACAACAAGTAATTTCACCAAACGCAACGCGCCCCATTTCGAGTTCCCCCACGCGATTCCGAGCCACGTGTTACATCTGGATTTCTTTTGAGCAGATCTCTTCTTTGAGCAGGAACGTGTTTGTTTTGGGGCTGGATCGGGAGACTCCTGGCGCAATGGCAGACCACCGGGGGACCCCAAAGGGTCCCCGGTGCGTCACCTGCTTCGGCCTGGGCGCGTCCATTATTGGGCGCATCAAGCGGTAGCAGCCCTGCATTTGATCCGTATGTCCGAACCGCCCCTGAAATTCCAGCGGTTGTGATTGACGATCACGGATTCTACTTCTTCAGGAGCAAACGGTATCTCCCGGTATCCGCGCACTTCGATGATGCAGCCCTGGCTGGCGACAACCTGATCGAAACATCTGCCGTCCTTGAGTTCGACTGCGATCACCTGATAGCCCATACCTGTCTCCTCACTTCGTTTCAAATCGTCGAGACAGGCTTGAGGAATTGGATATAAGCACTTCATGATGGCCAACCCTTCCCGAATGAATGGAGGTTAGGTGCAGCATAAAATCATCGCTTCAACCGTTACGCGACCAACGGCAACCAGTTTTCGGGACTGTTCTCTGTCACGTTGTAATCGGCATTGGTGACTCGTTGGTGAGGTGGGTTCAAAGCAAGAATTTTGACCGTCGGATATTTCTCCTTCAACCAATCAACGATGTCTCTCCTGGTTTCTTCAGGTGCGGCGGGACCGACGATGAAGAGGTCGTAATGCTGAATCGAGCTTAAAAGAAGCTTGGCGGCTTCGTTGCCCAGCACAGAGATGATGCCATAGCCATGATTTATGAGCAGGTCGGCTCTTCGAACTCCTGCTTGTTCGTCGTAGTCAATCTGGAAAAACCGCTTGATGGATCGCTTTGCCAGGGGCACATTCATCTGTGCCACGACTTGGTGTGTGTATCTGTCGGCGGCAATGCATTCGTTTGTGGTACGTCTCGATAGCTCTTCGAGGGATAACTTGGCAAACTCCAGCCCGGAGACGACGGCTCTCTTTATGCTGGAACCATCCGGCATGACTTCAAAAATATCGTAGGCCCGATACACTGCAACACCTCTCCGGGCCGCCTGCATCGGCGTCAATGATGGCTCTGCGCTGGTGCTGCCTATTGAACGAGAGCGTAGACCCACGAGGTGAGCGTCGTCAAGGCCCTTATCCTTGGCGGAAAAGACCTGGCAAACGAGACCCCTAAAAACCTCAGTGTTTACGCGGCTTCTGCCACTTCTCAACGGGGGAACGGTCAGTCGATGTTGGTATATCACATGATACAAAGCCCGGCCGATGCGCACCGACTCTTTTGCTTGTGCCGCTTAACGAGCGGCCCCCACCGGACCTGACCAGTTTTCGAAAGGAATCACGTAATTTCGAATCACATATCTGAACCGCTCACAACCGATCGGCCAAGCGCTCGAAAAAATCAACAAGCGTCTTGAAGCCCTCGAGGTCATTCATACCCGGTATACCGGGCCGCGAGGCCCACAAGGGAGCGTGGGCTGCACGGACTTCCTGGAAAGGAAAAGATGGGAAAGACGCGACGGCGGACGAGCGCAACGCAATCAAAGAATACCTCAACGGGGTCCGAAATCAGCGTCCTTCGCGCCGACCTTCATGCGTTCCACGGCGCGCTGTGCCGGGAACTGCGCGAGCAGTACGACCAGTACGCGGACTCGCTTGCCAACATTTACAGCGAGCAAGTCGATGCGTTTTGCGCGAGGGACAAAGCAGACACAGCGAGGAAATCGTGAGCAAGCTCCGTCATCCTTCGGGCCATACCAAGCTCGCCAAGATCATTCCCGATTTGGAAATTGATCCAGTCGAGCCGAAATTCCGCGTGCCCATCAAGCGTGCGTGCCGCTACTTTAGCCTCTACCAGCCGCAGCAGCGGCCTGTTCTAGCGGCGGCGCAGCTTTGCCAACTTCCGCGACACCAAAAATAATGAGTGGTGCGTTCGTGTTTGGCTCGGTTCCGCAATAGAGGTGATTAATGTTGATGCTCGCGTCGCCCAATTTTTGTGCGACACGCGCTAGTTCTCCCGGTCGATGTGCAAGGTTGACCTTGACGACATCGGTTTCAGTTTCCGGGTGCGGGTGGGTGTAGCAGTTTTGGCATCCGTATAGCCGACCCCCTGTTCGTGTCGACAGGCGAAGAAAACGGCGGCAATCGCGGGCGGCGAAGGATAGCCTCATGCGCTCAGACATTTCGAGATTGTCGGGAGGCACAGGCGTCGCGAACAATGGCCTGCGGACCCCCACGAATATCCGTTGCCTATAATGGCGCGATGTGATTACAATGTAATCACAAAAGAGGTGCAGCTTATGAAGGTTAAACTAGTGCGCATCGGCAACTCTCGGGGCATCCG
>Ga0126381_100005756_pt1 | contig 13688 bp, 13 predicted proteins | sample PanSoiMetPlot_28_FD_96465 | JGI IMG/M metagenome (GOLD analysis project Ga0126381, IMG submission 96465) | Tropical forest soil microbial communities from Panama - MetaG Plot_28 | ecosystem: Environmental > Terrestrial > Soil > Tropical forest > Bulk soil | place: Panama | collected 2016-02-17
ACTGGCGCATCTGCTCGAAGATGCCTTGGCGATCGAGACCTTCTCCGAACATGTTTCCCTGGCAGAGTTAGGTTTCATGGCCGCCGATAGCTTTGCCGCTATGCTCTCGGCCTACCGCCAGCAAACCCCGCTGCCCGACACTTCTTTGCTCCGGCGCCGCGTACAACAACTCACCTCCGGGGCGCCGGCCGAGACCGAAAAGACGGTGAAGAAGCCCGCTTCCACCGGTCCCCAGGTGGTGTGGACGGAATATGAAAAAGTCTCCGCCCAGGAGGCTCAGGCGCAGGGGAAAAATCTGTTTCAGATCGTCGCCCAGATTGACCCACACTGCGCTATGCCGATTGCCGCGCGGCAATTGCTGGCCAATGCCTTGTCCTCTACCGCCCAGGTTCTCGGCGCCAGACCAGAACCGGGCTCCCCGCCGCAAGGACAGGCGATCGAGCTGCTCATCGCCACCAGCGAAAGCGAAACCGTAGTCGCAGCCAAATGTCATATCCCCACGGTGATCTCGAAGACCCAGTGTTTCCCCGTGGCCTTCGCGGCCGCCTCGAGCTCGCAGCCCGAGGTAGCGAGCGCAAGAGAGTCGACCAAGGAACAGAGTCAGGCCGAGCCCGAGGAACCCAAGGCCGAGGCCCTCAATGCCAATCGTCGCGCGCCGAGCGTCGAGACCGTGGTACGCGTAGATGCCGAACGCATCGATACGGTGCTCAACCTGGTAGGCGAGCTCATCATCGGCAAGTCCATGCTGCAACAAACAGTGCAAGAGTACACACGCCGCTTCCCCAAAGATTCGCTGCGCAGCCGGTTTCAGGATGCCATGGCTTTTCAATCTCGGGTATTAAATGATCTGCAGCGTTCGGTCATGAAAATCCGCATGGTACCGGTCGAACAATTGTTTCGCCGCTTTCCCCGCATCGTGCGCGATGCGGCCCAGCGTTGTAATAAGCGAGTCGAGTTGGTATTCAGCGGGCAAAACACCGATTTGGACAAGAGCCTGCTGGATGCCATTGCCGAACCCCTTACCCATATCGTTCGCAACGCTGTAAGTCATGGCCTGGAGAGCGCGGAAGAACGCACACGCGCGGGCAAGCCGGCCACCGGCCGCATCCGCCTCGATGCCTGCCATCAAGCCAACCAGCTGATTGTCGAAGTCAGCGACGACGGCAGCGGGATTGACCTGCGCAAGGTCAAAGCCAAAGCCATCGCCAATGGAGTGGTGGCCGCCGATGAGGCGGAGCGTATGTCTACGGCCGAGCTGCTCGACTTGATCTTCCGGCCGGGCTTTAGCACGGCGGATGAGATTACGGAAATTTCCGGACGCGGTGTGGGATTGGACGTCGTGCGCAGTGTGTTGCATCGGCTGAAAGGCACGGTGGAACAGGAAACCCATCCCGGGAAAGGCACCAAGTTCCGCCTCAAGCTGCCACTGACTCTGGCCATCATCAAGGCCTTGCTATTTCGCATCGAGCAGCGCCTGTACGCCATCCCGCTCAATACCGTCGCCGAAATCGCACGCGCGCGGGAATGCGATCTGCACCACGTGGATACCTGGGAGGTGCTGCAGCTTCGGGGACAAGTGCTCCCACTGATGCGCTTAGGGCAAAGGCCGACCGGAGACCTGGATCGGAACCAGGACAAGATTTTTGTTCTGGTCATCAACTTCTCGGGCCGGAAGTTGGGTTTGATCGTGGATGCTCTGGATGGCGAAGAAGAGCTGGTATTGAAAGCCCTGGACGATCAAACCGTGGCTACGGACCTGGTAACGGGCGCTTCCATCCTCGGCGATGGCCGGGTGGTCCTAATCATGAATCTGGCTGCCGTAGTCGATCGATTCCTAGGGCCACGCAGCGAGGATGCTGCAGTGGAGACCTACCTTCCCCAAGCTCAGCCGGTGGCTGGTGCGGGTGCCCGATCGGAGTTTCGGTGATAACGGCACAACCAATACGCGTGCTGGTGGTGGATGACTCGGCATTGATGCGCAAGCTCCTACCTCAGATTCTCGAGACCGATAACACCATCCAGGTGATTGGAACGGCCATCGACGGTAATTTTGGGCTAAAGAAAATCGAGGAGCTCCGCCCTCAGGTCATCACCCTGGATCTTGAAATGCCCGGCATGGGGGGACTCGACATGTTGCGGCAGATTATGCGCCAGCACCGCATCCCGGTGATCGTGGTCAGCTCCCATAGCACCCAGGGCGCCTCGATCACCCTCAAGGCCCTATCCCTCGGCGCCTTTGACTTTGTGGCCAAGCCGACCGATATCGCCTCCCGTATGCAGGAAATTTCCAGAGAGCTGATCTCGAAGATCAAAGCCGCAGCCCATAGTCGAGGCATTTTCCTACCCGCGACTTCGGAATTGGCACATGCCAGCCCGCGCCCTAAGAAGAGAGGCGGAGTCGTGAAGCCACCCACCCGAGTTGTGGCCATTGGGGTCTCGACCGGCGGTCCACAATCGTTGCAATACCTGCTGTCACAATTCCGGCCGGATTTTCCCGCCACCATCGTGGTTGTGCAACACATGCCCGAGGGTTTTACCGACATGTTTGCTCGCCGACTGGACGATTGTTGCGCACTCAACGTGAAAGAGGCGCAGTCCGGGGACCTGTTGGGTGCCGGGCGGGTCTTGATCTGCCCTGGCAACCGCCATCTCAAAGTCAAGCGTATGCCGCTCGGGGACATCGTCATTTTGAGCGAAGACGCTCGGGTGAACGGTCATCGCCCCTCTGTCGACGTGACCTTCCGCAGCCTGGCCGAGGAGTTTGGTCGGCTGGCTATCGGAGTTCTGATGACCGGAATGGGCGAGGATGGAGCGCAGGGCCTGGGGGTAATCAGGTCCATGGGAGGCATGACCATAGCCCAGGGCGAGCAATCCTGCGTGGTCTTTGGCATGCCCAAAGCCGCGATTGAATGCGGATACGCCATGCGAGTAGTGGAACTGGAAGCTTTAGCAGATACCGTACAGGCACACTGCCTCCCGGGCCGCAACGATTTGGCCTTGGGGGCGAGTCAAACCTAGGGATCGATCGCCGGGACGGAGACGACCCGGCGAGAAAAACGGAAGCCAGTGTATTGAGGAGGAGGTATGGAGCAGTTTCCAGCAGTGAAGCGTACTAAGGACGGTCAACCCATTCAATACCTGATCGTCGACGACTCGGTCTTCGCGCGCAAAAACCTGGGCCGCATCATCGAAAGTTTTGGCGGGCAGGTGGCGGGCGAGGCCGGGGATGGACTCACGGCCATAACCGAATACGACCGCTTAAAACCCGATATCGTGCTCATGGACATCACCATGCCGCAGATGGAAGGCATTGAGGCGGCGGAAAAGATCGTGCAGAAAGACCCGGGTGCCCGGGTCGTCATGGTCTCCTCGGTGGGGTATCAGGAGAACATCGTGGCGGCCTTGCAGCGCGGGGCTCGGCACTTCGTGCAGAAGCCGGTCAAGCCCGAAGTGCTGTACGAGGTCATTAAATACGTGCTCGGCGAAGATGGTGCCGTTGCCTGCGCTGCCGCAGCAGGGGTTTAACATGAAAATGGAGTTGATCCAGCCGTTTATCAATGCGGCGGACGCCATATTATCGCAAGGCCTCAACTCTCCCATCGCGGTTGGCAATCTGACCATGGAAGAGGAAGCTTACCGCCGCAAGGGAATCGCCGCCATGGTTCAGCTCACCGGCGATATCGGAGGCCGGATTATTTTTGATCTGGCGCCGAATACCGCCGCCCGTATTGCCAGCAACTTCGCCGGCACCGAGATACCGGAGTCCGACGATTTGGTACGGGAAGCAGTGTGCGAATTGGCCAATCAGATTATTGGCAATGCCATCGCCACTCTGAATGATCAGGGATTCCGTTTCCGCGTCCACCCTCCCGAGTTGCACACCTCCGAACACGGTCCGAAGAGCACCGAACACATCGAGGCCTTGGTGCTGTGTTTTGAAACCCAGAGCGGCAATATCTTCATGAACATCGCGCTCGACTACCATCCCTCCATGAAACAGGCAGCCGGAACGCCGGCCTAGGAAATGCGCCAGGAGCGCGAAATTTAGCGCCATCGCCCCTTGTGTTGCTCATACGGCTGCCTCTTACGGCGGCCCTGGGCTAAGGACTTTCCCCCCCGGGGCGTCGTACGACCCGTATGTGCCGGTCCCTAGGCGTACGAGATCTTCGAGAAGCAAACTGAGCGCGGTCCTGCCGTTGATCTTTCCAGGCGGTCCTGGTTGAGGCGATGCCGTGCTTGCGATGTTGGCCGGCCCCTAATTGCCAGAGCAAGCGGCTAAAGCTAGGGGCCGGCCACCAGGAAAACAGGGTTTTGTGGCGGCGGCATCGGGTTTCCGGGCCGAGAACTCAGCGGAGCCTGCAAGGTTGCCATCACTACATCGGACGCATGGGGATTGGCACCGGTATTGTCGGCAAAGGTGTCGATGATGGCTACGCCGCCCGAATCACATTGTGAAACATAAACCTTGAAAATTGGGGCCGCACCGCCCCCGGAGGAGGTGATGAATACCCGAAAACGCGCCGAAGCACAGCCGGTCTGGGCGGCTTCTGTGCTTTGGGATAATGCGATTGCCTTCGATAGGGTGTTCGTACCCGTGGCAATCACCGATACTTGGGTGCACACCGCTCCACTGGGGTCGCGCTGATAGCTAGCAACATAGGCTCGGCTACCGTCGCCGAGAGCCTCGACTGAGTTTGGCACCACCGCGGAACTGCATGGAGAAGAAGGCGCCACTCCGATGGCCACCGGACTGCCACTTAGTGGAACCGGCGGATCGGTGGCCGCAGTAAAAATGCTAACCTGAGCCGTGGTGGGATTGGTGACATAGAGCCGATTCAGCACTTTGTCGTAAAAAATGAAATTCGCCCCTGCTCCGGCCGACGCCGTCGAGCTCATTACTGTATCCGACAGCGTATTGATTACGTAAATTGCGCCGCTCGCATCGAGCACGTAGATGCGCGCGCTGTCGGCGCGAGCCACCGCCCAGACTGGAGACGCTCCTACCTTAATGACCTTGAGCACCGTGTCATCCACGGTGCTGATGCTGGTGACGGTTCCATTGCCTTGATTGGCGACATAAAGCTTCGTGCTGTCGGGTGTTTCCGCCAGCGCCACCGGGCGTGCCGCACGATTGGGCAACGGTCGCGGACTGGCGCCAAAGGCAGGATCGACCGGCACGGTGGCAACCACCACGTCCGAGCCAGTGTTGATCACCGCCACGCTGCCGTTGCCAGAATTGGCGGCATACATTTTGTTATTTTCCGTGCTGTGGACAAACACCGGTTGGGAGGGCGCACAGCCGCTTGCATCACACAGTTGGGTCAAGGCGATAGTCGTGGCTGGAGCCGTGGTCGAAACGTTGTTCGAGGAAATCGTATCCTCGCCCGCGTTGGCCACGTAAATCCTGGTGCCGCTCGGCGTCATTGCGGCATGCACGGGAGCCAAGCCGGTCTGGACCACGCTCGACAGACTATCCCCGGAAACATCAATGCGACTGAGCGCACCATCATCCAAAATGCCGTTGGTTGAGACCGAGGCCACAAAATGAACCGCTGCCGGATTGGGCGAAGGCAGGGGAATGGGTTGGGCAACGGGCCGAAAAACGTCACCGCAGCCGAGGCCGAAAAGCGACAGAAGCAACCAGGCAGCCGTTCCGCCCGCCCGCGCGCGTTGGCGATCGGGAAAGCTCGGCCTGGTGCATAGAAGAAATATGAGTAGCGACCCTGACATCCGTAGGTAAATGAGAATCCCTTATTTTAATGGCAGCACGCGATCTTGTGCTAGAAACCACGGAACCGTTCTTAGGGATTGGAAGCGAATCGACGAGCAACGGTTGCAAGCTGTCCAACTTCAAATGTTCTCATTAACGTTTAGCGCGCTTACGAGGTTGCGCTTCGGCGGGGGCGACGGCGGCCGCAGGTTTCTTCTTTCCTTCCATTTGCGCCAGGCTTTCTTTCAGGGCAGCCATCAAATCGACCACGGGTGCGGGTTTCTTGGGCTTTTCTACTTCGGCGATCTCGCCGCCCTCCAACTTCGTCTGGATGAGTTTTTTCAGGTTCTCCTGGAAGTCATCGTGAAACTTCTCGGGCTCCCATTCGGTGGCTAAGGCCTCAATCAATTGGTGGGCGACTTTGACCTCCGCATCCTTGAGTTCAACATCGGGAGCTCCGAAACCCTCCACCTTGCGAACCTCCTCTTCGTAGTACATGGTGTGGAGCATCATGCCGCCCTCGTGCGGGCGGAGAAACACCGTATATTCCCGATTGTGCATGGTGAGTTTGGCGATGGCTACATACTCGCTCTCTTCGAGCGCTTTGGTCAGCAAGGCGTAGGGTCGGCGCCCGGCTTCTTCTGGCATCATGTAATACGAGGACTCGAAATAAACCGGGTCCACTTCGCTGGATTTAACAAACTCCAGGATCTCCATGGTCTTGGCCGTCTTAGGCTCAATTTTCTTGATTTCTTCCGGTTCAATCACCACATACTCGTTCTTGCGGTACTCGTATCCCTTCACGATTTCGCTGCGTTCGACAACCCGGTTATCGGTGGGACAATAAAGCTGCTGCTTGATACGCGTCATGTCGTCGCGATGCAGCATATGAAAGGAAATGCTCGAACCGCGAGCGCCAGAGAACAGCCGCACCGGCATTGAAATCAGTCCAAAGGTCAAATATCCAGACCAGACAGAGGCCGCCATAGTGTGATCCCCTCAACCTGGCGCCAGAGCGCGCCGGGTAGCAGTTTAGACTACCGCAAGATTTTGATGCACCAATTTTGTGGTGGTAATCGAAACTGCTAGCTGCACAGCTGGTAGGAGGGAAAGATGAGCAGCAATGGGTAGTGTTGCTGCTCGTGGTTCTTAGGCGCCGAAGGCCGGGAATCGCTTAAAGAGCGTAGATAGAGCAAAATGCAGGCCATTACTATTCTTGCCGAAGCTACCAGCCCGCTGCTAGCAGGCAGAGTCTGGCCCGTGCTGGCCGTAACTGTGGTTTTTGCCTCCCTGGGGCGGGCGGTTCGCGGGGTGAGCGTTTCTGGCGCCCTGGCCGGAGCCGGGATCTGCTTCGTTCTGTCGCTGGCCGTCGGTTGGGGCGGATTTGCCGGACTGTGCGCGGTTTTCCTGCTCACCTGGGCGGCAACTCGGGTGGGCTACGGTCAGAAACAAACCCAGGGAACCGCCGAAGCGGCAAACGGGCGCAACGCAGCCCAGGTTCTTGCCAATCTCGGGACGGCAGCGGCCTGCGCCAGCTGCTTCGTTTATACGGGAAACGGCCGCCGTTTTCTGCCTGCTGTGGCCGCCGCCCTGGCCGAGGCCGCCGCCGATACCGTGTCGAGCGAGATCGGGCAGGCGGTGGGACGGAAGGCCCGTCTCATCACCAGCTGGCGAATCGTCCCCCCTGGCACCAATGGCGCCATCACTCTGCCGGGAACCGTAGCCGGGATGGTTGCGGCTGGGGCCGTAGCCGGCGTGTTGGCCGCATGGCGGGTAATTGATCTTGATAGGGTGTTCGTTTGCGCCGCAGCCGGTTTTATTGGCTCCCTCGGAGATAGCCTTCTCGGCGCGACCCTCGAGCGTTATGGGGTCCTCGGGAACAATATGGTGAATCTGTTCTCAACCATGCTTGCCGCCGGCATCGCTTTTGTGTTTTCCAGTTGAGCCTGGGGAAAACTGATTTTATCGATCGGGATCTTGCTTCAAGATGCGCCCAAGATGCCACGTGCTCTCCGAATCGCGTCGTCCCCCTGGGGGAAATTTGCCGTCGCTCAGTTGCGAATGCGGAGTCGCCAAAGCAAGTAACTCACTGATTCGCGCAGAACCGCAACTCCTCGCTGATAGAGCGCACGCGGCCGAGAATCCGGGCGGGGCGCGACATAGACGCGCAGCTTTTGGTTTTCGAGCATTTTGCGAATGCGAAAAACGTGGTAGGCATCGCTAACCGCGATGCAACTGTTCATGCCGTTGGCGCGCATAATCACCGCCACGCGGGCGGCGGATTCGGCGGTATCAGAGGCCTGAGTTTCAGCGATCAGGGCCGATTCCGGAATTCCCCGCCGCATAAGGTAGTCGTGCCCCACCCCCCCTTCGCTGAAATTGGGGTCGGCCGCGGCCCCGCCGCTGGTGATTACGACCGGCGCCAGCTTGCTGCGGAATAGATCATAGGCATGGTCGAGCCGTGCCCGGAACACCGGGGAGGGACGGCCATCGTACTCGGCGGCACCAAACACCACGATGGCATCGGCCGCATGCAGCTGTTGCTGCTCGGAATCGTGAATGATGGCGCGCGTCAGCCCCGCAAACACCCCTACGAGAACAAACAGGGGGATCAAGGTCCAAAATAGCCACGCCCTGCCTTTGCTGGTGGGCTCGGCGATCACCCCTGAGCGAAGAATTCCGAAATCTCCTGAGCTGAGATGGCGCCTTCGCGAAGGATCTTCCAGCGCGCTTCCTCGTCGGTTAAATCTACAATCGTAGAGGCAATCTCACGCGGAGAAGTCCCGCCATCCACGATAATGGGAACCCGAACCCCCAATTGGTCTCGCACCGCCTCGGCGGTCGTGCACTCGGTCTCTCCGCTGAGATTGGCGGAGGTTGCCGTAATGGGAAAGCCTGCCGCCACGACCACCGCCAGCGGAATCTTCGCGTTCGGAACCCGTAAGGCCACATTCCCGGTATTGGCCGTGACCTTGAGCGGCAGCTTCGAGGCCGCCTTCACAATAATGGTCAGCGGGCCCGGCCAAAACTTCTTGGCCAAGGCATGAAACTCTTCCGGCAATGGCTTGGCTAGCTGCTCGGCTTGTTCCACGTCTTCAATGAGAAGCGACAGAGGCTTGTGGCGCGAGCGGGATTTAATTTCATAGACCCGCTCGACGGCGCGAAGATTGAAAGGATCCGCCGCCAATCCATAAAAGGTGTCGGTCGGCATGCCTAGAACCTGCCCGGAACGTATCTGGTCGGCAGCGTAGCGGATTAAAGACGGCTCCGGCGTCTGGCTGTTGATCTTCACCATTTCCACGCGCACACCAACACTCTCCCCGATACGGGTATATTTGCGAAAGCTAAGATACCACGACCGCCCGTCAACCGCAGAACCTTTGCTTCCCGGCTCGCGTATGATGCTTGGCGTACGGGGCCAAGCATCCAAAGGTCATGAGCGCTGAGAGCGGACATCTGCGGCGCATAGAGGGCCGCCATAATCCCCTGGTGAAACAGCTGCGTTACGGCTTCAGCCAGGGCGAACCCACCTCCTTAGGCGATTGCGCCATCGAAGGTTTCCGTATCGTGGAAGAAGCCATTCGCAGCGGCTTAAAGTTTCGCGCCTTGTTTTTTAGCGAATCTGCCGAATCTCGGGCCGCGCGACTGCTGCCCCAGATCGGTTCGCGTGTAGAAACCGTACTGCTTCCCGACGAGCTGTTCACTAGCGTTGTACCTAGCCCATCTCCTCAGGGTGTGGCCGCCCTGGTCGAACTGAAACCCTCTCGCCTGGAGGACCTATTGGCAAGCTCCACCCCGGGTCCTCTGCTAGTCATCGCCGGGGTGCAGGACCCGGGAAACGTGGGCACCATGTTGCGCTCGGCCGAGGCTTTTGGCGCCAAAGCCGTGTTTTTTGGCGAGGGAACGGTGAGCGCTTACAACCATAAAGTGGTTCGGGCCTCGGCGGGATCGGTCTTCCGGGTCTCCATGGTCAAAGTCGACCTGGGTACGGTGATCCCCCGGCTGCGCGCCCGCGGCATTCGCCTGCTGGCCACTTCCTCACACAAAGGAGTGCCCCTATACCACAGTGATCTGCGCGGGGAAACCGCTATTTTCGTAGGCAATGAAGGCGCTGGCATCAGAAAGCGCTGGTTCGCGGAAATGGATCAGCTGCTCGTGATTCCCCACTCGGCGCGGGTGGAATCATTAAATGCCGGAGTTGCGGCTAGCATTATTCTTTATGAAGTAACCAGGCAGCAAACCAGCACCTCCGACCTCAGCCCCGACAACCAGACCGAGCTATAACGGGCGCCGGAGTGAAAAGCGGCATCTCATTTGCGAGTAGCTGAATTCCCGCCACGCGCCGTGCGGTGCGCGCCTGGGATGGTGAGCAATCTATGAGTCTATTCGGACCACCGCCGCCGGGCATCGAGTCTGCCGCCGACCGCACGCGTCCGCTGGCCGATCGCATGCGTCCGCGCAGCCTGGATGAATTTGTCGGACAAGAACACTTGATTGGTCCCGGCAAAGCTTTGCGGGCGCAACTTGAGCGCGACGATATCGGGTCGCTTATCTTTTGGGGACCTCCGGGCACGGGAAAAACCACTCTGGCAAAGATCGTTGCCCGTATGACCCGCGCCGATTTTATTGAGTTCAGCGCCGTGCTCTCCGGAATCAAGGAGATCAAGCAGGTGATGGCCGACAGCGAACGTGCCCGCCAGTACGGCACGCGTACCATTGTGTTCATCGACGAAATCCACCGCTTCAATAAAGCCCAGCAGGATGCCTTCCTTCCCCATGTTGAAAAAGGCAATATTCGTCTGATCGGAGCCACCACCGAGAATCCCTCGTTTGAAATTATCTCGGCGCTTTTGTCGCGCAGCCGCGTCTACGTCCTCAACCCGCTGACCGCAAAACAGATTGTCCTGCTGTTGCGCCGCGCCCTGGCCGATGAGGAACGCGGGTTGGGCACGCTGAAGCTAACAGCCAGTGACGAAGTGCTCGAGCAGATTGCCGCCTATTCCAGCGGCGACGCCCGCACGGCCTATAACGTTCTTGAGGTCGCCTCCAGCTTGGCGCTCGATGGCCGCAAGCCCGCCGAAGGCGCGGACATTTCAGCCGAGATGGTGAAGGACGCACTGCAGAAGCGGGTTTTACTCTATGACAAGGCGGGCGAAGAACATTACAACCTGATTTCCGCCTTGCATAAATCGGTACGCAACAGCGATCCCGATGCCGCCCTCTACTGGCTCGGCCGCATGCTCGAGGCCGGGGAAGATCCTCTTTATATTGCCCGCCGGGTGGTGCGCATGGCAGTAGAGGACATTGGACTGGCCGAACCGAATGCTCTGGCCATGTGCGTGGCGGCGCGGGACGCCGTCGATTTTATCGGCATGCCGGAAGGCAATTTAGCGCTCGCGCAGGCAGTGGTCTATCTCTCGATCGCACCCAAATCGAACGCGCTCTACACCGCTTACAACCAAGTGCAGGCCGATGTCGAACGCACCACGGCCGAGCCCGTCCCCCTGCATCTACGCAACGCCCCCACGGGGCTGATGAAACATCTCGGCTACGGAAGCGGCTACGAGTACGCGCACGATCTCGAAACCAAAGTCGCCGCCATTCAGTGTCTTCCCGATAATCTCAAAGATCGCAGGTATTACCTGCCCACTCGAGAAGGCCAAGAAAAACAGATGGGCGAACGACTGGAGGAGATTCGCGCCAAAAGAGCCGCCGGTCAAGGCCCGGGGAGTGGACCGAGCAAAACTCGGCGGGAATAATCGCGCGCAGATCACCGGCCAGTGCCTGGGCCCTATCCCGCGGTTTAGCCGAAGCGGGCGCGGTGTTCCTTAAGAATGCACAAGTCCATAACCACAAACAGGCCGGCCTTTTCGGCCGCCTCGGCCGCCTTCTGGTGAACGACCTCCTCTTGCATCCACACCGCTGGGATTTTCAACTGAATCGCCTGCCCGACGATCTCTGCGACGAATTCAGGGCGGCGAAAGATGTTCACAATGTCGATTTTTTCTGGAACCTCGCCGAGCGAGGGATAGTCCTTTTCTCCCAAGGCCTCTTCGATCGTGGGATTCACGGGTATGATGCGATATCCCTGACTCTGCATGTACAGCGCGACCCCGTGACTTGGCCGGAGAGGGCGGTTGGAAAGGCCCACCACGGCTATGGTTCGAGCTCGCGCCAATAAGTCATAAATTCGGTCGCGCTGAGGAAGCGAGGCCACGCCCCGTATTTTAACGCGAGCGAAACTACTCTTTTTGGTTGGCTGCCTGCTTCTGTTTGAACAGCCGGAAGGCGATTTTGCGAACCGTTTCGGAAACTTCCTTATTGCCGGAAAGATTCTTGAGATCTGAAATCAGTAGGTTTTTCACCACCGTAGACGCGACGTCGATGGGTGTGCGCGGATTAAAGGCCAAGTTGCGCACGATGGCGTAGTTCTTGGCAAAACGCCGCCTGAGCGGGATAGCTCGCAACACCGCCTCAAGCACGTTCTTTTGCGTGGCGAATTTCTCGACTTCGCTGTCGCTGACCTTCGGAGATTCAAGCACTGCCAGGGCTACGATTTTGGTGCCGTCGCGGATCAGGATGGACCGCTCTTCTTTGGTGCCTTTAATAGCCAGCTGAATTCGCCCTTTGATATCCAAGCGGGAGATTTTCTGCAGCACGCTACCGCGACGTTCTTCCTCCCCCGCGGCGGGCTTCTTATTATTCGGCGCATGTTTAGGTTGAAGTGCCGAAGGAGCCGGGGCCGGACCGGCCGCAGCCGCTGCGGCCAAAGCCTCGGGTGCAGCTGCAGCTTCTACCGGCAGGAGGTCGTGAAACCCACCCAGCGGCTGAAATGGCTTTTCCTCCTGGGTCGCGATCTCCGCCGCGTGTTCCCGGGAAAACGTAATCACGGCGTTTTCGGCTTCACTATCTTCGGGACTGGAGTCTTTCTCCGGCACGGTAACTGCCTTGGTTTCCTTCGCCTGAGTTGTGCCGGAGCTCTCGGCCGATAATCGAGATTCTCGCACCCGCCGGCTGCCGAGCACCACTTCGCGGGATTCGCCACTCAAGCGGTTCGCCAATGCCACGAGCTTAGTGGTCGCAACCGCGGGGTTCTCAATCAAAATCGGCAACAACGACGGCTGAAGATTCTCGGGCAAGAGCCAGTGATCCAGGATTTCTTTCGGAGTGTTCGGATCAGCCGCTGCCGCCTTCGCCTTTGCCTCATCCCAGCTATCGAGCATCGGTCGCGCGGACTCACCCAACACCGGCTTAGGTTCGGATCGAGACTCGAAAAGGGCTGATGCTGGAGCAGGTCGAGCCACCTGACTCGGCTGGTCAGAGGGGGGCAAAGGCGTGCGATCTGAATCGGACGGGCGTGACATCGAACGAGAGCTCCCGAGCCTTACAGAATCTCCCACGCGCCTGGCTTTACCAAGCAATTTCGCGCCCGAGACTGTTACCGAAGGCATTGCAAGCGCCGGCCTTCGGTAACGCCGATCAGGAACTCACCTTAGGCACGGGAAACAAGCAACTGCTGTTCGAGCGGCCCGGCCGCGGGTCGGGCGAAAGGAACCATGTTGCGGAAGACCGCGATATACCAGGAACCATTCTCTTTGGTGCAAACCATGCCGCACGAGCTCCGCTCTAGCCCGAAGGGGCGCACTTCCCCCACGAAGCGGAAGGTCACATCGGCGACGGCTACGTCGGGTCGCAAGAAGCGGATGCTCTCGACGACTGCCGAGTTCTCGGAGTCACGATACAAGGTCGAAAGTATCTGGTTATGTCCCTTCGCGATCAGGTCCCGGCCTTTGGCTTTGAGCCCGGTGATGGCGGTGAAATCTGCGTCTGGGGCGAACGGCTGCGCGCAAACCGAACCGTCGCCCGAATTCCAGCCGTCCACGAAGGTCGCGACCAGCTGGCGAATCGATTGTTCATCCTGAGGAGTTGGCATCGTTTTTGTCCCCTTTGTCCTTTCTGTGTTTCTGTCTGGTTAGAG
>Ga0126381_100005757_pt1 | contig 13686 bp, 13 predicted proteins | sample PanSoiMetPlot_28_FD_96465 | JGI IMG/M metagenome (GOLD analysis project Ga0126381, IMG submission 96465) | Tropical forest soil microbial communities from Panama - MetaG Plot_28 | ecosystem: Environmental > Terrestrial > Soil > Tropical forest > Bulk soil | place: Panama | collected 2016-02-17
AATTTTCACCCAGTCGGAGAGGCCGACTTCGCGGCCCAGGCGCGCGGCGCGGATGGCCTCGTCTGCCGTGTAACAGCCCGCGGTATTGGGCAGCAGGAAATAGTGTTGCGGATCGATGAAGTCGAGCAGGGATTCCTTGGAGCGGTCAAGGTTGACGCGGCGGACAGCTACGGTCACCATCTCGGCACCGGAGGCTTCGATGGCTGCCTGTGTCTCCGGGCCGTCTTTGTATTTTCCGGTGCCTACAATGAGCCGCGACTGAAATGCTTTGCCTGCAATGACGAGGGGTTCCATGGGTTCATTGTAAAGGGAGATTCCCTCTTCACTTTCGAACTACCAAATTGTCTGAATGATGCCCGCACGCCGGATACGGTCATCAGCTGTGATCAGCACCATATCCTCTACAAAAGCTGTCGCGCCGATCAAACGATCCATGGGGTCTTTCGGATAAGATTCGGGTAATTGCTGCGCTGCCGCGGCGATGCGAGCGTCGATGGGCTTTACCACAAAGCGCCTCTCGATCTCATTGAGAAACAATTCGAGAGGCTGACTCAGAACCGCACGTCCACGGCTTATTACGCTTGCTGCCTCAAAAAGAGTAATGCAGGAAACAGCCAGACTCCCGCCCCGTGCCCTTGCTTGTTTGATGGTTTTAACAGCACGGGAGGACAGACGCTCAGAGTCGCCTGAAAGCCACAACAACACATGCGTATCGAGGAGAATCATCGCAGCGACTCGTATTCTTCCAAAGGAATCACCGGTTCTACAATGTCAGCCGTGATCTGAATTTTACCCTTCATGAAATCGAAGATGTCATCGTCCTCTTTGATTATGGGTACGAGCTTGGCCATTGGCCTCCCCCGCTTGGTAATCACAACAATTTCGTGCTTTGTACTTACTTCGTCGATTACTGCTAGACACTGCGCCTTGAATTTTCCCGCTGGCATCTTTCTCATGATTCCATCCATTCGACTATGGTCATCATACCATAGTCATCACATCAACCCATGCCCGCAACGCACGAAGGCCCGCTGCCAGATTTGGCGGAGCGGGCCTTCGATACCGGTAGACTGTTGAGATTGACCTGAGGCACCCTTGGATCTGTGAGTAGGCCTCGGCGAGGGTGTTTGCGCGTTCGCCAGGTCTAGAGCAAAGGGTGCTCTAAGCCTCAGTCACCTCACGTAGGATCGTGCAACTACTACCTTCAGAACTTTTCATTGGCTGGATCAACCTCCTTTCCCGTGTACTTGAGACCTTAAGCGCAGTCGCCGAGGAAATCAAGTGCTTGTGGTTACCAGGAATGCCAATAGCCGTCGCGCTCTGTGAGCGTGACTTCAACTCCGAAGAGATTCCGAAGCTGCTCTACGGTGATGAGTTCATGTCGTGGGCCATCGGCTACGATGCGCCCGGAGCGCATCATGATGACGCGGTCGATCTCCGGGAGAATGTCGGCCAGGTGGTGGGTGACCATAATGATGCCAGTTCCCTGCTGCGCAACAACGCGTAGGGCGTCTCGCAATTCGCGCTGTGCAGCAAGATCGAGTGCATTCGATGTCTCGTCGAGAAGCAGCATTTCTGGTTTGTGCACAAGGGCGCGGGCGATCATGATGCGGCGCTGCTCGCCGGCGGACATTTCGCCAACTAATTTGCCTGCCAGATGCGTTGCCTGCATCAGAGCCATGGCCTCGTGTGCTCGCTCGCGCATTTCATCGGTGATATGGAGATTGGGCCAGATCGTAGATGCAGAAAAGAATCCAGCGACGACTACATCGCGGCCTTTGGAGACGGGCGTGCGCTCGCCCGGCAAATCGGCTGACACTACACCAAGGTGCTGGCGCAGTTGCGAAACATCCCAGCGCTCGCGGCCAAGCAGACGACATTGCATCTGCGACGTGAAGATGGGATAGCACTCGCAGGTGATGGTCTTGATCAGCGTGGATTTGCCGCAGCCATTGGGACCAAGGATGGCGACGTGCTCTCCTGTGGCAATGCTGAGATTGATGTCGTGGAGCACAACGACATCGCCTCGCGCGACGCTCACCTGCTGCATGCGCAGAAATTCCGCAGGATGATCGAGAGCCAATCTTTATCCTTTCCTAATTGGTATCTTGTTTAGAGTACATACCAACAATGAATGATTCATCCCTCGTCCCTGATGAAGCACTGCCTCTTGGCTTTCGCTTTGCTGCCGTTAAGGCCGGAATCAAACCGAGCGGCAATACTGATTTTGCGGTTGCCTTGGCAGATTCACCTGCCAGCGCCGCTGCCATGTTCACGAGCAACCGTGTCGTTGCCGCGCCCATCATTGTGGGGCGGAAATACTTGACCCGAAGTGGTGGACATGTGCGAGTCGTCGCGGTGAATGCAGGCAATGCAAATTGCGCTACGGGACAGATCGGCATCGATGCTAGTGAACAGGTCTGTGCCGCTGCTGCCAAGACATTCCATTGCGAAGAGCATGAGGTGTTCCCTTCTTCTACGGGAATCATTGGAGTGCCCCTGCCAGCGGAAAGACCCATTGCAGCACTGCCTGAGGTTGCGGCAAGTCTGGGAGCAATGTCGCAACACTTCTCCCAATTTGCCCGCGCGATCATGACGACGGACACAAAACCAAAGGTCGCGCATGCGTCATTGAACTTGGAAGGGAAAAGAGTGCGCCTCGCGGGCGTGTGCAAAGGCGCGGGGATGATCCATCCACAACTTGTTCCGCATGCCACTATGCTGGTCTATTTGTTTACCGATGCGGAGATTGATCCTAGAGATGTGGATTTGCTGCTGCGACAGAGTGTTGAGGTGAGCTTCAATCGAATCTCTATTGACGGCGATACATCAACCAATGACACGGTATTGCTCATGGCCTCGGGTGTGAGCGGCGCTCGGGTTAACGCGGCCAACACGCCATTTCTTGCGGCGCTCACTGAAGTCTGTACATCGCTCGCCAAGCAGATCGTGGATGACGGCGAAGGCGTCACTCATGTTGTGGAGTTGCAAATTGAAGGCGCTGCAACTAACGAAGATGCGCTGAAAGTAGCCAAGGCGATAGCGCATTCTCCGCTGGTGAAGACAGCGTGGGCGGGCTGCGATCCTAACTGGGGCCGGTTGATGGCTGCGGCCGGTTATTCAGGTGCGGAGATCGATCCGGCGCGTATCAGCATTTGGTTTGGCGAGCAGGAGATTTGCAGAAACGGAGGCCGCGTTCCGGATTTCGATGAAGCCGCCGCGCATGCTTATCTCAAGTTACGAGAGTTCACTGTACGCATGGCTCTCGGCATAGGAGACGGGAAATGCCGCTTCTGGACGACAGACCTGACGGCTGAGTATGTGCACATCAATGCAGACTATTCGACATAAGCAATTCTGAAGAAAGAGCAATCTGTTGCAGATCGGCTGCATTGCAACAGAATGAGTGCAGAGAGCTAAAGGCCGCGCCAATGTTGGGTTTTGTTGCTTTCCAGCCCGGTCTTGCACAGACTTATTCACAATTCTGTTGAAAAGAATCTTCGCGCAAATCGAGGAAGTACTCTCCAGAATTTTTCTTTTGCTGAGCTACAATTGCCCGAAGACATGTCTACAAAATCCGCGAAGAAGACGTCCGCAGATAAAACGCCTGTACTCATAAGCGACAAAAAACTGCAACAACTGTACGCCACAATGCTGAAGTGCCGCATTCTCGATTTGCATGCACGTAGCCTTAATGGAGGCCGATCGAGAAAAAGGCAGGAAGCGATGCTGGTTGGTACTACGATTGATCTTCGGCCTGAGGATACGTTGGTAATTCCAGCAGACGCAACGCACGCGAGGTTCCTGAAAGGCACTCCGTTAAAACGGCTCTTTTCACAACATAAAGCGTCTTCAGGAAAGGCGAAGGAGAAAACGAAAAACACTGCCGCCGTATCGGTACAAAGCGCTCTGGCAACTGGAATCGCTTACGCACGCAGCACTGAGAACAAGGGAAGCATTACACTGGCCTTCCTTTCTGAAAACCCTGAGTGCTGTGATTCGGGGCGTGACGCTCTTCGGTTTGCCGGAAAACACAAACTGCCGATAATTTACGTTTATGCCGGACCTCTAGTAGATGCCATACAGTCGTATGCCTACGGCTTTCCTAGAATTTCCGTAGATGGTTGCGACGTCGTTGCGGTTTACAGGGTTGCATATGAGTGCATGATTCGGGCAAGACAGGGTGGCGGCCCTAGTGTAATTGCTTGCAGCTACGGATCCAACGGTGGAAATTCTGCAAAGCGTCAGGACTCGCTTCGCAATATGGAAAAATATCTTTCTGCGAAGAACCTCTTCACTGATGAGGGCAAACAGTTGACGATTCGCAAATTCGAACAAGCAATTGAACAGACAATCATAGCCTCGAAGAATCGCCAGGAAACAAGGCTTGAATCTCAGCGGATTTTTCTAATGTAATATTAAGTATGTTGAACACTGGTTTGGGCTTCATGCACTGAAGCCGCAGGGATAAAGCGGGTCAATCTTCCCCTGAAAGACCTTAGGGACTGTCTTGCCTGCATCCAAGAGCAAGACAGGCGGTTGTCAGGGCAGATTCGTTCATCTAGCCTTGAGATTAACGCCGTTATTATAGTGACGACCCTTTTCGCTCCAGAGCGGAAAGAGGATTTCCGTATCGTTCGAGGTGCAAGTGAAATTTGCCCCGTTGATTTGTTTTTTGGCGGCGCTTGGCTTTCCGCTGCAACCCCTACTTGCCCAGGAAAATGCTGACCGGTCAATCATTGCAGAAGCAAGTGCTGATGGTGGAACGCCACAGCAACCCATTCCACCTAATTACACGCCGGCATCTCCGGTCAATTTTGTCAGCACAGTCGGTTCACCCTATATCCCGATGGACAACTGGGTCTATCCAGCTCTTGCTCGTCTCCAGGGAATGGGTTATCTCGACACAGCGTTTCTCGGAATACGTCCATGGACGCGCCTGAGCGTGCTGCGGATGCTACAGCATACAGCGGACAAAATAGACGCTGACACGAACAACGATGAGGCGCGGGATATTTACCTCAGCGTGTTGCATGAGGTGGCTCCCGGTCTTGAGAACCGTGGCCCACACACGGCTCGAGCTGAACTGGAAAGCGCGTATACCCAATTGCGCGGCATCGCTGGTACTCCACTCCGCGACAGTTTTCATCTTGGCGCGACCATTACAAACGATTACGGACGCCCATATCAGGAAGGCTTTAATAACTACACCGGCTTCAGCGGGGATAGTGAACTCGGCCGCTTTGCGCTCTATTTCCGCGGTGAATATCAGCATGCGCCCAGCGCTGCGGGCTACTCGCCGGAGTTATTTGCGTATCTCTCCAAGCTGGATTTCAATATCCCAATTGCCACAAATCCCAATCAGGCTACGATTCCGCTTGGACCCATCAATAGCGTCAACACTTTTAGCGTGAGGGAAGCCTACCTCTCGTACAACATTTTGAACCACGAGATTTCCTTCGGCAAAAGCGACCACTGGTGGGCGCCAAATCAAAGCGGAAGCTTCGCCTGGAGCAATAACGCAGAGAATATTTATGCCTTTCAGATCGATCGCACGGAACCTCTGCGAATTCCATTCTTATCCAGGTTGACTGGTCCATTCCGGTACGATTTTTTTGTCGGCAGCCTGAAGGGGCATACTGCGCCCAATTCCCCATGGGTACATGCTGAAAAAATCAGCTTTAAGCCTACAGAAAACCTTGAATTCGGGTTCGAAAGGACCGTTATCTGGGGCGGAAAAGATCATGTTCCAATCACAATCCATAGCTTTTTAAAGAGTTTTTTCAGCGTACAGAACGTCTCTGGAGCTGAAAAGCAGTCTCGCAACGATCCCGGCGCACGTTTTGGCACATTCGATTTCTCTTATCGTCTGCCTTTCATGCGCAAATGGCTGACCCTGTATACGGACTCGCTCGCGCATGACGACGTCAACCCTATCAGTGCTCCACGTCGTTCGGCATATATACCTGGACTGTATTTGTCGCATTTCCCCGGCCTGGACAAGCTGGATCTGCGTGTAGAAGGTGGCACGACAGACACAGTGAGTACCGGCGGCCCAAACTTTCTTTACAACGAAAGTGTTCAAAAACAAGGTTATACAAACAAAGGCTTCATCATGGGGAGCTGGCTTGGGCGTCAATCGACTGGCGGCCAGGCGTGGCTTACATGGCATCTATCTCCGCAGGAGCAGATTCAGTTCAACTATCGCACCGCCAAAGGGTCTCGCGAGCTTGTAACAGGTGGAACGACCCAGAATCTGTATACCTTTGACGTAATTAAGCGCATTCACAAGGACATCGAAGTCAATGGCTGGGTGCAATATGAGCGGTGGGTTGCTCCAATCTACAAACCCGGCGTTCAAAACGATACGACAATCGCAGCGCAAATCACCTGGTTTCCAAAACTAGAGAAAGTTTTCTAAAAACGGAACCAAACAAAGAAAAAGCCCTCACAATGTGAGGGCTTTCTACTTTTTGATTCCTGGTGGCTAGGTGATTCGCTTGCGGAGGTCGCCTCCGGTCATTTGATTTGGCTGATCAATGCCGAGAATGGCCAGAAGCGTCGGTGAAATGTCTCGGAGCGAACCGCCTGGCTTGAGCGAATAGTTTTTCGCGTCCCCGCTGACAAGAATGAACGGAACAGGATTCGTTGTATGGGCAGTATGGGGGCCTCCGGTTACAGGATCGACCATCATCTCTGCGTTTCCATGGTCGGCAGTGATGAGCAACGACCCTCCCCGTTGGCGAATGGACTGATAGATGCCTCCAAGACAGGCATCCACCGTTTCCACACCCTTGACGGTCGGTCCCAGTTGGCCGGAATGCCCCACCATGTCAGCGTTCGCGAAGTTCACGACTACGAGATCGAAGGCGGTGTCTTCCACCGCTTTTATTACGGCATCCGCGATGCCTGCGGCGCTCATCTCAGGCGCGAGATCATATGTCGCTACCTTTTGCGATGGCACGAGCACTCGATCTTCGCCTGGGAAAGGCGTTTCAATGCCTCCGTTGAAGAAATAGGTTACGTGGGCATACTTCTCTGTTTCGGCGACACGTAGATTTCGCAGGCTTGCCTGTGCCAGCATGTTCGCTAGAAGGTTTTCCATCGATTCCGGAAGAATAACCATTGGCAGTGTGAAGATTTTGTCATACTGCGTCATGCAGACATAATGCAGACTCTTTGGGACTTCAGCGCGCGGAATGGTTTCATCAAGCTCAGCAGCATTGATGAGTTCGCGCCCACCTTCTTTGGTGAAATTACTGTTTCGGGCCAGAACGCGCGTGATTTGCCGCGCACGATCGGCGCGGAAATTAAACATAACGCAGACGTCTTCGTCGCGGATGACTCCGTTGGGACGCCCGTCTTCATCTGTAACAATGAAAGGCACAATAAATTCATCTGTGATGCCGTTGTTATAAGACTCTTTCACGCGAGCGATCGGATCTTCGTATGCTCCACCTTCGGCTCGGCCCTTCACCATTGCGTCAAAAGCCTTCTTCTCGCGTTCCCAGCGGCGGTCACGATCCATAGCATAGTAGCGACCCGAGACGGATGCGATTTTGCCAACGCCGTACTCGCGCATTTTTTGAGCGAGTGCGGCCAGATATCCCGCACCACTGGTTGGCAGGGTGTCACGCCCATCCATGAATGCATGAATCAGGACTCGGTCTACGCCGTGTTGTTTTGCAGCTTTGAGCAAGGCGTAGAGATGCTCCTGATGCGAATGGACCCCACCATCGGAGAGCAAGCCAAAGAGATGAAGCTGGCGACGTCTATCGCGTGCGCGCTTCATTGCCTCGGCGATAACAGGATGGGTAGAGAATTCGCCGCTTGCGATGAGGGCATCGATCCGGGTGATGTCCATCTGTACGATGCGCCCGGCGCCAATATTGAGATGTCCTACCTCGCTATTGCCCATCTGGCCATCTGGCAAGCCCACGAAATGATCGGAAGCGTGCAGCAGAGTATTCGGATACTCGGCCAAAAGCTTGTCATATGTGGGCTTGCGCGCAAGCGCAATCGCATTGTTTTCAATTTGAGGCCGATAGCCCCATCCGTCCAGAATTGTAAGGACCAGCGGCTTTTTGTGAATCGACAACTCTTTCTCCTAAAAGCTATTACTTCTGTGGTGAGTTTGGCGGATTGGTGGTGCCTTGCGGGGTAGTAGTACTCGGACTCGAAGGAGTTGGCGGATTGGACGGGCTCGCGGGAGTTGCAGGCACGGCCTTTTGCTGCTGATCCATAAACTTCCGCTGCGCTGCTTCAATTTCATCCTTGTGACGCGCCATGACATCTTTAGCCGTTTGTTGCGCTATCTGAACGGCGGAGCGCTGCAATTCGGTCATCATGTACGGCTGCGCAGTGATCATGTGCTGACCTGCGGGTGACTTGTAGAAGTCGATGATCTTATCTGCATCTTCTGTCGAGATGTACTTCGGGTAAATCTCCGCTGCATGCGCTTCAAGATCCGCATTTTGGAGGCTCTTGTCGAGGTCGTCGATCACATCCGACGGCACGTAGGGCGGAAACTGACTGCGATAAAACTGCATTGCTTGCGACACGATGCGTTTCTTTGTTGTCTCTGCGCCTGTCAGCTCCTGCATTTCCTTGATCTGGGTCGGCGTAATTGGGTTGGCAGGCGGCTTGATTGCTGGTTCGCTTGCCGCTGCTGAAGGCTGCGTCTTAGGGGATGCAGCTTGTGGGGTAGAGGTGGTTGACTGCTGTGCGAATGCAGAAACAGAAAACGCCATGACGCACACAGCGGCTTGAAAAATTCGCATAAAACTCTCCTGATATGAATGCCAAGGCAAGAGCGCACGTTTTCGATGCATGCGCTCTTCGTTCAATTACTCGCCAAAATTGACCGCTTCAAGACCGAGAAATTCGGCAGCCTGGCCTAATTCTTCTTCGATTCGCAGAAGCTGGTTGTATTTTGCGATGCGGTCGGTGCGCGAGGCCGAGCCTGTCTTAATCTGGCCTACGCCGGTCCCCACCGCCAAATCGGCTATAAAGGTATCTTCCGTCTCGCCGCTGCGATGCGAAATGATGGACGTATAGCCGTAGCGGCGGCCAAGCGAGATCGCTTCCAAGGTCTCACTGATGGTACCAATCTGATTTACCTTGATCAGAATCGAATTCGCCACACCTTCTTCGATGCCGCGTTGCAGTCGTTCCGTGTTGGTGACGAACAAATCGTCGCCGACCAGTTGCACGTGGTCTCCCACCAGATCGGTCAGATACTTCCAGCCCTGCCAGTCATCTTCGGCAAGTCCATCCTCAATGGAGACGATCGGATACTGGCGTGTCCAGCTTTCCCAGAAACGCGCCATCTCTTCGCTGCTCTTTTCGCTCTTGTCAGATTTTTTGAAAACGTATTTGCCTGACTCTTTGTCGTAGAACTCGCTTGATGCCGGATCTAGTGCGATGGCCACGTCTTCACCGGCTTTGTACCCGGCCAATTCAATGGCTTCGAGAATGACTTCTATCGCTTCGGTGTTTGATTTCAGTGAAGGAGCAAATCCACCTTCATCTCCGACTGCCGTGTTATAGCCCTTCTTCTTGAGCACGCCTTTCAGGGTATGGAAGATTTCTGCACCGCAACGCAGAGCATCTGAGAAGCGCTCGGCACCGACAGGCATTACCATGAACTCCTGAAAGTCCACGTTGTTGTCGGCGTGCGCACCGCCGTTGAGGATGTTCATCATCGGCGTTGGCAGAACTGACGCATTCACACCACCGAGGTAGCGATAGAGAGGCACTTTGAGCGATGCTGCCGAAGCGCGCGCCGCAGCCATGGATACCGCTAGAATCGCATTCGCTCCAAGACGGCCTTTATTCGGGCTGCCATCGAGCGAAATCATTGTGGCGTCGAGCAGGCGCTGATTCGTAGCATCCATGCCGGTCAGTTCGGGGGCCAGGATGCTCTCGACATTCTCAACTGCCTGCAAAACACCTTTGCCGAGATAGTGAGTTTTGTCTCCATCGCGCAGCTCAACCGCTTCGTGCTCGCCTGTCGAAGCGCCGCTGGGCACTGCGGCACGGCCAGCTGAACCATCAGCGAGCACTACATCGGCTTCGACTGTCGGGTTTCCACGCGAATCAAGAATCTCGCGCGCATGAATTGCTGCAATTTCTGTCATTTCGTCCCTCGAAATCTGGTGTCTTAACCGGTCTTTTAGTTTGGGGCGTCGGTCCACACGAATCGGCTCACCGGCAAAACCGCCTATGGTGTCTACAAAGCCCGACATGCAATGAATTAACCTTCCTGACGAATATGCTGCGGATGTCCTTGGAAAGGATACCAAAGGCGCGGCTTTCCTTGCTGACTGCGCGATCGATTCACCTAAGGTTCATCACGCTGCTAGACTGGCATCCCTGCGCTTGCCTTGCGCCACCGTAACAATCTGTTGTCTGTTCTGGTTCGCAAAACACATCTCGACGTGTGTACTTCGCACTGATTGATCTAGTCTTATTTGCAGGCGCGACAGTTTCGCACTTCCCGGGTTTAATCACACAGCGAACAGCGCATGGAGTTTAGAACTATGAAGAAAACGGGAAATTCTCTCGCACTGATTGCGTTTGCCAGCACATTGTTATTTGTGCCCGTGGGATTTGCGCAGCAGGCCAGCCAGAACGCTCAAGGAGTTTCCAGTCCTCCAGCCGATGACTCCATAGTTACGAGCCAGGATGAGCAGCGGGCAAGTACTCCTGCGGCCAAGCCTTCCCCATCTATTGCTGCTAAACCTGCTGCGCCGGCACCCAGCACGACTGCAACGAACACCACTCCAGCTACGAATCCTGACTATGGTATCGTAACGGCCGTTCCGTCTGCTTCGGCCAGTATCGCGGCTCCCGCTACGGACACGACCCTTTCAAAGCGTCCCTACAACCCGGATGAAGACATCGTTGGCTATGTACCTTCACCCAGCAATGAGTTGGCAGAAGGTACGAATATCCGTGCTAAGTTAATGGATTCTCTCTCGACCAAAGAGACGAACAGTGGCACGGCATTCAAGGCCCAGGTTGCCACCGACGTGTATAAGGACGGGCGAATTATTATTCCTGCCGGTTCAGAGTTGCGCGGCAGAGTGGTGAGTGTAACGCAGGGTCATCATTTTGGACCATCTGCCACACTGCGGTTACGACCTGATGTTGTCATTCTCCCGGATGGCACGGCTTATCATCTTTACGGGCAGGTTGTTGAATCGAAGGCCCCCAATACTCGGACCGACAGTGAAGGTGGAATCCAGCCTTCATCTCATCTGAAAAAGGACGTTATTGAATATGGCGCAGGAGCGGGTACAGGTGCGGTTGTTGGCGCAAAAATTGCCGGCCCGCACGGCGCGATTATTGGTTCACTGGTGGGTGCGGGTGTGATCACCGTACATCTCTTGATGCAGCATCCTGAGATGGCGGAAGTGCCAGCGGGTTCAGTTGTTACCTTCAGCCTCACCGAACCGATGGATCTGATGCCTACGCGTAACTAAGCTTCTTCTTTGGCGAGATAAAAGGAGCGCTTCGGCGCTCCTTTTTATTGTGCGTTCCTGAAGCGTAGACTCTTTGGCATGACTTCGCTGCGCTACAAGCCGGCTTCTCCGCTCGGAGACTTTGTCCAGTGCTTTTGGTATTGGGAGGGTATTCCGGAAGGCACTCACACGCATGAACGGCTCATGCCGAATGGCGAAGCGACGATCGTATTCAATCTGAAAGACACGCCAATTTGCATCTTCCATTCCGATGATGTGCGCCGCTTTGATACCTATGGGCATGCCATTGTGTCAGGAGCCCGCACGAATTACTTCGTAATTGGCACGGCTGAACAAGAGAGAGTTGTCGGCATCCAGTTCAAGTCTGGCGGCTCTTTTCCCTTCTTTCGCGAGCCAGCCGATACAATGGAGAATGCCTCGATCAGCCTTGAAGACCTCTGGCGCGCCCGCGTAGATGAATTGCGCGAACGCATGCTCGCGGCACCTGATATTCCCCGTATCTTTCAGATACTTGAGCAAGATCTTCTTGAGCAGCTTGCGCGTCCCTTGGCATGGCATCCGGCAGTGGATTATGCTCTCCACCATTTTCGTCGCATGCCGCACGCAGCGACAGTCGCGCGGATGACTGAGCGGATTGGGCTCAGCCCGAGGCGATTTATCCAGCTCTTTCGCCAGCAGGTGGGACTTACGCCAAAGGCTTTCTGCCGCGTAAGGCGTTTTCAGCAGGCGCTCACTACAGTTCACGGCGCTAAGCAGGTCGACTGGACCCAGGTTGCACTGGACTGCGGCTACTACGACCAACCTCATTTCATCCATGATTTTCAGGCATTTTCCGGAATGACGCCGTCTGCATATCTCGCTGCAGCCACGCCGCATTTGAACCATGTGCCAATCGTCTGACCGTCTTTAACAAACAGGTCAAATTTTTACAATACTGCTCTCCGGCGAATCGGGGACAATGATCTGCGTCTGGAGGACTGGTCTTATGTCACATGTGAAAGCGATTCCCGATGGGTATCACAGTGTTCAGCCCTATTTGCACATTCGCGGAGCGGTTGAAGCTCTGGATTTCTACAAGAAGGCTTTTGGCGCAACCGAGCGCATGCGCATGCCGCAAGAAGATGGACGTATCGGGCATGCGGAGATTCAGCTAGGCGATTCTGTCATTATGCTGGCCGACGAATCTCCGGAGAAGGAAATTTACAGCCCGAAGCATCTGGGCGGCTCGGCCGTGAGCATCATGTTCTATGTTGAAAATTGCGATGCAGTCTATCAACAAGCTGTGGCGTCCGGAGCAAGGAGTCTTCGTGAACCTGCGGATCAGTTTTACGGCGATCGCATGGCGGGCGTGGAGGATCCGTTCGGATTTCAGTGGTGGATCGGAACGCACATCAAGGATGTTTCGATGGAAGAATTACAGAAGCCTCAGTGAGAGCACGTTATGACCCTTAATGATTTTCGCCGTCTCGCGCTCAGCTTCCCGGAAGCTGTGGAAGCTGAGCACATGGATCATCCCGATTTTCGCGTAGGTGGCAAGATTTTTGCCACGCTGGCCTACCCCAACGAAACTTACGGCATGGTCAAGCTTCCTCCGATTGAGCAGGACAAGTTCGTTCAGGAGTGGCCCGAAATTTTCACGCCGGTTCCAGGCTACTGGGGCAAGACCGGAGCGACACATGTGCACTTGAAGAAAGCAACAAAGAAGACTCTGCAGCCGGCTCTGGCGGTTGCCTGGCGCAATGCTGCGCCGAAGCAGTTGGTGAAGGATTTTGAGAAGGTGTAGCTCTCCTAAACCTGGGGAACCTTGGGAATCTGCTCCAAGAGACGCCTCCAGGTTTTCTGGTTGCGGCGATAGCTCTTTTTCAGATCTTCCAGAATCCGCTCGAAATCACTGTGCCCACGCAATCGATTCCACGCAGGATTTTTGGCGAGCCAGGGATAATTTTCGTTTCCGAGATAGATTGCTCGCCGTAGCCAATGCAGCGCTTCGCTCTCATCTCCCTCAACAGCAAAGTAGGTAGCAAGGCGATACGCCATTTCGCTATCGGCTTCTGCGGCTGAGAGCGAGTCCTCCGTGATCAGGGCTGTCGCTCGCGCCCGTTCTCCTACCTGGACGTAGCACATGGCAAGCGTGGGATAGGCGATGCGCATACTGTCATCATCACGGATGACTTCTTCAAGCAGTTCAATCGCCTGCTGC
>Ga0126381_100005759_pt1 | contig 13686 bp, 13 predicted proteins | sample PanSoiMetPlot_28_FD_96465 | JGI IMG/M metagenome (GOLD analysis project Ga0126381, IMG submission 96465) | Tropical forest soil microbial communities from Panama - MetaG Plot_28 | ecosystem: Environmental > Terrestrial > Soil > Tropical forest > Bulk soil | place: Panama | collected 2016-02-17
AAGATGGCGCCTGTCACGACTCCAGTCAGGACGGAGGCCAGCAATCCCAGGTGGGGGGTGAACGAGCTGAGAATCAGCGCAGCCACGGCGCACGGCAGCAGCACGCGGTCGAGAATCAGCTGGTGCTCGAGGTCGAAGAAGATCACCTGCACCAACAGCGCCACCCACAGGCTCCTGATCAACAGCTCTGGGCCGGCTCCGATCCTCCAGCCGAAGATTGTGAACAGCACAGCCGTCGCAGCTATCGGACCATAGACCTGCCATGGCCGGTGTCCGGCCTCGAGGTGTTCCCCCTGGCCCAGCCGAACTGAGAGCACGCGGACCACGATGCCGGCGAGCAGACCGACGAACCCCCAGCCGGCTGAGACAGCCAGTCCTGACATCCCCTAAGCGCCCCGTGGGTGGACGTCATGTGCAGCCATTCATCTGCTCTGCAAGGGCTGCGCGCATGGCGTCGACGGGAGCCGGCAACGAGGTCCAGGCCTGAAATGCGGCTGCGCCCTGGGCCAGCAGCACGGCCCAGCCGTCGGCGCAGCGCAGCCCGAGCTGGCGAGCCCGTCTGACCAGCGGCGTACCGCCGGTCACGTAGACGAGGTCGATGACCGCGCCCCTGGGCGGCAGGTAGGCCGGTCGCAGCGGCATCTCTCCACGTCTCCCCAGGGGCGTCGCATTCAGTATCAGCTCGGCGTGGCGGGCAAACCCCGGCCATGCCGGGTCACCCCACTCCAGCACCCTGCCGGGAAGCCCAGCGCCTGCTTCCAGCCGCCTCGCCACGAAGATCAGGTCAGCACCGCGCAGCGCGACGGCTGCGGCTCGGGCCGAACCGCCCACCCCCAGCACCACGACTCTGGCGCCCTGTGGCTCCACCCCAACAGCGCCCAGCGCGACACGCACCCCAGTGACGTCGGTGTTGGAACCGATCAGACGGCCGCCCTGGCGCCGAATCGTGTTCACGGCCCCGACCAGGGTCGCCTCGCCTTCCAGCGCGTCCAGCAGTGGCATCACTGTGACCTTATGGGGGATGCTCACGTTGGCACCGGTCACAACCGGGTCACGCAGCGACTCCACCGCCGCCGGTAGGTGATCGGACGCCACATCGAGGATCTCATAGGACCAGTCGAGGCCGGCTGCCCGGAAGGCGGCGTTTTGCATTGCCGGGCTTGCCGAGTACGCGATCCCGTGCCCGAGCAGTAGCACCCGATACCCGGGACGCGGGCTACTGGCCTGAGACGCCGAACTGCCGCTTCTGCTGGTCGAACTCTGCCTGCGTGCGGGCGTAATGGGTCACCCCCTTGGTGTCGGCGAAGTAGAAGAGGTAGTCGTTCTTCTGCGGGCTGAGGCAGGCCTTGATCGCGGCCAGGCCGGGATTCGAGATAGGGCCGGGAGGCAGGCCCTTGTGCAGGTACGTGTTGTACGGCGTGTCCTTGGTCAGATCAGCCTGGGTGACCGTGGTCTGCCACTTGCCGAGGCCATAGAGCACGGTTGCGTCGACCTGGAGAGCCATGTTTCGGGCCAGGCGGTTGTAGTAAACCTCGCACACCACAGGGCGGTCGGAGTCCTGGTTGACCTCGCGCTCGACCATGGATGCCAGGATGACTATGTTTAACAGCGACTCGGCCGGGCGGGCGTTCGAGCCCTGGCCCGCCTGGGTGCGAAAGTCCGGAGTGATCACCTGGCCGAACCGCTCGAGCTGCCGCTTCACCAGGTCGCGGGCCGAGGCGCCCTGGTCCAGCTTGTAGCTGTCGGGAAAGAGGAAGCCCTCCAGGTTCTTCGGCGCGGCGGGTGGGCGACCGGCCAGGAAGTCGTACTGCCAGCTCATGTCCTGGGCAGCGGCCATGTACTCGTTGGCCGTGCCCAGCCGGGCTTTCTCGGCCGTCTGTGCCATCAGCTGCATCGTGTAGCCCTCGGGCAGGCTCACAGCAACTTGCGGCACCCGGGCCTGGCCGAGGGCGCGGATGATCTGGATCATGTTCATGTTCCGGTTGAGGACGAAGTCGCCGGCTTCCAGCCGCGCGCTGCGGTCGCGGTACTTGAGCCAGACCAGGAACACCTCCTGTGAATGGATCAGCCGGTGGTTGTAGAGGTCCTGAGCGATCTGGTCGGTGCTTTCGCCGGGATCGATGTGGAAGCTGACGGGCTGCGACTGGATCGACATCGGGGCGTAGACCTGGCTGTTCACCCAGTCGTAACCCCGATTGCCGGCCACTCCGCAGCCAGCTAACAGCACTACCAGGACCACTAGCTTCTTCATCAGGTACCCCCTCCAGATTCCCCTCCCTGCCAGCCAGGTCGAGAATCTGCGATACAGGTCAAACGCGCTGGCGAGGGCCCCGTTACCGGGATCATCCTTCCGATTCGAGCAGCGCGATTACTCTGTCGAACTCCTCCTGATCAACGGTCTCGAGGATCCCGGCGGCTTCTTTGAGCAGGAGCACGTCAGCGGGATCGTCTGCCGACTCTACGAGGTAGTAAGTCGCCTCGTCAGCGTCGAACGTGTCGTGCAGAAGGAACCGGCGCTCTGCGCCGGCCTCATCGATCAGCGTGACCTCCTGTGCTTCGTCCAGCTCGTCAGCCACCCGTCTTTGGGGAGTCAAGGAACGACTGCAGGATCAGGGCAGCCGCCACCTGGTCGGAGAGCCGGCGCCGCCGGGCGCGGCTGGCGCCGGTGCTCAGCAGCGCCCGCTCAGCTGCTGCGCTGCTGAGGCGCTCGTCTACCAGCGTCACCTCCAGACCGGTGGCACGGCGTAGCTGATCCGCCAGCCTGCGCGCGGCCTCGGCCTCCGGACCCAGGCTCCCGTCCAGCCGGCGCGGCAGGCCCACGACCAGGGCGGTGGCCTGGTTCGCGAGGGTCAGCGCGATCAAGCGCTCAATCAGGGTTTTGGACGGCAGGGCCGAAACCACCGTCAGCGGCTGCGCAATGGTGCCGGTCGGGTCGCTGACCGCGACGCCCACGCGGCGGCTGCCGGGGTCTATAGCGAGAGTCCGGCCCACCGTCGCTCACGCCGGCTTCGGCGCGGCTGCCGCGGGGTCGATGACGTAGTCGATGTAGATGCGGGATGAGGAGAACGGAAGCAACGGGAGCGGCAGGGGCGTCTGCTGGATCTCCACCCGGCGCACCGGCAGCTTGTTCAGCACATCTTTCGCCTGGGAGGATGTCTTGCCTACCAGCTGGCCGCTGACCTTATCGGTATCGAGCCTCGGTGCCACGTAGCCCGTGGCCTGCCCTACAAAGTCGAGGTGGCCGCCCGCCGTCTCCGACACGGTATAGGTCGGTGTCACCTGGTCGGACGTGAGCTGCAGATTGGCGGGGACCTTGCCCTTCAGCTGGTCCGAGAAGTATCTGTCCACGTCGTCGGTGCTGTAGTAGTGGCCCTCAACCTGCAGGGTCAGCGTTGCGGTGAAGTTCGGGTAGTTCTCGTCGACGGTGTGGGTCGTCGTGAACTCCTCAGTGAAGCTCGGCTGAGTGCCCAGCTTCTCGCCCTTCTGCTGCCCATGGGTGAGCTCGTCCAGGGCGGGCTGGCGGAGGTCCCGCTCCAGCGTCGCCTTGGCGCTCTGGAGGTCGGAGGTCTGGATGACGGTCTGCTTCTGATCGTCCGTTCCGCCTGTCGTAGGTGCCGGGTTAGACCCGACGAGGCAGTTGTAAGGGTTCTTGTCGATGCCCGTGATCTGCCCGGCGCCCACATTCCCGTTCTGCCCCGGCTGCTCCGCCTTGATGCTCGCGTCAGCGCTCCCGCCGTTACCACGCACCTGCACTTCATCAAGTTGCGCGAACCTTACGCCGGTCACGCTGACCAGCCGCTGGCCCTTGGGGAGCAGCAGGTCGAATTGACAGGCGTTGACGTAGACGAACTGGCCCACCGCCAGCTGGCCGCCGCTGGTCTTGACCCCGGTGGCCTGGCCCTGGACCGACGCCTTCTTCGTGAGGGTCGCGACCCGTACATGGATTGGTGGCTTCCCGGGCTCGGCGGTGACGTTCACCGGCGTCGCAAGGGGCTGCGCCTGCGCCACGAGCGTCACCCTGGCCGAGGGCACGTAGAAGACCGTCGCCAGAATGCCCGCGAGCAGGAGCGCGGCGGCGGCGGCGTAGAGGACGAAACGCGCGGGCTGGATGCCAGTCAACTTTGCCGGTAGCCGCTGCGGTGAGCCGATCCGAATTCGGGCACCGGGCAGAGCCGACCGCAGCGGACGCCCCAGCCGATCGATTCCGGCAACCCCCGCACCGGTGGCTCCTGGACCGCCGGAGGCCTGCAGCGGCGCGCCGAGACCCCCGGAACTTGCCGTCGCCAATCGGGACTGAGCGCTGCCACGGAGGCTGTTCGTCGCTCCAGGAGGGCCCCCGAAAGGAACACGCTGGCCCGGGAATCCCGGCTCCGGCGCTCGGAGAGTGCCGAAACCGCTCTCTTCGGCCAGCCGCTGGACGCCGGGGTCGGACGACACGATCGCAACCCGCTTTCCGAGTCTCATGGCGTACTGCTTCAGGAGCTGGAAGTTGAACCGGCTCTGGCCGAAGCGCGCGCGCTCTGGGAGGACGAGGTGGATCTCGTCGGCGGGACTTCGCCGGATGCGCTCGACGATGGCGGGGACTTCGTCGTCGACGTCTACGTGTATAGGCTCGGCAGCCATCAGCCCTTCATCCCCTTGAGGACGCCTCGCATCACGCTGTTCACCGCGTCGCGGTCCTCGGACTCGACCCGCAGAGCGTGGCTGGCCAGGGCCATCGGGCAGACGTCCTGCGCGTTGAGGAGCTGGCCGGTCGAGTCGATGAGATTGTGAGCATCCCCAGGGGTCAATAGACGGGCGTGCGGCTGTCGCTCGAACGGCAGTCCCTCGGCCCACACGTTCTTGCGGAGCTCGTTCACCAGCCCCGGCAGCAGGCTGCCGCCGCCGCAAACGTAGATGTTAGCTGGCAGAACCTCCCCCCTGGCAAGCTCACGCAGGCAGAGCGCGAGGCCCTGAAGGAGCACCTCGACGTCGGCCTGAAGAAGCTGGCTCACCGCGTACTCCTGATCGGCCGGCAGCAGGCCCTCAGAGTGACGGAACTTCCGTGCCTCGGCTTCGTGGTAGCTCAACCCCAGCTCCGCAGACAGCCGCCGGGTGAAAGCCTGGCCGCCGAGGCTGAACATTCGCGTCCCCTCCACCCCGCCTCCGCGGAGCAGCGCCACGTCCGTAGTCCCGCCTCCGATGTCGACGAATATGCCACCCAGCTCCCAGGCCTCGTCCCCCGCACACGCGCGAGCCAGCGCATAAGGCTGGGATACTGTACCCGCGATCTCGAGATCGAGCTCTCTGGCCAGGACCTCCAGCCGAGAGATCTGAGACATCGGCGCGAACGTATTGAACACCGTGACCTCCAGGTTGCGGCCCTGGAAGCCGATGGGGTTGGTGACGGGATAGCCGTCGATGCGGACCTGGGTGATCGCCGAATGGACCAGCCGGACCTCGCCCACCTCGCCGTAGGCCCGCTCGAGCTCCAGGAGGTGCTGAGCCTCGCGCAGGGCTCGTTTCTCGACCAGCTGCAGCATGTTGCGCAGCTCGGACTCGCGGACTCGCTCGACCGGCCGCTCCCGGGGATAGGCGATCGACGACGAGAAGCCCTTCACCATCTCACCGGCGATGCCCATCACGACCTGGCCCGGAACGGTCCCGGCCATGTCCTCGGCGGCCTCGAGCGCCCTGTTGCAAGCGTCGATTACCAGCTCGACGTCCCCGATCGCGCCCCCGATCATGGCGTCGGGGTGCTGCGGCTCCCGGCTGACGCCCAGCACATAGCCGTTGGGCGTCTCCCGCCTGACCACGAGAGCCTTGACGAGGTCGGTTCCGATGTCCAGCGCTGTGAAGTGCCGGTAGTAGTCGTCGCGACTCTTGAGGAATCTGAACTGGGTCACCTCAGGGTTGCCTCCAGCTCGTTGAACGCCTGGACCGCGGGTTTGGTAAGCCTGCCCTGGGCCAGCTCAGGCTTACCCCCACCGCGACCGAGAAGCGGCGCCAGCCCGGTTGCGGGGTGCTGGCCGGCCAGGTCTCTGGAGACCTTGATCACGAAGTTCGAGTCGTTCGCGACCGCGACGACGCCGCTGCCGCCCAGCGCCTCCAGGTACCGATCCGCGTAGCCGCGGAGGTCGTCCTGGCCGACGGCAGGCACCTCCTGCGCGATCAGCGGCACCCGCGCCTCGCGCCGCCGGGGGCCGCCGTTCGAGCCCCGGACGTGAGCCAACCGGAGCTCGTCCCGCAGGCTCTCGACCTCTCGAGAAGCCTCCTTCAGATCGCGGCGGAGCTCGGTCACCCGCCTGACAAGATCGTCAGGACCGACTCCCAGCATCCTGCCGAGCTCGTCCAGCGTGCCGAACCGGCGGTGCACGAGAGCCTCTGCGGCCTCGCCGACGACGAGCTCGATGCGCCGCAGGCCCCTGCCGATGCTGAACTCGGACACGATGAGCGCAAGCCCGACGTCGGCACTGGTGCCCACGTGAGTACCACCGCAGAACTCACAGCTCCAGTCGCCGATGCAGACCACACGAACTTTGTCGCCGTATTTCTCCTCGAACAGGTGGGTGGCTCCGGTCGCTTGCGCTTCCTGGTACGGCAGGATGCGCGCGGTCAGTGGCAGTGCAGCCCGGACCTGCTCGTTGATGCGGGCCGCCAGGCGGTCCAGCTCGGCAGCGGTCAGAGCGCGGTCCAGCGGGAAGTCGAAGGTCGTACGGTCTGGCCCGACCCAGGAGCCGCGCTGCAGGTTGCGGCGGCCAGTCAGCTCCTCCAGGGCTCGGTTCAGGAGATGAGTCGCAGTGTGGTGACGCATGATCTGGCGTCGCCGCTTTGCTTCGACGGAGGCCCCGACCCGTTCGCCAACGCGAAGCCCCCCGACGCTGACCCGGCCCAGATGCGCGATCACGCCTTCGAGCGGACGCTGGGTGTCCTCGACCATGACCTCCCCGTGCGGTCCGGTGAGCCGGCCGGTATCGCCTATCTGGCCGCCCGCCTCTGCGTAGAAGGGAGTGCGATCGAGGTAGACCTCGACCTCGTCGCCCTCTTTGGCCTCAACGACCTCAGCTCCATCGTGTCGCAGCGCCACGATGGCGGCCTCGGCCCGGAGCTGGTCGTACCCGACGAAGTCCGTGGTGGGCATCGTCTTGAGGCCGGTCCAGTGGTGCTGTTGCGCTTGCCGCGACCGCTCGCGCTGCTGTGCCATTGCGGCCGCGAAGCCTTCCTCGTCGACCGCGAGTCCCCGCTCCTCCGCCAGCTCGCGCGTCAGCTCCAGTGGGAAGCCGAACGTGTCGTGCAGTCTGAACGCGTCGTCGCCCGAGATCTCCTTACCGGGACGCGAGGCGAGCTGCTCGAACAGATCGATCCCCCGTTCCACGGTGCGGTTGAAGGCGTCCTGCTCGGCCGCGATGGCCGCGCGAGCGTCCGGCTCCCGCTGAGCCAGGTACGGGTACCGGTCGCTCATCGCGGCGACCACCATGCGAACCCCGTCCGCGAGCGGGCGGGACATGGCTGCTCGGCGTGCGTGGAGTGCCGCGCGCCGGATCACCCGGCGCAGGACGTAGCCGCGCCCCTCGTTTCCCGGCACGACGCCGTCGGCGATCACGAACGTGGCGGCGCGGACGTGGTCCGAGATCACTCGTTCGGAAAACTGGGCGATGTTCGGAGCCGAGGCGCGGATGAACCCCATCAAAGCCGCAAACAGATCAATGTCGAAGATGCTCGGTACGCCCTGGATGATCGACGTGATCCGCTCGAGACCCATGCCCGTGTCGATGGCCGGCCTCGGTAGAGGAGGCAGACTCCCGTCTGGCTGCTTGTCGAACTGCGGAAAGACGAGGTTCCAGAACTCGAGAAAGCGATCGCAATGGTCGGGCTGGCAGTCGGGCTGGCCGCAGCCGTAATCGAGGCCGCGGTCCCACCAGATCTCCGAGTCCGGGCCGCACGGGCCAAGGTCCAGGCCCCACCAGTTGTCTTCGTTCTCATAGATCCAGTCAGGGTTGACGTCGGTCTGCCGGCGCCAGATCTCCCGGGCTTCCTCGTCAGTCGGATGGGTGGTGACCCGCAGCCGTTCTCTTGTCAGGCCGAAGCCCTTCACGGGATCGGTGACCAGCTCCCATGCCAGCGGGATCGCCGTCTCCTTGAAGTAGTCGCCGGTGGGCGCGAAGTTGCCCAACATCTCCAGGAAGGTCGCGTGGCGGTCGTCTTTACCGACCTCGACCAGGTCAACAGTGCGAAAGCACTTCTGGCTCGATGCCAGGCGGGCGTGAGGGGGCGGCCGCAGCCCCCGGTAATAGGGCTGCAGCGGCTGCATTCCTGCCGAGATGAAAAGAGTGCTCGGGTCGTCTACTGGAACGAGTGGGAAACTGTCGAGTACGAGGTGGTCCCGGCTCTCGAAGTGCGCGAGGAAACGTCTGCGGATCTCTGCTCCGGTCACCGAGTGCGTAAGTCTACCGGCCGCTATCGGGCCCGCCTGTTGCCCTCAGTGGGCTGTGACGGTCCACTCTAGTCCGGCGCGTCGGGCAGGTGCTCCCGGAGTTGCTCCAGGGCGGCTCTCTGGAGGCGCGAAACGTGCATCTGGCTGATACCAAGCCGCTTTGCAACCTCCGACTGCGACATCTCGTCGAAAAACCGCATGATCATGATGCGGCGCTCGCGCTCGTTCAGGTGCTGCATGGCGCGATTGAGCACGTCGCGCATCTCGACCCGGTCCAGGTTGGGATCCTCGCTGCCTACCGCCTCGGCGAGCGGCCGGCCGCCGTCCTCAATGCCACCCGCGGTCACAGCGTCGATCGACACCGGGGTCAGCGCTGAGCTCATCTCCATGGCCTCCAGGACGTCGTCGGGCTGCACCCCGAGACGTTCAGCCACCTCGGCGACTGTCGGCTGCCGGTTCAGCTCGTTCTTCATCGCCTCGTTGGTCCGAACCACCTGCTGGTAGAGCTCCTGCAGGCGGCGGGGGAAGCGTATCGCCCACCCCTTGTCGCGGAAGTAACGCCGGATCTCTCCCAGGATCGTGGGCGTTGCGAAGGTGGTGAACTCGTTGCCCATGTCAGGGTCGAACCGGTCGATCGCCTTGATCAGACCCAGGAAGCCCACCTGGACTATGTCCTCCAGCGGCTCGCCACGGTTCTGAAAGCGCCGGGCCAGGAAGTGGACGAGGCTCTCGTAGCCACGAACAAGCTGCTCACGGATCTGTGCCCGCTCACGCCGGTCGTCGGTCTCGGCGTAGAGGCGATGCAGGCGACGCAGCTCTTCGCGCCTGGGCGCGGTCGGAACATCGACCTGATCGACCCGCGGCTGCGGCTGGCTCAACTGATCAGATACTTCACCATCCGGTACCTGATCTGACGCCGGCCGGCGTCGACCTGATGCCGGAAGTCGTCGACGAAGAGGCGGATCATCTCCCGTGCGAGCTCTCGCTGAATGTCCGCTTCAGCCTTCGCCGCAGGAGCGGCGGGTGAGCGCGGGGCTGGGAGAGCCTCACGCGACCGCGGCGCGATCGCCTCGACGTCGACCGCAAGCCCTCGCGCGTTGGGACCGAAGCTTAGCTTCAGCGTCGCCCCCGGTCCCCAGGCTTCCTCGGCAGCTTCGATGACGCTGCCGCAGGCCTGCGTGACGGCGATCCCCAGATCGTCGATTTCGTCCAGGCTGAAGCCCAACTGGCCGCCAAGCGAGGTTGCCACCCGCTTTGCCAACCCGATGAATTCACCCTGGGCGGGTATCTTGAGCTCGGCGAGCTGGGCCCTGGCGGCTTCAGGCATCCGGCTGGGTCTCCTGGGCGGCGTCCTTGCGCTCCTGCCAGCGGCCGCGTGCAGTTCGCTCCAGCTCCTGACGGCGGCGGCTCGCCGCAGCGATGCCGTCATTTATGGCGCGCCCTATCGGGTTGTCGGGATCTCGTGCGACCCGGCGGGCCGTGCCTGTCAGCTCGATCGTCCGTGCGCGCAGAGTCTCCATCTGGGTGCGCCCGGGGCCAGAGGCGAGGGCTGCCCCAGCTACGAAGCCCAGCGCCAGGCCGACGAGAAGGCCCCAGCCGAAGCCGCCGCCGCTCTCACTGTCGTTAGTCATCTGTCAATCTCCTTTGGAGGCTGTTGAGCCGTGGCGCCGTCGAGGCCGGTGAAGCTGCGCAACAGACTCCTGGCGCCGACCCTCATGCCATAGAGCGTGGACTGGGTGGGCCCCAGTGAACGCGCGACCACGTCTGTCAGCCGGTTTGCGCCCACGCCCGCAGCGCGCAAGCCGATGTTTACCGCCGCCGCAATGTCGTTCACGCTGCCCAGGCTGCCTCGCAGTTCGGGAGTCACCTCTTGGATCGCCTCATCTGTAGTCATCAAAGTCTCTTCCAACGCCGCCAGAACTCTGGCCAGGCGGTGCAACGCGATGCACAGGAACAGCGCAACCGCGAGAACCGCAACACCTGCGGCCAGATACAGGAAGTTCAGCAATGACATACCTCGACCACAGCCGGACCAAACCGCTGACGCCTTTTCGGAGAACGTCTACTACGGCAGCAATCTTAGGGTCAGATGCTGGACAGGGGTCGCGGCGCGCTGGCGGAGGCAGGTGGAGCCACCTGGCAGAGGCGACTGGGCCGGTGCCAGCATTCGCCGGACCTGGGCGTGCCTGTCAGGGTGGCCCGGCGGGCACGGAGAGCTCAAGAGGTGTAGGGGCCCCGCTCGGGAGCTGTCAGCGCAATTCCCGAGACGCGCCAGGCATCGCTGCCGGCCAGAAGGGGCCAGAGGGGCAGTCCACCGTAGAGCTGGCCGGGCAGGTAGAGCGGCAGGTGGGCGATCGTGAAGACGACACCAACGGCCAGGGCGGCGGCCAGGACAGGGAGGCCACCGTCCAGCGCGGCCGGGGAGCCCGAAGCCGCGCCAGCCGAACTCCTCGGGCAGAGCCGGCAACAGGGCGACCAGAGGAACGATCGCCGCCGCGGGGCTGAGCCCGCTGAATGGCCGTGACGCCGCTCCCGCCAGGACTGCGAGCGCCACGGTGGCCAGGGTGCCCGCGAGCGGAACGCCCAGCGCGGCCGCGTACCACCTTGGCAACAGCCGCCAACGCGTGATTCGAGCTATCAGCGACAGCACGTCATCTCGCCCACCGCGAATGGCGCTCGTCAACAGGGCCGCAAGGGGCGGCACCAGGACGAGCAGGAACGGTGCGATGTCACGAGGCGGCCGTGAGAGGAGGACAACAGCCTCCAGGACGGCAGCCAGCGTGACGAAGGCGACGAAGGCACGCTGGCGGACAAGACGCCTGAACACGACCGCATTATGGCGGGCGCACGCGGCGTCACCCGTCCGGGTGGAGCTGGTCCGGACCGGCCGCCGCGAGGGGGTCAGGAGAGCAGCCCCCTCCTGCATTGTCACGGCAGCAGCCGTACGGTCAGCGGCTTTGCGAGGGACTGCAGTGCGGTTGCAAAGGCGAGCGCCGGCAGCAGGTTGACCTGGCCGAGGCGTAGCCCCGGCAGCCCCAGCACATCCCAGAGCTGGCCGGCAGAAATCCCGGCCACGGTCAGCAGCAGCACCGGTAGGTAAGGCCGGCGACCGTGGTGCAGCAGGGAATGAAAGAGCTGAGCAAGGACCAGCACGAGCGCGATGCCAAGCACGAGCCCCGGAGGGACCCGGTTCAAGAAACTCAGGGGGCCGATGAAGCTCATACCCGGCTGCCCCTGGTGTAGATGGCCACACGCAAGGGCGGCGACCGGGTCGCGGAGGCACCCACCGCAGTAGAGCCGCCGGGTAGCGGCCCGCCGATGTTGCCCGGAGGGAGAGGGCCGTCGGCTGTCCTGAGATCGCTCAGGTGGGTCCCCTGCCCGGTGCCTTCCAGGTCCCGTCTAAGCGGGCTTCTGGGCCGCACGCGGGACCCCGGGGTCCCTATGCGTTTGGTGTTGGGCAACGCGCATGTGACCCTCGTCCCCCACGGGAACACGGACATGTTACCCGCTCGGCAGTCGGGCTACGTCTGAGGCTCTCAGCTGGACCCCAAGCTCCTCCAGCTGGCCGTCGTCGACGGGGCTGGGTGCGTCCATCATCAGGTCGAGCACGGACTGGGTCTTGGGGAAGGCGATCACGTCCCGGATGTTGTCGGTGCCTGCCAGCAGCATCACTATTCGGTCGAGGCCGGGAGCGATGCCCCCATGGGGCGGAACCCCGTACTCGAACGCCTCCAGCAGGTGACCGAACCGCGCCTGAATGGTCTCGTTGTCGAGGCCGAGGATCTGGAACACCCTTTCTTGCATCGCCCGGTCGTGGATCCGGAGACTGCCGCTCGCCAGCTCGTAGCCGTTGCAGACGATGTCGTACGCGTGCGCCCGGACCTCGTAGGGACGCTCGTCCAGGAACGCGAGGTCCTCCTCCATCGGGCGTGTGAACGGATGGTGACCGTAGGTCAGGTTACCCTCGTCGTCCTCGTCGAACAGATACATGGGGTGGATCCACAAAAAGCGCCACTCCCCTTCCCGGATGAGGTTGCGTCGTCTTGCGACCTCGCTGCGAATCAGCCCCATGACCTTCTCGGCCCGGCGCCGGCGGTCAGCCGCGATCAGAACCAGGTCGTCAGGGCCGGCCCCTGTGGCTTCTTGAACCGCCTGCAGCTCGTCGGGGCTCACGAACTTGTCCAGCGGCCCCCCGGGAAGCCACGCCAGACCCCCGCCACCGGCACCGCGCGCCATCACCGCCAGCTCGTCGAGCTCACGGCGGGTCATGTCCCGGCCACCGGGCACGGAGAGCCCGCGCACCACTCCGCCGCCGTCGAGCGCCGAGCGGAACACCCGGGCCTGCGTGAGCGCCAGGGCGTCGCCGAGATCTCCCACCTCCAGCTCGTAGCGCAGATCAGGCTTGTCCGTCCCATAGCGGAGCAGCGCCTCACCTATCGAAAGGCGCGGCCACGGGCGGGGCAGATCGACGCCGAGGATGTCCTTCCAGAGCCGGCCGATCCAGCCCTCGATGATCTCGAAGACGTCCTCCTCGTCGTTGAACGACATCTCCACGTCGAGCTGCGTGAACTCGGCTGCGCGGTCTGCCCTCAGGTCCTCGTCGCGCAGGCAGCGAGCGATCTGGTAATAGCGCTGGACGCCGGAAACCATCAGCAGCTGCTTCATCTGCTGTGGTGATTGGGGCAGCGCGTAGAACCGGCCCCGGTGCAGCCTGGAGGGGACCAGGAAATCGCGGGCGCCTTCGGGTGTGCTCCTTGTCAGCATCGGAGTCTCGACCTCGAGAAACTCGTGCTCGTCGAAGTACGAGTGCGTGATGTGGTTGACACGGTGGCGCACTCGCATGATGTCCTGCATTCGTGGACGCCGGAGGTCCAGATAGCGGTACTTGAGCCGTACCGTCTCGTCCGCCTCGAGGTCGCCCTCGACCTGAAACGGCGGCGTCTTACTCTGGTTCAGGACCTCGAGCTCGCAGGCGTGGACCTCCACCTCGCCGGTGGGGAGGTGTGGATTTTCCGACCCTTCGGGCCTCCGTTGGACGATTCCTCGGACGCGCACGACGTATTCGGCGCGAAGGTTCGCGGCGGCGGCGTGCACGGTCGGAGCGGTGGCCGGGTTGAAGACCACCTGAACGGCGCCCCAGCGGTCGCGGAGGTCCACGAAGATCAAGCCGCCGTGATCGCGGCGCCTTGCAACCCAGCCGTAAAGATCCATCTCTCGGCCGGCGTCGCCCGCGCGGAGTGAGCCGCAGTGGGGGGCGTTGAAGCCGCTCAGTC
>Ga0126381_100005760_pt1 | contig 13685 bp, 15 predicted proteins | sample PanSoiMetPlot_28_FD_96465 | JGI IMG/M metagenome (GOLD analysis project Ga0126381, IMG submission 96465) | Tropical forest soil microbial communities from Panama - MetaG Plot_28 | ecosystem: Environmental > Terrestrial > Soil > Tropical forest > Bulk soil | place: Panama | collected 2016-02-17
ACCCCGAGGGCGCGGTTTTTTGCGTGTGGCAGCCCGGATCGCACCGCGGCTCGGCGGCGGTCAACGAGCATGGCGCTGTGAACTTCAACAACCTGCACACCGACGATGTCGAGGCCGCACAGGCCTTCTACGGCGCAGTGTTCGGCTGGACGACAATCGACGCCGGCTCTCCGATGTGGGCTCTGCCGGGCTACGGCGACCATCTCGAGGAGCTCAACCCCGGCTTGCGCGCTGGGATGAAGCAGATGGGCGCGCCCGAAGGCTTCGAGAATGTCGTGGCGACGATCTTGCCCCCGGAGGGGGGCCCAGCGCGCTGGAGCGTGACCTTCGCTGTCGACGACGTGGACGCGATCGCTGCGCGAGCGCGCGAGCTCGGAGGCTCTGTCCTCGCCGAGCCGCAGAACGCGCCGTGGGTACGATTCGCCGTCCTTACCGATCCGGCTGGCGCGTCCTTCACCGCCAGCCAGTTCGTGGCGGAGAACCGCTAAGCGATCCGCTGGCGAGATCGCCTTTAGGTTCTGGGCACGCTAAGGTTGCTTCCTGTCGTTCAAGGGCTCCGGCATCCGCTGCCAGCATCGCCGATGCCCTCGTCATCATCCCGCCGGGTTCTATCAGGCGGGCTCGCCGGTCAGCCAGATCGGGGAGGATGCGAGCGTCGCGCTATCCGCTGCCGAGGGCCGCGCGCAGCCACGACTCGATCCCGGGCATGTGCACCGTCGCCCAGGACGCGGCGAGGTCAGCGTCCCGCCACAGGATCGCGTTGTAGATCGCCCGGTACTCGGCCAGCGTCCGCTCAAGCGCCCGTGGCTCGGTCATTCCGCGCCAGATCCGGGCCCCTCGTTGTCGGCGCGGACATGTTGTCGACCAGCGACGCAAGCACCGGATTCCCCGCGCCAACAGCGATCTGGTGGTGGAACTCGAGGTCAGCGGCGACAAGTTCCTCGACGAGGGTGTCGCGTCGACGACCTCGAGAACCTACGCCAGCGCGGCTCTGTCGTCCTCGGTCATCCGGGTCGCGGCCAGCGCGGCGGCGGCAGGCTCGAGAATGCGTCGCACTTCCAGGAAGGCGGCTCGGTCTTCCGGCGCGATCCGATTGCTAGCGGGGTGGGCGAGTGGCCAAGAGGTCCGAACTCGGCCGCGTTTCGGTCACGCAATAGACGCGAGCCTTACGTCTGCATACGATCCCCCCGTGCGGAGCAAGTCATGAGATCCAGAGGCAGGCACGCGCTGCCGACCGCCGCCCGGCCACCGCAGGGATACAGCTGGGGCGCGGGTCCGGCATGACAACCGCGCCGTGGAGTTCTGCAGTGCCCGTCTTCGTGGAGGACGTTGAGGGGTCCACTCGCCCCGCGATGTATTACCTCGCCGAGTCGCGCGACGGCTTGTACGTGCCCTACGTGTTGCGCACGCCTGCAGATGAGGGCCGGTTCCCGTTCGTCTTTCTTGGTTACGGCAACGGAGGGGGTGGGATCGGCTGGCTGCGGCAATGGGTGCACGGACGCCCGTACATCACAGGGCGGCTCCTTGCTGATGGCTACGCGTGCGGGTGGGGGCGGTACCGCACCGAGGTCGACCTCGGCTTCAACCGCGGCGGCCCGCTCATGGTCGATAGGCGTCAGGGCATGGAGATGATGAACCGCTCGCCCCTCGAGTTTGAGGATGAGGTCGCCATCCTCGAGCACGTTCGCCGGCATCCGCAGGTGGACGCGGGAAACCTCGCGCATCTCGGGGTCAGCCACGCCGGGGAAATGCTGTTCAAGCTGTCATCCCGTTATCCGGGGATGCTGCGTGCGGGCGTCGCCAGCGAGCCGGCGAATCACGAGTTCCTCGACCTCAGTCTGGACGACATCGCTCCTGTCAACGCCGCGACTGGGCTGCGGGACATTGAGGAGATGCAGCTGCAAGACCCCGCGTGGGTGCGGGCACGCATCAACTTGCCGGTTGCCCGCGAGCGCATGGCACCGATTGACGTCCCGATCCTCGTCATGGGACGAGACGGCGACCATTTGCAGGGAATCTTCCGGCTCAGCTACGAGCTCCTCGAAGAGGCCGGTAAAGATGCCGAGTGGGTGTCCTTTGACCACCCACTGCACGGCTACGTCTTCCCGCTGACCGCCGACGGCGCCAGTGGGCCCGACGAGGTCCAAGAGCAAGCGATCGATCAGGTCATTGCATTCCTCGACCGGCACATGAAGCCGGAGCGATAACAGCCCCGCGTCGTGCCATGCCTGCAGCCGGGGTGGCAGGACGGGGCTGGTGCCTTACCGCTGGCGATGGTTGACGGCTACCGAAGCCCGCAGGTAGCCGAACAGGTCGTCAACCAGGTCTGCCGGGCTGGCCATTCCCTTGCCGTCTGGCGACAGGTGACCTGCCAGGGCAAGCTCGACGGCGCCATTGGCTAGTGCTTGCAGTAGCGCCGAGAGGCGCTCGGGTTCGGCAGTCGGGAGCTGGCCGGAGCGCTGAGCTGCCGCCGTTGCTTCGACAAGCATCGATCGCGCCGAGCTGGCAGCGATACCGAGTTCTTCCGATGACCTGGACCAGGCGGCGAAGACGAGCCGGAAGCGTGCCGGATGCGCCAGCGCCCAGGAGACATACCGGTGCATCAGGACACGGAGGTCGTGATCAGGGCCGGCCTGCGCCGTCACTTCACGCAGCTGCCCAGCCAGTGTGTCCAGATCCTTGGCCGCGACGGCAGCCAGCAAGGCCTCTTTGTCCGTGAAGTGCTTATAGGGCGCACCTCGTGACACCCCGGCCTGCCTACCGACTTCCCGGAGCGTGACAGCCTCCAGGCCGCCGGCGTCCATGAGGCTGGCGGCCGCCCGCACGAGCGCCTCGCGCGTGTTCGATGCCACGGCACATAGTAGGCCAGGCGAAGCCAGGTTGACACTGTCAACCACGAGGAACTAGGTTGACAGTGTCAACCTAGTTCCTCGTTCCTAGTGAGCGCAATTTGCAGTCTCGAGGGCAACGTGAGTGACCTGACTCTTCATCCCAACCTCTACCCGCCGCCGATCACGTATGTGGGCCGGCGGCTCGTGGGTAAGGTCGTGATCATCTTCGGGGCGTCCAGCGGCATCGGAGCGGCCGCGGCGATCCGGTTCGCGCGGGAGGGCGCGGCTGTCGCTGCCACCGCCCGGCGCGTTGACCGGCTCGACGGGCTCGTTGCCGACATCCGCAGCGGCGGCGGGGACGCCATCGCAGTGCATTGCGACGTCCGCGCCGAGGAACACATCGCCAGGGCCGTCAGCGAGACGATCAGCCGATACGGCCGCGTCGATGGCGCCTTCAACAACGCCGGCATCAGCGGCACCGCCCAGCCCATCCACAAGTTGTCTGCCCAAGCGTTTGACGAACTCATAGCGGTCAACCTTCGCGCAGTCGCGCTGTGCCTCAAATATGAGATCTCGGCGATGCGCGACTTGGGCAACGGTGGCTCGATCGTCAACACCTCGTCAATCGGCGGCTTGAAAAGCAACGCCACGCTCCCCGACTACGGCGCTTCGAAAGCGGCAGTAAACCACCTCACCCGCAGCGCCGCCATCGGCTACGCCCACAACGGCATCCGCGTCAACGCCATCGCTCCGGGGGCTACGAGCAGCGAGATGCTCGACCCGTGGATCAGCGATCCAGCAGACCGGGCCAGGTGGGCTAGCTCGCCGATCCCGTTCATCGCATTGCCCGACGACATGGCCCGTGTCGCGGTGTTCCTGCTGTCCGACGAGGCCCGCTGGATCACCGGGCACATCCTGCCCGTCGACGGCGGCACGGCCGCGGCGTGAAGCGGCATGCACGCCATCAGCCACTACCCGTCATGTGCAGGACAGACCCCGAGATGAGCTGACTTCCAATGGTGACCGGGCCGTAAGAGTCTGCTCGACATCTACCGCAATCGCTCCATCTGTCGGGCGGCCCCCATCCTGGTGCACCTGCACGGGGGCGCGCTGTTGATGGAAAGAAGAACCGGAGGCGCTACCCCTTCTGTACCGGCTCGCGAGTCAGGGATGGGTCTGCGTCAGCGCCAACTACCGCACTCGTCCAGGCGCGACGTTCCCTGATTACCTGATAGACGTCAAGAAGGTGATCTCGTGGGTCCGCGAACACGGCCATCGCCACGGCGGCAACCGAGACCTGGTGTTCCTAGCGGGCAGCTCCTCTGGTTGGCAGCTGGCTGCGCTGGCTGCCCTCACCGCGAACGACCCCCGTTATCAGCTCGGTTTCGAGCACGCAGACACGTCGGTTAGCGCTGCCATCTGCCTGCACGAATATTACGGTTCCGGTACGCAGGACCGGTCACCGTCCGTACCCCTCGCCTACCAGGGGACGGACACGCCGCCGTTCTTCGTCGTGCACGGTGATCGGGACAGCCTGATTTCGGTAGAGACAGCCCGACTGTTCGCAGAAAAGCTGCGGGCCACATCTCCGAGCCCAGCCGTGTACGCCGAGCTGCCTGGCGGCCAGCACGGCTTCGACCGGTTCCATTCGCTTCGCTTCGATAGCGTTGTCAACGGGATCGACGCCTTCGCTGGCTGGGTACGCTCGCGCGAGTTGGCTCTGCGGCACGCTGGTGGCTGGGCCGCGCCGGCCGGACCGGAAGGGTGATCAAGCCGCCGCCGAGCGCTCAAAATCGGCCGCCTCCCGGCGTTTAGCTGCGGCATGCTCAAGTCATGCAGGTCCAGGCGATGAGGGCCGGGCTGGCGCAACAACTCGCGACGGCTGACCTGACCTACGAGGACGTTGGCGCGACCGCGGGCTCCCTCCCGACCGGCTACCATCACGTGCGCGTTAGTCGACTGCTCGGATCCGGTACTGATGCATTCGTCGCTGCTGCGTCGGCGCTGTTCAGCTGGCAGGTTCACCTGGACGCAGGACTGCGCGTCGCGGCTTCCGCGCCGGTTGCAGCGCCGGGCGCCGTTGTGCTCCTCGGAATCGGGGCTGGGCCTCTTCGGATAGCTGCCGCCTGTCGTGTCGTCTACGCGGTAACCGAGTCACGGCGACAGGGGTTTGCGTACGGAACGCTGCCCGGCCATCCGGAGTCGGGCGAGGAAGCTTTCATCATCGAGCACCGCACTGATGACAGCGTCGTATTCACAATCACGGCGTTCTCCAGGCATGCGACCGCCATTGCCCGCGCCGCGGGACCGCTCGGGCGCCTGATCCAGCGGCGCATTACAAGGCGCTACCTAGGCGCACTGCGCCGGATCAGCGGAACCTGAGAGTTGCCCTTCGCTTCCCTCCCGGCCGGGTCCGCTGGAATTCGAAGCATGTCCGCGTAGCTCGCGCAGCGGCGTCTGCGCAGTCTCACCGCGCGGAATTCATCTCCTTGCCGGCTCCTGGGGCAGCTGCCTGATTCTCGCTGCCGCGTGCTGCCGCAGTTGCGCGCCCGCGGTTCTGGCCGAGCGCATGAGCGGGGCGGTCCGGAGATGGCGGCGCGAGCCGATACCGTCGGAGAGCAGCGCGGCGGCGCGGACGTCGTTCGGTAGCATCGCGGCCACTGGTACTTGCAGCGCCTGTGTCACGTCGCGTGCCGTGTGCGTTCCAGGCCCGGTCAGCAGGAGGACGAGGCAGTCCCTGCTGTCGGCCAGTTGCCTGAGCATGTCGACCCGAGAACGCGCCAGCCAGACCTGCCGGAGCGTCGGGCGCAGCACCAGCACCACAGACTGCGCTGCCGCGATCACCGCCGTCGGCTGTCCAGGACCTGCGTCAAGCCGACCGCAGTCTGCGATAACGTCGGCTCCCTGCGCAGACAGACTTGCGGTCACAGCTGGCCACGCCGGGCCAAGACCAGCGGCCTGACGGGGGTCGGTCAGGCCAGGCAGCACCGTCCTGCCTTGAGCAGTATCGAGCGGAAGAAGTTGCGCACCGATACCGATGGCCGCCGCGACACTATCCCGGCCGGCCTCGATTGCGTGCTCCATCAGCCCGCGGGATGCTGGCATGTGCCCGCCCAGCAGCCCCGCGAGGATGTCGCCCCCACCGGGATCACACTCCGCAACGATCGCCTCCGTTGGCCACGTCAGCGCTAGCGCGATGGCTGCTGTGGTGACCCCTGGCGACCCGCCAGCAGACACGAGCGCGAATAGATAGCCCACGGCCTCAGCCGCGCCTCGTGACAACGAGGGAGAACTGGCCGGTCGACACCTGACTGGCTACGGCGACCGCGTCGCTGTTGCTGACGAGCAGGTCCACGACGTCGAATCCCTCGGCATCAGGCGAGGTCGTCACTGCCTCAACGGCCGCGGGAACGGGGCCAGCCAGGGACGACGCGCCGCCCGCCGTACCCGGCTGACCCTGAACGCCCGGAGTGGGGATGACGAGAACGCGATCGCCCGCGGCCAGGCCAGTCGCCGGCAGGTCGGCAGGCCTGACCGCTACCGGCACAAGATCGACCCCAGGCGCCGGCGGGCGCGACGAGGTCAGGTCGGCTGGCGACAGCAGGGTCGCCGGCTGAAGGGTTACCGCAGCGACCTGGCCGACTGCCTGCCGAACCTGCGATACCGGGATCACTGCAATCCCGCTGCCCAGGCTGACATTCGTGGAGCCGAGGTCGCTCGGCGAGATTACGGAGCCGACGGGCACAACCCGAGTCACCATGACGACCGGTACCTGGTGATCGGCCCGCTGATAGACGGCGGCACTGACCACAACTCCCGTCCCGGCCATCGCGATGGCGAGCGCCAGCATTGCCGGCCGGCGTCGTCGCGGCAGGCTACGCAGGCGGCCAGCTGATGTGCGCGGCCGCGCCCCGGTGCCCTCGCTGCCCGGCACGACGTCCAGTTCAGGAAAGTAGGCCGTCCCGACAGCCGGGCGGTGGTTGTCGCTCATGGCGTCGTCACCAGTGCCTCTCCCTGCGCCACCGGGATCGTGAATGCCACCGGTACCGACAACGCAGACGCGAGCACGCCACCGGCACCTTCAGAGCCAGTCCAGTTGACGCGCCAGGTGATGCTCACCGAGGCCTGGTACACGCTGCCGGGCAGGCCTGCCGATGGCTGCAGGTAGATGTAGGAGCAGCCGCTGTGCTGGCTGTCTGCTGGCTCGGCTGGGTCGTAGGCCGTGCCCGGCCCCTGGCAGGTGACAGGGCTAATGCCCGCCCCTGGCTCGAAGGTCAGGCCGACGGGCGTGGCGGTAACTGTCGCCCACACGGCTCCGGCGCGGACGGTGACGCTGAGTGGATGCCAGCTCGCGGCCGGGATCCAGAACCACTCCGGCAGCCCGACAAGCCCGTCAAGGCCGCGGGGCGGTGCGGTCGCCGGCGACAGCGACGGCACGCGCAGCTCGCCGTACGCCTCAAGCATCAGCTGCTGCGGGGTCACTTGCTGCGTGCCGGCAGCAATGCTGACCAGGATCACGACGACGCCCGGCAGCGTTCCGCCACACGCGAGTTCCGCCCACGCCTGTCCGGCGGGCGCTGGGCCCAGGCCCAGCTGCTGCACCTGCGCCTGGCTGTAGATGATCGTGACGCACGTGCTGGTAGTGGTCGAGCCGGCACTGCCGCTGCCGCCGGTACCCGCAGTTCCTGGCGTGCCCGATCCGGACGTACACGGGATCGGGATGACGGTGCCACTGAGATACGGACCACAGCCGCCGCTGCTAGCGCTGGCAGCGGCCGACGTTGGCCTGACTGCCGCGGAGATCACGATGCAGCCGAGGATCACCGTGCAAAGCGTGAACCCTATTGGATTCCGACCAGCGCCGCGCCGGGCGCCCTTCTTCGTTAGCCCGTACATGGTTGTTCCACCACGACCTGGAACTGCACGAGCCAGGCACCGCCTGCGAGGTCCAGCCGAGTGATCAAGTTCATGTCCGGGCTGCCACCCGATCCAGGTACGACGCGGCCGGTCGAGGCATACTCCAGGCCCATGCCGCTTGTGTCATCGCAGTCGTATACGAACGCCGTGCTGCCTGTGACGCTGACGCGCAGGATGTGCAGGACGTCCTGGCCATAGAACCGCTCTCCCTTCGCCCAGATGCTGCTCATCGTCTGCACCAGAGCATCGATTCGGTCTGCCGCCAAGTAGGGCCGGAGCAGTTCGCGGGCCTCGGTCGCACTCCCCGACTTCTCCGCCTCGCCGACCGCAACGGTGTAGCTGGTCCGCGCCGCGATCACCTGCTGCTGCGCGGACGGTGCTGCCGACGTGCTCGGCGCCGCCGATGCCTCCGCGGGGGACCTGACTGGCAGCGACGCGGGCGCCGCCGTCGCGTTGCAGCCGACCAGCGCCGGCGCTATCGCTGCCGCCGCGATGACCGCTCGGCGGCTCGGCAGCCTCCATCGCGACCGGCTCTGTGTCATTCATCCCTCCGTGCACCGACAGACGAGTTGCATCACGAACTCGCCAGCACCGTAATGCGCTTCCGTGAGGGCGCCGTTAGCCGAGCGTTAGCGGGCAGACCTACGCGGGCGACCGACAGCGCCGCGACTGCAGGCGGTTGGCACGCGTCGATGACTCCCGTAACTGTGTGTGCGGCCGAGGGCGGCCTCGGCCTCAGACATGGCCCGCCCGGCGCCCCTCAGGCTGGCCGGTCGTGCCACGAAGGGACCGCATGGCACAGCCGAACTGGACCTCGGGCGCGGCGCACTCCCGGACGCCGCAACCGAGCCGCGGTTCGGCACGCGGGCGAAAGCTCACCGTCGGCCGTGCCACTCGACGGCGTCGTCCCCGGGGGTGCCAGCAATTCCGGGCTGTCCGCCAGCATTTGTTCGAGCAATGCCCGCGCCTCCGGTCCTGGATCCTGACCGAACTCGCGAACCGTCAGGTCACGCAGGCGGGTATACGCGGCGAGCGCGGCAGCCTTCTGGCCGCCCCGGTACAGAGCCAGCATGAGCTGCACATGAGGATGCTCAGCAAGCGGATCGGCAGCGATGCACGCGCGGATCTCGGCAAGCGCCCCATGGTGCTGACCAAGCAAGAGCCGCGCGTCGATCAGCCACTCCTGCGCGTCGCGGCGCTGCTCCAGGAGCCCCGTGCGGATGAGTGCCACGAGCGGCGTTCCTGGGAGATCTGCAAGCGGCGGATCCCGCCAGAGCGCGCAAGCCTGCGACAGCAGGCGCGCGGCATCCACTGGTCGACCGGAATCGAGGGCGGCTCGCCCCCGAGAGGCGAGATCGGCGAACAGCGCCAAATCGAGCTCACCCGGTCTGAGGATCAGCCGGTAGCCACACTGATGGGTGACGAGCCGACCGCAGTCGCCGAGCGCCCGTCGCAGGTCGCTCATCCGTACGCGCAGCGCAGTATCGGCGTCGGCCGGCGGGTCATCGCCCCACAGCGCGTCGATCAGCAGCGTGCGCGTTGGCGGCCGGGCCGCGTGCAGCAGCAGGACAGCCAGCGTGCTGCGCTGTGACGGGCGGCTGAGAACCAGCGGCGATCCATCGTCCGCCTGCGCCAGTAATGGCCCAAGGACACTGAACCGCATGACGGCTCCTCTTGTGCGGTCGCCGAAGTCACCGGCATCGCACGTTAGGACGAATCGGCTCGCCGGACACGCCGAAACGCCATGAGTCGGTGCGGTACGAGCAGCCAGGTAACACCTCAGCAATGCGTCCGCAACCCTGCCGGGTTCGAGTCGTAACCAGGGCTGTTACCAGGGCCGTCACCAGAGCCGTTACCAGAGGCCCCGTTACCAGAGGCCGTTACCAGAGCCGTTACCAGAGCCGTTACAGAGCCCGCCGATGCCGACGTCAGAGCTCACGCACGACATCCGCGGCGACCTTGTCCGTTCGGAGGCCCTTGTAGGCAGGTCCGCGGAGCCGCCCGGATTTGGTCCAGCCAACGAATGCAACCTCGGCCACGAGCACCGGCTCTACCCAGCGGGCGTACCGGGCGTCCTCGGCCGGCACAGGCCCACCAAAGGGAGAGGTGTCGCGGCGCAGGGGCGCCAGTTTGCCATCGAGCATCCGCAGCGTCTGCTGCGTGAAGCCAGTGCCAACGTGGCCGCAGTAGACAAGCAAACCGTTGTCATAGACCCCCACCAGCAGCGAGCCGATCCATCCGGCTCGTCCGCCCTCGCCGGGCTTCCAGCCTCCGATGACGAACTCCTGCCTGGAGACATTCTTGATCTTCCGCCAGGTCGGCGACCGGCGGCCCGGCTCGTATCGCGACCCCAGCCGCTTGGCCACGATGCCCTCGAGATTCTGCTGCCTCGACACGGCCTGGATGTCAGCACCCGACTCGCCGGCGAACGACGGTGGCACCTGCCACCAGCCACTCTGCAGCCCTAGCGCTTCCAGCAGCTCGCGGCGCCGGGCGTACCGTTGCTCGAGCAGCGACCGCCCGTCTAGCCAGAGCAGGTCGAACGCCAGGTAGCTCACCGGGATCTGGGCCGACAGCGCCTTTGCTTGGGCGGCCGAGCCGATGTTCATCCGTTGCTGGAGCGCCTCGAAATCCGGCCACGAGCCGCCAGCGAAGGCAACGATCTCCCCGTCGAGGACCAGCTGCCGGGCGGCTACCGCCTCCGACGGCCTTGCCAGCTCGGGATAGGCGTGAGTGATGTCACGGCCAGTCCGAGAGGCCAGCCGGACGGCATCGCCGGTCACGAACGCCAGCGCGCGGAGTCCGTCCCACTTCATCTCATAGGCCCAGCCAGCGTCGTCGGATGGCAGCACGCCCGCGGTGGCGAGCATCGGCCGCAGGGTGGCGGGTGGCTCCCGCCATGCGGGCTCGCGCTCAGAGTCAGCCACGCATCGATCCTGCCCGGTAATGAGGCCCGAGGAGCTGCCAGCGCCAAACGACTCAGCAGGTGGGGTCAGCCCATCGTCTTGGCGCCGTCGATCGCTTCCCTGATGATGTCGGCGTGCCCGGCATGCTGTGAGGTCTCGGCGATGATGTGCAGCAGGACGCGACGGGCCGACCGCGTCGCGCCTGCCGGGTGCCATGGCGCCTTCGGCAGTGGCTGCCTGGCATCCAGGTCCGGCAGCGTGGCGAGCAGTTCGGCGGTCTCCGCCGCGGCCGCCTCGTAGTCGTCAAGCAGGGCAGCGAGCGTGTCGCCTGGCAGCATCCGGAAGCCGTCCCGATAGGCCTGCATTGCGGCCGGATCCTGCCAGTTGGTGGTGCCCATCCCGGACGGCCCCTCGACGATGAACCGCACCCAGTTCCGCTCGACGGCCGTCACGTGCTTGATGATCCCGCCGATGCAGAGCTCGCTGACCGTCGTCCTGGCCGCCGCCTGCTCGTCCGTCAGATCGCGAGCAGTCTGCCGCAGGAAGTTCCGGTGAGCCGTGAGCGTCTCGGCCAGGTCGGCCCGCTCCCCGGTGAGCGCCTTCTCTGCCGTACCCATGGTCCCAACCTCCGCCACATGCCGTGGGCAGCGCGCTGCCGCCGTTGCCACAGGACGCTACCGCGCTCCTCGGACAGCTGCGGCGGCTGCCAGACAAGCTCTCGTAGTGAGTCAGCATGCGGCGGTGAGGTTTAGGGCACATCTCTGGGGACAGCAAGCCGCGGGGAGTCGGGTCGTCATCCGGGTCACAACGGGGAGGTCGCCGTGGCACTGCCGGACTTCTTCATTGCGGGTGCCCCGAAGGCGGGCACGACCGCCCTTCACGCCGCGCTGGCCCGGCACCCGCAGCTGTACCTGTCGGGCGTCAAGGAGCCCAAGTTCTTTCTCACTGACGGCCCGCCTCCAGCTCAGGGAGGTCCCGGCGACGCCAAGACGTACCGCGAGCACATCTGGCGACAGCCGGACTACGAGGCGCTGTTCGCGCCCGCCCCAGCAGGCACGATCAGGGGCGAATCGACCCCTTTTTACCTCTATAGCCCGGCCGCGCAGCAGCGCATCAACAAGCTGATTCCGCAGGCCAAGATGATCATCGTGCTCCGCGACCCGATCGAGCGGGCGCACTCGAACTGGGCCCACCTGTGGTCGTCCGGCCTTGACCCGATCGATGACTTCGTCCGCGCCTGCGACGCCGAGGACCGGCGGGTCGCGGCGGGCTGGGCAGAATTCTGGCACTACAAGCGGATCGGGCTGTACGGCGAGCAGCTCGAGCACCTCTACACGATGTTCGCCGCCGAGCAGGTTTTGCTGCTCCGGTACATCGACCTGGTCGACAACCCTTCAGACACGCTGGACCGAATCTGCGCATTCCTCGGGGTACGCCAGGGCCTCGTCGCCGATGTGCCTCGGGAGAACGTGACTGCCCATCCTGACCACACACGGCGGCATCAGTACCTGTCCAGGGTGCTCCGGAGCGGCTCCGCGATCACGACCCGGCTGCCCGGCCACCCGGCCAAGGCGCTGATCGACAGGCTGGAGGGCAGCCTGCAGCGCGGCGCTGCACCGCGGCGCCCGCTGACCTGGCAGCAGCGCCAGGCGCTCATCCCGTTCTTCGAAGGCGACGTCCGGCTGCTCGAGAACATGACCGGGCAGGACTTCAGCCGCTGGCTCCTCCCCCGCCAGTATTCCGGCGGACTGGTCGGCGCCAGGCCGACTGGCCAGCGCCAGGCGCGCAACGGCCGGCCGCGCGCCTTCTAGCGGAGCTCGGTCCGCAGCTCGTGCAGGCCGTCCGGGCGAGTCACCTCGTAATACCAGCGCTCCCGGCCGTCGCCGAGGTCGATGATGTCGAGGTACCGCAGGCCGCCGAGACCGTCCGGTCCGGTTCCGACGGGACCGGCCTCCACCTGGGTCAGTTTCGTGGGCACGATCCCGGTGGCCACGCCCGTCCGCTCATCGAAGTTCTCGGCCGCGCTTGCCCGGCCGTCGTAGTAGGCGACGATCTGGCCCGGTTCGAAGCGCACCGCGCTCACCCGCACACCGCGCTGGTCCCACACACCGGGCCGGCCGACCAGAGCGTGGCCGTGCCAGGTCCAGTCGATGCCGTCAGCGCTGGACGCGTAATCGGTGGTCATCCGGTCAGTCGCAGCGGGATCATCGAGGGGATGGACAGATGCCCACAGGTGCCACGTTCCGTCATGAAATCTGACAACCGGGTCCTTGACGGCCGCGGCCGCATCGCCGGGTAGTACCATCATCCGCTTCGTGGAGTCGAAGGCGTCAGGCTCCGGCGCCTCGATCATCTCGACGCGCCAGTGCTTGGTGCCCCAAGTCGCGCAGCTCAGGTACAACCGCCAGGTGCCCCAGTCGGTGAGGACCAGCGCGGGCCGCTCGAGCGACTCGCAGTCCATTTCCTCTTTGGTGATCATCTGGATCGTCTCGAACCGCACGCCGTCCTTGGAGCGGGCGACGACCACCTCGCAGCCCCGCTGGGAACCGGTCCGCATCCGGTAGGCCATGACGACACCGTCAGGCGTGACGACCGCACTCGAGGCACCGGCCCAGCTACCGGGCTCATCCGCAGGCGGCCCGATCGCAACGACAGAGCGGCTAAGCGATGGAAGAGACAGGGCGAGCGGCGGGGGGAATTCTTCGGCGATCACAATGTGAAGAATATGTGATCTGCCCGGCTACCTCGACCACGCTGCGTGAACAACCGAGTCGCGAGGGTCACGATAAATGTCCTTGTCAGCACAGTAAGATCACGCTCGCGACCGGCCGCAGCCGCCGCTGACGGCGCGCGATGCCGCGCCGTGCACCACTGGACCCGCCATCCGCCTAGCGGTGCACCACTGGACCCGCCATCCGCCTGGCGGTGCACCACTGGACCCGCCATCCGCCTAGCGGTGCACCACTGGACCCGCCATCCGCCTAGCGGTGCACCACTGGATCCGCAGCGGGCCGAGGGCCTAGCCCACTTG